>Ga0209902_101010_pt1 | contig 17815 bp, 15 predicted proteins | sample FECB27metaG_FD_188304 | JGI IMG/M metagenome (GOLD analysis project Ga0209902, IMG submission 188304) | Cyanobacterial communities from the Joint Genome Institute, California, USA - FECB-27 (SPAdes) (version 2) | ecosystem: Environmental > Aquatic > Thermal springs > Hot (42-90C) > Microbial mats...
CATCCTTGATTGCTTTTTTACTAGTTCTAATGTACTATATTAATCTGGCTCAATTTTTGGCTACGTGCGCTTATATTTCGTACACATCAATCGCCGTAAAGGTTTGCAGTTTCGCACCGCGAACTAGACTAAACCTGCTTGTTAAGAGATTTTATTAAACAAATTGAAATTCAAACTAAGCCTCTTGTGCAGAGCACCACGTAAGAAAGTGACACGGTTTTTATTGTCTTTTCTCGTAAGGATAAAGGCTTGAGGCGATCGCACGCAGCGAATGCTTCTAATGTTGGCTGGGGAACATCGCCACTTTCTCCCAAGAAATCATATAAGATTTAGTACTAGCATTAAAAGTTTAAGTAAAAATTTATCATGTGTGGATTTGCGGGTTTTCTGACAAGTGGGACTCAGCAACTTAATCATTCCCAACGCGAAAGCATTTTGCACAAGATGAGCGAGCAATTGTCTCAAAGAGGCCCTGATGATGAGCAATTTTTTAACTCCGAGCGCTTATCGCTAGTATTTAGACGCTTGTCAATTATCGATGTTGTCGGAGGAAAACAGCCAATTTGGAATCAACAGCAAACAATGTTTGTCGCCATAAACGGGGAAATTTATAATTACAAAGAATTACGCTCACAATTGGAGTCCAAATATCGTTTTCAAACTCATTCCGATGCGGAAGTGGTTTTGCACTTATATGCTGAACGCGGTATAGAAGCACTTCACGCCTTAAATGGTATGTTTGCACTCGCTATTTGGGATACCCAAAAGCAAGAATTATTTTTGGCACGCGATCGCCTAGGCATTAAACCGTTGTACTATTGTCAAGTTGGATCACAATTTATATTTGGCTCCACATTAACATCGTTGTTAGTACATCCTGATGCTCCTAACGTACCCCAATGGCAGGATAAAACAAATTTAAGTGCATCTACATCCTATGTTAAAAGAATCAAAAGATTACCAGGCGGACACTATTTAACCTACAACGCTCAACAGGCGACTTTTGATGTAAACAGCTATTGGGAATTGAGTCACTATTTCGCAACTGAAAGCGAACAAGACCATCGTCCACTCCAAGATTACATTACAGAATACCGCGAACTGTTTGTTGACAGTGTGAAAAAGCAACTGATGAGTGATGTACCTGTGGGAGCTTTTTTGAGCGGTGGTCTTGATTCGAGTGCAATTGTTGCAGCCGCAAGTCAATACAAAAAAGATTTACATTGTTTTACAATTGTATCTGATTTTTCTTTAGAGGTTGGAGATGCCCAAGCCGCGCGGGACTTGTGTGATTATCTCAACTTACCCTTTCATCCAGTTTGGTTTGACCCAGAGAACATTATAGAAAACATCAATTTTTCTTTAGAAAAATTTGAATATTTGATTTGGTTAATAGATGCCCCGATATTTTATGTAGAATTGATGTTAAAGCATGAGCTTCACCGCTATGCCAAAACCTTGATACCTGAGTTGAAGGTGATTTTGTTAGGACAGGGTTCTGATGAATTTGCCGGAGGTTATTCAACTCCAGAAGACGTTCCTCAATCAAACTGGAATAGTTTCAACACTCATTTGACTAAAACAGAGCAAAACTTAAGTGAACTCAAAAAGCCGACGAGCTTAAAAGATGGGTCATATCTGTTTGATTGGTTGGCAGAGGAGTCAATATCTTTACCATCAGAGTGTACTACTTTTCAACGAGAAATGTTACGGCGTATTCTCACACTACAACAATACAATCTCTGGCATGAAGATAGAAGCTCTTCTGGTCAAGGTATCGAAGCTCGCGTTCCTTTTTTGGATCATCGTCTGGTAGAATACTTGGCGGCAATTCCACCCAGTATGCAACAAACTTTGTTTTGGGATAAGAAAATTATTCGAGAAATGGCAAGACAATGGTTAAGCGACAACTTAGCATATCGAAAAAAATCTTACGGAACGGAACCGCTTAGTTGGCAAAAAATCAAGTATAAAATGTTGGTAGCGATTTTTGATAAGTTTCAGGAAAAATACCAAGCGCTAAGTGGTTTTGAGAATTTTCAGCTAATAAAGTCTAACTTGCAAGTCTGGTTTACTGAAGCGTCGGTCAATGATAGTAAGGGAATTCATACTACAAATAAGTTATTAGATGCTATGGCAATGATGGTATTTAAAAACATTTGTTTGAACCGGGGACTAGCAGTTGATTTTAGTAAATTCAAAGGACAATCTCCGCTACAGGAACTTCATAACTTTTAAGCTGAGCACAATGCGATACGCGTAGCGTCAAGCAAGCGGGCTTATCGCTTTCCCCATTGCCTGTAAGTATTTCTATTAAGTTCCTGTGCCAGCTTTTGTGCCAATCGAGGGCTGTTATAGGCACGACGGTCTTGCTCAATCCACTGTTCTACAGTTTGCAAATCCTCTTGTTGCCATCAACGCGATCACTCCTCTTCCCGGCGCGGTCGCGCCGTTTGTTGGTGACGCCTCCGGTGTTTCTTTGATATGGGGTGCTCGGATGTAGTGCAAAGTTTGAAAAAAACTTTGCGATTTACTGAAAGTGACGCGCCCAGTCGCGACACTCTCCCAAAACCTGCTTGCTATCAAGAGTGTTTAATAAAACTGTACTTTTTGACTCACTAATAATATTAATATGTATGTAGTAACCCAAGTTGGGGTTATGCAACTCTAAGTAGTAAGTTGAGTGTTAAAGAGATGAAAACTCATAAAGCGAACGCGATTAAACCCCAAAACCAAGCCGAATCGGGCCCAGACATGGCAGAAATGCCGGAGTTGAGGGGAGTCGGAAATGCCGAAGAGTTGACGGGAGAAGAAATGATGATGATAGTCGGAGGAGCCGAGGCCAGATTGGGAATTAAGATTGGAGATATAGGATTAGGATTCACGCAGGCGATACCATAAGTGGGGTTGACCCTAGGGCAGGATATAGAAGTCTTTTATATCTCATTAATGCAATTGTCCGTCAAACGCTCTATTTGCTTGGACAAACTTCTTTACCACTTCTGCCACTTGTGGGCACTCCGATACCTGACACTGCTCCTACAGTGTCAATTGACCTGGTGAGCATTTGTGCTTATCCTTGTTATTCCTAGTAATTTTATGACTAGCCGCCCCTTTGGGGAAGTCAAAAGTCAAAAGTAAGGATCTTCTTTTGATTTTTGACTTGCTTTGTATTGGTTTAATCTACAAGCACGCTGCGCTAACAAATTCAAATATTATTAAAGATGTGTGATTGGGCACTCAGGCACTGCCCTAAGTTAATACGCGCGAGTCATGAGGGTAGGAAAGTAATGTGTGGATTTGCAGGTTTCGTAACTAGTGGAGTTTCGTTGTACCAGAATGCCCAACGCCTTAATATTTTGAGCCAAATGAGTGAGCAATTGTCTTTTCGGGGTCCAGATGACGAGCAGTTGTTTGATTCCGAACACTTATCTCTAGTATTTAGACGCTTATCAATTATCGATGTTGCAGGAGGAAAGCAACCAATTTGGAATCAACAGCAAACGATGTTCGTAGTCTGTAATGGAGAAATTTATAATTACAAAGAATTACGCTTACAATTGGAGTCCAAATATCGTTTTCAAACTCATTCCGATGCGGAAGTGGTTTTGCACTTATATGCTGAACGCGGTATAGAAGCACTTCACGCCTTAAATGGTATGTTTGCACTCGCTATTTGGGATACCCAAAAGCAAGAATTATTTTTGGCACGCGATCGCCTAGGCATTAAACCGTTGTACTATTGTCAAGTTGGATCACAATTTATATTTGGCTCCACATTAACATCGTTGTTAGTACATCCTGATGCTCCTAACGTACCCCAATGGCAGGATAAAACAAATTTAAGTGCATCTACATCCTATGTTAAAAGAATCAAAAGATTACCAGGCGGACACTATTTAACCTACAACGCTCAACAGGCGACTTTTGATGTAAACAGCTATTGGGAATTGAGTCACTATTTCGCAACTGAAAGCGAACAAGACCATCGTCCACTCCAAGATTACATTACAGAATACCGCGAACTGTTTGTTGACAGTGTGAAAAAGCAACTGATGAGTGATGTACCTGTGGGAGCTTTTTTGAGCGGTGGTCTTGATTCGAGTGCAATTGTTGCAGCCGCAAGTCAATACAAAAAAGATTTACATTGTTTTACAATTGTATCTGATTTTTCTTTAGAGGTTGGAGATGCCCAAGCCGCGCGGGACTTGTGTGATTATCTCAACTTACCCTTTCATCCAGTTTGGTTTGACCCAGAGAACATTATAGAAAACATCAATTTTTCTTTAGAAAAATTTGAATATTTGATTTGGTTAATAGATGCCCCGATATTTTATGTAGAATTGATGTTAAAGCATGAGCTTCACCGCTATGCCAAAACCTTGATACCTGAGTTGAAGGTGATTTTGTTAGGACAGGGTTCTGATGAATTTGCCGGAGGTTATTCAACTCCAGAAGACGTTCCTCAATCAAACTGGAATAGTTTCAACACTCATTTGACTAAAACAGAGCAAAACTTAAGTGAACTCAAAAAGCCGACGAGCTTAAAAGATGGGTCATATCTGTTTGATTGGTTGGCAGAGGAGTCAATATCTTTACCATCAGAGTGTACTACTTTTCAACGAGAAATGTTACGGCGTATTCTCACACTACAACAATACAATCTCTGGCATGAAGATAGAAGCTCTTCTGGTCAAGGTATCGAAGCTCGCGTTCCTTTTTTGGATCATCGTCTGGTAGAATACTTGGCGGCAATTCCACCCAGTATGCAACAAACTTTGTTTTGGGATAAGAAAATTATTCGAGAAATGGCAAGACAATGGTTAAGCGACAACTTAGCATATCGAAAAAAATCTTACGGAACGGAACCGCTTAGTTGGCAAAAAATCAAGTATAAAATGTTGGTAGCGATTTTTGATAAGTTTCAGGAAAAATACCAAGCGCTAAGTGGTTTTGAGAATTTTCAGCTAATAAAGTCTAACTTGCAAGTCTGGTTTACTGAAGCGTCGGTCAATGATAGTAAGGGAATTCATACTACAAATAAGTTATTAGATGCTATGGCAATGATGGTATTTAAAAACATTTGTTTGAACCGGGGACTAGCAGTTGATTTTAGTAAATTCAAAGGACAATCTCCGCTACAGGAACTTCATAACTTTTAAGCTGAGCACAATGCGATACGCGTAGCGTCAAGCAAGCGGGCTTATCGCTTTCCCCATTGCCTGTAAGTATTTCTATAAAACCAGCCAGCAAACTTTTCTGTAGAAGTTTGCTGGCTAGTTTTTGTATTATTGATTAGATAAATGTCACTGGTCAGTTAATGCTTTGGAGAAGTTTAACCAGTAATTAATGGGACAACAATTGGTTCTAATGTAGTTATAACCTTTAGAACATCGTCAAGCCATCCACCACCCGCAATTTGCAACAATTCTTCATCGGAGAGTTCTAAAAGCTCATCGTTGGAGAGTTCTGAAAATTCTGAAAGTTCTCCTCTCGAAATTTTTGGTTTTGAAAGTGAGACCATGTTAGGTTCTTCAATCTTCATTGGTAGTTTCCCTTTCTAAATATGTAGTAACCTGAGTTGCTAGTTATCAAAAAGCGCCTTGTTTCAAGTGCAAAAATCAAACATCTGGTGTGTTTAAGTACTTCAAAACGTACTTTCTATATCATATGCTACGGTTTAGGAGCACTAACTAGCAACTTAGGTTATAGTATATACCACGGCAAACTCATATTAACCCAAGTTGCGGGTTACAGCAGATTGCAGGTTTATGAAGTACAGTAGCAGCAGTTTGTAAACCAGTTTCGTAGATGTTTAGGATCAACCAAATCAAGTCCAGTAGCAATTAGAGTATCAACCATTTTTGTTGTGGTTGGAGAGAACTGACGTAAAAAAGATTTAAGTTGTGACCACCAAAGTTCAATGGGATTAAAATCTGGGGAGTAGGGTGACAAATTAAGAATGTTTGCGCCAACAGCTTTAATTAGGGGTTCAATTGAAGCAATCTTGTGAGCTGAAAGATTATCCATGACAACTACAGCACCTGACCACAACTGAGGAACTAAACATTTTTCAATGAAGACTTTAAAGGCATTTCCATCCATCGACCCATTTAGGGTCATTAATGCGACAACCTTTTTTAAACTAATTGCTCCTATAACCGTGACCTTTGCCCCTCGGTAAAACGGTTTTAGGTCGTACACTCTAGTACCATGAGGAGAGCGAGCATAGGTTCGTGTCAAACCCAATAAAACACCCATTTCATCCAAAAATACCAGGTTTTGTGGGTCTATCTCCTTGACTTGCTCCCAATACTCATTTCTAAGTTTTTGGACTCTTTCAGTCGCACCTTGGCTACTACGTAGCGTCTTTTTTTTAGTGTCAATTGCTGCCGTTGCAATGTACGGCACATGGTACTAGTGCTTACCCATTGATTGTAAGTTTCTCCCCAGTACTCACAGTATTCTGATAGGGTCGCATCTGGGTATTTTTCCACCATCTGATGAAGTTGGCTAGAGTATCCGTCTAACTCACTCTTCATGCTTCCACCTTGTTTCTCTGGTTCTAGATGACCTTTTATTTTCTTTTGTTTAAGCAGTCTCTGTACAAAAGCTTTGCTCACATCAAATCTGGTGGCTAATTTTCTAATTGATGTGTTTCCTTGCTCATAGGTTTTGACTACTTTTTCTCGAAAGTCGATGGAGTAAGGTTTCATTTTTACGCTTTGATGCACTGATTTTAATGTACTCTATTTACCTGCAATCCGCTGTATCAGACAAAGAAGCGCTTTTCAGCCCAACGTGAGTTCGACGAACCTAAAAAGCCGCTACAGGCAAAGCAGGTAAACCTTTAGGGTGAATATCTAAAGAAGGTTTTTTCTCTTGGTAGGTGTAAGCGACCAGTCCAGCTAAAAGGTTAACCATAAAATTGAGTACACTCCGATGACAGGAAGTGTTCGACTTGGCAAATGTTCTTAAGTTGGTCATTAACTGACTCAATTACAGCCCGCTTGCGGAGCAAAATTTTATCAATCAAGGGAACTAACTTATTTTTCATATTCTTTTTGAGCTTTGTGATCAGCTGCAAGCCCCGCTCGTAAAGTTCATCAAAAAGTTTGTGTACTTATTGCCTCTATCGCCAAAAAGTTTACCCACAATATCTTGTGTCATATCTGGAACTGGGGTACGGTCATCAACATTGGCTGCAGTCAGTTTAAAAGCGATTAATTCTCCTTTTTCGTTGATAATTAGGTGTAATTTGAAACCGAAATACCAATCAACGGAATTCTTGCCCCAATGAGCATATTCCTTAAATACCTTATGTGCGGTTGCACGACACTTATGGCAAACAGTAATCGGAGTTGAATCAATGAAACTGATACCCGTAATATCTCCGCGACGAGTGTGTAAATAACAGCAAAGCGCCATTAAACTCCAAGGCATCACCTCAACAAATCGGTTGTAGCCTACCAGCCGGGGAAAGGCATTCTTCCAATGAGGTAAAACTTGCAAGGTATAAAATTCTTTAAAGGTGCGATACCCAGAACCATGAAATCTAATCACTATTGTCATGATTTCGCTCAGGCACATCCGGCAACGGCTCAACTTTTCGCCATTCATTTGTGGCAGATGCGCTTGTTTCCACGTAGACTCAAATAGCTGACAGAAGTCGTCTAGATTACAAAAAACCTGTGTGATGTCCATCCGAGATTTGATATCTACCATATTACTTGTTCGCGATCGCCTATTCTTGAATTCAACCCCTAACCTGCTACCACAGTCAATTCATCCCGTCGAACTCACGTAATTTTAAGCACTATTGCTTTTTGACAAATTGTTTATCACCTTAACCTGTCACCGATGGCAGGTAACTGTCCGTTCGCTCATTTTTTTTACAGTGGTTCCGATTTTAAGCAATGCTTGTTGGGGTCTTAGTAGCAAACGACCAGAAAACCGGGTTAAGCCTGAAAATCTGATGATATAAGGATTCTACACCAGCTACGGTTAGTTGCCTTTGATTATCACACTGGTACTACTCAACGAGAAAACAAGGGTTGTAGCTAACAAACACTTCTGTATTATTCATGTAATATCGCTTAACCCGGTTTTCTGCTCCAATGATTCTCATGCCCCGCCTTTAAAAAACTGGAGTTCGAGCGAGTCGGGCGCAACCTCTGCGAGTACTTGCGGTGCAATGACCAACAGTTGATTGATAAGTCGCCTGAGTACCAGTCGCGGCGTACTCGCTAAAATCTGCCCAAATACCGTCTCTCCGTAAGTTTCCACCACTTCGTACAAACTCTGGGTTGCATCACTTGGCGATACTTGCTGTGAGTCGGCTAGCAGCGGGAGGTAACTTTGGGCTATCCACTTCTGTTCGGGGTCTAATGGCGTTGTGGAATTATTACTACTGCTATATAAGGAATCATATAGCGTTAGTAATAATTTTTTGAGCGGTGTCCACCCCCCAAATTGGGAAGAAACTTTACTTACCAATGGCTGACTCATCTGAGCAACGGTGGCGATCGCCTGCTGAGTTACTTTCTTTCCTTGCTCAACCAACTGCTTAACTGCTTGCAGTATCCGCCAGCGTGTTTGCTGTCCCAACGTCCCCGCATCGGGCGAGATGGTAAAGGCGTCAACTTGCTCAATGGTTGCATCGGGAAAAGCTTCTGTGAGAAATTCGGTGTCGTAGTCGCCGCAGAAGTAAAATGTCAATTGAGCATCTGGGCGACGGTGAGCGCGTAGCCGCCCAATCTCCTGGATGATTTCGGCGTCCACCAACTCGGTAACATACTCCTGAAATTCAGCGTCCTCCTCATCAAGATTGACCGCTCGACCAGTCATCACTTGATACTGGGCAGCTATTGCGCCAACATTGGCATAAGGAACGCCAAACGATGCTATAGCAGAATTCCCCTCAAATCGGTTGACACCACGTCCATCGACAAAGTGACCGTATTCTGTGCGCTCTGATTTACTAGCGATTGCTTTCCAGTCAAGAATACCCAAGTCAGTATATAATTGGGCGAACTTGTCTTTTAAAGCATTTACTCGCTCAGTACAAGTCACAGAACGCTCCTTACCCAACTTGCCCAGCCCTGTGACATGATTAATTTTTAAATTGGCGTAGCTCGGTGTTTTTTGCTCAACAACCAGTACAGGTCTATCAATGCCTAACTTTATCTTGAGCAGTTTAGGGGTGAAAGTGGCATCAAGGTAAATGTTAAAAATGGCACTGTCAGTTAATTCTTGATGTTTGGTATTGCGCGTGTAGATGCTAAGTTTGCCCCACTCGCACCGCAAACTACCGCCGCCACTCCAAGCCTCCAGAAAATCGGGTAGCCAATACAGCGGTAAATTTAAAAACTCGCGCCCAGCCTCCCTCGCGCCTTGCTTTTCCATCTCACGGGCAGCGTATCGAAGTGCTTTACTTTTAGCATCGACTTGGTTAAAATCAATGCCATCTTTTTCTGCCAGAAACTCAAGGTCTGGTGTCAGTGCTGCTTTGATTGCGGCAATATCTAAATCCTGTGGAAACGGAGGTAGTTTAGCCCTGATACTGCCCGAGTCGAAACCATAGCGGTTTATGGGTTTGAATTCTTGAGAGAGGAAAGAACGTAAAACCTCCAAGACTGGACGCAATTTCTCAACTTCATTCGGTAGTTCTAGCGTTAGGTGTCCAATAGTTTCGTTAAAGTCTTCTAGTGTCACTTCGACCGACTTAACACTGTCGAGCAGTTGCCCTGCTTCTTCCCAAATGCGCCCAACGCTGAAAATTTTCTCATCTTTCCCAGTCAAAACTGTAGGTGTAGAATCGGGGTGTGCTCGTAGGCGATCGCTCTCTTGAATCGCCTTACGCTTTTCATACCGGAAGCCATACCCAGGACCTGCGGAGAACTTGCACTGCTGACTTAATGAGCATCCCGCACAGATAGGGCTTTCGCTGCTATCCTCAAAATCTACACTAGAAAAATTCTTGCTTCTAAAAGCACCGAATAAATAATCACGGTGACAATTGCCTTCAGTGTCTGGTGTCTCTCCCGATTTTGTCCGCACGTGATAATCTTGACCAGATGCAGTTTGACGTGTGGTGTCAATTTTGAAACCATTGTTTCTTACTGGTAAATCTACAAAGTTCTCCTCCACAGTCAGAACACTGGGGTTTCGGTGATTGGCATCTTGATAAATAAGTTTATCCACACCGAAGTCAGCAGGTGTAAGATTGCCTGCTATATAGCTTTTCCCTAGCCCAGGGTGAGAGTTGTCTAGAATATCCTTCCACCCCTTTGCTACTGCTTCCTGCCACATCTGCACACGTTGAGATGGGTCAAACTGTATTTTGGGCGAACCCATTGCCGAATACTCATCTGCTGTGGGCAGTGTACCCGGAATATATGTTACCGTTTTAAGCTGCTTGACTCTACGCTTGACTTTTGGAGCAACGTACTGTAAAGGAGTGGCAATAGCACGGCTGATTAATTTTCTTAATCGCTCAAAGCTAAATTGGGCTTGCTCAATTATCTCCTGTTCCCGTGCAGATGCCTCTGCTTCCCCCCGCTGCTCCTTCACATAAAGGGTAAACTCTCGCCTAGGGAACTTAAACCCGTACTGCTTGGCAATGTGGAACAGTGTCCCAATTTTGATGCCCTTGCGTTTGAAGCTTCTGATTTTTTGCGGAATATTCCAGGTTGTTCCCCTGATACTTGGCGACCACTCCGAGGCGATCGCCTCCGCCTCCACCGCTCCATAATAATCTACCAGTGCCATCAGTACATTGCGGCACTCTTCGTAATTATTAGACCCAGGCATACGGGGCGGAATAAAGGAAAGCGCCTCCTGGATCAGCGCATCAGTATCCCAGCCCTCAACATCAGCCCTCTGTTTTAGCTGTTTCTTTCGCTCCTCAATTTCCTTTATCCGTTGGGCGTACTCAATCCGCTCTTTTTGTGCTATCGCCCGCGCCTGCATCACCCAATCTAAGGGTAACGTCGCACCAGGCTGCACCAGGGGAAATTCCGCCTTACTGTTGCCGTAAAATACACGAGAAGCATCCTTACACGCTGGGTCATGCGGCAAGTGCTGCATCAAAAAGCGCGTGCAAGCTTCTACCGTGTCCGCTCCTTCCACGTATTCTGGCAGCAGAAACACCACTCGAAACTTGTGCCAGTCGGGGCGATGACTCGCTGTTGTGTAAATTAAGGCACAATGCTTTTGAATGAACTCGTTGGCAAGCGCTGCTTCAAGTGTTAACTCAGGTTTGTAAATTTTTTTATCTTTGCCGTTTTCGTCTTTGACTGGTTGCCCCGACGAATCTTTTAGTACATCAGTATTATCAATGTCCAAAAGAATCCAGTGAGAACCCAGCACATTCGCCTTGGAGCGACGATGACCACCCAACAACCCAGCACACAAAGCGTGTCCGTTCCCAACATGGCGCTTTACGTCAAAAATTGTGCCTTCTATGTCCCTGTAGCGTGTCGCTAACTCTTTGAAATCCCAGTTCTTATCTTTGCCCGATGTGTTAACGGCGAATCTGAAGCGCCGAGCCAAGAAAGGTGTACTCATTCTGCACCTCCTGACTGCTGCATCAAGCTTTGCCAAGAGCTTGTCCAGGCTGCGTTTTCAAGGAGTTCCAAGCAATCAGTAAGGCGTTGTTGCTCTATGAGGTGAGTTAACGGTGAAATCCTTGTAGAGACTTGATTGGTGGTAGCGCTCCGCAGTACAATGGCGTTAATTAGATTTTGCGGAGCGCCTTGACCGGGAAGTTTTGGCGCTTTTGCTTTTGGCATATCGAGGTGTGGTTTCTCACCCCGGCAGCTCTTATTCACTCCAATAGATTAAGCTAAAAGTACATTTGTTTATAAAGTGTTTGTTCTGGTTGGTTCCCAGAACTTGGAACTTGTTTGGAGGCAGCGGATTGTTGACCGCGCTGACCGGGCTACAGTTTTGGAGTGAAGGAACTGACCGGGCTTTACTATATCTAGATAAACACACGAAATATTGGTTTGTAAAAATTTTTGTTGGTGGGTCATTAGATGTTGATGTTTCGGTCATCTAATGACTACCTGCTCTAGGCTACATCTTTAATCCAGTTGATTCCCTCTCCACACCACTGAACTAGCAACCAACGATTAGAATCCTTATCCAGCGCTGGCAGAACACGGAAGTTAAAGACTTCTTGCCACACGGATACCCCATACACGTTACAAAAATCCGCTTCTAAGTCTTTAAACTGCTGCCAAGAGCGTGAGCCAATAGCGGTGAGTATGGGGATGATAGCGGTGATTGGGATTTGAGTAGCATTTGTCATTCTGCGTAATCCTCAAAAATACAAATAAATTGCATTGGTAGCTTTTTGGTGTTGATAATTCTAATCAAACGCTTACCTTTGCTTCTGGCAAGTGCGAAACAAGCTAATTCTGTCTCAGCTGCTGACCAGTCTCTTGGATCTGTCGCCGGGTCAAACGGTTCTTCTTCTACATCATCTGGTTGATTTTCTTCGCTCACACCTCCCCTCTCCCATTGCCGGACTGCCCAAGCAAGTATTCCCAGATGCGCCGGATTTCGGCTTGGAATAAGGTGCGATCGCTCTCAGCATTTTGGATTGAATGCATCACAATATCCCGCAGGCTATCAACCTCCTCTGTTAGCCCGTCAACTTTGGCTGTCAGTTGTGCGATCGCCGTTGTATTAACTTGCTGCTGCTCAGTCAGTTGAGCGATCGCCGTTGTATTAGTCTGTTGCTGTTGGGCAGTTTGCAGCAGTATCGCTTCAATCTGGTCTAACCTGTTTTGTTGCCCGTCCTGAGTCATGCTGCGCCCTTGCCTTTCTTCTTGGATGCGGATAAATCGTTTTCCTGCCGAGCTTTAACAGCTTCCATAATCAGAATTGCTCCCATCTGACTTAGTGAGCGCATCTCCCCGGATGCCATTTGCTCTACAGCTTCCCCTATATCATCCGGCAGATAAATCGAAACTCTCACACTTTCCCCATCTCCCACACCAGAGCGTTTGTTAAGGAGGGGTTTAAAGTGAGCAATCATGGCTTTTTCGACTGCTGGCAACAATTCGGTATCGCTGCACTCTAGCCAAGCTACCCGAAGCTCACCGCTTACACCATACAAGTGCTGCCATATATGATGAGCAAGCCAACGTTGATAAAGGTTAGCAGTTCTACCAACGTATAAGATATCACCATCTTTAATGACAAAATAAATACCTGAGCATTTAGGCAGCTGCTTACGCTCACCCAGTGGCAGTGACGGTAGGGCAAGCGGGTCAATGGTGCTTGCGTTCATGCTGCCCCCTTGTCCGAATCGTTTTTTGGTAATTGTTTTTGAGGTTGAGAGTCAACCCATTGTTTAACTAACTCACCAATAACCTCACTCATTGACTTGTTCTGAGCCACACAAGTCAACTTAAATTCCATCTTTAATTCCTTATCTATGTAAACGCTGAGTTCCGCCGCACCAGGCGGAATGTGCTTTGGCATATCTACTCTCATACTCGTTATCCCGTATTCTCGCATTTTGTACTAGGAGGATTCTACCACGTAAAACTCGTATGCGCGTATAACGTGGTATGCTTGAGTGAATTGTCAAACCCTTACCCCACGGGACTTAGAGACAGTCACCGTGTCAGATTTTCATGCCGTAAATACCCAAACGAATCTTAGGAAGCAATGAAAAACAACTGTACTGAGTGCATCTGTCCCAGAAGAACAGCACCAACAGCTTTGCACCACTCGACCCCTAACACCGCTGCATTTTAAAAAGAAACGCCCATATGATGTCACGATTTGAACTTAATTTGAAAAGCTTAGAAGAATTGCAAGTAATAGGCAGAAAGTATGGTATTCAGCCAATTAGGGGGTATCGTGAGCGCGATTCATGGATAGATACCATTACCCGGTTCCCTTACAAGGCGTAATGCTAGAGAAAGTGTCACCTTGTGCCATATCCCGCTTGAAAGTTCCAAATCATTTTTTGAGCCGGAACTTTACTCTTTTTGGCACTCCTTTTAGTGCTTGAAATCCTAAAATTCAAGACTAAAGTTATGAAAATGTTCCGACACTGTTAAAACTCGGAACTGTGTAAAGTTTTATATACTTTGACGGATAACGGCTAAAAGGTAGCCATATCAATGCTTTAAGGTACTTGGCACTTCATGACAGCTTCTCTAGCCTTAGCCCATTATGGTATTGCACTTTGAGCCTAATTAACAGTTATCAGTTACCAGTTACCAGTTATCAGTTTTTTGTTCACTGTTTACTGTTCACTGTTCACTGTTCACTGTTATAAGACTGGCGATTATCACGCAAGGATTTTAAATTTTCACGGAAAGTGATTGTGTTGGGATGATTCTCCCCTAAGCTGCGTTCTGCAATTTCCAATGCTTTGATAAGGAGTGGTTCAGCTTCAGTGTACCGTCCTTGGTCAGAGTAGAGTGCAGCCAAGTTGTTGTAACTGGCGGCGACATCAGGATGCTCATCTCCCAGCAAGCGTTGCCTTAGTTCCAATGCTTTGATGTAAAGTGGTTCTGCTTCAGTGTACCGTCCTTGGTCAGAGTAGAGTGCAGCCAAGTTGTTGTAACTGGCGGCGACATCAGGATGCTCTTCTCCCAGCAGGCGTTGCCTTAGTTCCAAAGCTTTGATGTGGAGTGGTTCTGCTTGGGTGTACCGTCCCTGGGAATCGTAGAAAAGAGCCAAGTTGTTGAAACTTTGGGCGACATCAGGATGCTCTTCTCCTAGCAGGCGTTGCCTTAGTTCCAATGCTTTGATGTAGAGTGGTTCTGCTTCAGTGTACCGTCCTTGGTCAGAGTAGAGTGATGCCAAGTTGTTGTAACTGGAGGCGACATCGGGATGCTCTTCTCCCAGCAGGCGTTGCCTTAGTTCCAATGCTTTGATGTAGAGCGGTTCTGCTTCAGTGTACCGTCCTTGGTCAGAGTAGAGTGATGCCAAGTTGTTGTAACTGGAGGCGACATCGGGATGCTCTTCTCCCAGCAGGCGTTGCCTTAGTTCCAATGCTTTGATGTAGAGCGGTTCTGCTTCAGTGTACCGTCCTTGGGAATCGTAGAGTCCAGCCAAGTTGTCATAACTGGTGGCGACATCCGGATGCTCATCTCCTAGCAGGCGTCGCATTAGTTCCAATGCTTTGATGTAGAGTGGTTCTGCTTCAGTGTACCGTCCAAGGGATTCGTAGAGTGCAGCCAAGTTGCCGTAACTGGCGGCGACATGGGGATGCTCTTCTCCTAGCAGGCGTTGGTTTAGTTCCAAAGCTTTGAGAAGAAGTGGTTCTGCTTCAGTGTACCGTCCTTGGGAATCGTAGAGTCCAGCCAAGTTGTTGTAACTTTGAGCGATATCTGGATGCTCTTCTCCCAGCAGGCGTTGCGTTAGTTCCAATGCTTTGATGTAGAGTGGTTCTGCTTCAGTGTACCGTCCTTGGGATTTGTAGAGAAGAGCCAAGTTGCCGTAACTGGCGGCGACATCCGGATGTTCCTCTCCCAGCAGGCGTTGCCTTAGTTCCAAAGCTTTGATGTAGAGTGGTTCCGCTTCAGTGTAGCGTCCTTGGGATGAGTAGAGAAGAGCCAAGTTGTTGTAAACGGTGGCGACATCCGGATGCTCTTCTCCTAGCAGGCGTTGGTATAGTTCCAATGCTTTGATGAAAAGTGGTTCTGCTTCAGTGTACCGTCGTTGGGAATCGTAGAGAAGAGCCAAGTTGTTGTAAATGGTGGCGACTGAGGGATGCTCATCTCCCAGCAGACGTTGGTATAGTTCCAATGCTTTGATGAAAAGTAGTTCTGCTTCAGTGTACCGTCGTTGGGAACGGTAGAGTCCTGCCAAGTTGTTGTAACTAGCGGCGACATCGGGATGCTCATCTAAGAGCAGGCGTTGGTATAGTTCCAATGCTTTGATGTGGAGTGGTTCTGCTTCAGTGTACCGTCCTTGGGAACGGTAGAGTTCTGCCAAGTTGTTGTAACTGGAGGCGACATGAGGATGCTCTTCTCCCAAACGAGATTGTACGACTGATACACATTGCTCTAACCACGGTTGAGCCTGTGCATACAAACCCTGTCCTTCATAAAAGCTACCCAAGCCAGTAAAAACCCAAATTAAATTTTCATCATTGACTGCATCAATCAGATTTTGTGCAACCTCTGCTAAATGTGGAATAGCAGGTGTTAAGGCAGTGATTTGGTTCTGATTAGGTGTTTGAGGAATTTCCTTTGCCACTTCTACCATTGCTTGGCAAAAACTATACTTCTGCTCATCTCTTGAAGCTAAGTTCTTTTGCTTGTTTCTCAGAAACTCGCGAATCAACTGATGTAACTGATAAGTATCTTCGCCCGTAAGCAAGTGCAAGTTTTCTAATTCTACTCTTGCATCTTCCAGTTCTTCTGCGTCTTTCTCAACAGCAGCACGTTCCACCAGTAACCAAGGAATCCCAGCTAAAGCAAATAAACTTAGTAAACATCCTAACTCTTGGGCAGACTCACTTAATTCGGACCAACTCAATTCAAAAGCAGCCGCTACTCCACGTTTGATATCGGAAGTCCAAGTGGAGTCATTTTCTTTTACTTCTAAAGAAGGATGCCCTAGCCCTTTTTCTTCCAAGCGTCGCAGCATTTCTGTCAAGGATATTTTACGTTTTTTTACATACCGCCCGACTAATTGCAACGCCAGAGGTAAGTAGCCTAAACGCTGAACAAGTTCTTTTGCTTTTATTGATTCTTGAGTGACCTTTTCTTCTCCAACCAATTGACTCAATAATAAGAGTGCATCTTCCTCCTGTAAAACTTCCAAAAACAGAGAACCAGCCAAATCTAACTTGAGTCGTGTTGTCATGACTACTTTAAACTGGGATGGTTGAGGTGGTAGATAAGATTTTATGTGACTGTAATCCTTAACATCATCCACAACCACAAGCGTGTTTCCTTGGTGCCAATGCTGCCAACACCAGTGTACTCGTTCTGGTAACTCCACCAAATCTTCTGGCGGCTGCAAGTCCAAATTTATTCTCGCAAATTCTATGATCTGCAAACCAATATCTTTTTCTCTTGCACGTAGCCAGCAAATACCACCAGGGTAAGTGTCCAACTGTAGGTGTAGCAGTGAGTACTGGATTGCTAATTCTGTTTTACCAACTCCCCCCATGCCTTCAACAGCAGTAATGACGACTTCATTATTGCGTTGTAACTGTTGATGGAGGTGTTCTAATTCCCGCGCTCGTCCGATAAACTTATCTGTGTTACTAGAGGGAATATTTTGGGGAAAACCTGTTGGTTTAGGAATATGACTCAAATTGATAACAATTTGATAAATCTGCTGAATGTCTCTTACTGTTATATTCCTGCCAGTCTGAACATTCTCAAAGATTTTTTGTACAGTTAATTGACTATTTCCTTGAAGTTGAATATTATTTTCACCTTGAATTGCTTGCATTCCACCAGAAAGCGTTGAGTTTTCTGCTTGCTGCTGGATATTTGGTTCGGGGTTGCTAGTCATAACAGTTATCAAGGAAGCGCAGTACCAGTTATCAAGGAAGCGCAGTATCAGTTATCAGTTATCAGTTACCAGTTTTCAGGGGCTGGTACTGCGGCTGGTACTGATAAGTGGGGGTACGCCGCGTATTTTTCGGCATCACTCCACAAAAAGCCAAGGCTTTATATTATAAAGTGAGCGTCGTATATTCGCGCTCACTTCTCAAAAATAATAATTATGGCTTCTACAGAACCTATCAAAAACAAGCCTAGCAAAACTGCTGTTCCTTTAGAATCAGCAGCACCTAAGCCAGAACAAGTAGATGATAATACAC
>Ga0209902_101011_pt1 | contig 17798 bp, 16 predicted proteins | sample FECB27metaG_FD_188304 | JGI IMG/M metagenome (GOLD analysis project Ga0209902, IMG submission 188304) | Cyanobacterial communities from the Joint Genome Institute, California, USA - FECB-27 (SPAdes) (version 2) | ecosystem: Environmental > Aquatic > Thermal springs > Hot (42-90C) > Microbial mats...
CAGCCAATATTGCCGTCGGCGCGGCGGTAGACCACATTTAGGCCACCATGTCCAGCATGCCGGAATACGACCACTTCCGCCTGGGTCAAATCAAGCTGCATCACCGCTTCGCCCACAGACATCTGCCTCAGGCTCGAGGTCGCCTCGGCGATCACCGGCGGCGAGTAGTCCTCCAGCAGCTCGTCATCCTCGCTGGGCGCGGCGAGCACGTAGGATGGCGCCTCCTCGTCAGTGCCATTGGCGTGGCGGCGGTGCGCCTTGAGCTTGCGGTTGTAGCGCCTGAGGCGCTTCTCGATGGTGTCAGCCATGCCCTGGTAGGCCGACATGGCGTCGCCGCCATAGGAGCTCGACTGCAGCACGGCGCCGGAATCGAGGTGCACCATGCACTGGGCGTTGAACCCCGAGCCTTCCGGTTCGAGGGTGAGGTGGCCGGTGTAGTTGCCGTCGAAGTACTTCTTCACCACCGTGTCGAAATGGCCCTGCGCCCTGATACGCAGCGCATCGCCGACATCCATGTTCTTTCCTGAGACGCGCAGTGTCATGGAGGTCCTCTTTCTCGCTAGAGCGCTTTCAGGAAAAGTTCTGAGACTTTTCCGGTTCGAAAGCGCGACCAAATCAAAGCCTGAGCATTTCAACGCTTCAGCAAACGGTGAAATGCTCGTGTAGCCGGCCGGAGCGGCCGCCACCATGAGATGTGGTCACCCCGGTGAGGGGAGTCTAGACCGACCCCTCCCAAGGGGCAATGCGCGGAACCCGATTGGGTTCAAATGCGAGGTGTCGACAGCGGCAGTGCCGACGCGCTATCGTCCCGCCGCGACCAAAGCGCGCTTCTGGCGGCGCCGGATCACCGAGGAGGGGATGTTCATCCCCTCGCGGTATTTCGCCACGGTGCGGCGCGCCACTTCGATCCCGCGTTCCTTCTGCAGCATCTCGGCGATGGTGTCGTCGGAGAGGATATCGGCCGGCTGCTCGGCATCGATGATCTGCTTGATGCGGTGGCGCACTGCCTCAGCGGAATGGTCGCCCTCGCCGGTCGATGAGCCGAGCGCCGTGGTGAAAAAGTACTTCATCTCGAACAGCCCGCGCGGCGTCGACACGTATTTGTTCGAGGTGACCCGGCTTACCGTCGACTCGTGCATCTCGATGGCGTCGGCAACCGCCTTCAGCGTCATTGGCCGCAGATGCGTGATGCCGTGGACGAGAAAGCCGTCCTGCTGTTTGACGATCTCGGCGGTGACCTTGAGGATGGTCTGCGCCCGCTGGTCGAGGCTTTTGGCCAGCCAGTTGGCGGTGGCGAGACAATCGGTCAGGAAGCTCTTTTCCGTGGTGTCGCGGGTCTTCTTGGTCACCGAGGCATAATAGGTGCGGTTGACCAGCACCCGCGGCAGCACGTCGGCATTGAGCTCGATCTGCCACTCGCCGCCGGGCCCCGGCCGCACGAACACATCCGGCACCACCGATTCCACCGGCCCTGCCTCGAAGGCGCGCCCAGGCCTGGGGTCGAGCTGGCGCAGCTCGGCCAGCATGTCGAGCAAATCCTCGCGATCGGCGCTCACGGCGCGGGCGAGGGCGGCGAGGTCGTGCTGAGCCACCAGCTCGAGATTGTCGAGCAGCCGCAGCATCAGCGGATCGAGCCTGTCCTTCTCGCGCAGTTGCAGCGCCAGGCACTCGCGCACATCCCGGGCGAACACCCCAACCGGGTCGCACCCCTGCAGCTTCAACAGCACCGCTTCGATGGTTTCGACGGGGGCGCCGAGCTGCTCGGCGACGGTTTCGAGCTCGACCGCGAGGTAGCCCGCCTCGCTGAGGCTGTCGATCAGGAACTGCGCGATCAGCCGTTCCGCCGGATCGGCGGTGATCAGCCCAGCCTGCGCGGCAAGGTGGTCGGAGAGCGTCGGTCGCGCGGCGACGAACTGGTCGATATCGGCCGCCTCGCCGTCACCGCCGCTCCGCTCGTTCCACTGTGTGGAGTCGGTCAGCCGCTCCGGCGCCGACTGGTCGGGGAAGACGTTCTCGACTTCGGTATCGTAGCCATTGGCGATCGAGTCCGCCGACTGGATGCGATCGGAATAGTCGACCGTGTCCTCGGCAGCGTTCAGTTCGGCCGGGCGCTCCGGCGCTTCCGCCGCCTCGTCGGCCGGTTCCGCCCCGTCCTCGCGCTCGAGCAGCGGATTGCGCAGCAACTCCGCCTCGACGAAGCTGTTGAGCTCGAGGTGGCTGAGTTGCAGCAGCCGGATCGACTGCATGAGTTGCGGCGTGAGCGTCAGGCCCTGGCTCTGACGAACCTCAAGCCGTGGCGACAAGGCCATGCGCGCGTTTCCACGTAAGAGAGGCTTCCAACGCCATCCATGCATGATTGGCGAGGTAAGGGCAAGAACCGTGCCAAGAGTGGCCAAACGCAGTTCCTGCCTTCCGGTTGTATCCGAGCCGGCGGTAGTCGATGGTGAGCCATAAGGAGAGTTCCGTGCCACTCAAGATCGTCAGACGGCTGCTGCCGGATTGGGGCACGACCTATGGACCGCCGGGTGAAGGACCATTTCCGGCTGTCCTGCTGCTCCACGGTTCGGAGGGCCCGTGGTCGGGCTGGAGCCACCGCAACGCCGCGATCCTCGCCGCGCATGGCTTCCTTGCCTTCCCCTTCGGCTACTCGAAGGGTGGCAACGCCTGGAACGCCGGCAACATCATCGATGTGCCGCTCGACCGCACCGTCGAGGCACTGGCGGCGCTGCGCGGCTTCGCTCCGGCCGGATCGAGGCTTGGCGTCTATGGCGTCTCGCGCGGTGCCGAGCACGCCCTGCTGCTTGCCGCGCTGATGGCGCGTGACGGGGACCGGGGCATGCCCGACGCCATTGCCGCCCACAGCCCGCCCGATGTGATCTGCGGCAGCTTCGACAGCCGTTCATGGCGCGACGCCGGTGATCCCGGCTGGCAGCCTTGGGATCCGGGCCACCGTGCCTGGAGCTGGAAGGGCTCGTCGGACGGGCTGCTGCCGACCACGCCGATCGAGATCGAGCGCTACCCCGGGCCGCTGTTCCTCAGCCACGGCACCGCCGACCGGGTATGGTCGGTGGAGATGACGCGGCGTCTGGCCGACCGTCTGCATCGCCACGGCCGCAGCCCGGAAGTGCATCTCTACGAAGGCCAGGATCACCTGCCGGGTAGCGACGCTGAGAACGAACACCACGAGCACCTGATCGACTTCTTCGAGCGAAACCTCGCTTGACCAGTCAGACCTCGAACGTATCGCCCAGATACACCCGCCGTGCCTCGGGGTCGGCGGCGATGACGTCGGGCTTGCCCTGGATCATCACATGGCCCTCGTGGATGACGTAGGCGCGATCGACCAGCGACAGCGTCTCGCGCACCGAATGGTCGGTGATCAGCACCCCGATGCCGCGGCGGGTGAGGTGCCTGACCAGCATCTTGACTTCGCTGACCGCAATCGGGTCGACGCCGGCGAATGGCTCGTCGAGCAGCATGAACAGGGGGTCGGTGGCGACCGCCCGGGCGATTTCGACGCGCCGTCGTTCGCCACCCGACAGCGCCAGGGCATTGGATTTGGCGATATGGGCGATACCGAACTCCGCCAGCAATTCATTGAGCCGCACCAGGCGGTCGGCTTTCCTCGGTACGTGCCCCTCGAGCACTGCGAGGATGTTGCCCTCGACGCTGAGGCCGCGAAAGATCGAGCTTTCCTGCGGCAAGTAGCCGATGCCGAGCCGCCCGCGCTGGAACAGCGGCAGGTTGGTGATCGGTCGTCCGTCGACCAGGATCTTGCCCTTGTCCGGCTTCACCAGCCCCATGATCATGGTGAAGACGGTGGTCTTGCCGGCGCCGTTCGGCCCAAGCAGGCCAACCGCCTCGCCGCGCCGCACCGCGAGGCTGACATTCTCGACCACCGTGCGCTTGCCGAAACTCTTGTTGAGCCCGTGCGCAACCAGCCAGCCGGATTGGTCGACCGGGGTCCTGGTCGTCACTGTCGCCGCTTCGTTCATTGCGGGGTGAAGACGCCGGTCACCCGGCCTCCGGCATTGCCCTTGAACACCGAGCTGTTGGTCTTGAGGTTGATGGTCAGCTCCGGCCCGTTCAGCTTGCCCTGCGCGTTGACCACCGTGACATTGCCGCTCAGCCTCAGGATCAGGGTGTCCGGATCGAATGTCGCCTTGGCCCCGGTGGCGTCCTGGCTGTCGGTCTTGATCCGCACATTGCCGGTGGCGGTGAGGCCGTCGATGTCGCTTTGCCCACCGCTGCCATAGACCACCACCACCTTGTCGGCCCAGAGCTTCAATCCGGTCCGGGTGATCGTGACGTTGCCGGTGAAGGTGGCGTTGTTGTTGTTCTGGTCGATGGTGAAATCGTCGGCGGCGACGTTCACCGGCTCGGCCGCGGCCGCCGGCAGCGCCATGGCCAACAGGGTGGTCAAGGCAATAGCGAGGGCAGCACAAAACTTCATTCGGTTTCCCCCGGGGTCGAGACCAGCGTCACCTTGGCGTTCTTGAAGGTGTAGATACCGGTTTCGCGATCATAGGTCATGCCGTCGGAGACGATGTGCGAGCCGCTGGGCATGGTGATGTCGACGTTGCCGCTCGCCACCATCTTCCAGTTCATCAGGTCGGCGAACACCGCTTCGAGCGTGCCATCGAGCCCCTCCGAACTGGTGACATGGGCGATCCCCGGCACGTTCAGCAACTGGTCATTGGTCTGGAACTGTGCTGCCGCCGCTTCCGCCTGCATCGCCGCACCCTCCGGCGGGGTCATGGTGAACACTGCGTCCTCCATGTCGATCAGGTCGTTCTGAGTCGGCGCCACCTTCGCCGCCCGCGCCGACAGCGCGTAGAGCGTGCCGTCATCGCCGGTGGAGGTGAGCCGTGGCGTTTCCACCACCAGGTTGTCCCGATCGATCCTGATATTGGAGTAGCCGAAGCGCTGGCCCAGATTGTCGATGACGATCATCGCCAAGAGCACCACGAACACCAGCACGCCGCCGGCTGGCACCAGCCAGCGCAACAGGCTGACCAGCCGGTTGCGACGATTGAGTCGCGCGTAGAGCGCGGCGCGATCGTCGATCGGGGTGGCCAGCGACGCCATCAGCTATGCGCGAAGATGTCGGTCTCGTCCCAGCCCATCAGGTCGAGGTCGATCCGGTGCTTGAGGAACTCGAAGCAGGCCTGGGCCAGTTCGGTCCGGCCCTCGCGCCTAAGCATCCGATCGAGGTGGCGCTTCAGGTCGTGGAGGTACAGGACGTCCGATGCGGCATAGTCGAGCTGCGCTTCGGAGATCTTTTCGGCGCCCCAGTCCGAGCTCTGCTGCTGCTTGGACATGTCGATGTTGAGCAGCTCGCGCGCCAGGTCTTTGAGGCCGTGCCGATCGGTATAGGTGCGCACCAGCTTACTGGCGATCTTGGTGCAGTAAACCGGGCCGGTGACGATACCGAAGCGGTGCTTCAGCACGGCCATGTCGAAGCGCGCATAGTGGAAGATCTTGGTGACCCCGGGGTCACTCAGGAGCTTCGTGAGGTTCGGCGCGTCCTTCAGATCCTGCGGGATCTGCACCACGTCGGCGCTGCCGTCACCGGGGGAGAGCTGCACCACGCAGAGCCGGTCACGCCGCGGATCGAGTCCCATGGTTTCGGTGTCGATCGCCACCTCCCGGCCATAGCGCTGGAGGTCGGGCAGGTCGCCCCGATGCAGTCTGATCGTCATGTCGAAATCCTGGTTCGGCGATTTGGGCTGTGATGCCATAGCATAAAGGCGTTGGAAAGACCGGGCGGCATCGTTACAAAACCCGGGGCGGCCGCAGGCCACGCGGCTCGCGGCGGGTGGGTTACTTTATGACGTTGAACAAGGTCCGCGACGGACTGAGCGGACTGCCGCGTCGCTGGAAGCAAGCCATTCTGATCGGCTTCGACATGCTCGCGCTGCTCGGCGTGCTGTGGCTGAGCTTTGCTATCCGCCTGGGCGGCACCTTCACGCCCACCATGTCGCACATCCTGCTGATGCTGCTGGCGCCGATCCTCGCCGTTCCGGTGTTCATCCGGATGGGGCTCTATCGCGCCGTGATCCGCTACCTGCCGGAGCGGGCGCTGTGGACCATTATCCAGGCGATGATGCTGGCAACCCTGCTCTGGGTGTTCGCGCTGTTTCTCGCCGAGGCGACGCGGCTGGCGACCTTCCCGCGCACCGTGCCGCTGTTCTACTTCATCTTCGGCACCGTCATCGTCGCCGGCTCGCGCTTCCTCGCCAAGGCACTGCTCTGGCTGCCTGAGCGCAACCTCCGCCATGGCGGCGGGGTGGTGATTTATGGCGCCGGTTCCGCTGGCACGCAGCTTGCCGAAGCTCTGCGTGCGCATCGCGCCAGCTCCGTCGTCGCCTTCGTCGATGATGACCAAAGCCTCTGGGGTCGCGATGTCGCCGGCATCCGCGTCGACCCACCGACCAGGCTCGGTGAGCTGATCAGCAACCGCGGTGTCAGCGAGGTGATCCTCTCGATCCCCTCTGCCGACGCCACCCGGCGCGCCCAGATTGTCACCGAGCTCAGCCACCACCCCGTCAAGATCCGCGCGCTGCCGGCGATTGCCGACCTGGTCTCCGGCAAGTACCTGATCAGCCAGCTGCGCGAGATCGATATCGACGATCTGCTCGGCCGCTCCGCCGTGCCCGCCGATCCCGAGTTGATGGGCGAAATCCTTGGCGGTCGGGTGATCCTCGTTACCGGCGCTGGCGGCTCGATCGGCTCGGAGCTCACCCGGCTCATCGTCCAGCACGCGCCCAGGAAGCTGGTGTTGCTCGAGGCCAACGAGTTCGCGCTCTACGAGATCGACCGGCACCTGCGTACCCTGGCTGAGGTCGAGATCGTCCCGGTGCTCGGCTCGATCGCCGACGCCGCGCTGCTCCGCCGCACGCTCGAGGGGCAGGGCGTCGAAGTGATCTTCCATGCTGCAGCGCACAAGCATGTGCCACTGGTCGAGGCCAACGCGCTGGAGGGCGTGCGCAACAATGTTCTGGGCACCCGCATCCTGGTGGAAGCGGCGGTCGCGGCGGGCGTACAGCGCTTTGTCCTGATTTCGTCCGACAAGGCAGTGCGGCCGTCGAGCGTCATGGGGGCGACCAAGCGCTGGGCTGAACTGATCGTCCGCCACTACGGCAAGGGCAGCGGTATGCGCTACTGCTCGGTGCGTTTTGGCAACGTGCTCGGCTCCAACGGCTCGGTGGTGCCGCTGTTCCGCGAGCAGATCGCCGCCGGCGGCCCGGTGACCCTCACCGACAGCCGCATGACCCGCTACTTCATGTCGATCCACGAGGCGGCCGAGCTGATCGTCCAGGCCGGCGCCATGGCCGAGGGTGGTGACATCTTCCTGCTCGAGATGGGCGAGCCGGTACGCATCCGCGATCTCGCCGAGAACATGATCCGGCTGGCCGGCCTGTCGGTGAAATCCGACGACAACCCCACCGGTGACATCGCCATCCGCGAGACCGGCGCGCGGCCGGGCGAGAAGCTGGCCGAAGAGCTGTTCTTCGATCCGGCCAACGCGCTGCGCACCGCGCAGCCGAAAATCCTCCGCTCGCCACCGAGCGCCCGCCAGACCAACGACCTGTTGCCCGCCCTCACGGCGCTCGATGCCGCGCTCAAAGCCGAAGACGAAGCCGAACTGCGCCGCGTGCTGTTCGACTACGTGAAGGTCTGAGCCGGCAGTGCTGATCGCCCAGCTCTCCGACCCGCACCTCTGCGCCCCCGGCACGCTCTATCAGGGGCTGGTCGATTCCAACGCCATGTTCGAGGCTGCCATTGAGCGGCTGGCGACGCTCGATCCCGCCCCCGACCTGGTGCTGCTGACCGACGTCACCGAGCACGCCGCAGCCGCGGAGTACCAGCTGGCCCGGCGCCTGCTCGCCGGGATCCGGCAGCCCGTGCTGGCCATCCCGGGCAATCACGACGAGCGCGAAGCTTTCCGCGCCGCCTTCGCCGACCGGGGCTACCTGCCCGCCACCGGCCCGCTGCATTTTGCCGTCGGCCGTCACGGGCCGGTCCGTGTCATCGGCCTCGATATCAGTGTGCCGGGCCAGCATCACGGTGATTTCGACGCGGCGACAACTGCGTGGCTGGAGGCAGCGCTGGCGGCCGAACCGGAGCGGCCGACGCTGATCATGCTGCACCAGCCGCCCATCGAAACCGGCATCGGATTCATCGATGCCTATCGCTGCTTTGGCGGCGAGCGGCTGGCGGCCATTGTCGCGCGCTACCCGGCGGTAGAACGTGTGCTCTGCGGCCACGTTCACCGTCACATGTCGCGGCGCTTCGGTGGCAGCCTGCTGCAGATCGCCCCGAGCACCACCACAGCCATCGCCCTGCGCCTCGCGCCCGGAGCCGAACCCGCCTCGTTCGTCGAGCCACCAGCGCTGCTGCTGCACCACTGGCGAGCGGAGCCCGGAGTGGTCACTCATCACGTGCCGATCAACCCGGGCGAAGGCCCGCTGCCGTTCTTCTGAGCGCCAGCTAAGCGGCAGCTGACTGCATCATTCATCAGGCATTCAAGTGCTACTGAGCACTTGTTGATGATCAACGCGGGCGGCGGGCTTGGGGCTCCGCCGGTTTCGCGCTCGGCTCCGAGCCCCGGTGAATCCTAGGGAGAATTGCCATGAAACGAATTGCACTCGCCGGCTTCGCATTGCTTGGCCTCGTCGCCGGCGCAGCCGCGCAGACGCCGCCTCCGGCAGTGGTCAGCTTCGCCACCATTGCCGACATGCCGACGCTGAAGGATACCTCCAAGCAGGATCATTTCGCCGTCACGCTTTCCGACGCCCAGGTGGTGACCAACATCACCGTCGATTGCACTGCCGGCCGCACTGAGCTCTTGATCGTGCGCAACGACAAGGCCTGCGCCATCGGCGGCAATGGCTCGATCATCAACCCGTCCAACAAGCAGGCACTGCCGCGCACCCAGTATCTGGGCCAGTACACCGTCACCGCCGACGGCAGCACCGACGCGCGGACGCTGTCGATCAACTACCTCGCCGTCGGCAAGGTGGCGCCCGACACCAAGCAGTTCGGCGGCTCGCTGAACTTGAAGCCCGAGCTCTCCTCGAGCGGCGCGGCCGGGCTCACCCAGTCGGTGCTGAAGAAAATCACCGGTGACAATACCGGTCCGATCAACAATGCCGTCGACACTGTCGATCTCAACCGCTTGTTCATCCCCTCGGCCGGCCTGCCGTCCGACAAGGGCTGCACCTGGTCTGGCAACATGGTCTTCGCCTACCAGACCTATTCCTGGTTCATGTCGCTGTCGGCCGATTGCAACGGCAAGGTCTATGAGCTGAAGGGCAACATGCCGTTCACCGATACGCCCGGTGTCGAAGGCCAGACCCAGTACGACCTGACCTTGACGCTGCCCTCCACCGAACTGGTCGGCGACGACGCGCTGTTCGCCACCACCGACGAGAACGCCGACCTGTTCGCCTCGGTCGACGGCATCACCGGTTCGATCATCATGAAGAATTCCAACAATGTCACCGTCACCGTCGATGGCGAAAAGATCACCACCCCGATGAAGGTGGAGGCCTCCGGCAGCCTCTCGGGCACCAACGTGCCGCTCGAAGTGGTCCGTTCCTTCGCCACCCTGATCGGCATGCTGCCCTCGACCTTCTTCGGCGCCTGAGCCGTTATCGGTCATAGCCATCGAGCCCCGCGCCACGGCGCGGGGCTTTTGCACAAGCCGGCGGGCGTCAGGCCTGTTCGGGTGCCTCGTCGCCGGCCCGGATCGGTTTCACCGCTTCGAGGTCCTGGCCGCGGAACTGCGCGATGCGCAGTCGAAAGTTGTAGCCGATACGCTCGGCCCGCTCGACGAACAGCGCCGCGACCTCGGGCGGACAGAGTTCTTCCGCCGTCTCGCGGAACAGCTTCAGCCAGCGCGCGAAATGCCGGTCGGAGAGTTCGGGGATGGCAATGTGCTTGGGCATCGGGCGGCCGTAATAGCGGCCACTGCCCAGCAGCATCGAGCTCCAGAAATCGGCGATGGTTTTGAGATGCGCCGGCCACTCGGCCTCGGGGATCACCCGGTTGAACACCGGCCCGATCACCTCGTCGCGCCGCGCCCGGCCATAAAACTGTTCGACCACCGCGGTCACCATGGCGTCGTCGAGCTCGGCTGGGATCAAGCGGCCGGTCGGGTGGAGGCGGGGGCCTTCGGGAGCAGTCACGTCATGGCCTTTCGGAGCCGCCGGCGCATCGTGCGCGCCGGCGACCTATGTAGTTAGCTCAGGCGACCTTTGCGAGCGCCTGTTCGACATCGGCGATGATGTCGTCGATGTGCTCGATGCCGACCGAGATGCGGACCAGGTCTTCCGAGACACCAGCCTTGGCCAGTTCCTCGGGGCCGAGCTGGCGGTGTGTGGTCGATGCCGGATGACAGGCCAGCGACTTGGCATCGCCGATATTCACCAGCCGAAGGATCATCTGCAGCGCGTCGATGAACTGGCCGCCGGCGACGGCGCCGCCCTTGATGCCGAAGCTGATAATGCCCGACGCCTTGCCCTTGGTGATCTTCCTGGCCGTCGCATTGTACTTGCTGTCCGGCAGCTGGGCGTAGTTCACCCAGTTGATCTTGGGGTGCTGCTTCAGCCAGGCGGCGAGCTTTTCGGCATTCTCGCAATGCCGCTCCATCCGAAGCCCGAGCGTTTCGAGGCCTTGCAGGAACAGGAAGGCGTTGTGCGGCGACAAAGCCGCGCCGGTATTGCGCAGCGGCACCACCCGGCAGCGCCCGATATAGGCCGCCGGCCCCAGCGCCTCGGTATAGACCACGCCGTGATAGGACGGGTCGGGCTCGTTGAGGATCGCGAAGCGGTCCTTGTGCTTCACCCAGTCGAACTTGCCCGAGTCGACGATGATGCCGCCGATCGAGTTGCCGTGCCCGCCGATATATTTGGTGAGCGCGTGCACCACGATGTCGGCGCCGAACTCGAACGGCTTGCAGAGATAGGGCGTCGCCACCGTGTTATCGACGATGACTGGCACACCGTGGCGATGCGCGATCTCTGCCAGCCGCTGGATATCGACGATGTTGCCGGCCGGATTGCCGATCGACTCGCAGAACACTGCCTTGGTTTTGCTGTCGATGAGCTTTTCCAGCCCTTCGAAATCGGCCTGGTCGGCCATCCGCACCTCGATGCCCTGGCGCGGGAACGAGTGCATGAACAGGTTATAGGTGCCGCCATAGAGCTGGCTGATCGAAACGATGTTATCGCCGACGCCGGCAATCGCCTGGATCGAATAGGTGATGGCGGCCATGCCCGAAGCGACGCAAAGGCCGGCAATGCCGCCTTCCATCTCGGCGACGCGCTGTTCGAGCACTGCCGTCGTCGGGTTCATGATGCGGGTATAGATGTTGCCGGGCACCGCCAGGTTGAACAGGTCGGCGCCGTGCTGGGTGTTGTCGAAGACGTATGACGTGGTCTGATAGATCGGGACCGCCGCCGCTTTAGTGGTTTCCTCCGCCTTGTAGCCATGATGGAGCGCGATGGATTCGAGCTTCACTTATTGTCCTTTCAAGCAGTGAACCCCCGGCGAACCGGTGGACCTATATCCGTAACATGGCCGGATGGGGCAGGGACCCCGTCCGAACGGATGGGGATTGCGTGATTTGCGCGCAGTGGGAAATATCGCTCCCCTTCAACCATCGAGGCCAACGTGCAAATCCGGAACGAACGCCCTGCCGACGACACGGCGATCCATCAGCTGACCCGCTTGGCGTTCGAGCCGATGCCGTTCAGCAGCGGCACCGAAGCGCCGATCATCCGGGCGCTGCGCGCCGCCGGCGACCTGACGCTGTCGCTGGTCGCCGAGGACGACGGCACGATCGTCGGGCACATCGCCTTCTCGCCGGTTACCATCGATGGCGTGCATGGCGGCTGGTTCGGGCTCGGGCCGATTGCTGTGCGGGCCGACCGGCAACGCCAGGGCATCGGCAAGGCGCTGATCGCTCGCGGGCTCGAGCTGTTGCGCCAACAGGGCGCCGCCGGTGTGGCGCTGATCGGCAACCCCGATATCTACGGACGCGTCGGCTTCGAGAGCGACGGGCTATTGGCCTATGGCGATCTCGATCGCCGCTACGTGCAGCGGCTGGTGCTGGCCGGCCCGCCGCCGCGCGGCGAACTCAAATTCGCGCCGGGTTTCGACGTGTGAGGTGTGCGGCATTTCACGATGCGCTCGGGTGGGAGTTGGCTCAGTCTCGCACCTGGCACCGGCGCCCACCTCCCCCTCGACGGGGGAGGTGCCGCTCCGTGTGGGTGGCAACATCGAGAGCACGGGACGGCCAAGCGCCGTCGCCGCGCCGGATAACGGAAGCCACCTCGGCTGACGGCTGGCGGTGGCCATCATGATCCAGCGCCGTTTGACCGCATAACCATGTTATTATAGTAACATACTCTGCACCGATGCGGTGCGGAGGGGCGGTTGCGTACAACCGGGCAGAGGTTGGCGATCGAGGCGCGCAGGACGGAGCGGATGGCACGGTTTGAGCCGCACCATCCGGCCGAGCCGTCAGATCTTGTTGGCGGCCTTCAGTTCGGCGTCGAGCTTGGCCTGGTAGGCCCGCTTCATTTCTTCGTCGGTCTTGGCGCTCACCCCGAAATACACAAAGCCCAGCGCCCGGCGCGAGCGGGTCGGCGATCGGTTGGGGCTGGCCCAGTGCACCGTCTTGCAGTCGTGCATCAACAGCATCCCGGCCGGCCCCGGCTGCGCTGCGGTATTGGCGACATCGTGCTCGGTGCCGAAATCGGTGATCCCCTGCGAGAAGCCGAGGATCTCGGAGCGCCCATGCGGACGCCAGCCCTCGAAGGCATGCGAACCACGCACATATTGCAGGCACCCGTTCTCGTCGTCGACCGGCTCCAGCGCCAGCCAGCCGGTGATCGCCTTGGGCGGCGCGATCTTGAAATAGTAGCCGTCCTGGTGCGGCGGGGTCTGCTTGCCGATCCCGGGCGGCTTGTTGAAATACTCCATGTTCTGGGCGACCGCCGCCTCGCCCAGCACCGTCTCGGCCAGCTCCTTGATCACCCCGTCGGACAAGAGTGTCTTGAAGTAGCTGTCGTACTTTTCGAGGTACATCATCTGCTTGACCGTCGAGCGGTTGGCCTTGTCCTCGTAATAGACCTCGGTCTCCGACATCTTCGGCACGCATTCGATCAGGAACCGGTCGAGCTCGCGGTTGATCTCGGCCATGCGCGCGGCATCGAACAATGGCCGGAAGGCGATGAAGCCGTCCCGGTCGAAATCTGCCTTCAGCTGGCTGTGCGGAATGCTCATTGCAGCACTCATCCTAGGCTCCTCTCCTCAGGGCCGATGCGGCCTTACCTGATGAAAGGCCAACGCCGGCGTCCCGTCATTGCCGAGGTTCGGCAGCACGTTAGGAAATCCGATTGCTGCCGTCACCCGGCACTGGCGAGGCGTCATGTCCTGTGACACCGATCAGCTCGAGCTGCGCGACCACCGCTTCGGTCGGATCAACCGCCGCATGCCGATCGGACCCGTGCAATGGCCGTTCCACGATCTGTTCTGGGTGCACGAAGGGCGCGTCGCCATCGCTTTTCCGGAGCTCGAGGCCAAACTCGAGCTGGTGGCTCCATCAGGCGTGCTGATCCTGCCGGGCACCCAGTTTCAGGGTGCAACACTTGGTGCCTTCGCCACCGCCTCGATCTGCCACTTCGCGATGCCCGAAAAGCCGGCGGGACCAGGTTATGCTCTGCCCAACCCGGACGAGGCGCTGCATCTGCAGAACCTCATCCGCCTCGCCATGCACCTCGCCCGCCGCAACCGCCCCGACGAGCTGCCGCGGCGCAAACGGCTGCTGCTGAGCCTGCTCGACGGGTTCGAACTCACCGGCGCACCCGACATCCCGACTGCCGACGAGGACCGGCTGACCATCGCCTGGACCCAGGCCGGACAGAACCTTCATCGCATGCGCACTCTCGCCGACGTGGCGGCCTTGCTCGGCATCTCCGAGAGTGCGTTGCGCGCCATGCATCGCAAGGCCCGGCATACGTCCGCGGGAGAGCACCTCAGGGAACTGCGTCTCACCCGCAGCGAGGAGCTCTTGGTTTCGACCGACAAGTCGCTGGCCACCATCGCCGCCGAGGTCGGCTACGGCCATGCAGCCACGCTCGCCGCGGCGTTCAGGAAGCGGCGCGGCAAGACCCCAGGCCAGTATCGCCACTGGTCCAACCCTTTCGCCTGACCGGAGTTTTCGATGCAGCGTCTTGAAGAGATCACCATCTACGCCAACCCCGACCCGCTGCTGGTCAGCCGCCAGGCGACCTTTCCGGGCATCGTGCAGCTGGCCGATGGCGAACTGGTCGCCATCTTCACCATCGGTCAGGCTTTCGACGCCGCCGATGCCCGCGCCTATGTGAGCCGCAGCGCCGACAATGGCCGCACCTGGTCCGCTCCGGTGCGGCTCACCGACCACGAAGTGCGCCCGGAAGAATCCGAGAGCTTCAAGCCGCTGCTGCTCAGCGATGGTTCGCTCCTCGCCACCGGCTATGTGTTCGTCCGCCCGACCCCGCTGACCCCGGTGGTCGACCCCGATACCTTCAAGCTGCTGACCCTGCGCAACAAGACCAGCACCTCCAGCGATGGTGGGCGCAGCTGGAGCGTTCCGGCCTATTTCGACATCGAAGGCCAGCCGCTCGAGCTCTCCGGTCCCGCCATCCAGCTCGCCTCGGGTCGCATCATCGCCGCCACCGCGCCGTTCCATCTCGGCAAGGATGGCCATGCCGGCTGGATCATCGCCAGCGACGACAACGGCAGGAGCTGGCGCAAGCTCTCCGAGTTCTACCGCTCACCCCTGGGCAACGTTTCGACCTGGGAGAGCCGTATCGCCGATCTCGGCGGCGGCCGCGCCGCGGTGATCTTCTGGGCCTATGACAATGCCGCCGGCGCCAACCTCACCAACCACATCGCCCTCTCCAGCGATGGCGGCGAGACCTTCGCGCCGGCGATCGACACGGGCATCCGCGGCCAGGCCTCGAACCTCTTATCGCTTGGCGGTGGCAAGGCGCTCACCATCCATTCGCACCGCGAGGCGCCGGTCGGGCTGATCGTCCGTCGCGTCGACCTCAATGGCGGCTTCAAGGTGGAGGAGGAACTCAACCTCTTCGCCGATGCTGCGATGGGCAGCGACTCCGCCGACATCAAGAAGCAGTTCGGCAGCCTGAAGTTCGGCCAGCCCTCGCTGCTGCGCTTGCAGAACGGGGAAATCTACGCCGCCTGCTGGAGTTTCGAGCAGAGCCAGTATGTGATCAAGGGCTATCGGATCGCGCTCTGATCGAGTCTTTTCTGAACCGGAGGAGCTGGTTGGGCTCAACGGTTGACCAACCCACCGGCTGTCATCGCAGGTGGGGCGATCACAGTGGTTCAACTCATCCGTGAAGCGATCCAGAGCGAGGTCGGGAACGGGCGAGTCGATGGGAGGACGGGTATCGTGTCGCGGGCGGAAGGCATCGGCGTTGCCGGGTACGAGGAGCAGTCGGATTTCGACAAGATCCGACGCATCCCCTATCTCTACGCCTTCAACATCATCACCGCCGCGGCGCTGCTCTGCACCGTCACCTCGCCGCTGGCGCTGTTCGCTGCCGAGCTGGGCGTCCCCAAGGACCGCATCGGGCTGATCGGCGGCATCATGCCGTTCGTGCAGGTCATCGCGGTGGTGTTCCTGCCCATCGTCATGGCCTTCGGCCATCGCCGGGTGGCGGGTTATGCCTCGCTCACCCGCTATCTCTGCCTGTCGCTGATCCTCGTGGCGCCGATGTTCCAGGGCAACCCGGACATGGTGTTCTGGGTGCTGTTCGCGGCCATGCTGGGCTTTTCGATCTTCCGTACCCTCGCCGAAACAGCGATCTGGCCGTGGTCGCAGGAATATATGCCGAGCTTCATCCGCGGCCGGTTGACCGGCGGCATCGCACTCGCCTACCTGCCGGTGGCACTGGTGGGTTCGGTCCTGGTGCAGCTCTGGCTTGATGGCCAGCAGGGCATCGAGCGCTTCTTTCCGGTCTTCGCTATCGGGTTGCTGTTAGGCGTCATCGCCGCGTCGACCCTGTTCGGGCTCGGCGGCGGCAAGCCGCGCCCCGGTTCAGCCCGCGGCTTCGATGCCATCCGCGCCATGCGGGTGCCGCTGCGCGATGGCAATTTCCTGCTCTATCTCGTCTCCTCGGGCACGCAGTTCCTCGTCTACACCGTCATCAACCTCTTCATCCTGTTGTTCTTCCGCGAGCGGCTCGGCATCTCCTCGGGCCAGATCGTCCTGATGGCGGCGTTCATCCCGGTGGGCGCGGCGCTCGGCAGTGTCGCCTCGGGCTGGTTCGTCGATCGCTACGGCACCCGCGCCATCCGTGTCACGCTGCAGGCGTTGCAGGTGGCGATGCTGATTGGGCTGATGTTCGTCACCAGGGATACGCCCGGCACGATTTTCATCGTCGGGCTGATCTTCTTCGTCTTCGGCATGCTGTTCCAGAGCGCCATCTCGGTGGGCGGCATCTACATGCTCAACTACGTGCCGCCGGCCAAAAAGGAGAGCTACATGACGCTCGCCTATATGACCGATGGCCTGATCGGCGGCGGCGCCGCCTTCCTTGCCGGCTGGCTGCTCGAGCTGCTCGCCAGCAACACCATCGTCATCTCAGGCGTGACACTGGGCAATTTCGAAACCCTGTTCGCGCTCAGCGCCATGATGGTGGTGGTCTCGGCCATCACCTTCGCCTTGCTGAAGGAAGAGGGGGCGACCGGGGTGCGCGATTTCCTCGGACAGTTCGGCCGCGGCCGGCCGCTCAGCGCGCTCTGGGGCATCCACCGCTATGGCGCGCTGACCTCCGAGGAGCGCCGCCGCGACCTCGCCTATGGCTTCGGCAAGACTCGCAGCGCGCTGGTGAAGGAGGAACTGATCGCCGCGTTGAGCGATCCCTCGTTCGATGTTCGGCATGAAGCGATCCAGTCGCTCGGCCACCTGCCGCCGAGTCCCGTGGTGGTGCGGGCGCTCGAATCCATGCTCGCCTATGACGGGCTGGTCGAGCTGCAATATGCGGCCCTCAACTCGCTCGGCCGTATCAAGGCGACGCAAAGCGGCGAGGCCATCGCCCGCTTCCTCGACAGTCCCAACCCGCTCCTCCGCGCCCGCGCCGCCCGCACCCTCGGCGACATCCGGGATGTGAAGCAGTTGCCGCGCATTCGCCAGATGCTGGCAGAGGATCCCGAGATCGACGCCCGGCTGGCGGCGGTCTCGGCACTCGGCAAATTCCGCGACAGCCAGAGCGTCGATGGCCTGCTGCAGGTCTATCGCGAACTGGCCGGCGATGCAGTGAGCATGGTGGGCGAGCCGCGCAGCAAGGTGGTGCTCCTGGCCTTGGCCAAGATCCTCGACTGGGAAGAGAGCTTTTCGCGCGAGTGGCGGCACGAGGAAAAGGTCCTCGGCTACCGCCTGCCGGGCCTGTTCGGCCGCCTCAGCGACGACCTGCGCAAGCGCTCCAATGCGGAGCACTCCCGCCTGTTGCTGCAGGCCGCCGCGGCGCTGAGCTCGGGCAGCACCGGCACCGCCTTCCGCGCCCTGCAGGACCTCCGCCCCTATATCGAGCGCAGCGGCCACCCCGAAGCTGGCATCGTGCTCAAGCTGATGGACGGCACCCGCGACATCGAGCAACCGCACCGCGCGCTGCTGATCCTCCTGGCACTGGCTATGCGGCCGGTGCTGGCGGGGTAGTCGTTAGGCCGGTGGCTGTGGACCCCCACCCTTGATCCCTCCCCGCAAGGGGGAGGGAGAC
>Ga0209902_101012_pt1 | contig 17784 bp, 24 predicted proteins | sample FECB27metaG_FD_188304 | JGI IMG/M metagenome (GOLD analysis project Ga0209902, IMG submission 188304) | Cyanobacterial communities from the Joint Genome Institute, California, USA - FECB-27 (SPAdes) (version 2) | ecosystem: Environmental > Aquatic > Thermal springs > Hot (42-90C) > Microbial mats...
CAACGGGAATGTGGGTCATACCAAGCCGGTCGAAGGCACCGAGCGCTGCGCCCGCCACGAAAGGTCCGGCATTGTAAGTCGAGACGATCGCTTCGCCTGGGCTGATGCCCGAAGCCGAATAGCTCCGGGCTGACGTCACGACCCAGTTTTCGAGATCCTGCGCCGTGAGGGGAATATAACTGGGAGTGCCGGTCGTGCCGCTTGTAGAGTAGATGCGCACGATCTCTTCCCTGCTGGCCGCCAGATGCGCGCCGATCGGATAATTCTCGCTGCATGACGCCCTGATCTCGTCCTTCTCGGTGAACGGCAGCTTCTCGATCGAATCGAGACCGCCAATCTGTTCCGCGGTGGTGAAGCCGGCCTGCTTCAGCTTGTTGCGGTAGAAAGCCGAGCGCGCGAGGAGATATCCGACCTGCCGGCGGTACTGAGCGTCGTCCTGCCTGACCTGATCGCGCCAGGGGTTGGTTTCCACCTCCAGATCGAACATGGCTCAGGTCCTGCTATTCGCAGAGTAGGAAACGGCCTCTTCCGCATGGCCGGCGAGGGCAAAGCCGATGGGGTTTTGCTGCTCTTCCGCAAGATGAGCAAGGAGGCCGCCGGTGCGGGCAAGCAGCGGGATTGCCTTGATAAATGCGGGGGGAAAGTCGAGATCGAGCAGGACTGCGGCAATCGGCATCGAGACGTTCAAGACGAGCGGCTTCCTCCACACCTGCGCCACTGTATCGCGCATGCATCGCGCCAGGTCGACATGTGGGCCACTGACGCCGCGCTGGTCGGCGAGTTCCATGATGCGCTCGGCGCGTGGGTCAAGCGGCCGGTGCATGGGGTGCCCGAAGCCTGGCACCTTTCCGCCCGCTTCGTGGATTTCGCGAGCTAACTCCAGGACAACCTTGTCGGCACCCACGCCCTCGGTTACCCGGGCGCGCGCCTTTACGAGAAGCGCGCCGCAGAGTTCGGACGTGCCAAGGATTACGGGGCCGCAGCCGAGAATACCCGCGGCCAAAGCGCCCTGTAGTGCGTTGGGATCGGAGGCAAGTGTCATCCGCGCCGCCTGGACAGTAGGCATCATCCCGTGCTCGGCGATCGCAACTAGCAGGAGATCCAGAAAGTAGCGCTGATCTTCAGTCGGCTCGCGCCCGGTCAACAGCAGATAGAAGTACTCAGTAAAGCTCAGCCGCCCCATGAGATCGCTGCAGAGATCCCTGCCTCGCACTTCGACGGCGTCTGCTGTAGCGGTACAGATTCCAGTGGTAGCCGTGTGCGCTCTGCCGATCTGCATGAGTGCCGTTTCCGCGGGAACGGTTCAGTATCTGTGGCACTCGGATGCTAGACTGAAGATGGAGTTCGCACAACAGCGTGCCTGCGCACCTTAGCGTTTGGCCAGAGGATGCGTTCCTGGCGAGACCGGGCTCTAGGCTTCGTCCCAAGCCGGAGCATCTCTGCCCATGCGGCTGACGATCCTTTGCGCAAAGGACGAGACCTTTGGCGAGGCAGGGCCATGGCCTGTTGGCTGATACTCCTGCGGCTGATCGATGACATGACCCTGCAAAGATTCAGCCAGAGTTTCTAGCGGAACTCGCGATTTCAGGCGCTTGGCCATCGTTCTCTGGTGGTGCGACCGGTGTGGGACTGTAGACGATCTATGCCAGTTCCACGTCGGGCAGCGGAGTGATCGCGTTGACATTCGAGAACCTGGGCGAGATCCAAAATGGTGATGCTTGCCGTGATTTCGAGGCAGATGCCGTCGGAGTTTGCGCTTCTTTCGGAAATTGCCGCCGGCTGTACCCAGCCGGTTCCGGGCTTGCGCCTCGGCGTGGGGGGGTGACTATTATCGTGGTGTTGGAACCAAGCACCACGCTGGACATTGTGCCCCAGATAAGCCTTGCGGACTGGAAGCTCCGTGTGCCTAGAGCGGGTAGCAAGCGTTTATATAATACGATGAACAAGCACAAGAAACGCGCGCTCCGCTCCGCCATTAAGGGGAAACCCGCATGCCAGGTGGGAGTGTTACCCTATCGCCTGGCTCAGGACGGCTCGATTTGGGTTCTTTTGATCACCTCTCGTGAAACTCGAAGGTTTATCCTGCCGAAAGGTTGGCCGATGAAGAACAAGACCCGCGCTGCCGCCGCAGCCTGCGAGGCCGAAGAGGAAGCTGGGGTGGTCGGGCATGTCCGCAAGCATTCGATCGGATCGTTCCGCTACTGGAAGAGGCTCGCCACTGGATTTGTACCGATCAATGTCCGTGTGTTTCCCATGGAAGTGGAAAGGGAACTACACAGCTGGAAAGAAAAAAATCATCGAGGCCGAAAGTGGCTGCGTCCGGAGGAAGCCGCAGCTCTTCTTGATGAACCAGAGTTGGCGAGCTTGGTTCGCCAAACCCCTAGATTGTTGAGCTAGAGTAGCAGCAGGCGATTTCGTTCGACAATGGGAACGTTTGCCGATGGCGACGGGGCGTTGACAATTCGGCGCCCTGCTGTCTCAACCCTTCCATTCATGACAAAGATGCCGCCAGACTGCCCCGGGAGGTCGCCGTCAGGTCAGTCCTGGCTGAAGGTCATGTGCCAAATGCGTCCTACGCATTGTAACGACGCCGGCAGGTTGACGTCAAAAGTTCAGCGCGAAAATCGGTCATCTACGACGTGAACGGCTCTTCACGTCGACGCGACACCGCAGCGGGATAACGGCGCACACATACGGCCATCTCGTCGGAACGGGGGAGGATCGGGCCCGGGATCGGGCGCTGGTCCAGGCGGCGTCGGAGGCAGCGGATCGGGCACCGGACGTGGGAAAGTCGCCATGCGCATAGGGGGCACACGAGCCTCATCTGGGTTCGGTTCCGGCAACTCCTCCGGTAGTCGGTCAGGTCGCGGTTCTTCGTCTGGCCTCGGCTGTGGCGACGGCAGCGGATTGGGCATGTCATCGTCTGGAATAGGTTTCTTAGGTCCCACCATCTCTCGTACTCCCTTTGCTTCGAGAACGGGTTGTGATGGTCGACGGGCTGCGCATCACTTAGTGTCTATGACCAAGATTTCCTTATCCACGGGGCACGCGCAGCGCAAAGATGCGAAATGGTGGAGCGTCAGAGAAGCCGCCGCGCTTCAGGCGAAGAAGGCTCGGATCCGCGTCCACAGCCCGATTGCTGCGCGAACACGACGGGCGGCACTGGCGCTCGTGACCGCATTGCCGAGATGGCATTGGCAGACTATGTTGTGCAGCTGCCAGTCTGATAGGTCGAAAAATCGCTTGGCCTCACCGTAGGTGTCGTCGACGAGGCCCGCTGTACGGAATGTGGAGTCCTCAAACGCCACGGTGATGGGCGAGCCCGCTATACGCATGGCAAGCCGTTCGGCTTGCGAAGCATGCTCAGTGCCAGGAAGCGTGGCCAAGCGCTGGTTTGGCTGTTGTTCGAGCAGCCGTGCCCAGCGCTCGAGACGCTCGGTGCGCGTCATCGGTGGGAGCGGTCGAACGTCGGCCAAGGCTTGCAGTTGTTCGATGCTATGGTGCTTCATCACCGCCTCCATTAGGCTCTTCTAAGAGAAGAATTATGGCGCATGAATGCCGCGGCAAGGCTATAGGACCGCAGAAATTCGTAGTCCCGTGAGTCCAATTAGACTCACGACTAGAAGCCTTGTGTCCGATCGTATTTCTGCGCGATGATCGCTGCCGTCCAACAAAGAGATTGATTGCGTCTATTCGCAGTAAGGTTTTAGGAAGAAGGTTGATGACCGACGATCCTCGTGTTGACGCACTGGCTGCCAGCGAACTAGTGTCGTCGTCGCTACTTGCTTCCCTGGTCGGAATGCTAGGGGCAAAAGGTGTTCTCTCTGACCAGGAAGTTCACGAGATCTACGAGCAAGCCCTGTTCCTGCTTGAGCAGCATCACGCGGCAGAGCCCACTCTAGGGTCTATCTACGACGCCGCAAGACGGGTTCTCGAAGCGGAGATGCGGTGACTAAGGCATTATTCATCCCCGAGCTGATCCGAGCCGTGAACGAGATTTCAAGATTGACCCCTACTGAAACTGCGCGGCTGCTGCAGCGTACCGCAGCAACAATTCGAGACTATCAAAAGCAAATAGCCTGTTTAAGCGCAGCGAATGACCCAGGCGAGAGCGACATCGTCTTTGAACTGACAATCATAGCGACGTCGATCGATTTATTCCGGCCAGAGAAGGTATCGGCCATCCTACTGGAGGCAGTCGAGGTCATAAAGGCGAGCAAGATACTTCTTGAAGAAAAGAAGAAGACCTCTTAAGGCCCTGGGCATCCATCAGGCTGGCGGAAGTGCTGAGTGTCTCAATGAGAGATCGCCGATAGTTGCGGAGTTATTGACGCAACATTTGACTCATACTCCCCCTAGGTCCCTCCTGGCGCGGGTTTGTTTGAAATGTGCCACGTCACACGTCGATCTCGAATACAAATAATCCCCGCCACCTTTCGGCGGCGGGGATCTCCCCTGCTTGATGTCATTGGCCGCTAGGTGCAGCCGGAACTGCGGGCGCTTCTGGAGCCGAAGGCGCCGGTGAGGAGCCGGCGGGGGCATCAACACCCACATCGATATTGCGGCTTCTACCCCAGTCGCCTCCGGTGAAAATGAACAATGCGACTACGGCGGCGATAATCACGATGATAGCAACCGCCCATCCTGCTCCGCCGGTTCCTCCCGGGTTAACTACAGTAGGCCCATCAGCCATAGCTATTCTTCAACTGGAAAACGCGTGCCAACCCTGAAATCGCCGACGCAAATTCCGAGACGAGCCTGATGAGCTTTGGTGCTTGGTATCTCCTGAATATACCTGCCATTTGAACGGTTTCCTGCGCGTTTGGTTCCACGCGGGAGAATTGCTCGGGGTCGGCCGCGTGCCGACAGCCAAGGCGGTTGGCGAGCGCTTCAATGAACAGTTGAAAGCCCCGTCGGGTTTGCTCCGACGGGGCTCCATGTGGGTGTGGGGAAAAGGAGAAAGCCACACCCATGGCCTCTTCGTCATTAACGGACCAACTGAAGGCTAGGTTCCTTATGGCTGCTGCGATAGTGCGCGATTACATGCGGGCCGTTTGTGGGGGGTGGCTGAGGGGCGCATGTTCTGCCAATATGATCACTCACCGTGCGATGGGTTCCCCCGCATAATGGGGCTACGACCCGCACGGCATGCCGTATCATGGTGAATTCCACTCTTGCCCAACAGTGAATTTTAGTGCTGAGTTATCTTGCTGAGGGATATCAACTGGGAGCACCGCCCATGAGGTATCGCGAGGTCCAAGAGCAGCTAAGGGTTGTCGGAATTTTGCTCAGCAAGAAAGGCGGCAGCCTCCGCGTCAATCATTTCGACGGCGGACCTGACACCGCATATCTTACGCCCGATTTAGAGGAGGCTCTTCGCGTGGGCCTCTCCATGGCTAAACGAAAAAATCTGCCTAAGACCTGGTGCTCGCGGCGCTAGTGTCCCTACCCGTCAGTTATACCGCCGCAGTTATGATTAGAACGTTTGCGAGACTTTCGTGGTGCTGCTCTGGGCGAGAGTGAATCAAGGTACTCCTTCATCAAAGTCAACCGCCAGCCCAGCATCAAGTGCGGCGTTCGCAATCAGGTCGGCCAACTCATCGTTGGACTGTTGGGACTGGGGGAGCGCTGCCCGCAAAGCGCGGATTGCCTTCTTCATCGAAATTGATTGATGCCGACCCTTTTGCGTTTCGACATACATTGCAGCGACTGCTTCGGGCGCGTGGAGTTTCTGGTCCTTGGGTTGCAGTGCGGAGTCCTTGTTCCCACATACGTAATTCAACACCCAAACGTGACAACTGCAAAACAAGAACCCCCACCGCATCTTCCCACAGCCAGCCCCAAAAAATGAAAAGCTTCGGCGCAACCTGAAGCGCTGGCCCGCTCCCTAAGCTGGCTTTTCCTATCGCGGATCTCCAATAATCGAGAACGAGAAAGCAACGAATTCCTTCTTTTCTGCCGCGATGGCAGCCAGGTGGTTTCGCTGTCTGGGTCGTTCCTTGGTCGACTTAGCGATGTCGGTTAGAGGCAATATGGCGGCCATCACGCTGATGGGGGCTGAGCCTTCAAAAAAAACCCGCCAGCCTGGGCCAGCGGGCCAAACGTGTCTGCCCTATGTTTAAGTTAGCGAATACTAACTTAACAGAACGCTGACCATACGCAACCTACCAGCCCTTAGTATTGGTGCGATGGGGCGCAATTTCAGTTAGTAGCTTCACCTCCCCGTCAGATCGCAAATCGAACTATCGAGACCGCCATCACGACAAGCTTTTGTTGCATTCCGGAAATAGGTGCGAGCAGCGCTAGTACTCCTTGATTGGTCGAAACCGGTCGATCGCGACGCTTATGGCGGGCATACACGACTGCGAGCCCTCCAGGTATTGAACAACCAAATTCTGACGGTTTCAAAACGGAAAAGGGCCTGCCGGGAGCGGATTACGGCAGACCTCGTCTTGGGATCGACGGGGGTAATTCGCTCCGCCAGCCAAGATCGTACGTAGCGTTCATCGGGTCCCAGCGGATGGTCGCCGGTGAATTATCCTGGCTCTCACGACTTTGGGACAATGCCGCCGTAGGGGCCCGGGCATGTGGTGCCCACCCAACCTAGCTCCAATAGAAATGGGCTTCCTAGCAAAAGCCGCTTGGTGCCTGTTGGTCACAATGACCGGCGTATCTATGGTTATGACTTACCATATGTCTTGGCTGAGTGAAAATTGGTGGTATCTTCCATTGGGGGCCAATTCCGGAGCATGACGGTGAAGAAGCTACTCGTCACATCATCATTCCTTATGGGTCTTTCAAGCAGCGCCCTGGCCGCGGACGCGGTCGTCTTAGAGCCCACGCCAGAAGTCCTACCTTCTGGTTTCGTTTGGACCGGTGGTTATGTCGGTGTCCAAGCTGGCTATCTGTGGGGCGACGGCACGTTTGATGTCGATGGCGCGCCAGGCACGACTGCAGACGGTGACATCGATGGCTGGCTCGCGGGCGCCTATGCGGGATACAACTACCAGTTTGGCAATAACCTCGTTTTGGGTTTGGATGCTGATATTGCATGGAGCAACGCAGATGGCTTTGGGCCAGGCTTTGTCGGAGGGGTTCCTGCACCCGCCGGGAGTGGTGTTGCCTATGAGCTCAACTGGACGGGTGCCGCACGCCTGAAGGTAGGCTACGCAATGGATCGCTTTCTTCCTTACATTGCTGGTGGCCTGGCGTTCGGCGGTGTTGATGCAGCGACATTCGCCGGAGGCGTGGTAACTGCCGAGGCTGACGACACTATGGTTGGATGGACACTTGGCGGCGGCGTTGAATATGCGTTCACCGACAATCTTATCGGACGAGCGGAATATCGCTATACGGATCTTGGCGATTTCGACATTACTGATGGTGCAGCCGTTGGGCATGTGGGCGTGAAAACGCACGATGTCCGCTTGGGGCTCGCGTACAAGTTCTGAATTGTTGTAATTCATAATTTCCCAAAACCCCGGCTTCGGCCGGGGTTTTGTTTTAAAGCTATTTCGCTCAATTCTTCTCGGTCATTCCACTGCCGTCCATGCGATCCAATTGCCGCAAGGACATTGGCGACGCTTTTGAAGGTTTCAGGAGGGGTCGATTAGGCGATGCTCTCGCCACCATACGACATGGTGCAAGGACATTCGACAAAATCCATCGCACGTTCGCTAGACGTCGCACCGGGGACGGTGAAGGTTCGCCGCAACATTCACCAAAAGTTCGGCATCAAGTCCCAATCCGAACTCTTCGCCCGCTGCATCGAAATTATCGAAAGCCGGCGTTGAAATATGGTGCTGCCAGTCACAATCCTGCACCCGCGATCATACGGCCGCCTTGCCTATGCAGCCTTCAGGTTAATCACCCGCATCACCGCGACGACTGTTCCGTTGTTTGTAGCGGCCTCTTTCGTGCTACCCTTACCGCAACTCCATACGTCGCCCTCTTTGGCCGTGAACTCCATGTCCCCGGCTGTGACTTGCAGTTCACCCTCAGTGACCGTGCAAACCATGTCGTCCGCCATAACGTCCCCCAAAGGGCTAGCCCCCTTTGGCTGATAGACGACGTCTTCCATCGCTATGCTCTTGTATCCCTTAATGTGGGAGTCTCGTGTTCCAAGCGTGATGAGCCGAACGCCGGGGAAAATCTCCGTGCCATCGGTTGGACCGTAGGTCTTGGCCGCCAAAGGAGTTGGCATTGCGATCAAAAGTGGGGCCGACAACGAGGTGGCACCAAGGGCGAGAGCATTACGTCGGTTCATTTTCATGACATCATCTCCCTGGTTTGTGTCCGCCTTCTGGGCGAACCTGATATTTTACGCGCCCGGCCTGACAAATAGTCAAACAGAATTGAGCGGGCGCCCAGGCAGTCACGATACGGCCGCCGATAGGCGGGGAGTGAGCTTCCTCGCCCATGACCGCTAATTTGCTGGCGTCTGGCGGAATCTTGTCGAGGGCGATTTGTGTCGTATGTCGATGGCACCGACTCCCACAATGATGATGCGAGACCTTCGACACTGGTGGCAGAAATTAACCCAAAAGCGACCAATGGACGAGCAATGCATTTCTCTTCACGTGCAATAAGCGATTGCCGTGATGCCACGCGGTGCGTTTGAGCTGGTGGCCGCGTGAGTCGCATAACCTTAAGAAGATCAAGTCAAGTGAGCAATCTGAAGATGACTCGTCCTCAACGAAGAGAGGTGGCTTGCCTTCCAGGCCGCTTAGGAAATGCAATGACGCGTTGCTGCGTGAGCAGGTCGTGTCGGGCGGCAAAAGCGACAAAGGTGCTGTGTGCCGTCTCCGTATCGATCTCGCCATCCAAAGCTGCTTTGCACGCGTTGAGAGCGATCTCATGATCACCATTGCGACTGGAGGGAGGCCATTCGTTGAGGAACTGATAAGCTTCGAGCACACCATCAATCGTGGTTGGGAAGCCTAGGCCAACCAGGATCGGTATAGGATGTTTGAACAAGTCGTTTCTCACCATTTTCGTGTTCTCCTCTCAGCGGTAAGGCGCGGCGCAATCAGTTCATTCCGTCTCCTTGTGCGCGCTTAAGTTCCGCGCGGCGAAAAGCATCAGGTTGTAGGCGACCTTCTTGCGATCCCAACCCGCAGACTCCATCAGATCGAGCAGTTGCGAAACTCTCGGTTCGAGTATTTCCTTCAGGTCTGCTTCATAAGCCGGATCGGCCGCAGCTCGGTTCGGGGAAGCAATTGCAATGGGTTCCATGGGTTGCCTTTTCCGGAATGGCGATGAACGCGCCTGCAGTCCTCGGTCAGGCGCGTTGGTTAACGTTATCAGTAGTCCATCCCACCACCTGGCATCGGCGGAACCATTGCCTCCTTCTTAGGCTTTTCAGCGATCATTGCCTCTGTGGTGACCAGTAGACCTGCGACGGACGCGGCATCCTGGAGAGCAGTCCGCACGACTTTTACAGGGTCAATGACGCCTTGCTTATAGAGGTCCCCAAAGGAGTTTGTCTGGGCGTTCCAGCCGAACCCGAAGTCGTCGTTCTCCCGAAGCCTGCCAACGATCAGGGAACCTTCCGCTCCTGCGTTTTCGGCAATTTGACGGACAGGCGCTTCGAGCGCGCGTCTGACGATCTCCAGGCCATGCTTCTGATCGCTATTGTCGGTCTGGACGGCATCCAATGCCTTGGCTGCTCGCAGCAAGGCTACTCCGCCTCCCGGCAGCACACCTTCCTCGACCGCCGCCCGCGTTGCATGCGTGGCGTCGTCAACCCGATCCTTGCGTTCTCTGACCTCTATTTCAGTGGAGCCGCCGACGCGAATAACAGCGACGCCGCCGGCGAGCTTGGCAAGACGCTCCTGCAGCTTTTCACGGTCATAGTCGGAGCTTGTTTCCTTGATCTGTGCCTTGATCTGGGCAACGCGACCCTGGATCTCGGACTTCGAACCCGCGCCATCGATGATTGTCGTGTTCTCTTTCTCGACAATTATCCTTTTTGCTCGACCCAACATATTGAGGGTAACGTTTTCGAGCTTGATGCCAAGATCTTCCGAGACGGCGGTGCCACCAGTGAGAATGGCAATATCCTCGAGCATAGCCTTGCGACGATCGCCGAACCCAGGAGCCTTCACTGCCGCGACCTTCAGACCACCCCGCAACTTGTTGACGACAAGCGTCGCAAGAGCTTCACCCTCGACATCCTCGGCGATAACCAGCAATGGCTTTGATACTTGGATGACCGCTTCCAGCACAGGTAGCAACGCCTGCAGATTGGACAACTTCTTTTCGTGGATCAGCACATAGGGCTCTTCGAGATCGACCCGCATCTTGTCCTGATTAGTGATGAAGTAAGGGGAGAGATATCCGCGGTCGAATTGCATGCCCTCGACCACTTCGAGTTCTGTTTCGGCGGTCTTAGCCTCTTCAACGGTAATGACGCCTTCGTTGCCCACCTTTTGCATTGCCTCAGCCAGGAAACGCCCGATCTCGATGTCGCCATTGGCCGAAATCGTGCCAACCTGAGCGATTTCATCGTTGTTTGTGACCCTGCGTGCGTTCGTCTTCAATTCCTGCACGATCGCCTCGACTGCCCTGTCGATGCCGCGCTTGAGGTCCATCGGATTCATTCCCGAGGCAACGGCCTTGGCACCCTCCTTGACGATTGCCTGCGCTAGCACTGTCGCGGTCGTTGTGCCGTCACCCGCAATGTCGCTCGTCTTCGAGGCGACCTCGCGCACCATCTGAGCGCCCATATTCTCGAACTTGTCCTCCAACTCGATTTCCTTGGCGACGGTTACCCCGTCCTTGGTGATACGAGGCGCACCAAACGACTTGTCGATCACGACGTTGCGCCCTTTCGGGCCAAGCGTGACCTTCACCGCATTGGCGAGGACATCCACGCCACGGAGCATTTTCTCGCGGGCTTCTGTGTTGAACTTAACTTCCTTTGCAGCCATTTTTCGGTACCTCCTTGTAGGGCGGGTGGACCCGTCAGCGCGCCTCTAGGCGGCCCTCTCACTCTGGGTTTCGACCTCAATCACCCCCAACACGTCAGCTTCCTTCAAGATCAGGAAATCCTCGCCGTTGAGACGGATCTCAGTGCCCGACCATTTACCAAACAAGATCCGGTCGCCAACCTTGACATCAAGAGGCTGCAAGTAGCCGTTTTCGTCACGCGCGCCCGCACCAGCAGCGAGAACCTGGCCTTCTTGCGGTTTTTCCTTGGCAGTGTCTGGGATGATGATCCCGCCGGCTGTTATTTCATCGACCTCGATGCGACGGACCAACATTCGGTCATGCAATGGAAGGAACGTCATGTTGTTTTCCTCATGGACAAACAGATTCTGAGGTTCCTCCGCGCCGCAGCCCCAGTGGCTCGGGCGCAGGGTGAGCGCGATCCCTATCGGCGTCGCGCGCGATTGATCTGGTTCACGTTTTTTGGTGTTTCAAGAGGGCGCTTGAAAAATTTTAGCTATCACCCTCCTCCTACCTTAGGCGGTTGAAATAATTTCACTATTTCAAGCGCAGATGTAGAACTTGGCGTCTGTCTTAAGCCCGGCCACGTCCTCTGCTGCCTTGGTTGAAATCGACCCTAATCCGCCAATATTCCAGAGAACTGCGGGCGCATATTCAAGGTCTCGCTGCAGTCGGTCCTGTTGGGTCGTCTTGGTCGGGATCGATTAAGTCGATGAGTGCTGCTACCCGAATTCCCGGCAGCGGTCGTCCTTGGTTGATCAAAGCTTCATCGCCATAAACCCAAGCCCACGCCTCCCTCAACTCATCGAGCGAAGCACCAGTCGCGACGATTTCTGTAATGGTGACGTCACCCACGGGTCCAAGGACTGAAATGACCTCTTGACGTGTCATGCCCATACCAGCCTCCATGGAATGCAATTGCTTAAGATGGGTATTTCAGAGAGTTTTTGCCAGCAAAGCTGGTCGGCCCACTCAACGCTGCCGCCGCGCCCAGAGCAACCCAAGCTAGGCTGCCCGACCTGTATTTATCTGCGAGTGTCTGTGAGGAGCTCGCAGCCCGCCGAAAAAGTCGCCGGTTTTCCATCCCTACCCGCCAAACGAGAGAGCAAGCGCCCGCGCTAGCGCGGGCGCGCCCTTTTCCTATAGACGGCAGATGTTGAATCTGCCCTGTTGGTCCAAGGCGTGTTGGCCAAGCTCTGACATAGCTCAGGTCACTTACCGCTTCTTCAATTCAATGGCACGCTGCAATTCTTTGATCGCTGTTTCCAATTGTCCGATCTGCTCTGTGGTAATGTCATCCGCCTTACCAACATGCCGAGCTCCCTCCAGGATGGCCTTTGCTGTCATGGCTACGATAGTTGCCATGTCGGCATCATCGTGAAGATACATATCCGGCTCCCGTGTTCGTTCTCGGATCGTACTAACGTCGAGCAAGTCCCATGGTTGCAAAGGCACGGCCTTTCCGCGGCGGGAACGATGAGGTTGGCGAGTCCTAATCTGTGGGTGCGGGCAAGCATCCAAGCGGGACAAGATTGAAGTAGAGCATCTTGGTTACCGAGTGCCACATCTCCCACTCCATGTTCATGAATGGCGTCAAGTTGTGCCAACTACCTACGGGAGCTGCTGCGCTGCCCGTTGGCGGTCGACCTCGCCGGGCGCACTTCCTTCGTTAAGTTGAAACACCGCGGTAAGTGGTTGCCAATTTAGAAGGAAAGCACCGCCTCGCGCGACATTTCGGCAGGATAATATCCACAGAGTTCAGGCTTCAGGACGGCTTTCGTCCGCTGTCTCCCCGAGGGTGTCCGCCATGTAAGCCCCCCGCTGCCCCATCGGCTTGGGAGGGCCGATTGTCGTGTCGCGGGCCGTCTGGTGTTCCATTTCAGCATTGATCGCGGCACCCACGATCAGGATGATGACGGAAATCCATGTCCACATCATCAGCCCCATGACGGCGCCAAGTGAGCCATAAGTTGCGTTATAGTCAGCGAAGTTCTGAAGGTAGAAGGAAAACAACCAGGAAGCTCCAATCCAGACGAGCGTCGCGATGATGGCGCCCCAACTAAGCCATCGCCATTTGGCGCGCTCCCTGCTCGGACCAAGACGGTAGATGAGTGATATCCCAGCAAAGATCGTCAGCGTCAGTACGGGCCAACGGGCTATCGACACCAGAAGTTCGGCCCACGTATCGAGGTGGAGAATAGCCAGGATCGCCGGAACGATGCCGACGGCCAGAATCATGCCGATGCCGATGAGTAGAACGCCGATCGTGAACGCCAATGATATCAAATTGAGCCGGATGAAACCCCGCTTTTCTTCTTCCTCGTAGGCGATGTTCAATGCTTCGAAGATAGTCTTGATGCCGCTGCTTGCACTCCATACCGCTATAAGGAGGCCTACGAAAAAGCCGACACCTAGTGTGTGGTTGTCCTGTCGGGCGAGCGCCTGAAGCTGCGCCCTGATGATATCAAGTCCATCGCTGGGGAGGAGGCCGCCAAGATACGCCACTTGATCAGCTACAGTGGCTGGATCTGCCACAAATCCATAGAGCGAGACGAAAGCGGCTAGCGCCGGAAAGAGTGCCAGCAGCAAATAAAACGTCGCGCCGGCAGCGACCAGCAATATGCGAACTTTGTTGACCTGGCTCCAAAGCCGCCGGACAATGTCCTTCCAACCGAGCGCTGGGATTTCCGAAGGTCGCTCGGCCTGTCTACCCCGCATATCCTCGCTATCGCGGTCTACCGTCATGACAGTCCCTGGCAGGCGGCCAAGTGCAGGTTCCCTGATTGATGCTTTTAATCGTTGTTCAGGACGGGGGTGCTCCTTTGTGGGCAGGCGCTGCGAACCGGACGGAGATGATCGTCGAGAGACGCATTTGCCCTGCTCTCCAATCAGACATGTGTTTTGTACGAGGCAATTCAAGCGGCAACTAACTCGCCGTCAGCCCTTTGGCGGGGATCCTGCTGACGAATCTCGATTTGTGTCGCACTCGACGGGACATGGGCATGCTTTCGGAAGGACCCACCCGAACCACGCTATGCGAAATCCTCTCCAGCTATTGGCCCAACGTCATACTTTGACAGTGAGCGCTGCGCATCTGTGATGCCCACCTGACACTTATTGATCGCGCTTTGCGCTGGTTTGCGCTTTGTGGCGACGAGTTCGTTAAAATGATTGGTCGCTCATTTTGATGGCTTCGCACTCTTCCCTTTGTCGCCCTTCTTTACGCCAGTATCCTTTTTCGGTGTCGAGGTCTGAAGATGCTTGGATGCTTCGCTGCCTTTTCTTGTGAGCGAGTCTTTGCCGCCTGCCTTGGTCGTAACCATAGCCATACTCCGGTGAGCAAGATGTTGTGGCTTGTGAACGTTGATACCCAACGCAAGTTCCAACAGACGCTGAGTTTTGTCGCATTCGTGAGGCTGGGCAGTTCGCCGAACTTCTATCTATGGTCAGCGTTCGATCCTGATGAAGCATCTCGGAAAAGAGCAAATTCGCTAAAAGTTTGCGAGCTTGGATAGTGCGGGACTTGGGAACAAACGGGAGGCAATCGCCGTTCCCTCCGTAGAAGGAGTACCCAAATGGCAGAAACTGACGACAAGGAGTCCCCGAAAGTGCCTCAGAAGGAGAATCGGGATACCCTCGAGAAGCAACTTGCCATGATGAAACGCGAGATCGCAGACATCAAAAAAGGCTTGGCAGCGCGCACAGAAGAAGCAGCGAACGAGGCTGCGGGTTGGTATCGAGACGCAAGCGACCGCGCAGTTAACGCCACGCAGGCGTTGAAGGCTCAGGCGGAGGACGTTACGGAGACAGTAAAAGAGAATCCGGGCACGGTGACCACTGCACTACTGGTGGGCGGCCTTATTGGCTTTGTTTTGGGTTATGTAAGTAGTCAAGGAGTCGATAGGCCTCCTTCGACTTGGCGTTCATGGTCTTCCTGAGGGGCGTACGGCGATCGCGTCGGGTGTTCCCTATGGCTCCGAGCTGCCGGGCTCGAGCCTTAATTAATACCAACCCTGCAGAACTTCCTGCACCGTGGCTGCTTCGGCCTGCTCGCTAAAGCGCGAATGATACAATTCCATGAGCGCATCGTGGGTGTTGTCGGAGGAACTGCATAGAGCGTCCGTCACAAGGACGACGCGAAAGCCCCTGTCGATCGCACCAAGCACGGTCGCTAGGACGCATACGTCAGTTTCCCCGCCAGTGATAACGAAAGTGTTGATCTCCGAATCCTTCAGCAATGCATCGAGCCGCCCTTCCGTCCATGGTGAATACACATGCTTGTCGAGAACCCTAGCCGGCGGTACCAGCCGTCTGAGGGTGGGCATTAATTCCACGAAATGCGGATCCATGTTCGCCAACGTAACTTCGGCCCATCGACGATAATAACGCGCCCACATTCCTGGCCCTTCCCCAGGCCGAGCGGCAGGGATAAAGCGGGTAAACAAGGTTCGCTGAGCGTGTCTGCCTGCCAATTCTTCGATCGCAGGCAGCACCTTTTGGGCCCAAGGCACAGCCCAAGGACCACCAGGCGCGAACAATCGCTGCATGTCGACACACAGATGCAGGCAATTATTTCCTAGCGGACCGTATACCAGCCCCTGAGCCGCCATTATTCACCTCCCAAAACTTCGTGAAAGAAGTTCGTTGTGGCATGCATCTCACAATGCTGGGATCAACGACAAGGTTCCTAATTGGTCGGTGCGATGACGGCCACGCCACCAGCATTGGAGCCGAGTTGAGCACCAAACCAACGCCGGCAAGGGGAAGGCAGGGCAACATCGGTCCTCTTGGAGATCCAGCGTCAGAGCGAGCACGACTGCTGTGGGTCTATGCCGGAGTGGGGCCCTCGTATCAACACCCTGTGTCCGACGTTAAGTCTTAGGGGTGTCTACGCCTGGCGAAGCTGGTTACGTCGATAGCTTTCAAAAAGCATATGTGTGTGCAAGCGATAAATCGAGATCGAGTCAGCTCCTTGCAGGCGGTTCAACCAGCAGGATACCGGACTCGGTACAGAAAGTCGTAAACGCCTCTCTAGCTTGCTCAACAGATATCGATCCATTGATGGCGCCTTGCATAGCGCTCTCGGCGAGGTAGAAGAACGGTCCACGGGCGTTTGTCGGCCATTCATCGAGGAACTGTATGGCCTCAGGCACTGACCGTATCTCCACGAGGGAGAATCCGGGTCCGTTGATCAGTATGGTTGGAACGATTTCCATCAAAAATAACGCTCTCGCGACGGGGAAGTTGCATGCACGCAATCTTGGCCACACGTGCAGCAAGTTCACTGATCCTCTCCCGATGATTTCTTCCGCAGTTTCAGTCACAAAGTAGTTGGTCGTATGTCGCCGCCCAACTGCTGCAGTGCACTTCAGTGAAGTTCACGCCGACTTTCCCTGCTGCCGACCCGGCAAACCGACGGCCATGTCCTTCATTGCGGATAAACTAACGCCCCCAACAGAAGGGTAATTCCGCCGATGGCGATTAGCAGCAGACCTGGCCAATTGTGGCCGCCTCCGCGCAGAAAGCGCCACGGCTCCAGCGTCCGGCCAGCAATCGGGTCCACATGGCTACTGCTAAGTTGACCTCGGTGAATAGCCGCTAGGGCAAGGGTAACGACGCCGCAAACAACCAGCAAGGCGCCAAACCACATTATAGCAGTCATAGCTATCCTCCTTCAGGTTGAAACCTCCAAATAAACGTGCGGATGAGAAATTCGATCCTGGCAGGTCTAAACTCTTTGTGCCAGTTGCGCATCTTCCCTCAAACGGCTCATTCCATCGTCCGGTAGATGCGCCAAACGGGGGGCTCATGGGCCCCGTCGCTGATGGAGCCGCTCGGGGAGCCTAAATCCTGCTGGCCACGTGTGCCAAGATTGCGCAGCCTCGCTTCGCCGCCGCCATGGCCCTGGATCCTTATCAGTGCCACTTGGGCATGGATCAGCCCTGCGAAGGCCTCCAGTCGACCGATGGGATGACATTGACCATCCACGGAACGCCGAATTTGTCGACCAAGGAGCCGAAGCCGGGTGACCAGAAGGTCTCGCCGAACGGCATGATGGCCTTGCCGCCTTCAGACAATTGCTCGAACCAGCGTTGGGCCTCGGCCTTGTTGTCGGTGTGGAGCGTGACGTCAAAGCCGTTCTTGGGCTTGTCGATCCTTGGCGCCCATTGGATATCCATGTCCGCGCCCATCAGCGCCTGGTCGCCGACCTCAAGCCAGCAGTGCATAAGCCACGTCTTGTATTTTTCGTCAGTGATCGGCATGTCGGGAGGGCCGTCGCCGTAGGGCATAGCAGCAGTGATCTTCCCGCCCAGGACTTTCGCGTAGAACTCGAACGCCTCGCGGCACTGACCCTGGAAGCTCAAGCTGGTCACTATCTTCATGATTGTCTCCTTTCTGATGGGGTTGGGACGCGTGCAGGAGTAATTGAGCTACCAACTCAAGCCACGATCGGCGGCCCGTTAGGTTGCTCGCTGCTCCGTTCGGACACCGGTCGAGCCAGCAATTGCCGGCTTTGCATCCTTTGGCCCGCGGTCATTTACACTGACGTTCCACTCGGAGCGCCCCTCCGGCGTTAGGTCGATGAAGTTCCACAACGGCTCGATCGTTCCAAAGGCGCGCTGATCCTGACCAGGGTCCTCCTCGGTGAACTGCAGCTCGGAACTCCAGAAGTGACGGATGCCCTCCGGGGAGCGGTGGAATACCTGCAAAAGCGCCTCCTGACCGCCTTCCTCGTCTTCACCGTGGTAGTCGCACTTGAAGCTGTTGCTTGCGGACGACAAGTACCGCAGATGTCGCCAACCTCGCTCGCAGGCAAAGGTCAGTAGCCGCTCA
>Ga0209902_101014_pt1 | contig 17777 bp, 19 predicted proteins | sample FECB27metaG_FD_188304 | JGI IMG/M metagenome (GOLD analysis project Ga0209902, IMG submission 188304) | Cyanobacterial communities from the Joint Genome Institute, California, USA - FECB-27 (SPAdes) (version 2) | ecosystem: Environmental > Aquatic > Thermal springs > Hot (42-90C) > Microbial mats...
GTTTCGCGCAGGAACTCGGTATCGACCGTCACGAAATCATAACCGGCGGCGCGCTTCGAAAAGGCGGCGAGCACGTCGGTCGAAGTAATGAGCTCCATCAAGACTCTTTCGTCACAAGGCTTACCAATCCTGAATAACAGTGGGACACGCGAATGGCGAGCACAGAGTGGCGAATAAGTCACGGTCTCGCGGCGTGGTCGTCTGGGTTCCCGTGCGTTCTCTGCGCTCTCGGTCAGGGCCGCTCAACTTGACAATTGCGCCCTCGCATGCGCTTGTCCGGCCCCGAAATCCGCCTGCCTCAGAGACAAGAGATGAGTGAAATGCACCGCTACCGCACCCACACCTGCGCCGCCCTTCGCCAGGGTGACGTGGGCAATAATGTGCGGCTTTCGGGTTGGGTGCATCGCGTCCGCGATCACGGCGGACTGCTGTTCATCGACCTGCGCGATCACTATGGGCTGACCCAACTGGTGATCGATCCCGATTCCAAGGCGTTCAAGCTGGCCGAGACGGTGCGCTCCGAGTGGGTGATCCGCGTCGATGGCGAGGTAAAGCAGCGTACGCCCGAAACGGTCAACGGCAAGCAGCCGACCGGCCAGGTCGAGGTGTTCATCCGCGAGCTCGAAGTGCTGAGCGAGGCCACCGAGCTGCCGCTGCCGGTGTTCGCCGAGCCGGATTATCCGGAAGACATCCGCCTCAAATACCGCTTCCTCGACCTGCGTCGCGAGACGCTGCATGCCAACATCGTCAAGCGCACCAAGGTGATCTCGTCGATGCGCCGCCGCATGGGCGATATCGGCTTTGCCGAATACTCGACGCCGATCCTCACCGCGTCGTCGCCGGAAGGCGCGCGCGACTTCCTGGTGCCGAGCCGCATTCACCCGGGCAAGTTCTTCGCCCTGCCGCAGGCGCCGCAGCAGTATAAGCAGCTGCTGATGGTGGCCGGCTTCGACCGCTACTTCCAGATCGCGCCGTGCTTCCGCGACGAGGACCCGCGCGCCGACCGCCTGCCGGGCGAGTTCTACCAGCTCGACCTCGAGATGAGCTTCGTCACCCAGGAAGAAATCTGGGACACCATGCAGCCGGTCATTACCGGGCTGTTCGAGGAGTTCGCCGACGGCAAGCCCGTGACGACGGAATGGCCGCGCATCCCCTATGACACGGCAGTCCGCAAGTATGGTTCGGACAAGCCGGACCTGCGCAACCCGATCGAAATGCAGGACGTCACCGAACACTTCCGCGGCTCGGGCTTCGGCGTGTTCGCCAACCAGATCGCCAGCGACGCCAAGGTCGAGGTCTGGGCCATCCCGGCCAGGACCGGCGGCAGCCGCGCTTTCTGCGATCGTATGAACGCCTGGGCCCAGGGTCAGGGCCAGCCCGGCCTCGGCTATATCTTCTTCAAGGACGGGGCCGGGTCGGGCCCGGTGGCCAAGAACATCGGCGAAGAGCGCACTGCGGCGATCCGCACGCAGCTCGGGCTTGCCGATGGCGACGCCGTGTTCTTCGTGCTCGGCCGCCCGGACAAGATGTACAAGTTCGCCGGCGAAGCGCGGGTGAAGATCGGTCTCGATCTCAACCTCACCCAGCTCGACCAGTTCAAGCTGTGCTGGATCGTCGACTTCCCGTTCTACGAGTGGAGCGAGGAGGAAAAGCGCCTCGACTTCGCGCACAACCCGTTCTCGATGCCGCAGGGCGGCATCGAAGCGCTGAACACTCAGGATCCGCTGACCATCAAGGCGTTCCAGTACGACGCGGTGTGCAACGGCTTTGAGATCGCCTCGGGTTCGATCCGTAACCAGCTGCCCGAGACCATGGTCAAGGCGTTCGAGCTGACCGGCAAGTCGCGCACTGAGGTCGAGGAGCAGTTCGGCGGGCTCTACCGCGCCTTCCAGTACGGCGCTCCACCGCATGGCGGCGCCGCCTTCGGCATCGACCGCATCGTCATGCTGATCTGCGGCGCACAGAACCTGCGCGAGATCACGCTGTTCCCGATGAACCAGCAGGCCGAAGATCTGCTGATGGGCGCTCCGAGCCCGGCCGAGCCCAAGCAACTGCGCGAACTGCATGTGCGGGTGATCGCCGACACGAAGTGAGTTTCAGGGGCGCCTCCGGGCGCCCCTTTCATTTCGTCCCATTCCGGCACGGTCGGTTAATCACCGTTAACACTCTCTTAAAGTCCGCCCGCTAGGCATTTGTTGCCTATCTCCGTCGGGGGCGGATTCGCTTGAAGTCCAAGTATGCCAATGTGCTGATGCTGCTCGCGGCCATTGCCGCGTTCCTGCCGGTCATTGCCGTGGATTTCGTGCTCGATTCCTACGTGCGGGTGCGTGAGCGGGTGCTGCTGCAGCAATCGGTCGATGCGGTCGCAAGCCGGGTGCAGGCGACGGCCTATGACGCGATCTCGTCGTTGCGCCGCATCCTCGCCGAGAGTCCCTCGCTCTGCACCCCCAGCTTCATCGCCAACGTGCATCGGCAGATGGAGCTGAGCCTCTATCTGAAGCAGGTGCTGGTCGAGAATGCCGACGGGGTGCAGTACTGCGACGCGCTCGGCAAGGACGTGAAGTACTCGCCGCTGTCGCGCCCGCTGTCGGTGCCCAACCAGACCGAGACCATCGAGGTAGCGAAGTACGCCGACCTCCGAATACCCGCGCTGAAGGTGACGCAGGCGTTCGGCACGACGCGAAAGGTGTCGGCCTTCGTGCCGATTCTGGCGGCCGAGCCGGATAGCCTGCTGAACGGGTTGAGGCCGACCTCGATGATGCGGGTGTCGCTGACTGACGGCGCCGAGATCGTCACCGTCGGCGACCCCAAGGCCTATGATAATCGCGGCGATATCGAATTCGTCACTGCCGAGAGCTTTGCCGGCGAACTGCCGATCCGGGTGGCGGCAGCCGTGCCCTTCGCCATGGTGCGGGCCGACTACGGCGATCTCGACGCGAGCTTCACCGTAGTCGCAGCGCTGATGTGCGGCGCCTTCCTCATCCTCGCCCTGCAATATGTGCGCCGATCCGACCTGCCGGCCTTCGACCTCGAGCGGGCGATCGCTGCAGGGGAGTTGAAGCCCTACTACCAGCCGGTGATCAACTTGAGGACCGGTGCTCTCGCCGGCTGTGAGGTGCTGTGCCGGTGGGAGAAGAAGAGCGGCGAAGTGGTGCCGCCCGGCGCCTTCATCGACTATGCGGAGGTCACGGGGTTGGCGCTGCCGATGACCGTCAGTCTGATGCAGCAGGTGAAAGCCGACCTGAGCGCGCTTTGCGGGGATATGCCGGACCTGAAGATCTCGATCAACCTGTTCGAGGGGCATTTCCGCGACGGCACGGTCTTCGACGACGTGCACACCATCTTCGCCAACTCGGCGATCAGCTTCCGGCAACTGGTGTTCGAGATCACCGAACGGAAGCCGCTCGAGAAGATGGCACAGGCGCAGAGCGTCATCGCCGGGCTGCACGCGCTGGGCTGCAAGCTCGCCATGGACGACGCCGGCACCGGGCATTCGAACCTTGCCTACCTGCAGACACTCGGCGTCGACGTGGTGAAGATCGACCGGGTGTTCGTCGACATGATCAAGCCCGAGGGGGCGCCGGTGCCGGTGCTCGACGGGCTGATCGCCATGGCGCGCGACCTCGGCACCGAGATCGTCGCCGAGGGCGTCGAGACCGAAGCCCAGGCGCTGTACCTGCGCGCGCGCGGCGTGGTGCAGGCGCAAGGCTATCTCTTCGCCCCGGCGCTGAAGGCCGGCGCCTTCCGCGATCTGGCGCGAGCGCTGAATGCTCCGGTGATGCTGCCGGGATTGGCGCAGGTGAGCGCGGCCTAACGAGGTTGCGGTGCGAGCTGACCCCCACCCTTAATCCCTCCCCGCAAGGGGGAGGGAGACGCTTGGTGTGAGGGTCACCCTCCCCCTTGCGGGGAGGGGACAGGGGTGGGGGACCACAGCCACCGGGCGAGGAAACGCTTCCGCTAGTTTCCTCCGCACACCGCCTTTTCATCGCCCTCGATTAGTGGCACTCACTCCTGAGTTTCCGGGAGGGTGTTTATGTCTGCCGACGTGACCGAACAGAAGAAAGCGCTGCGTGAAGCGGCGCTGCATTTCCACCAGTTCCCCAAGCCCGGAAAGCTTGAGATTCAGGCGACCAAGCCGCTCGGCAACCAGCGCGACCTGTCGCTGGCCTATTCGCCCGGTGTCGCCGCGCCCTGCGAGGAAATCGCCGCCGATCCCGAGGCGGTGACCAAGTACACTTCGCGCGGCAACCTCGTCGCAGTGATCTCGAATGGCACCGCCGTGCTCGGGCTCGGCAATATCGGTGCGCTGGCCAGTAAGCCGGTGATGGAGGGCAAGGCGGTGCTCTTCAAGAAATTCGCCGGCATCGACGTGTTCGATATCGAGATCGACGAGACCGACCCGCAGAAATTCATCGAGGTGGTGCGCCCGCTGGAACCGACCTTTGGCGGCATCAACCTCGAGGACATCAAGGCGCCCGAGTGCTTCGCCATCGAGGAAGCGCTGCGTGAGCGCATGAAGATCCCGGTGTTCCACGACGATCAGCACGGCACGGCGATCATCGTCGGCGCCGCGGTGCTGAATGGGCTGGAGCTCAGCGGCAAGAAGATCGAGGAGGTGAAGATCTGCACCTCCGGGGCAGGGGCGGCGGCCATCGCCTGCCTCAACATCCTCGTCGCGTTGGGTGCAAAGCTCGAGAACATCTGGGTGGCCGACAAGGACGGGCTGCTCACCGACAAGCGAGACGACGTCAACGACAAGTGGCGCGGCCGCTTCTGCCGGCAGTCGAACGCCACGACGCTGGCCGAGGTGATCGACGGCGCCGACATCTTCCTCGGCCTGTCGGCGGCCGGCGCGCTGAAGCCAGAGATGCTGCAGAAAATGGGGCCGAACCCGCTGATCTTGGCGCTGGCCAACCCGAACCCCGAGATCATGCCCGAGGTGGCCAAGGAAATCCGCCCCGACGCCATGGTGTGCACCGGGCGCTCGGACTATCCCAATCAGGTCAACAACGTCCTCTGCTTCCCCTTCATCTTCCGCGGCGCGCTCGACGTCGGCGCCACCACCATCAACGAGGAAATGAAGCTCGCGGCGGCGCAGGCGATCGCCAAGCTGGCGCATGACCCCGGGCTGGAAGTGTCGCCCTCCGGCCAGCCTGCGGTCTACGGACCCGAGCACATCATCCCGAACCCGTTCGACCAGCGGCTGATCCTCCGCATCGCGCCGGCAGTGGCGCGGGCGGCAATGGAGTCGGGCGTCGCCAAGCGCCCCATCACCGATTTCCAGGCCTATCACGACAGCCTCAACCGCTTCGTCTTCCGCTCCGGCCTGGTGATGAAGCCGGTGATCGACAAAGTGATCGGCCAGCAGAAGCGCGTCGCCTTCGCCGACGGCGAAGACGAGCGGGTGCTGCGCGCCGCGCAGGTGATGATCGAGGACCGCATGGCGCTGCCGATCCTGATCGGGCGCCCGCAGGTGATCGAGAGCCGGCTGCAGCGCTTCGGGCTGACCATCAAGCCGGGCCGCGATTTCGAGGTGGTGAACCCCGAGGACGACCCGCGCTACCGTGATTATGTCGAGCTGTTCCACTCGCTGGTCGGCCGCAACGGCGTGACCCCTGATATCGCCAAGACGATCGTGCGCACCAACACCACGGTGATTGCGGCGCTGTCGGTGAAGCGCGGCGACGCCGATGCCATGCTCTGCGGCTTCCAGGGCCGCTTCATCAAGCACGTGCGCGATATCCGCTCGATCATCGGGCTGCAGGATGGCGTGAAGGACGTCTCGGCGCTGTCGATGCTGATCATGCCGCGCGGCGTGTTCTTCCTCGCCGACACCTACGTCAACATGGACCCGACCCCGGATGAGCTGGTGGCCATTGCCCTCCAGGCGCGCGACCATCTCAAGCGCTTCAACATCGAGGCCAAGGCGGCGCTGCTCAGTTACTCGAACTTCGGCTCGCGCGACGGCGACACCGCCTACAAGATGCGTGAGGCCTACCAGAAGCTGAAAGCCGTGGCCCCCGAGATGATCATCGAGGGCGAAATGCAGGGTGACCTGGCGCTCAACGATGAGCTGCGCAGCCGCTACATCCCGGAATCGGTGCTGAAGGGCGAAGCGAACCTCTTGCTGTTCCCCAACCTCGACAGCGCCAACCTGTCGATGACGCTGCTCAAGGAAATGAACAACGCGCTGGCCGTCGGTCCGATCCTGATGGGGCCGCGCGCCCCGGCCCATATTCTTGCCCCCTCGACCACCAGCCGCGGAATCGTCAATATGACGGCAATTGCCGCCAGCGAAGCGGTAGCGTTGGGGGAGAGGACCTAATGATCAGACATACTGTCGTCTTCAATTTGAAACACGCGCACGGGTCCTTGATGGAGAAGGCCTTCCTCCGCGACGCGCTGGTGCTGAAGGAAATCCCGGGCGTCAAGAAGTTCGAGCAGTTGCGGCAGACCTCGAAGAAGAACGACTACGAATTCGGCTTCTCCATGGAGTTCGCCGACCAGGCTGCCTACACCGCCTACAACGAGCACCCCAAGCACGTGAAGTTCGTGAAAGAGCGCTGGGACCGCGAAGTCGAGAAGTTCCTGGAGATCGACTACGAGCCGGTGTGAGGTGCTGGAGCCTAGGCGAGTTCAGGCGGTAGATCACTTTGCTTTGAGAGCGGCACCATAAATGACGGGGTGCCGTATTGCCCCATCTGAATTAGGTACCCCTCGCCCCGAAGAAACATGATGTGAAGCCAAAGCCATTCTCTGAGTCTGCGTAAGTCCTCCTCAAGCGTGTCGGTCTCTGCGGCCAAGCTGGCAGCGGTCGTCCGCTCAGGATGCCGTTCATGTACGAGGCCGCTAGCTCTAGAGAACATCTGCTTCAGTTCGGTGGAGTCGATGTCGTATCCAGCGGCAGCGCCGGCGCCACCCTCAAGCACCATCTTGTAGCCCTCCACCGGCTTGACTAGGCGTTGAGCTGCTGGAAGATGCAACAACCGCTTCTTCTCGAGCCAGGTGAGTAACTGATCTGCGTCTTTGGTTCGCAAGGCAGCCAGGCCTTGTCCGTTTCGAGCTTCAACACCGCTTAGGGCGTCAAATGTGACTCCCTCAACCACCTTGCGAACTTGCAGTGCCAGTCGCTCTGCTCTGAAAAGCGGGTGCTCGTCGGGTGACACTGCCGCGCCCAAAAGAAGGCGCGCGCGGATGACTCTCATCAACTCGAGATAGGCAATGTCGGGCGCCACCTCGTGCTCGTCCTTTACTGGAACGCCGTCTCGGCAAAACTCCTGAGCTTGCGCGAATGCAGCCGCTCCGGCGGCTGATCGCGCAGAATCTCCATGGCCCTCAGGCCGATCTGGAAGTGGCGGTTGACCTGGGTGCGGTAGAAATCCGAGGCCATGCCGGGGAGTTTCAGTTCGCCGTGCAGTGGCTTGTCCGAAACGCACAGCAGCGTGCCGTAGGGGACGCGGAAGCGGAAGCCGTTGGCGGCGATGGTGGCCGATTCCATGTCGAGGGCGACGGCGCGGGACTGCGACAGCTGCCGGGTGATCGAGGCCTGGTCGCGCAGCTCCCAGTTGCGGTTGTCGAAGGTGGCCACCGTGCCGGTGCGCATGATCCGCTTGGTCTCGATGCCTTCGAGATGGGTGATCTCGGCCACTGCCTTTTCGAGCGCCACCTGCACTTCGGCGAGCGCCGGGATCGGCACCGTCACCGGCAGGTCGGCGTCGAGCACATGGTCTTCGCGGAGGTAGGCGTGGGCCAGCACGTAGTCGCCCAGCTCCTGCGAGTTGCGGAGGCCGGCGCAGTGGCCGAGCATGATCCAGGCGTGCGGCCGCAGCACCGCGATGTGGTCGGTGATGGTCTTGGCGTTGGAGGGCCCGACGCCGATGTTGACGATGGTGATGCCGCGGTTGCGCGGCATAGTCAGGTGCAGCGCCGGCATCTGCGGGGTACGCGTGGCCCGCAGCCCCGACGTGCCGCCACCGAGGCGCTGGTTCAAGGTGGCGAAGCCGCCGGGTTCGACGAAGCTGTCATATTCCGGGTGACCCTCCTGCATGTAGCGTTCGGCCACGCGGGCGAACTCATCCATGTAGAAGCCGTAGTTCGTGAAGATCACGAAGTTCTGGAAATGCTCGGCTTCGGTGCCGGTGTAGTGGCTGAGCCGCTGCAGCGAATAGTCGACCCGCGGCGCGGTGAAATGCGCCAGCGGATAGGGGCCGCCGGGCGGCGGCACGAACGTGCCGTTGGCGATCTCGTCGTCGGTGTCCTGCAGGTCCGGCACGTCGAACAGGTCGCGCAGCGGGATCGGCAGGGCGTTGATCGCTTCGCCATCGATCCGCTCGGTCGAGGGAATGGCGAAATGCAGCGGAATGCGGGTCGAGGATTCGCCGACCTCGATGGCGCCGCCATGGTTCCTGAGGATCACCTCGAACTGCTCGATCAGGTAGTTCTTGAACAGGTCGGGCGCGGTGATCGTGGTGCGATAGATGCCCGGCGTGTGGAGGTACCCATAGGGGAGGGTGCTGTCGGTCTTGCCGTAGCTGCGCGAGGTGACCTGCACTTCTGGATAGAACGCCCGCACCCGGCCTTTGGGGACGCGCCCGCGCGTCAGGCCGAGCAACTGCTCGCGGATGAAGCCGGTATTGCGGTGGTAGATCTCGGCGACATAAGCCCAGGCGGCGTGCGGATCGGTGAAGGCCTTCTGCGGCAGGCCCGGCGGAGTGATGGTGTCCATGTTCTTCTCGTTGGCAAGACGATGCTCGGCACCGCTTTGCAGCCCATCCTTAGGAGTTTCGGGGCGCTTCGGCAATCGGCGCACCTTACGAGCTGTTCATGTTCTTCACCTTCCGGTGAAGGCACTTTTCATGCCGCAAAGCACACCCATCTTAGAGTGGAGTTCATCGGACTACTGCAAACGACCCATGCACCGGTGAACGCAGGAGAAGTTGCCCGCCGCTGCCCCCAAGCCCTCAACAGTGCGGCCGGCGCTTCTCAGGGCCACGAACCAGAGATGGTTCGTGGCCCTCTTATTTTGTGCCGATGACGGCGCGATGTCAGAAGACACGCGGGCGATGTCAGTCGATGCGCCGGCGATGTCAGTCGATGCGACGGGCCGTGATCTGCATCGGACGCTCGCTCGAAACCGACGGCGTATAGGTGCAGCGCAGCGTCTGCAGCACCGGCAGGTCGGGAACGATGATCCGAGCGAGGAAGGCCGGCAGCAGGTTGCCGCCGCGGCAGGTCATGCGATCAGCGCTCCAGGCGACGCCATTGCCGCACGAGGTGCGCTTGAGCTGAATGTTGATGTCACGGCCACGGGCGTTCCAGGTCAGTCGACCGTCGCAGCGCACGCCGCCGCCACGCACCGTGTAAGTGCCGCGCTGCTCGAGGCAGAACGTCATGCGATAGGGACCGTAGAGGCGCTGCTGCACCTGATAGCAGCCGGTAAACAGGGCGCCGCCGGGCACGTCGGGCACGATCACCCGCGTTTCCATGTCCTGCGCGTAAGTCGGGGTGAAGCTGGCAAGTATGATGATGAGGCCGGCGACCATGCCGGCAAGATACCGAACGACGCTCATGAGGCTTCTCCAATGCGCTGCCGGAGGTCGGCAGCGTCCGCGGTTGCGAGGCTAACACCTTGAAACGGAGGACAATATGACCGACGCGCTCACATTGCTTCAATGCTTACCGAAGGGTTCGCATATCTGCGCGTAGTCCTCGCCTGCCAATGCTGGCTAGTTCGGCAAGGCAATGTCCTCGGGCTCGGAACGGTCGAATACCCGGATCGGGTTCACCTCACCGTCATAGGAAGCATCGACGTCATAGCTGACCAATCGGTACTCGCCGTCGGCCAGCGACCACACGCCGATACTCGAGGCATCACCGATGCCGCGCCAGTAAGCCGTGGCGGCAATGGTTCCCGATTTGGCATCGACGTCGGCATTGGTGACGAGAAAGCTGGCGGTCATTCCGGTGAGCTCGAGCTTGATCAGCTCGCCGTCGCCATCGCCGGCGGCTTCGTCGTAGCTCGGCTTAGTGCTGGGTGATGCGAGGCTCAGCGGCTGCAGCCCGTCGATCTCGTCCCAGCCATAGAACACCGAGCTGAAATTGTAGGCGCCGCCATTGCAGTTGAACTGATAGAGACGAAATTTGTGCGCCGGCGCTCCGGGTTCGTCGTAGCTGCCCTGGTACGCAAGGTCGAACACCCGCGGTTCGGTACCTCCATAGCCGCCGTCGATTGCCGCATTGCAGGGCTCGGTAAAGGCGAGGGTGAACAGCCGGCGGACCAGCGCAGTGTCGGGCGGGTTTTCGGTGCCCGTACTCAGTTCGGTGGTCGGCACGAAGTCGTCATAGCTCCCGGTTCCTGCGTCGGCCTGGGCGAAGGCCGTAGACGTCACGGTCAGGGCGGCGAGTATGGTCATCAGACGGCGCATGTCGGCCTCCATTTGTGCGCCGGACTATGTCAGCGGTCGCGCAGTGAGGCGAGTGGGCGTCACAAAATCGCTTCCGGCCTCAGCGGCTTGTCGCTATGTTTCGCCCGGCACGCGAGGAGGGATTATGCGTCTGCCGGTTTCAACCTCTGCACTGCTGCTTGCGCTGCTCGCCGCGGGCCCATCCTTGGCGGCCGAGATGATCGATTCGGTGTTTCAGGTCACCTTCCGCTATGCCGGCGAAGACGAGGTCCTGAACGATACGGTCGTGCCCCTGCTGCCGGGAAACGCCTGCTACAACTGGTATGTGCGGCTGGCTGAGGGCACTGCGCCCAAAACCGCCACCGAAACCCTGAGCCTGCCGATGCCGCTCGAGGATTGGGGCACCCTCGCCACCGATCCCGATGACGGCATCGATATTTCTGCTGACGCCAAGGTGGCGACGCGCACCTTTATGCCCGAACTCGATGGGGAGGGCTGGTTCAGCCACAGCTGGTGCGTTGCGCCGGGCGATCCCGTCGGCGCCCACTCGATTGCTATCGCCGTCGATGGCGATAAACTGGTTACCTATGACTTCCAGGTGGTCCTGCCCGAGGACTATTACTGGCCTTCCATCGTCCAGCCCACGCCCCGCGAGCGTAGCGTCGACCACAGCTGGTGATCATCTGCCTACCAACCCCTGAGGACTACTTATGTCGCTTTCCATGTACGCGATCACCGTTCCGGTGTTCACGCGCTACCTGAACAACCTCGACGCCATCCTGGTGAAGGCCGAGGTCAACGCCGCCGAGCGCAAGATCAAGCCGGAGGTGCTGGTGTCGGCGCGGCTGGCGCCCGACATGCACCCGCTGTCATTCCAGGTGCAGTCGACCACCGACCGCATCAAGTTCACGCTGGCGCGGCTGACCGGCCGCACCCCGCCGAGCTGGGAAGACAATGAGGCGACGCTGGCGGACCTGCGCGCTCGCGTGAAGAAGGCACTCGAGTTCGTCGCGAGCTTCTCTGAGGCCGATCTCGCCGGCAGTGAGGGCAAGACGCTGACGCTGAAGGTGCGCGGCGAGGACACTCAGGTTCCGGCGATCGAGCATGTGACGCTCAATGCGGTGCCGCAGATCTTCTTCCACATCACCTCCGCCTACGCGATCCTGCGCCATAACGGCGTGCCGATCGGCAAGCGCGATTTCACCGGCGGCTGAGATAAGGAATAGGCAGTCGGCAGTAGACGGGAAGGCTTTCTTCCGCCCATCTAGTGCCGACTGCCGATCTCAGGAGTAGCGCTCTTCCCTCCACGGGTCGGCGTGGTTGTGATAGCCGCGCACCTCCCAGAAGCCGCGATGATCGCGCTCGGCGAACTCGATGCGCTTGAGCCATTTCGGGCTCTTCCAGAAATAGAGGTGCGGGACCACCAGCCGCACCGGGCCGCCATGGTCGCGGCTGAGCGGCTCGTTCTCCCAGGTATGGGCGATCAGCGCGTCCTCGGAGGCGAAGTCCTCGATCGCCATGTTGGTGGTGTAACCGTCGTTCGAGGTGAACAGCACGAAGCGCGCTTCCGGCTTCACGCCGACCGCATCCATCAACTGGTGGGTGGTGACGCCCTTCCAGTGGTTGTCGTAGCGCGACCAACTGGTGACGCAGTGGATATCGCTGAGCTTGTCGGCCTGCGGCTGCGCCATCAGGTCGTCGAATGACCAGGTTTGCGGGCGCTCGACCTGACCGGCGATATCGAGGCGCCAGACCTCCTTGGCGACGTTCGGGGTCTGCCCAAGATCGAGGATCGGCCAGTTCTTCACCAGATGCTGACCCGGCGGCAGGCGGGCATCTTCGGGCCGCGACAGCTGCCCGGTGAGAAATTTGCCGAGTTCGGCCCAACGCGACTTGGTTTTGGTGAGCTTGCTGTCTTCGGGGAGATCGTCGTCGCTGGACATGCTGGCCTCTCTGTTCTCGCTAAAAGCTTGGCCGACCGGTGCGGCAAGTCAATGGACATTCCTGCGCTTAGCAGCCCCGCACCGCCCTCATGTCCAATTATGGCCGCCTTACCCATTGTGAGGCCCGGCAATGGTCCCCATGTTTTCCGGGATCGTTCAACATTGGAGAGTGAAGATGCTGAACCCCGAAGACCGCCGCGCCATCGAAGGCCTGTTCGATCGCCTTGCCGATGTCGAGCGCAAGAACCCTCAGCGCGACCCCGAAGCACAGGACCTGATCGATCGCGAGATCGTCCGGCAGTCGGGTGCGCCCTACTACATGGCGCAGACCATTCTGGTGCAGCAGCACGCCCTGGAGGTCGCTGAGCGGCGTATTCAGGAGCTTGAACGTGAGGTCGAGGAAAAAGGCCGCGGCGGCATGTTCGGTGGCCTGTTCGACGATGGTCGTGGCCGCCAGAATCGCTACGACGACAACCAGCAGGTGCAGCGCAGCCGCAGCCCCTGGGATCGCCAGGACGATCCGGCCGACACCCGCTATCAGCGCGGCCAGGTGGGGCAGGGCGGTGGGTTTCTCGCCGGTGCAGCGCAGACCGCGCTTGGCGTCGCCGGCGGTGTGTTGCTCGGCAGCGCCATCGGTTCGCTGTTCGGCGCCGGCGGCGCGCATGCCGCCGAGAGTTCGGCCAACGACCAGCCCGCCACCGACGCCGGTAACGACAATGTCAACGACCAGGATCAGGGCGCAGCCCAGGACAGCGGCGATCAGTCCGGCGGGGATTGGGGCGATTTCGGTGGTGGCGATGGCGGCGGCTTCGACATGGGCGGGGATTTCTGACGCAGCCCCATGGGGTTGCCGCATTGGGGAATCGTTGGGCATGATCGCGGCCGATGACAGAACCGCATGTTGAGATCGACCTATCGAAGGTAGACAAGGCCGAGGGAGCGGATCGCCTCTCGGCCATCCTGATGGCAATTGCGACGGCGGAGGACCGGGACCGGATCTCCATCGGCGATCTCCTCGAAGCGCTGAAACGTCGCGCGCTCGGCGCGCTGATGTTCATCTTCGCCATCATCACTGCTCTGCCGATGCCGCCCGGCGTCTCGGCGGTCGTTGGGGCACCGCTGGTGTTTCTCACCGCCCAACTGATGCTGGGGATGAACGCCTGGTTGCCGCGCATCATCACCGATCGGTCGCTGAGCCGCGTCGATTTCCACCGTGTGATGAAAGCGGCCTCGCCCTGGCTGGCCCGCGCCGAAGGCATTATGAAGCCGCGCTTCGAGTTTCTGGCGAAGCGCCCGGCGGTTTACTTCGCGGGCTTCGTGGCCTTCGTCATGGCGCTGCTGGTGCTGCTGCCGATCCCGGGCGCCAACATGGCCCCGTCGATCGCCATCTGCATCATCGCCCTTGGCCTGCTCGAGCGCGACGGCATCTGGATCGTGCTTGGCGCCCTGGTGGGGATCGTCTCGACGATAGTAGTGGGCGGCATCTACTGGGTGCTGATCAGCTGGACGGTCGGCGTGGTGCTCAGCTTCTTCGGGCTGGGCGCGCCGCCACCGGTGCCGGCGGCCTAGAGCGTTTCACCTTCGAGATGCAGCACTGGGCGCCATCCGGCGAGGCACACTGTCTCAGCCTGTCACCGACGTCATTCCCGCCTTCGCGGGGATGACGCCGTGGGCAGGTCCATCACCGAGCGCAACCCAAGGGTGAAATGCTCAAGGGCGCTCACCAATAGGCCAGCGCCGAGAACGGATCGTTGGTGAAGGTTCCGGCTTTGCGCTTCTCGTAGAAATTGTTCCCGCCCGCTTCCAGCACGTAGAACATGTTGTTGTACGAGAAGCGGTAGCCGGCGGTGTGGAAGTGCTTCACGTCGCGCGACAGCGTCGGATGGCGGGCGCCGCGCAGCACCCGGTCGGCGACGCTGTAAGCGAGCGCGGCAGAGCGCTTCTCGGTCATCTTCTTGTTCAGCACGCCGGGGGCGAACTGGTTTTTCTGCCCGACGACGCCGCAGACCGACTGCGGATAGCGCTTGTCGGCGACGCGGTTCATCACCACCGTGCCGACGGCCAGCATGCCGTCTTCGCTCGAGCGGTTGGATTCGAAGTACATGGCGCGCGCCAGGCAATCTCGCGAGGAAAGACCGCCAAGAGAGAAAGTGGCGCAGCCGGCGACGAGGCTCAACAGCATCGGCGCCGCGAACAGCAGCTTGAGTGACCCTGCCAACGATGACTCCAGAACGCAAACACAACTAAGGAGCCGGGCTGACGCTGCCCGTGCTCCCTAGAATGCACGTGGTGGAGTTAAGAGTGCGTTGAGGATATCAGCGCCGGCGGCTGCCCGATGCCATCACCAGGCTGACGAGGCAGGCGAGCCCGACCAGCGCCGCCATGGTCGGCGCCGGATCGCGGCGCACCGCCTTGCCGGCCCTCCACGCCTGCTTGCCGAGCACCCGTGCCGCGACGGCACCCTGATGCATCGCGCCATCCGCGAGGTCGTGAGCGAAGTGGCCGACATCGTGCCTGGCGCCGGCGCTGTAGCGACTGAGCGCATCGGACAGGTGGCTCGCATCCCGCGCCAGGCTGGAGAATTGGCGGCCGAATCGTTCCTGGGCATCGTCGGTGAAGTGGGACAGGTCGAAACCGCGGGAATGGGCCATGGCTGAAGCTCCTCAATGTGTGAGATGCTAACGCGACAGCGGCTTTCGGGGTTCCGGAAACTGGGCGAGGGCAGGGCTACCAGTCGGTAGCGTCGTCCTGCCCTCTACTTAAGCTCGATAAACTTGAGCGCAATCCGTTAACGAATAGTTAACGTGCGCCGGCCGGAACCACTGCACGCCGGTAGAGGTGCCACGTGGCGTGGCCGAGCACCGGCACCACGATACTGAGCCCGACCAGCAGCGGAATCGTGCCGATGACCAGGAGCGCGGCAACGATGAAGCCCCAGGCCGCGATCTGCAGCGGGTTCTTCAGCGTCACCCGCAGCGAGGTCTGCACGGCGATGGCGGTGCCGAGGTCGCGATCGAGCAGCAGCGGGATCGAAACCACCATGGTCGCGAGCACGAAGGCCGCGAACACGAAGCCGATCAGGTTGCCCCAGATCATCAGCTGCTGGCCCGCCGATGTGGTGAGCACCTCGTTGACGAAAGCCATCAGCGTCGGCGGCGACCCCGGGCCGAAGAAGGTCTCGTAGATGAACTGCGCCGTCATCAGCCAGACGGTGAAGACGATCAGCATCATCACCCCGAGCGCGGCGATCGAGGCGAAGGCCGGGGTCCGGAACACTTCGAACGCGGCGCGCCAATGCGTATCGAGACCCTGCTCCTGTCGCCGGCTCATTTCGTAGATCGGCAGCGCCAGGAAGGGGCCGACCAGCGCAAAGCCGGAAATCAACGGGAACAGCAATGGCCAGGAATTGTTGCCGGAGGTCCAGACCGCCAGCATCGCGCCGACCAGCGGATAGATCAGGCCCAGGAAGGCCAGGTGCGAGGGTCGTTGCCAGAAATCGCGCCAGCCTTCGGCCAGGGCGCCCGTGAGGTCGTCGAAGCCGATGCGGCGGATCTCGGGAACATCGAGCCGTTCCGCATTGGTGAGCACGTGAAAGCCGACCATCTCCATCCTCCTCGAAATGGGGAGCCAGGACGGTCGCCGCTTGGCGTGTGCTACGCCCGGCGGTAACCGCCACTGCGTCTCGAACACCATCCTAGCCCGGTTTTTCGATCCTGTCGAAGTAAGCCTTTCGTGTGCTGCGGTGGACGAAACCTCGATTTCAAGGTCCTGAACCGGACAAAAAGCGACCGTCGCCGGTTTGATGCGCGGGCCCCGATGCCCAAATGCATTGCCACCACAGGGAAAAAGGGGACCACGATGACAGGCAAGGAAGGTGCGAGGCTGCACCGGCAGTTCGACAGGATCGGCCGCGCTGTACCCGCTTCAACCGGCTTTCTCGCGTGGATCCGCAAGCCATCCTCGCGGATCGTCCGCATCCCGCTCGGCATCCTGCTGATTCTGGGCGGCGTGTTCAGCTTCCTGCCGCTGCTTGGCGTCTGGATGCTGCCGCTTGGCCTGTTCCTCCTGGCGCTCGACCTGCCGTTCCTGCAGGGCCCGCTCAACCGGCTGAGCTTCTGGGTGCAGCGCAAGTGGACCAACTGGCAGCGCAGCCGGAAGAACAAGCAGCGCTAGCTACTCGAGCGCTCCGCTGGCGATCGCTGCTTCCAGCAGGTCGACCGCATGCGCCAGCTTCTCGTCGACCACGTGCAGGTAGCGCGTCCAGTCGTCTAGATGGCCCAACTCCTCGTTGCCATCGGAGATACCGCGCAGTGCGATGAGCGGTACCTTGAAGCGCTGGCAGGCCCGCAGCACGGCGTAGGTCTCCATATCCACCATGTCAGCACCGATCCCTTGGTACGCCGCGCCCGACACCACATTGGCGCCGGTCGACAGCGTCGCCTTGGCGATGCCAGGAACGAACGGCCCTAGCGGAATGACCGCCGGTTGGTCGCTGAGCGGCGTCACGCCCCGCTCGAACCCGAGCGGCGAGGCGTCCATGTCGCGATAATCGACCGAAGTCGCCTGGTAGACCCCGGTCTGCTCCAGCTTCGCCGACCCTCCTGAACCCAGTGACACTACCAGCGCCGGAAGTTTGCCTTGGGCGTCGAGCTTGGCGAGCGCGTGCGTGACCACGATCGCCGCTTCCACCGGACCCACACCCGTCATCAGCGGCGTGATGCGCGAGCGCAGGTGCGGGCCGTACTCGTTGTCGAGCGCCATGACATACAGGATGTCGGCCGCGCCGGGCGTGCGGGAAGCAAAGGGCATGAGGACTCGTCCGGATTTTCAGCCTGGAGCCGGAGGCGTAAGCTCGAAAAGCGGCTCATGCAACGGAGGAGAACATGCTTCTGTCCGATCATCGTGCCTACTCGACCATCCCCGCCTCCAACCTCGCCCGGGCCAAGGCCTGGTATCGCGACAAGCTCGGCCTCGAGCCGGCCGAGGAGCTGCCGATCGGCATCGTCTACCGCCTCGCTGACGGCACCGGCTTCCAGCTCTACGAGACCCAGTTCGCCGGCACCGCGCAGAATACCGCCATGGCGTTCAGTTCCAAGGATGTCGCAGCCGACATGCAGATGCTGAGGGCGCGCGGCGTGAAGTTCGAGGAATATGACTTTCCCGGGCTGAAGACTGAGAACGGCATGGCCAAAATGGGCCCGTACCACGGCGCCTGGTTCAAGGATTCCGAGGGCAACATCCTCGCCATCGGCGACGAGCCGAACTGACCGGAGCGCTTTCAGGAGAAAGCCTGTCCCCGCGAAGGTGTGTTGTTCCGGCGGATTGGCGGGATGGACTCGGTGTAGAACGAGGCGTTGCCTTTGTCAGGGAGCGCTTGGGATGGATCTGAAGTTGCACGCCAATGCGACGACGACGCCGAAGACGCGGGCCT
>Ga0209902_101015_pt1 | contig 17715 bp, 17 predicted proteins | sample FECB27metaG_FD_188304 | JGI IMG/M metagenome (GOLD analysis project Ga0209902, IMG submission 188304) | Cyanobacterial communities from the Joint Genome Institute, California, USA - FECB-27 (SPAdes) (version 2) | ecosystem: Environmental > Aquatic > Thermal springs > Hot (42-90C) > Microbial mats...
CCTGAAGAATGCGGCGATCGCGGCCATGATGGCGGAGGTGGCGCCGGATCGCTTCGGCCCGCTGCTGACCGGGACGCCCAAGGGCGACATCCGCCATATGCGCCCCAATGCGGCCGCGCTGTCGGCGATGGACGTGCCGGCCCGGCCCGCGCTGATCCTGTTCCCGCGCTACGGATTCGAAGCGGCCGACCGGCCGGTCGGCGGCAGCGAGGCGTTCGTGCGGCTGACCCAGGCCTCGACCAACTATGTCGCGATGGGCGAGCCGGCCTTCGACGCGCTTTCGGCGCTGGTGCGCGACGTGCCGGGCTGCGCGATCGATTACCCCGATACCGAAGGGGCGGTGGCGCTCGTCGAACGCCTCTGGGCGGAGCAGGGGGTATGAAGGCGCTCGCCGACGCCTTGCGAGACCCTGCGAGCACCGCCTCGCTCGATGCCCGCGGCTGGACCGGGCTGATCGCTGCCGCGCGCGCCGAGCAGCTTATCGGCAGCCTCGCTTTCCGGCTGGAGGGGCAGGCGATGCCCGGAGCCGCGGCGCGCATCCTGGCGGACGCCCGCGCTTCCGCCGACCAATGGCGCCGCTCCGCGCTGTGGGAGGCGGAGATGGCGCGCCGGGCGCTCGCCGGGCTGGACGTGCCGGTGATCCTGATGAAGGGCACCGCCTATGCCGCGGCAGGCATGGACGCCGGCGTGGGGCGCTCGATCGGCGATCTGGACATCATGGTGCCGCGTCGGACGCTGCCGGCGGTCGAGGCGGCGCTGATCGCCGCAGGCTGGGAATGGGTGAAGCCCGATCCCTATGACGATGCCTATTATCGCGATCACATGCACGAGCTGCCGCCGCTGATCCATCGCGAGCGCGACCGGATGATCGACGTACACCATACCATCTTGCCGCTGACCGCGCGGGTCACGCCGGATGCGGCGGCGATGGTGGCGGATAGCGTGTTGCTGGACGACGGCCTGCGAACCTTCTCGCCCGAAGACATGATCCTTCATGGCGTCGCGCATCTGTTTGCCGACGGCGATCTCGCCGGCGGCCTGCGCAATCTGTGGGATCAGGATCGTCTGCTGCGGCAACTGGCCGAGGTGCCCGGATTCTGGGATCGTCTTGGCGAACGTGCGCGTCTGCATGGCCTGTCCGCACATCTTGCGCTAGCGCTGCGCCTGGCCCGGCGCCTTTACGCGACGCCGGTCGATGCGGCGCTTGCCGGGCGCGCCGGTGCGCTCGACGGCTGGTTCGCCCGCCGGCTGCTCGCGCGCGACGGCTGGGGCCGATCGACGCACAAATTCACCCAGCTCGCTTTCTATATCCGTTCGCACTGGCTCCGCATGCCGCCGCTGATGCTGGCGCGGCACCTGTGGACCAAGTGGCGGAAGGGATAGGAAAGCCCCTCCCTTTCAAGGGAGGGGTTGGGGTGGGTGGCGAGAGACGAATGTCTCGAGCTGCGGTGTCCGACGGACTTGCCCCACCCCAAACCCCTCCCCTGAAGGGTAGGGGCTTAAAGAAGCGAAGGGCTCAAGACTGTGCGCCCAGCTTTCTCAATGTCGGGATCAGATCCTCGTACCGATCGATGATCGCATCGGCGCCAAGGTCCTCCGCCGGCCCGCCGAGAAAACCGAACCGCACGACGACGCTGGGAACGCCCGCATTCTTCGCGGCGGTCACGTCGTAGATCGAATCGCCCACGAACGCCGCCCGGCCGCCGCCGGCTCGGCGGATCATTTCGTGGATCGGCGCGGCGGAGGGTTTCGCATTGCCCTTGCCCATGGTGTCGCCGCCGACCAGCGCGACGAAGCGGTCGCGCAGGCCGAGTTCGGTCAGCAGCTTGTCCGCCAGCCGCTCGAACTTGTTGGTGCAGATCGCGGCCTTCACGCCCAGCGCGTCGAGTGCGTCGAGTGTATCGATCATGCCCGGAAAGGGCACGCTGCCCGCCGAGACATTGGCTTCGTAATGGTCGAGCAAGGCGCGGTAGAGCCGCTTCATCTCGTCCTCGTCGCATCCGCCGGTCTCGGCAAGTCCGCGCTCCAGCATGCGCTTGGCGCCGCCGCCGATCATCGGGCGGACCGTCGCCGCGTCGAGCAGCGGCCGCCCGGCAAGCTCCAGTGCGTGATTGACCGCGCCGGTCAGGTCCGCGCTGGTGTCGAGAAGCGTGCCGTCCAGGTCGAAGCCGACGACCTGAAAGGGAAAGGCGGTGGAGGTGTCCTGCATGCATCGGCCCATGCCCCGGCCGCTATGGAAATGGCAAGGTTTCCGTGGCAGATGCGGGCGCCATGAGGGAGCATCCATGAGCGCGCAGCCCGCCAGAGACCTTGCCGCGATCGTCCTTGCCGCGGGGCAGGGGACGCGAATGAAGTCCGATATCCACAAGGTGCTGCACCCGATCGCCGGCCGGCCGATGCTGCACCACCTGCTCGCAAGCGTCGACGCGCTCGCGCCGACGCATAGCGTCGTGGTGGTCGGCGCGGGCCGTGAGCAGATCGAGCGGTCGCTGGCCGGCAGCCCCGTCCGATTCGCCGTCCAGTCGGAGCAACTCGGCACAGGCCATGCCGTCCGCCAGGCGGAAGAGGCGCTGTCGGGTTTCGATGGCGATGTGCTGATCCTCTATGGCGATGTGCCGCTGGTCGGCGAGGCGACGATGCGTGGCATGATCGAGCGGCTGAATGCCGACGATGCGCCGGTCGCGGTCGTGCTTGCCTTTCGCCCCGCCGATGCCGGGGCCTATGGCCGGATCGTCACCGAAGGCGATGGGACCATCGCGAAGATGGTGGAATATAAGGATGCGACGCCCGAAGAGCGCGCGATCGATCTCTGCAATTCGGGATTGATGGCTGCGCGCGCGCGCGACCTGTTCGCGCTGCTCGGGCGTGTCCGCAACGAGAATGCCGCCGGCGAATATTACCTACCCGACATCGTCATGCTCGCGCTGTCCGACGGACGGCGCAGCGCGGTGGTGGAGGCCGATGCCTGGGAAGTGGCCGGGGTCAACAGCCGCGCCGAACTGGCTGGCGTCGAGAGCGAATGGCAGCGCCGCCGGCGCGCGCGCGCGATGGCCGAGGGCGCGACCTTGATCGCGCCGGACACGGTGTGGTTCGCGCATGATACGGTGCTCGGCCGCGACGTCGTCATCGAGCCCAATGTGATCTTCGGCCCCGGCGTGACGATCGCCGATAACGTCGTCGTCCATGGCTTCAGCCATATCGAGGGCGCGACGATCGGCGCGGGCGCGGGGGTCGGCCCATTCGCAAGGCTGCGTCCCGGCGCCGTGATGGGCGAGAAGTCCAAAGTCGGCAATTTCGTCGAGATGAAGAAGGCCGTGCTGGGCCCCGGCGCAAAGGCCAGCCACCTGACCTATCTGGGCGATGCGGATGTCGGCGCGGAGGCCAATATCGGCGCGGGCACGATCACCTGCAATTACGACGGGTATTTCAAATACCGGACGGAGATTGGCGCGGGCGCCTTTATCGGATCGAACAGTGCGCTGGTCGCACCCGTCCGGATCGGCGCGGGCGCGATCGTCGGCGCCGGATCGGTGATCACCCGCGATGTCGAGGCGGACTCGCTCGCACTGGCGCGTGGTCAGCAGGAAGTGAGGCCCGGCCGCGCGAAACGCTTTCGCGATGTGATGAGCGCCAAGAAGAAGAAATAACCGCCTGCCGCATTGCGGAGGGGGAATGGAGTCAATGCGGATATGTGCGGAATCATCGGAATCCTGGGGACAAGCGATGTCGCGGACCGGCTGGTCGACGGGCTGAAGCGGCTCGAATATCGCGGCTATGATTCCGCCGGCATCTGCACGGTGCATGACGGTCAGCTCATCCGGCGTCGCGCCGAGGGCAAGCTGGAGAATCTGGCGCGCGTTCTCGCCGCCGATCCCGCGCCCGGGTCGAGCGGTATCGCGCATACGCGCTGGGCGACGCATGGCGCGCCGACCACCGACAATGCGCATCCGCACATCGCGGGCGACGTGGTGATCGTCCACAACGGCATCATCGAGAATTTCAAGCCGCTGCGCGACGAGCTTCTCGCCGAAGGCCGCGTCTTCCTCAGCCAGACGGATACGGAGGTCGTCGCCCACCTGATCGCCCGCGAGGTCGAACGTGGCGCAGCACCACGCGATGCGGTCGCCGCGGTGCTGCCGCGACTGCACGGCGCGTTCGCGCTCGGCGTGATGTTCCGCACCGAGCCCGACCTGTTGATCGGCGCGCGTCTCGGCGCGCCGCTGACCGTCGGCTATGGCGATGGCGAGAATTATCTGGGGTCGGACGCGCATGCACTGGCTGCGCTGACGCAGCGCATCGCCTATCTCGACGAAGGCGACTGGGTCGCGATCACGCGCGACAGCGTCGAGATCTTCGATCGCGACAACCAGCCGGTCGAGCGCCCCATCGTCGAATCCGGCGCATCCGCCGCGATGATCGACAAGGGCAATCACGCGCATTTCATGCAGAAGGAGATCTACGAGCAACCGGTCGTGGTTGCGCAGACGCTGCAAAGCTATCTCCGCCCGATCGAGCAGATGGTCGCTCTGCCCGACATGGATTTCGACCTGGGCTCGGTCGAGCGCGTCGTGATCGTCGCCTGCGGCACCGCATCCTATGTCGGCATGATCGGCAAATACTGGATCGAGCGGTTCTCGCGCATCCCGGTCGAGGTCGATGTCGCGTCGGAGTTCCGCTACCGCGATCCCGTGCTGCTGCCCAACACGCTGGGCGTGGTCGTATCGCAGTCCGGCGAGACCGCGGATACGCTCGCGGCGCTTCGCCACATGAAGGCCAATGGCGTCACGACCGCCGGCATCATCAACGTGCCGACCAGTTCGATGGCACGCGAGGTCGACCTGCTGCTGCCCACCCATGCCGGGCCGGAGATCGGCGTCGCCTCGACCAAGGCGTTCACCTGCCAGCTCGCGGTGATGGCGGCGCTTTCGGTCAATCTGGCGCGGGCCACCGGCAAGCTTTCCGCCGACGAGGAGCGCGAGATCGTCCGCCATCTGATCGAGGCGCCGGCCGCGATCAACGCGGCGCTCGCGCATGACGACGAGATCCGGGCCATGGCCGGCACGATCGCCGGTGCGCGCGACGTGCTCTATCTCGGCCGCGGCCCGGATTATCCGCTGGCGCTGGAAGGCGCTCTGAAGCTGAAGGAGATCAGCTATATCCATGCCGAGGGTTATGCGTCGGGCGAGATGAAGCACGGCCCGATCGCGCTGATCGACGACAATGTGCCGCTGATCGTGCTCGCGCCATCGGGGCCGCTGTTCGACAAGACCGTGTCCAATATGCAGGAAGCACAGGCGCGCGGTGCGCAGGTGGTGCTGATCTCCGACGCGGACGGGCTGGCCCAGGCCGGCGATGATGCGGTCGCGACGATCGAGATGCCCAAGGTCCATCCGCTGATCGCGCCGATCGTCTATGCCGTGCCGGTGCAATTGCTCGCCTATCATGTCGCGGTGGCCAAGGGCACCGACGTCGATCAGCCGCGCAACCTCGCCAAGTCCGTCACGGTGGAATGAGCCGGCGTTTCCGAGATCGGATGATCCCATGCACGTTTCCCACGACCCGTCCGCCGCGGCGGCAGAGCTGATCGCTTTCGACCAGTTCCTTGCCGTCGATATCCGCGTCGGCACCATCGTCGAGGCCGAACCGTTCCCCGAGGCGCGCAAGCCATCGATCAAGCTGGTGATCGATTTCGGCCCGGTCATCGGCCGCCGCAAATCCTCGGCGCAGATCGCGCGCCTTTATACGCCGGAGGCATTGATCGGGCAGCAGGTTGCCGCGGTCGTCAACTTCCCGCCGCGTCAGATCGGCAAATTCATGTCCGAAGTCCTGACGCTGGGCTTTCCGGACGCCGACGGGGAAGTGGTTCTGGTGACGCCGGGACATGCCGTGCCGAATGGCGGGCGGTTGTTTTAGGATCCGTTCGAGTATCTCCGGGGACAAGGCCGGTGTTTCGTCTCCAGAAGTCCCGCGCTAAACCCCCGCCATGGGCCAACGAGTCCCCCTTGCCGACGAGGCATTGCCGCCACAGGCGCCGCTCGGCCGTGCGCTCCGGCGCTGGCGGGCGCTTCACCGCGTCAAGCAATCCGACGCGGCAGAGCGGTTCGGCGTCGCGCAGTCGACGATCTCGCGCTGGGAGTCGGGCGCGCAGGCGATGGAGCCTGCCGAGCGCGCCCGGCTGGAGGCATTGCTCGGCGCGCGGCTCGATGCGGGTGCCGATCGGGTGCTGGCCGCGCTGGTGACCGAAAGCCCGCGTCCGATGCATCTGATCTGCGACCTCAGCCACAGGCTGCTCGCCCTGTCCGCAGCGCGTGCGCGCGGATTTGGCTGCGATGTCGATGCCCTGATGGGCCGGTCGCTCTGGCCCTTCATCACCGAGCAACTTGCGGCGATGGAGGCGCGGCTGCCCGATCTGGGATGGCGCGAACGGGCCTCGGTGGCGCCGGTGGAGCTGCAGACCGGCGACAATGCGTCCGATGTCGTTCCCGTCCGCCCCAGCCGGTGCCGCTGGACCCGCTTCGTGCTGTCCGACGGCACCGCCGCACGGCTGGTGGAGACGCTGTCGGACGCATAACTTATGCGTTGCCGCGACCGGCGCCACAGCTAGACCGGGCGGATGACCGAGATACCGAGCCGCCATGTCGGCACGTTCCTTTTGATCCTCTCCGGCACCGTCATCGGGATCGCCGGAACCGACCTGATCCTGCCGGCCGTTCCGGGGTTGCCAGCGATCCTGGGCGGGGACCTGCCGCGCGCGCAACTCGTGCTCGCCAGCTTCACCGCGGGGGCGGCAGCGGGGCTGCTCGCTTTCGGTGAGCTCGGTGCGCGGTTCGATCAGCGCCGGCTGCTCGCCGCGTCGCTTCTCGCCTATGGGCTGACCTCGTTGCTGTGCGGTTTCAGCCCGTCGCTCGACATGCTGATCGTGCTGCGCTTCGTCCAGGGTGCGGCGGGGGCTGCCGCCGCCGTTTTCGCGCCGGGACTGTTGCGGCTGCTCTATGGCGACAGCGGGGCGGTCGGCGCGCTCGGTCTGCTCGGCAGCATCGAATCGCTGGTTCCCGCGCTGGCACCGCTGGTCGGGCTGTGGCTGCTCGGCCTCTGGGGCTGGCGCGCAAGCTTCGATCTGCTTGCGGTGCTCGGCGTCGTGCTCGCCGTCATCGTCACCCTGCGCCATCGCGCCCTGCCGCGTCCCGCCGCAAGCCGCGGCGCCGGCGGCTATGTCCGGCTGCTCCGCGATCCGGTCTTCATGCGTTACGCGTTCAGCCATGCCTGTACATTGGGCGCGCTGCTCGTATTCGTCTTCGGCGCGCCGACCGTCTTCAGCATGGCGCCCGGCGGCGGCATCGGCGATTTCATCGCGATGCAGATCTGCGGCATCGCCTGTTTCGTGGTCGCATCCAATGCGGCGGGTGGGCTGGCGCGTCGTCATGGCGCCGAACGGATGATCCGGCTGGGCAGCATGGTCTCGCTGACCGGCGGACTTGCGATGTTCGGTTATGCGCTGGCGGGCGGTACCGATCCATGGGGCGTGACCGCGATCTTCCTGCTGTTCAATATCGGCCTGGGGCTGCGCGGGCCGCCGGGGTTCCATCGCGCGGTCGTCGCGGCACAGGGCGACGATGCGCGCGGCGCCGCATTGGTGGTGGTCGCGATCCTGCTCGTCACTTCGCTGGGCACGGCCTGTGTCGCGCCGTTCATCGTTCTGGGGCTGGTGCCGCTATCGGCCGGTGCGGCCGTGGTTGCAGTCGCCGGTGCGGCGTCGCTCGCATTGCTCCCGCCCTTGCCCGAGGATCGCTGACCGCACCGTCTCGGTTCCTTCGCCGAAACGTCACCGTCCCGTCACGACGCAGGTCTAAGCGCGCGGAAACCGGGCAGGGGACGCACCATGGCGAGCGCCGCAATCGACGACACGAAATCCGGATCCAACCATCGCGTTCGCGAGGCGGTCCTCCAGCATGGCCAACTGTCGAAACAGGGCCTGCTCGAACGCGCCTTCACCTTCGCCTTTCGCGGGCTGGTCTATGCGCAGATCTGGGAAGACCCGGTGGTCGACCTCGAGGCGCTGCAACTCGGCCCCGACACCCATCTGGTGACGATCGCCAGCGGTGGATGCAACGTGCTGTCCTATCTGACCGCCAACCCCGCGCGGATCACCGCCGTGGACCTCAACACCGCCCATATCGCGCTCAACCGGCTGAAGCTGGCGGCGGCGCGCCGGCTGCCGGATTATGACGGTTTCTACCGCTTTTTCGGCGATGCCGACCGTTCCGAGAATGTTGCGGCCTATAAGCAGCATGTCGCGCCGCATCTCGACGAGACGTCGCGTCGCTACTGGGAAGGGCGCGATCTGATAGGCCGGCGCAGGATCGGCGGCTTCGCGCGCAATTTCTATCGTCGCGGCCTGCTCGGCAATTTCATCGATGTCGCCCAGCTTCTCGCCAAACTCTATGGCGTGGACCCCAAGCTGTTGCTCGAGGCCGGCTCTATCGAGGAACAGCGCGTGATCTTCGACGCGCATTTCGCGCCCGTCTTCGACCGGCGTTTCATCCGCTGGCTGACGAGCAATCCGGCTTCGCTGTTCGGCCTCGGCATTCCGCCCGCGCAATATGAAGTGCTGGCTGGGGGCAAGGACATGGCACTGGTGCTGCGCGAGCGGCTCGAGAAGCTGGCTTGCGACTTCGATATCGGTTCCAATTATTTCGCCTGGCAGGCCTTCGGCAAAGGCTATGGCAAGGCGCCCGGCGCGCCGGTGCCGCCCTATCTGGAAGCGGCGAATTACGAAGCAGTGGTGGACCGCGTCGATCGCGTCGACGTGCGCCATGCCAATTTCGTCGATTTCCTGCGCGAGAATGGCGATGCGAGCCTGGATCGCTATGTGCTGCTCGATGCGCAGGACTGGATGACCGACGCGCAACTCACCACCTTGTGGAGCGAGATCACCCGCACCGCCAAGCCCGGCGCGCGCGTGCTGTTCCGCACCGCGGCGGAGCCGACCCTGCTGCCCGGTCGCGTGCCCGATGCCATCCTCGATCGCTGGCACTACGAGGACGCCGCGTCGCTCGACTTCACCCGGCGCGACCGATCGTCGATCTATGGCGGGGTGCATCTCTATGTGCTGAAGGGCGCCGCCTGATGGGGCCAGTCGCGGCGTCCACCGCGGACCATATGGATGCCATCTACCGGACCCAGCGCCATATCTACGACCTGACGCGCAAATATTACCTGCTCGGCCGCGACAGGTTGATCGCGGGGCTGCGTCCGCCGCCCAAGGGCACGATCCTGGAGGTGGGCTGCGGCACCGGGCGCAACCTGATCGCGGCCGCACGCGCCTGGCCGCAGGCGCGCTTCCATGGTTTCGATATCTCGCGCGCGATGCTGGAGACGGCAAGCGCATCGGTCCGCCGCGCCGGCCTTTCCAGCCGGGTCCTGCTCGCTCAGGGCGATGCGACCGGGTTCGATCCGGTGCCCATGTTCGGCCGCAAGAACTTCGATCGGATCTTCTTCTCCTATACCCTGTCCATGATCCCGGGGTGGCGCGAAGCGATCTCGGCCGCGATCGACGTGCTCGCGCCGGGCGGCGCGATCCACATCGTCGATTTCGGGCAGCAGGAACGGCTGCCGCGCTGGTGGCGCACGATGCTCTTCGCCTGGCTGGGGCGCTTCTCGGTGCGGCCGCGCGCCGATCTGCGCATCACGCTGGCGACACTTGCCGAGGATCGCGGTCTCGTGCTCGATTTCAAGCCGCTCCATCGCGGCTATGCCTGGAGCGCGGTGCTGCGGCGGCCCAAGGGGCGCTGACCGTCAGGCGCAAGCCTCGATCAGCCAGTCGCGGAATGCGCGCATCGCCTCGCTGGGCTTGCGCGTCTTGAGACGGGTCAGCCAATAGGCGCCGGTCTCGACCTCCGGTTCGAAGGGGCGCACCAGCCGGCCCTGATCCACCGCATCCTCGAACATGCGTGCCGGCAGCAGCGCGACGCCGGCGCCCGCCATGGCCGCTGCGGCGGTGGTGACGGACGAATCGAAGATCGGACCATGCAGCGGCGGGCAGGGCATCTGCGCCGCATCGAACCAGCGCGGCCATTCGTCCGGGCGATAGGATCGCAACAGGATCTCGCCGTTCAGATCTCCCGGCTGGCGTAGCCTCTGCGCCGTGGACGGCGCACACATCGGCGTCAGCGGTGCGATCATCAGCCGGTCGGCCTCCGTGCCGTGCCATGCGCCGTCGCCGAAGCGGAGCGCATAGTCCAGCCCGTCGCCTGCCAGATCGACGCGGTTGTTGTTGGTCAGCAGGCGCAGGTCGACAAAGGCGTGCGCCGCGGCGAAGCCGGGCAGGCGGGGCAGCAGCCAGCCCGTCGCGAAGGTGCCGACCACGCCCAGCGTCAGCACTTCGCGCATGCGCCCGCCGGCATAGCGATCGAGCACTGCCGAAATCCGGTCGAAGCTTTCGGCAAGCACTGGCACCAGCGCCGCCCCTTCGTCGGTCAGTGCCAGGCCGCGCGGCAGGCGGCGGAAAAGGGGCACGCCAAGCCGCTGTTCCAGTCCGTTGACCTGATGGCTGACCGCCGCCTGACTGACATGGAGCTCCAGTCCGGCGCGCGTCAGGCTCAGATGGCGTGCCGCCGCTTCGAAGGCGCGCAACGCATTGAGCGGCAATTGGGGACGATCCATGCGATATCCCAGAAAAACTTATGGCTGATCACAGATATGATCGATTGTCGTTGCGTTTCAAAGCCTTCATTTCCGCGGATGTGAAGGGAGTTCGGCGATGCTGGGACGGCGGGATATATTGATTGGATTTGGGGCGGCGGCGGTGGGGTCGACGCTGATGGCGCAGCCGATCCGCGCGCTGGAGCCTGGTGATCCGCTGTCCATGGAGATGAAGCGCATCGAGTCCGGTTTCGGCGGGCGGCTTGGCGTCGCGATCTTGGATACCGGGAATGGCAATCGCTTCGCATGGCGTGGCGAAGAGCGTTTTCCGATGTGCAGCACGTTCAAATTCCTGCTCGTGGCCGCGGTGCTTCGCCGGGTCGAGCGCGGACAGGATCGGCTCGATCGCGCGCTGCCGATCGCCAAATCCGATTTCGTGCCCAATTCCCCGATCACGGAAAAGCATTTCGGCGCTTCGCTGACCGTCGCCCGACTGTGCGAGGCGGCAATGACAGTCAGCGACAACAGCGCCGCGAACCTGTTGCTGCCGCTGGTGGGCGGGATCGCCGGCTTCAATGCGTTTCTGCGCAGCCTGGGCGACCGGGTGACGCGGCTGGATCGCAACGAGCCGAGCATGAACGAGTCGATCCCCGGCGATCCGCGCGATACGACCACGCCGGAAGCGATGTTGCGTTGCATGAACGTCATCCTGCTGGGCAAGGCACTGGCGTCCGCGTCGCGCACGCGCATGACCGACTGGCTGATCGCCACCCAGACCGGCATGACGCGCCTGCGAGCCGGGCTGCCGGCGGGATGGCGGGCCGGCGACCGGACCGGCACGAGCATGAACGGCGTGACTAACGACATCGCGATTCTGTGGCCGCCTGCGCGCAAGCCGATCCTGGTCACCGCTTATCTGGCTGAAGGGCAGGCGGATCAGGCGGCGCGCAACGCCGCGCTGGCGGACGTGGCGCGGGCATTGGTGCGGCATTTGTGAGGATGGAGCAGGCCGATCAGATCCCCGCGTACCAGGAATAGCCATATTCGGCGGCCAGGCTGCCCTTGCCGCTGTTGATGCCCGTAAGCGAGTCCACCACCCGGATGCGGTTGACGAATTTGATGCTCTTGTAACCCAGATGCCGTTCGACGCGCAGCCGGACGGGCGCGCCGTGCTGCACGGGCAGGGGGGCGCCGTTCATGCCATGGGCCAGGATCGTCTGCGGGTGGAGCGCGTCGAACAGGTCCAGGCTCTCATACCAGCCGTCGACGCTGTCGAAGACCACATAGCGTGCTTCGGGCCGCATACCCGCCATGCGCAGCACATGCGCCAGCGGAACGCCGGTCCATTGCCCGATCGCCGTCCATCCACGCTCGCAGCTATGCGCGGTGACCTGGGTGCGCGACGGCATCGCCCTGAGTGCTGCCAGCGAGAGGCTGAGCGGCCGGCGGACCAGTCCCTCGACGGGCAGCGACCAGGCGGCGAAACCGGCCTTCAGGTCGCGCAGATAGGCCTCGTCCTCGGGCATGGTCGTCCCGATCGCCGGAAACCCTTTGGAGATCAGCGCGGTGTCGAATTCGCGAGCCAGAGGCTGGTGCCGCAGGATCAGCCGCTGCGCGCCCATGCTGAGCGCGTCGCTCAGCCCGAACAGGCTGCCATAATCCGGCGGCAGATAGGTTTCCCGATTACAGCCGGCGAGCGAGGCGCTGCCCGCGGCGACCAGGCTTCCCAGAAACAGGCGGCGGCTGGGCAACCGGGTCATTCGGCGGGCTCCGCGGTGTTCGATCCGCCAGTGATCATCGCCCGGATCTGATCGACCGCGCCCGTCAGGATCACCTGCCAGACATGGATCAGCACGAACAGGACCAGCAGCGTCGCGACGATGAAATGAATGGTGCGCGCCGATTGCCGCCCGCCGAACAGCCCGAACAGTTCGGGCACCGCCGCGGTCACGCCGGGGGACATGGTCAGCCCGGTCAGCACCATCAACGGGAACAGGATCAGGATCACGACCAGATAGGCGACCTTCTGCAACAGGTTGTAACCATGGCCGTGGGTATCCGTCGAAGACTGGAAGCGCAGATGCTGCCGGATATCGGCGACGACATGATCACGCGAAAGCTGACGCCGGGTGGGCAGCAGCCGGGTGCGGAAATGCCCGCCGGTCAGCCCGGACACCAGATAGACCAGCCCGTTGATGACCAATATCCATGCGCTCAGGAAATGGACGTTGCGGCCCCAGGCGGTCTGGTCGACGTCGGTTTCCAGCCCCAGCGACAGCCATGGCGTCTTACCCGGATAGCCGGTCTCTCCCCAATGCAACTCGGGAAAGGCGAGCAGGATGCCGATCCCGCTTGCGAGCAGCCCGAAAAAGGCCAGCATGTTGATCCAGTGGGCGATGCGGACCAGCAGCGTATGGCGTTTCGCGGCCGGGACAGAAGCGGCGCTCTCCATCGCCCGCCTACGCCTCCAGATTGTAGAGGCGGCGATTGTTCTTGTAGAGGATCATGCGCGCGGCCTCGATCGCCTCGTCGGCGGTCAGCACCTCCTGATCGACATAGACGCCCAGCGCCTGCGCCAGATATCTCTTGCCCCAGATGCTCGCCAGCCAGAACAGTTCGGGCACGTGATAGGCGTCGCTGCCGAACAGGATCTTCGACAGCGGAACCGCCTCCATCACCTGCAGATAGCGCTGGAACAGCCCCTGATGGACGAACGGCGTCATGATCGACAGTTCGAAATAGCAATTGGTGTAGAGGTGGCTGAGCCAGGCGGCCTGGCCGACCAGCGGATAGCCGGCATGGATCGGCACGATCTTGGGCATGCGCATCACGCCGTTGCGGTCGAAGCGGACCATTTCCTCCAGATTGTACGGATCCTGCTGGCGCAGGATGATGCCGGGTGCCTCGCCGTCGCCGGCATGGAACTGCATCGGCATGTCGCGTGCCAGGCATTCCTCCAGCGCCAGCGTCAGCAGGTAGCGCCGCAGATCCTTGCCCTTTTGCGATTCCGCCTCGCGATCCTCGTAGACGATCGACTTGTCCTTCAGCGTCTCCCACGACGCCTTGGCCTTGGCCGGATCGAACAGCGGCTTCACCACGCCGATCTCGGGCATCAGATAGGATTTCATGCCATAGGAGCGCGCGCCGTAGTTGCCGGTGCCGTCGAGGCCCGCGCGCAGCAGCGTCATGAATTTCCGTTCCAGCTCCTCGAAGTCGATATCCTGCTCGAACAGCTGGGCCTGGATGGTTTCCACCCGATAGATGCGCCGCGCGCGCGTGGGTTTCACCGCGTCTTCGAACCGGGCGATGCCGGGCGCCTTCAGATCCTCGATATAGCCGGTATCGATCATCGCATTCTCGATCCGGGCATCGCGGAACAGCGCGTTCACATAGCCCCAATAATCCCGGCCGCGTTCGTTGCGGGCCGCGATCACCGATGTCAGGTCCGGCTTGCAGCCGAGGAACTTCGCCATCTCCTTCGTCATATATTTGACGAAGACGCTTTCCTTGAAATGGTAGAAGATCTCGCCGCGGACCTTGTCGATGCCGTAGCGGGCGTCGAGTTCCTTGCGCTTCGCTGCGTCGCCGGCCAGCCAAGCCGCATAAACGCCGGCGGGGAAATAATCGGGCGAGGGAAAACCCGCCAGCGAGATGCGTTCGAGGAAACGGTCGGGCGTCGTCTGCGCGTCGTGATCTGTCACCGGATGGCAATGCGAGTCGTCGACGGGCATCGCCGCGATCTCTTCATGGAGCATCGCCGCCTTTTTCCGCGCGCCGGGAGAGGGTGTCGCCGCATAGGCCGCGCCGCCACCCAGCAACGTGCCGGTCGCCAGGCCCATCGTCTTCAACATATCCCGCCGATCGACCATGTCCGCCCCCGTTTGCCGATTCAGTTCCAGCCGGGATCGGGCGCATCGCGCCCGAACCACCGGCCATCGTGGCAACTGCGTACACATGCCGCAAGCATGCGGGTTAGCATGTAGGGGCGGGGGCTTTGCACTGTCCGTCGACAATGCACTTACGCTGTCATTCCCGCGAAAGCGGGAATCCAGCTTCTTCTTTGTTCTGACGGTTTGCGGAATAGCGGGATCCTCGCTTTCGCGAGGATGACAAGATGTGTTCGCGTAAGCCTCAAGCGGCCTTGCGCATCTCCAGCCGTTCCCAGATTTCCACAAGCGCCTGAGTCAGCTCGCGCATCATCGCTTCGTCATGCGCCGGGCCGGGCGTGAAGCGCAGCCGTTCTGTGCCGCGCGGAACGGTCGGATAATTGATCGGCTGAACATAGACGCCGTATTCGGCGAGCAGGATGTCGCTGATCTTCTTGGCGCGGATCGGATCGCCGACCATCAGCGGAACGATGTGCGTGGTCGACGCCATCACCGGCAGGCCGGCATCCGCGAACATCTGCTTCAGCCGCGCGGCCGCGGCCTGCTGGCCTTCGCGCTCGACGCTCGATCCCTTGAGATGGCGGACTGCGGCAAGCACGCCCGCGACGAGCACCGGCGACAGCGATGTGGTGAAGATGAAGCCGGGCGCATAGCTGCGGATCACGTCGACGATCATCTTGTCGGCCGCGATATAGCCGCCCATCACGCCGAACGCCTTGCCCAGCGTGCCTTCGATGATGGTGATGCGATGCGCGGCATCGTCGCGCTCGGAAATGCCGCCGCCGCGCGCGCCGTACATGCCGACCGCGTGGACCTCGTCCAGATAGGTCAGCGCATTATATTTGTCGGCCAGGTCGCAGATCGCGTGAAGCGGGGCGACGTCGCCGTCCATCGAATAGACGCTCTCGAACGCGATCAACTTCGGCGTTTCCGGATCCTCCGCCGCGAGCAGTTCTTCGAGATGCTCGAGGTCGTTGTGGCGGAAAACGCGCTTCTCGCAGCCCGAATTGCGGATGCCCGCGATCATCGAAGCATGATTGAGTTCGTCGGAGAAGATCACGCAGCCGGGCAGGATCTTGCCGAGCGTCGCCAGCGTCGCCTCGTTCGAGACATAGCCCGACGTGAAGAGCAGCGCGCCTTCCTTGCCGTGCAGGTCCGCGAGCTCATATTCGAGATCGACGTGATAATGGGTGTTGCCGCCGATGTTGCGGGTGCCGCCCGATCCGGCGCCGACGTCGTGCAACGCCTCTTCCATCGCGGCGATCACCTTGGGGTGCTGGCCCATGGCGAGATAGTCGTTGGAGCACCAGACGGTGATGGGCTTCGGGCCGTTATGGCCGGCGAAGCAGCGCGCATTGGGGAACATGCCCTTGTTGCGCAGAATGTCGATAAACACCCGGTACCGGCCTTCGGCATGCAGCCGATCGATCGCCTGGGTGAAAACGCGCTGGTAATCCAATGTTCCGGCCCCTCAGCCCTGTTCCAGACTCTTGCCCGCCTCTCGCTGCCGCCTTTAGCGATGCCCGAGCGCTATGACCAGCGCGAACGGCTCGCAACATACGCAATTGTCCCGATGGGCCAATGCGATGGAGCGGTCAGAGCGTTTCAAGCCGGCCGAGCCCGAAGCCGGCGAGCGCGGGCATCAGCGCCGCATTGGCGGGATCGTCGGCGGTGAAGACGATGGTGCCGGGCGGCGCGGCCGCCGGCCAGTCCTGCCCCTCGGTCAGGTGCGCGATGCGACGGGCGATGCCGTCGCCGCCATGGACGAACGCGACCGGCCGGCCTGCGGCGGCGGCAAGCTCCGCCTCGACCAACGGAAAATGGGTGCAGGCCAGCACGATCGTGTCGATCGCGCCGCCGCCGGGCTGACCGGTCAATCCGGCGATCGCGCGCGCGAAAATGGCCGGATCCGGCGTTTCGCCACGCAGTTTCGCTTCGGACGCGACGACCAGATCGGCCGAGCCATGACGGAAAACCGTGCAGTCCGCCGCGAACTCGGCCGCAAGCCGGTCGACATAGGGCTGGCGGATCGTCGCATCGGTACCCAGCACGCCGATCGCGCGCGTGGCCGACAGGCGGGCGGCAGGCCGGATGGCGGGAACCGTGCCGACGATCGGCACCTCCAGCGCGGCGCGGACATGTGCCAGCGCGATGGTGGAGGCGGTGTTGCACGCGATCACGATCAGTCGCGGGCGATAGCGTTCGGCAAGGCGCCCGAGCAGGGCGGGGACGCGTGCCGCGATTTCCGCCTCGCTGCGCGTGCCATAAGGGAAACCGGCATTGTCGGCGACGTAGATCAGTGGCGCGCGCGGCAGAAGCGCGCGCGTGGGCGCAAGCACGGAAAGGCCACCGACGCCGGAATCGAAGAACAGGATCGGGCGCATGTCCGTCATGCCGCCCCTGTAGCCGCGTCGGCGCATCGCGCAAAAGCGGATTCGCCATCCCAAACGGATCCAGTTCTTGATCGGCTTTATTGCGGCCGCGCCACAATCCACTATGTTGGCGGCGAAAGGGGCGGGACTTGGAAACCAGCATCTGGATCGGGCCGGCGGCGGCGCTGCTGCTCGGCTATCTCCTGGGATCGATCCCGTTCGGCCTGATCCTCACCCGGATCACCGGCGCGGGCGATCTGCGCGCGATCGGATCGGGCAATATCGGCGCCACCAACGTTTTGCGCACCGGCCGCAAATGGCTGGCCGCCGCAACTTTGCTGCTCGATATGGGCAAGGGCACGGTCGCGGTGCTGATCGCGGCGTCGATCGACCCCGATTTCGCGATCCTGGCGGCTGTTGGGGCATTTATCGGGCATGTCTATCCCGTCTGGTTGCGCTTCCGCGGCGGCAAGGGTGTCGCGACGCTGCTGGGGATTGCGCTGGCGTTCAGCATCCTCACCGGCAGCGTCTTCTATGCGCTGGTGTTCGCGCTGGTCTGGCTCGGCCTGATCGCGGTGACGCGCATCTCTTCGGTCGGTGGCATGGCCGCGGCGATCGTGCTGCCGGTCACGGCGGCGGTGCTCGGCCGTTTCGATCTGGTGATCCTGTTCCTGGCGCTGGCGCTGATCGTGCTCTGGAAACATCGCGCCAATATCGAGCGGCTGATGGCCGGCACCGAGCCGAGGATCGGGCGCGCCTGACATGGCGGGCGATGGCGCGGATCGGGCCGATGACGGCTTTTCGCGCCTGCGGCT
>Ga0209902_101016_pt1 | contig 17709 bp, 16 predicted proteins | sample FECB27metaG_FD_188304 | JGI IMG/M metagenome (GOLD analysis project Ga0209902, IMG submission 188304) | Cyanobacterial communities from the Joint Genome Institute, California, USA - FECB-27 (SPAdes) (version 2) | ecosystem: Environmental > Aquatic > Thermal springs > Hot (42-90C) > Microbial mats...
ATGGCGCCACCATCTCGATCCTCCTCTTCCTGATCGTCGCGGTGCTCACCTTCGCGCAGTGGCAGATGCGCAAACGGATCGTCTTCTATGAAAACTGAGCTCTCTCCCAACGACATCTCGCCGCGCGCCCGGGTCGCGCTCTATGGCCTGCTCTGTGTGCTCGCCATCCCCTTCGTCTTTCCGACCTGGTGGATGGTGACGAGCTCGGTGAAGCCGATCTCGGACATTTTCGCCTTTCCACCCGAGCTGATCCCGTCGCGCTTCGACTGGTCGACTTATGCGGAAGTGTTCAAGCTGCAGCCCTTCGCGCAGCAATACTGGAACTCCTGCTACATCGCGGCGATCGTCACCCTGGGGACGATGGCGGTCTCCTCGATGGCCGGCTATGCCTTCGCGCGGATCAAGTTCCCGGGCGCCAACCTGATCTTCATGGTGGTGCTGCTCGGGCTGTTGATCCCGTCGGAAGTCACCATCGTGCCGCTGTTCCAGATGTTCCTCAAATGGGGGCTGGTGAACACCCACTGGCCGCTGATCCTGGTGCCGATCTTCGGCGCACCCAGCGTCTTCGCCACCTTCGTGATGCGGCAGTTCTTCATTGCGCTGCCGGTGGAACTCGAGGAAGCGGCGCGGGTCGATGGGCTGAGCCGCTTCGGTATCTTCTGGCAGATCGCCCTGCCCCTGGCGAAGCCGGCGCTGGCGGCGGTCGCCATCTTCACCTTCCTTCACTCGTGGAACCTCTATCTCGAGCCGATCGTCTTCCTCACCACCCCCGGCAATTTCACCCTGCCGCAGGCGCTGACCCAGTATGTCGACGTCTACCAGGGGCCGATGTGGAACACCCAGCTCGCCGCCGCGACGCTCACCGCCCTGCCCGTGCTGGTGGTGTTCATCTTCGCGCAGCGCCAGTTCATCGAAGGGTTGGCTCATACTGGACTGAAGGGTTGACCGATGCGCAAGCGCATCGGGAGCTGGCACACACTGGACTGAAGGGCTGAGCCGATGATCGAAGCTGCAATGCGCGCCGGGGAGTTGCCGGTGCTGGTTTCCCTCGGCCGGCATGACCTCGACCTCGCCAAGGCCGCCGTCGATGCCGGAGTGTTCGGGCTGAAGTTCCACCTCAACGCCTATCACCGCGCCAGCGGCACGACCTTCGGCAGTTTTGTCGAGGAACGCGGGTTCATCGAGGCGCTCGCAAAACTCGGCAAACCCATGCTGGTGATGAGCGGGCAGGAAACCCAGCCGAGCCTCGATGAGCTCGAGGCGATGGCCGATTACGGCGTCGAAGGCTGGAACATCTATCTGCAGCACGTGCAGCCGCATCTGCTGCAATCGCGGCTGAAGCCAATCCTGGCGCTCGACAGCGAGAGCGGAGAGGCCGATATCGAGGCCATCCGCGCCATTCCCGGCGCCATGGTCGAAGCCTCGATCGGCCGCTTTGCCGAATATGGCCAGCCGCTCAACGAGGCCGACCTCGGGCGCTTCGCCGAGATCGTCACGATGGCGGGGCGCCCGGTGATCGCGCCGAGCCAGAAGAAGTTCACCGCAGCGGATGCGCCGCGGCTGAAGGCAGCCGGGATCGGGGCTATTCTGGTGGGCGCCGTGGTGACGGGGCTGGAGCCGGAGGGGCTGCGGCGGGCGGTTGCGCCGATCGTTGCGGCGGCGCGGGCGGCAGCGGTCCGAACCAACGCTGGTGCGGGCTGACCCCCACCCCTGTCCCCTCCCCCTCTAGGGGACGCGTAGCGCCCCGGAATGGGAAGGGAGACCAAAACACTGATATCGAGGCTGTTGTCTCCCTCCCCATGCTTAGGGGGAGGGAGCAAGGCTGGGGGTCCACGACCACCGGCATCGAGGAAGAGCGCGGGTGAGCCTCACCCCGGTGCCGGCCCTGTCGCCACCGGTGCAGGCCAATCGCGAAACGCTCTAGCAGACACCCCGTAACAGTTGCAGACTTCAGACGATCCAGGAGACCTAAGCATGGTTGACTATCGCTACCTTGGCCGCAGTGCCCTCAAGGTATCCCCGCTGTCGCTCGGCACGATGATGTTCGGGCAAGAGACCCCCGATCCCGAAGCCTTTCGGATCATCGACAAGGCGCGCGAACAAGGCATCAACTTCATCGATACCGCCGATGTCTATGGCGATGGCGCCAGCGAGCGGGTGGTGGGGCAAGGCATCAAATCGAGCCGCGACCATTGGGTGCTGGCGACCAAGTTCGTCAACTCAGGCAAGAAGGGCCCGAACCTCGGCGGCTACTCGCGCAAATGGGTGATCGAAACGGTCGAGAACTCGCTGCAGCGGCTCGGCACCGACTATATCGACCTCATCTACTTCCACCGCGCGGTGTTCGATGCGCCGCTCGAGGAGCCGGTGCGCGCCATCGCCGACCTGATCCGGGCCGGGAAGCTCCGCTATTTCGGCGTCTCCAACTTCCGCGGCTGGCGCATCGCCGAGGTGGCGCACCTCGCCGACCAGCTCGGCATCGACCGCCCCATTGCCAGCCAGCCGCTCTACAACATCGTCAACCGCACGGCCGAAGCCGAGCAGCTGCCGGCGGCGCAGCACTACGGCCTCGGCGTCGTCTCCTATTCGCCGCTGGCGCGCGGCGTGCTCACCGGCAAGTACCAGCCCGGCCAGGAACCGGCGGCCGATACCCGCGCCGGGCGCGGCGACAAGCGTATTCTCGAAACCGAGTGGCGACCGGAATCGCTCGCCATCGCCCAGGAGATCGCAGCGCATGCGCGGCGCAAGGGGATCGACGCCGCCGACTTCGCGCTGGCCTGGGTGCTCAACAACCGGCTGGTGAGCGCCGCCATTACCGGGCCGCGCACCGAAGCGCACTGGGACAGCTATATCCGCGCGCTCGACGTCAAACTCGATGCCGAGGACGAGGCGCTGGTCGATCGACTGGTCACCCCGGGCCACGCCTCGACCCATGGCTTCACCGACCCGGGCCACCCGCTCGAGGGCCGCGTGCCGCGGTAGGCGGAGCATGGCAGGGCTGCTGGCTCGCTAGCGAAACCGATTGGACTTCGATTGGGCCCACCCACCGGCTGTTATCCCAGCGAAAGCTGGGACCCATCCATCCACTTGCGCTGCGGCGACGGACGAGGGCAGAGCCCTCGCCGTGGGGTCCCAGCTTTCGCTGGGATGACACCGAGTTGGGGGCACGGTCTGCTGGCAAGATCGCCGATCTGCGGTTTCGCTACGACGCCGTCGCGGCCTGCAGCTTCAGGATGAAATCCCTGAGGATCGGGTCGCGGCGGACATGGGTGACGTAGCGCATCGGATGGCGGGCGCGATCGGTGCTGTAGGTGATCTCGGTGGTAAGGATCGGCGTCGGCACCAATACGCTCGGGGTCCAGTCCGCATCGAGCAACCAGGCGACCGCGGCCATGTCCCAGATCTCCTTGGACCAGCCGAGGTGATCGTCAGAATACTCCTTGAACCGCATGGCGAGGAACTTGCCGATATCGCCGCGGGGTTCGACGTAGCGCTCGATCTCGGCGACGGTGCTGTGCAGGTGCGAGGTGACGCCCATGCAGGGCACCAGCACCAGCGGCACGCCGCTGTCGAACAGCACCTGGGCGCCGCCGACATCCTGCTTCAGATTGAACTCGCGCTGGTGCGGCCAATCGAGGGCATGCCCGCCGAGCCAGACGACGACCGTGCGATCGATGATGTCTGGGGCCTTGAGCAAGGCCGAGGCAACATTGCTGATGGCGCCGATGGCGATGACGTAGAGCGGATCATCGATCGAGCCGGCGCGGGCCCGGGCGATCAGATCGTCCACCGCCGCCGCCGGTCGGGCGAGCTTGGCCGGGCCGACATAGTCGTTGACGCCGCGATAAACGAAGCCCTCGGGCGAGATGTCGAGCCGATGCAACAACTCCAGAATCTCGCCATAGCTCAATTCCATGCCATGGCCGGGACCATCGGAACGTGAATTGTGGAACGGGGCGGCATAAATCGCCTCGAGGCCGATCCGCTCAGGCGACAGCACTGCCTGGACCAGCGCATACTGGTCGTCGATCTCGTTGTAGGTGTCGGTATCGAGCACCGCCCGCAGCCGGCCGGCGCGGGGGGTCAACAGCATCAGCCGATCGGCATCGGACAGGGACACGTCATGCTCCTCGTTGATTGTCGGACGGCTCAGGCAGGGACGGCGTGAGCCTGGCTTTCGATCCAGCCATAGGTCTTTTCGAGCCCCGCCCGGAGCGGCATGCTGGGGCGCCAGCCGAGGCTCTGCTCGATGAAGCGGTTATCGGAGGACCGGCCGCGCACCCCGGTGGGGCCGGAGATGTGGCGTTTCGACAGTCGCTTGCCGGCGATCGCCGCCACCATGTCCACCAGCTGGTTGATGCTGACCATCTCGTCCGAGCCGACATTCACCGGGCTCGTGACATCGGAGCGCGCCAGGCGGATGGAGCCCTCGAGACACTCATCGACATAGAGGAACGACCGGGTCTGCTCGCCGTCGCCCCAGACCTCGATCTCGTCGCCGTCGCGGGCCTCCGCCACCTTGCGGCAGATGGCGGCCGGCGCCTTCTCGCGCCCGCCGCGCCAGGCGCCTTCCGGCCCGAACACATTGTGAAAGCGGGCGATCCGCGCCAGCATGCCGTGGTTCCGCGCCTGGGCAAGATAGAGCCGCTCCGAGAACAGCTTTTCCCAGCCGTACTCACTGTCGGGGGCGGCGGGATAGGCCGAGTCCTCGCTGCAATCGGGGTGATCAGGATCGACCTGGTTGCGCGCCGGATAGATGCAGGCGGAAGAGGAATAGAACAGCCGGCCGGCGCGCGTGCGCTCGCAGGCGGCGACGACGTTGAGGTTGATCGCTGCCGAGTTGCGCATGATCTGCGCGTCGTTCTCGCCGGTGAAGATGTAGCCGGCGCCCCCCATATCGGCGGCCAGCTGGTAGACCTCGTCATAGCCCCGGTCGAACACCTCGGCACAGGCAAGCGGATCGCGGAGGTCGGCGATCATGAACCGATAGGCGGCCGAAGCCGAGAACTCGGACCGCTTGAGGTCGGCGCCGTGCACCTCATTGCCTTCACCTGGTCGCGAAGCTGCCGGATCAGGTCTGGCAAGCGCCCTCTGTTCACAACTGGGACGGCTCGATTGTCCGCTCGATCAGTCCCGCGGTGGGCGGACGGCCATGGGCGATTCGCCCGGGCCGGCTTGACGCCATGGTATTCCTCGTTGCGAACCACGGTGGGCGCTCGGCGGCGCGGCCGATCGTCAGCAAGGATGCTTTCGGGCGGTTGATGGGCGAAGTGATGCTGCCGCGTACCGGCGTAGCCGCCGCTGCCGGGCGGCTGCGGCAGGTGGCGGTGGAGGTACCAGCCTACCAACTGTTGCTCGGAGACCTCGCTACCGCTGAATGGCACCTGTCAAGTATTGCATCGCAGTTGACGTGAACCACGTTGCGGAGCAACATTTCGCAGCTGATTGAGAGCAAGGGGTTGCGATGTCTGAGAAGAACGAGAGCGTGCGGCTCGAACAGGCGCTCGAAACTGTTGACCAGGGTCGCCGCGATGCGCTGCGCAAACTGGTGACGACTTCGGCGTTTGCCGTTCCTGTGGTGGTATCGTTTGCCGTCGACGGCCTGATGGTGAGCCCGGCGTTCGCTGCGAACTCCACCGGTTCGTGAGCCAAACACCGCGCGCTGATCCCAGGATCAGCGCGTGCATGATCGTCAAGAACGAGCAGCCGTTCCTCGACGGCTGCTTGAAATCTTTGCAGGGGTTGGTCGACGAGATCGTCATCGTCGACACCGGCTCTACCGATGCCTCGGTCGACATCGCCAGGGCGCATGGGGCACGCATCCTCCGGTATGCCTGGCACGATGATTTCGCCGCCGCCCGTAATGTCGGCCTCGAGGCGGCCGGCTCGGACTGGATTCTCTACATCGACGCGGACGAACGCCTGGTCGAAACCACGCGTGATGACCTGCGCGTCGGGCTCGATGCCCCCGATGTCTATGCCGCCCGACTGTTGTTCCGGGTGACCAGCAACAGCACGCTCTACCGCGAGTTCCGGCTGTTCCGAAACGACAAGCGGCTCCGGTTCAACGGAGCAATGCACGAGACGATGCTGCCCGACCTGTCGGCGCTGCAGCGTGCGGCCGGAGTGCATGTCATCGACACGACCGCCAAGCTCTTCCATCTGGGCTATGACGGCGACATGCTGGCGAAGTACCGCCGCAACCTGCCCCTGTTGCGCGCCTCGGTGGAGCGCCATCCCGATCGCAGCTACTACTGGCAGGATCTGGCCAACACGCTGGCCGGACTGGACCAGTTGGACGAGGCGATCGCGGTCTCGAGTCAGGGGCTGGGGCGCCGTGAGCCCACCGACCGGCCGGGCCGCATCATGCGCAGCATGCTGATCCACACCCACGCTCGCCTTCGCATGCAGCGCGGAGAAGATATGCGCGAGTTGATCGCAGCGGGATTGACCTTTCACCCCGAGAATTGGTCGCTGCTGTTCCTCCGAGCTCGCGCCAGCGTGAATGCCGGAGCATTTGGTGCGGCGATCGACGACCTGCGGCTGCTCCTTGCACAAGATGCCGATGCGGTCGTCGACGACATCCTGGCGCACGACCGACGGATTTTCGGTGCCCATGCCCACGACTTGATGGGCGTCGCGCTGCTGCGCCTGGGTAACCGCGCCGAAGCAGCCGCAGCCTTTGCGCGCGCGGCCGCCGCTGCCCCGGGGGTTCAGGAATATCGCGTCAAGGCGATGGCGCTGGGCGGTGCCGCCGCGTTGGCATGAGCATCGGCCGCTTGACGAAGGTCAGCGGCATGGTCAGCCGCCAGTAGAACCGGCGCAGGGCGCTGTCGCCGCCGGCTGCCCGGCGCATCCGCTCGGCAGACGTGGCCGCTCGCAGTTCCGGCCCGATCCCCGGTGACGACCTGTCCGGCGTCGCCCGGCACATGCTGGCCCACCAGGCGATCGAATCCGGCGCCAGGTGCAGCGACGCCGCCACCGGCATGCCCAGCAAATCGCTTGCCGCCGCCGTCCAGAGCTCGAGGATTGCCAGCAGGCGCGGATGCCTCGCGGCGCGCTCGACCAGTTGGCGTCGCCCGCCCTCGTCCATGTCGATGACCGCGGCGGCGAACTCGTAAAGCGCCTTGAGCTCGATGGTTGCGTGCTTCACGGCGCGGTGGCCGACATGGTGATGGATGATGCCGTGCAGGACGTGCAGATGGTCCGGCAGGACCATAGCGCCCGCATTGCCCGGCGAGGCGTCCATGGCTGCGGCCAGCAGCTCGGCAGAGGGAAGGAACTGCTCGACGCGCGAGGGGCCGCCGCGCCGGTGAATTTCGATCCAGCCGGGCATGTCGGCGCGGTACAGCTCGTGCAGATGATGATGGATCAGCCGGGGACGGGGCTCGCCGGCCGGACGATAGCCGAGCGCCAGGACGATCTGCTGAGCGCGCTGCGCCTCAGCCGGCGCGACCAGCAGGTCGAGGTCGCGCAGGTGCCGCCAGTCCGGCGCGCCGGTGACGATCGATCGCCCGCCTTTCAGCGCCAGCGGAACGATGGCCTCGCGCCGCAGGGCTCCGACGATCTCGTCAAGGCGCTGCCGCATGATGGCGCGACGCGCCAGGTGATCGGTCCAGCGTTGCTGCAGCGCCCTGGTAATGGTCATGCGTCCGTCAGGCAGGGTCAGCGGCGGCACCGGTGGCGCGAGACGGCGACGCATGACTGCCGTGATCAGCACCGAAGCAAGGCGCAGCTCGTCGGCATGGCCGAGCAACTGCTCCCACCCTGCAGCCGCGATGCGACCAGCCAGGGCCTGATCGCCCTCAGCGCCATCGAACCGCAGACAGGCGACGAGCAGCTCCTGCAGGTTGGCGGTCGGGCGCTCCGTCATTGGAACTGTACCGGCGGTGACTGCCGGCCGCCAAGCCGGCGCAGCAGCCGCGTGGTCCGCGCCGAGAGTGCAGCTCGAAAACCGAAGGGCAGCGCCGGCCGCCCGCTCCGCCGTCCGGTACGGGCGGTGTCGACGCGCTCGAGCAGGCGAAGCCAGCACGAGGTCGCCGAGGCCCGAAGCTTCTCCTCGATCCAATCGGGCAGCGGCCGCTGTCGCCAGGCAAAATAGGCGGCGTACTCGGCCGGACTCTGCAGCAGGTGGCGCAAATAGTCTGCGAGGCCCTTGGGTCCGCTATAGGCCTCGGCGTCGATATAGGAATGCTCGGGGGCGAACTCGGCAGCGTTGGGGGCGCCGCGATAGACCGGCACGGTGCCGACCAGCAGCGGGTCGAACAGCTTCTCGGTCACATAGTCAGGCGACAACGAATTCTCGAGCGACAGGCAGAAATGATAGCGCGAGATCGTGTCCAGCTTGCTCTGCCGCCCCAGGTCCTCGGCCAGCGTGCGGTTGCGATAGACCCGGCCATAGGAGTCGACCGGAATCCGGCGCATCAGGGCGCCGGAGAAGGCGTTGCGGCCGCAGCCGTCAATGAGCGCCGACTGGAACAGCACGAGCGGCGCCGCCTCCGGCTTGGACGGCTGCGGCACCTGCAGGGCGGTTTGCCACTGGGCCATCGGCGGAAGGTACGACGACCAGATATCGGCGCTCCGCTCGTAAGTGACGAACAGGTCGAAATGGCGAAGAAAAGCCGGATCCCCCATGCGCGGATAGTTCACCGAGCTTTCCATCGACCAGAGCACCCAGAGCTGGCCGGGATATTTCGGCGTATCGTGCAGTTGCGTGGGGCGCCAGTCCGGGATGTGGAACACCACGGCATCGGCTTCCCGGAGCCGCGCCTGATCGGCGGTGAAGTGATCCCGCAGCGCGTCGGGCACGCCTGCCAGCGGCACCGGGCCGCGAAAATACGGGGTTCGGAACAAGATAAGGGGGCCGGCCACGACGCTGCTCCTCCTGAGGCGTGCCTGCTGAGGTAACGGGCAAAACGAGAGGCTGCAACCGGCGTCGCTTCCTGCGGGTGATCAGCGCGGCGTCTACCTGCGGCTGAACTCGAGCATGCGGATCAGGCCCTGCATGTAACCGATGGCATGGGCGCGGCCGCGATGGTTCCAGTCGCTGTCGCCATCCATCTTGGGCACGTGGTCATCGAGCAGGAAGCCGTCGAAGCCGTTCTCGGCGAGCAGCGCGATCACTTCGGCCGGATCGTAATTGCCATCGCCGATGAAGCACTCGGTGAAGTTCGGCACCGTGCCCTGCACGTCGCGGAAATGGATATAGGCGATGCGGCCTTTGGGGGCGAAGAACTCGATCATCTCGGTGACGTTCTGCTTGCCGCCGATCATTTCCGAGCAGCAGCCGAGGCAGAGATCGAGCGCCCAGCTCGGCGACTGGCCGAACAGCTCATAGGCCTTTTTGAAGTTGTCGGGCTTGTAGAACAGCCGCGCCACGCCGCCCAACATCGGCACTGGCGGATCGTCGGGGTGGAGCGCCAGCCGCAAGCCCTCTTCCTCCGCCACCGGCAGCACCGCGCTCATGAAGTAGCTGTAGTTACTCCACATCTGCGCTTCGGAAACGAAGGGGCCATCCTTGCCGAACAAAGGCATTCCCGAGAGGCTGCCGAGCCCGGTCGGCATGAAGCTGCGCAGCAGTTCCAGGTTCTCGCTGTTGGCTTCGACCACGGCCATATCGAACTTCCGCGCCGTGGCGCCGCCGCGGGTCACCCCGACATAGTCGGTGGTCCACACCGAGTTGGGCATGAAGTGCAGCCCCAGCACCGGGATGCCGGCGCGGGCGACGGCGCGGATCGTCGCCTGGTAGTTCTCGATCTCTTCGTCGCGGCCCTCGAGCCCCAGCATCGCCTTCATATAGAACTGCGACGGCACGTTCTCGATCGCCTCGAAGGTCAGCCCGGCCTCGCGGACCTTGTCGGCCAGTTCGCGAACATCCTGTTCGGCCCACTTGCCGTCGCCGGGCAGCGCCGGATTGTTCATCTGCAACCCGGTGACGCCGATCTGTTTGGCGAAGCGCAGCCGCTCCTCGGTCAGGTCGTGAAACTGCCCCACCGCCGCTCTGATACCCATTATCTCTTTCTCCAAAATTCGGTTCGACGTTGACCGGCCGCCCCGCGAAAGGCGGGACGTTGAGTTGAAACAGTCATGGTCCGGTGCGCTTGGCGGCCCCTCACCCCAACCCTCTCCCCTCGGGGGCGCTCTCGCGCTCCCCTAGGAGGGGCGAGGGGGCGTTGTGGCACTGCCGGCGCAAAGTGCGTCCCCTCGCCCCTTTGGGGAGAGGGCCAGGGTGAGGGGTAGCCAAGCGCGCGGATCGTTCAGTGGTGCCCGTCCCACCGGATCAGTACTTGTCGTAAATCGCCTGGGTCGAGGCTTGGCCTTCGGCGATGGCCTTGTCGAAATCCCAGCCGTCGACCACCACGCGCTGCACCAGCTTGGGGATGATGAAGTTGGCCGACATGTCGGCATAGGCGGCGTTGAACACATCAGGGTAGGCGGGTGGCGTGCCGGTCTTGGCCAGATCGAGCAGACCATTGAGGATGGTGTTGGAGCCGTCGAAAGCCGGCAGCTGTTCCTGGTCCTTCAGCACCGGCCCCCAGATGGCGTACTGGAAATACTCGTTCATGAACTCGGAGTTGGCGAGGTGCTCGAGCAGCGACTTGCCCTCTTCGACCAGCGGGCTTTTAGCGTTGATGACGCGGCTTTGCGGGCTGACCGGCGAGATGGTGCCGATCGGACCGGCCGGCAGGGCCGAGAAGCCGGTCTGCTCAAACAGCTCGGGATCGTCCTTGCGCGCCGCCACGGCGACCGAACCGGTATTGGCAATGAAGCCGACCTGACCCGACAGGTAAGCCTGGTTGTCGCCCGAGCCGTCCCAGACGGTGCTGCCCGGCGCGAACAACCCCTTGTCCCAGGCGTCCTTCAGCCAGGTGAGCCACAGGCGGGTCTCGGGGGAGTCGAGCATCACTTTCTTACCTGCATCGTCGGCGATGCGGCCGCCGAATGACTGCAGCACACTGGTCTGGAGGTTCCCGTCACCCACGTTGGAGAGCGCGAGGCCGAGACCTGAGAGCGGCGATTTGTTGATCGCCACAGCCTGGGTCACCAGTTCATCCCAGGTTTTGGGCGGTTCGGTGAAGCCGGCGGGCTCCAGCAGGTCCTTGCGCCGCATCAGCAGGTTGCCGCTGACGCCGAACGGAATGGCAGTGCGGCCGCCGGCTACGGCGGTCATGTCGCTGGCCTTGGCCGGACCTTCGAACCAGCCACCATGGGCGTTGCCGATCCGCTCATAGACGTCGTCGACCTTGGCGAAGACATCCTGCCGCGACAGCAGCGTCAGGAGCTCGAGCCCGACATCGAAGACATCAGGGAGCGTGCCAGAGGCGATCGCGGCGGAGACCTTCTGGGTGATCTCGTTGACGTTGATCAAGACGACCTCGGTCTCGACATTGTTGGCCGCGCCCCAGGCGGTGACGGCGTCGATCAGCAGCTTGTGGGCTGTATCGCTCAGCACCAGGCCGCCCCAATAGGTCAGCTTCTTCGACTGCGCGATGGCCGGCATCGGGAACGCTCCGGCGGCCGCGAGGGCCACGCCGCCTGCGGCGCTCGCCAGCACCCGCCGGCGCGTCCAGCCGGCTCGGTTCAAGGTCTCATTCACTGCTTTTCCCTCCCACGTGAACGGTGCTGGCGGCGGCAGGCGAACGCTGTGCGCCAGCGCCGTCCACCCTCCTCTCCACCTCACCAAACTGGCATGACAGGTAACAGCATGATGGCATGACATCAAGTCTTGTGGGCTCATCCGTTTTGGTTATGCTGGCGGCACCAAGCGAGGACACTCAATGAACGAAGGCGATTCCAGCCAAGGTCTCGGACTGGCGCCGATATCCCGCCCCAAGCTGTACGAGGTGGTGGCGGCTCGCCTCGAGGCGGCGATCCGCGATGGACGACTGAAGCCGGGGGACCGCCTGCCCTCGGAACGAGACCTGATGGAGACCTTCGAGACCGGCCGGCCCTCGGTGCGCGAAGCGTTTCTGTTCCTCGAGAAGAAGGGGCTGATCGAAACCGAGAACGGCCGGAGGGCGCGGGTGCGCAAACCCGATGTCTTCAGCGTGCTGGAATCGCTCGACAGCGTCATTCACCTGTCGCTGCAGGACGGCGAGACGTTCAAGGACCTGTTCGCCGCCCGCTCATTCCTCGAGCAGGCAATGGCGCGCAACGCGGCAAAAAACATCACCGACGCACAGCTGGCGCTGCTGCGCGAGCGGCTCGACGGCAATGGCCGCGCCATCGGCGACCGGCACGAGTTCGTCCGCACCGACGCGCTGTTTCACCGGACGTTGTTCGAAGTGGCAGACAACCGCATCTTCGAGGCGGTGCACGATGCCTTTGCCGGCTGGGTCGAAGAACGGCGCTCGAAGCTGCAGCGGGAGTCGTTCACCGAACAGCATGCGCATCGCCAGCATACCGACATCTTCAACGCCATTGCCGCCCGCGACCCCGATGCGGCGGAGACGGCGATGCGCGACCATCTCAAGGGTTGGTGGGCGGCCTGGGTGACGCAGAAAGAGCTGCCGCAGGACGCTTATGTGGATCCGCCGACTGCCTGAAACGCAGTTCGTTTCACTGATCGACCAAGTGTCCCCGGTGTCATCCCAGCGAAAGCTGGGACCCATTTCTCAGCCCGCGTCAGCCGATAGTTGGGTCCCAGCTTTCGCTGGGATGACAGCCGGTGAGTGGGGCCAGGCTTGAGCCCAGCCGCCGTATCGCGCAGCTGAATCGTGAAGCGCAGAGAGCTACGGCTCGCGGTGGCTGACCCACGGCATCTGGGTGGCGAACTTGCCGCCGGAGACATCGATCATCGTGCCGGTGATGTAGGACGCCAGGTCCGAGGCGAGGAAGCAGATGAGATTGGCGACGTCCTTGGGGCTGCCCCAGCGGCGGAGCGTCAGGGTGTCGAGCAGCCGGCTCTTTTCGGCATCGGTCCGGTCGGCGAAGCGGTTCATCGCCGTCGGGATCATGCCCGGGGCATAGCAGTTCACGGTGATCTCGTGCGCCCCGAGCTCCCCGGCCAGCACCCGGGTCAGGCCCTCGACGCCGGATTTCGAGGCGGCATAGGCGGCGCCGCCGACCGACGGGATGATGGCGGCGAAAGACGAGGCGTTGAGGATGCGGCCGGAGCGCTGGCGCTTCATCACCGGGATGACCGCCTGGCACATCAGGAAGGTGCCCTTGAGGTTGACGTCGAGGTTGAGGTCCCAGGTCTCCTCGGAGAGCTCCTCGACCCGCGCACCACCGGCGACGCCGGCATTGTTGACGAGGATATCGATGCGGCCGAAGGCCTGCTCCACCGCCGCAACAGCGGCGCGATTGTCCTCGGTCTTGCGCACATCGCAGAGCAGCTGCAGGCCGCGCCAGCCATTGCGCTGCCACTCCTCGGCGACCGCATCGAGCAGCTCCTGGCGGATATCCGTGACGACGACGATGGCGCCCTCGCCAGCCAGGGTCTTGGCGATTTCGTTGCCGATGCCGCGGCCGGCGCCGGTGACGATGGCCACCTTGTTCTTGAGATCGATCAGCATGTTCAGATCACCGTGTTGGGAGAGGTTCGCCGGCGAGGCCGGCCTCGGGAGGTTGAAGCCGGAGCTCCGGCAGGCCGGGAGCGCTGAGGCGCAGCGAGGTGTTTTCGCCGGCACGGACGAAGACGATGGCCCGCCCGTCGAAGCTGCGCCGCTCGGGCACTGCGTATGGTGTGTTGTCGCTGAGGTCGCCGCTCTCGATGCCGAGCAGAACGCCGCCATCCACCTCGACCGTCACCGGCAGGTCGTTGCGCGCCACCTCGCCGTGCGCGTCGCGCATCGTGCATTCGATCTGGATGACGCTGTCGCCGAGCAGGCCAGCGGCCGCGCACCAGCGAATGGCTTCGTCGGGCGCCTGCCACACCACAGCGTCGATCCGCACCGCGTCGCCGCGTGAGCCGAGCGTATCCTGCGCCACCAGGCCGTTCCGGCGTGTCTCCAGCAGCAGCGGCCCGTTCGATGGCAAGGCCGCGGCAACCCAGTAACCGTGCTCGTCGTCGCGGGTCAGCGCGACATCCACGCCCGCGCAGCTCAGCCGCGGTTCGCCGTTGGAGAAGCAGACGACCTCCACATCGCCACCGGCGATGTCATCCCAGGACCGGGCTATCGGGTGCGACCAGAGGTTCTTCTTTTCGTCGCCGCGCTGGCGCGTCGCGATATAGGCCACCGGCTCATCCGACCACCAGCTGCGACGCAACTGGGCGCTGTGCTTGATAAAACCGGCGATGGTCAGCAGCCCGGCGCGCGAGCCGTGATGCGGCCAGCGGTCGGTCTCGCCGAGATAGTCGATGCCAGTCCACAGGTACTGGCCGGAGATGTAGTCGTTGTCGGTAACGGCGCGCCACTCGGCATAGCCATGGCCGTTCTCGCTGCCGACGATCGGCTGGCCGGGGAACTTGCCGTGATCGGCCGAGTAGAGGTGCTCCTTGTAGTTGTAGCCGATGAGATCGAGCGGCTCGAGGAAGCCGGTGTAGCGCGACAGCTCGGGGAAGGCGGCGCCCACCGTCACCGGCCGGGTCGGATCCTTGGCCTTCACGATGGCAGCCAGCCGGCGCGAGATCGTCGCGAGGCGCCGGGCATCGGGGCGGTTCGGATCGTAGGCGCGTTGCTTGGCCGATTTGTTGGCGTCGTTATTGCCGGTCATCGCCTCGAACATGGCGCTGGCATAGGGATCGTTGGGATAGTCGATCTCGTTGCCGGTGCTCCAGGCGATGATCGAGGCATGGTTGCGGTGCGCATCGATCATGTTGATCAGGTCGCGTTCGCCCCACTCATGAAAATCCTGGGCATAGCCCTGATGGCGCGGCGGGTAGACATTGTGCCCCTGCCACCACTTGTTCTTGGGGTTCTCCCACTCGTCGAAGGCCTCGTCGATGACGTAAAAACCGAGCGCGTCGCAGAGGCGATAGAGTTCCGGGGCGTGCGGGTTGTGCGCCATGCGCACCCCGTTGCAGCCGAGCTGCTTGAGGTTGAGCAGCCGACGCAGCCACACCTCTGATGGCACCGCGGTGCCGAACGGGCCGGCATCCTCATGCAGGCAGACGCCCTTCAGGGTGCGCGGCTCACCGTTGATGAAGAAGCCCCGCTCGGCATCGAAGCGGAAGGTGCGGATGCCGACGGTCTCGTCGTAGATGGCGCGCTGGTTCGCGCCCCAGCTGAGGGTGGTAGTGAGCCGATAGAGGTTCGGGCTGGTATCGGACCAGAGCTCAGGCTGCGGGACGGTTGCCGTGACAACGGTCTCGGCCGACGCCCCGGCGGCAAGCTCTGCCGTGGTTTCGAAGGTTTCGGTCCGGCCCGACGAGAGCGAGCGCAACTCGTGCCGCACCGCGACCGTCAACGCTGCCGCGGTGTCGTTGACCAGCCGCTGGGTGACGCGGACCGACGCTTCCGCAGAGTCGGCCGCCAGCGTCTCGAACACGGTGCCGTATTCGGCGACGCGCACCGCCTCATGCAGCTCGAGCGTCACGTGCCGGTTGATGCCGGTGCCGTTGTACCAGCGGCTATCGGAGATATCGGTGTGCTCGACCCTGACGCTGATCACCAGGTCGTCGCTGTTGGCGTAGGAGAGGATCTCGGTCAGATCGAACGAGAACTCGGCATAGCCCGAGGGACGGCCGCCGACATGGTAGCCGTTCACCCAGACCCGGGCGTTCTTGTAGACGCCGCCGAACTTGAGCCGCACGTGCTTGCCGGCGAGATCGCCGACGTCACGCAGCGAAACGTGCGCGCGATACCAGCCGATGCCGCCGGGCAGGTACCCGGTGCCGCTCGAATGGTGCTCGGCGAAATCCTCTGCGATGCTCCAGTCATGCGGCACGGTGACCGGCCGCCACGCGGTATCATCAAAACCCTTGGCCCAGGCCTCCGGCGTGTCCGTGAGGGTGAAGACCCACCGGCGGATATCGTAGCTATGCATGAGCCGTCGGCCCTTATCTATCAGGTGGATGCCGACGCAGCGGCAGCGATGTACTTGCTGAAGACGCCGGCAAACAGGCGTCCGTTGATGGTGGCGATGCCGGCAAAGCCGACGAAGAACCAGAACAGTCCGTAGCCGGTGAACTGCGGGTAGAAGATGGTGACGATCACCGAGAGGCCGATCAGCGCCATTGCGGCCAAGCCCGTGAACGGGTGCTTCCAGGAGAGGAGCCGCGCGTTGCGCAGCACGTCGCGGATACGGCCGTCGAAGCTGGCGAGATAGGGGAAGACGAACAGGGCGGCGGCGGCGAAGTTGAAGGCGAGCACATACCAGATGGCGAGGAGGATCAGCTCGGCCAGCGGTCCGAAGGTCAGGTTGGTGACGACGACATACCAGGCGGCCAAGACGCCGACCAAAGCGAGCAGCAGCAGCCAGATCAGCGTGGCCTGGCGGAAGTTGCGCTGGAACGAGCGGAAATAGTCCGCGCTCACCGAGTTGCACTCCCCAGTTGCAAGCCGCATCGCGGTGAAGTTCAGCGCCGTCAGCGAGGCGCCGAGGGTGAAGAGCGGGATCGAGGTGGCGACGAACAGCAGGTTGAGGACGATCACATCGGCAACGAGGCTCAGGCCGCGCATCAACGCCGAGTCCTGCGAGAACAGAGTTGCCATGCTGGATCCTCCGGAGCGACCGGGCGGTGCGAACACCGCCCGGTCCAGTTCGACGATCAGAGGCCGCGGGCGGCTTTCCAGGCGTCCATGTCGGCCTGGATGGAAGCGCGGGCGTCCTCGTAGCCGACGTCCTTCAGCTTCTGGCGCATCTCGGCGACAGCAGCGGCCGGGTCCTCGAACTTGCCGTATTGCAGCTGCGGGATGTACTCCGACAGCACGCCGGCCATCGCCGCGAGGGTCGAGTCGATGTTCTGCTTGTTCACGATCAGCGTCGAGTACGGGTAGTCCTTGGCCCTCGCATCGAGCGCGGCGATGATCTCCGCCCGGTTCGGAGCCTGCGTGGTGCGCGGCAGCTCGAACTCATCGGTGCGACCCCACCAGTAGTCGGTACCCAGCGCCATGGTCGAGGAGTCGTAGCCCTCCGGATAGCCGAGCTTGCCATCGGCAGTGATGACGTAGTCGACATCTTTGATGCCGAAATTGAACAGGTCGTAGATTTCCTTGTCGTTGCGGATCAGGTCATAGACCTGCAGCGCCTTTTCCGGGTGCTTCGAGTAGGCGCTCACGGCCATGGCGCCGTGGGTGAAGATGTCCTTGAAGAAGTTGCCGTTTTCCTGGCCCCAGTAGAAGAACTTGGGGTCGGAGCCGGGCTGCTTGGTATTCATGTTGTTGACGATGTCGTTGACGAAGGTCTGCGTGTGGTGCTGCTCGACGCCGGAGAGGCCGGCATAGAGCTCCTCACGCGTATCGCCATCGTAGTTCAGCGCATCTTCGCGCCACACACCGATATCGTTCCACTGCTTGGCGAGCTTTGCGGCTTCGACCAGGGCGTCGCCCTCCATGTACCAGGAGGTGACGGTGAAGGGGTTGGCCGCCGTGGTGTGGAACGGGATGTAGTTGCCGGCGCTGATCCCCTGCAGGGTCTGGAAGTCGGTATGACCCTGGATGTAGCCGGTGAGCGCCGCCTCGTTGGCACCCGCCACATCCCACGGATAGGCGTCGGGCTTGTTGGCCTTCACCCACTCGAAGTACTTGGTGAAATCCTCGAACTTGGTGATCTCGCCGTTCTCGAAGCCGGCCTCCTTGGCCCAGTCGCCGCGGTAGAAGAAGC
>Ga0209902_101018_pt1 | contig 17683 bp, 18 predicted proteins | sample FECB27metaG_FD_188304 | JGI IMG/M metagenome (GOLD analysis project Ga0209902, IMG submission 188304) | Cyanobacterial communities from the Joint Genome Institute, California, USA - FECB-27 (SPAdes) (version 2) | ecosystem: Environmental > Aquatic > Thermal springs > Hot (42-90C) > Microbial mats...
GGGGGGGGGGGGGGGGGGGGGGGGGGGGGCAGTCAGCACGGAGCTCACGGCTTCCACCCCAGAAAATTGCGGATCAGCGTCAACCCGAGGGTCTGGCTCTTTTCCGGGTGGAACTGGGTGCCCAGCAGATTGTCGCGGCCGACGATGGCGGTGACCTGCTGGCCGTAATCGGCGCTGGCGACCAGGGTCTCCGGACGGTCCACCGCCAGGTGATAGGAATGGACGAAATAGGCATGCAGCCCATCGGGGCCATCCGGAATGTCGGCGAGCAAAGGGTGGGCCTGCCGGATGGTCAGCGTGTTCCAGCCCATGTGCGGCACTTTGAGGTTGCCTTTGGGCTCGAGCCTGACCACCGCTCCGGGGATCCAGCCGAGCCCTTTGGTGATGGTCTTTTCACGGCCTTCGGTGGCCATCAGCTGCATGCCGACGCAGATGCCGAGGAACGGCACGCCGCCCTTGATCACCCGCTCCTCCAGCACCTCGACCATGCCGGTCACTGCGTCGAGCCCGGCGCGGCAGTCGGCAAAGGCGCCAACCCCCGGCAGGACGATGCGGTCGGCGCGGCGCACCGTCTCGACGTCGTCGGTGACGAGGATGTCGTCGCCGGTCCCGGCTTCCCGCGCAGCGCGCTCGAAGGCTTTGGCGGCCGAGCGGAGATTGCCCGAGCCGTAATCGATAATGGTAACTGTGCTCATCGGGTCTGCCGCTTCAGGTAGTCGACCAGCGCCAGGTCTTCATCGGCGGCGACGATTTCGGTGCGATAGCGGCCGCCGCGCTTCGCCGTCTTCACCCGGCGGAAGCTCCCGGCCTCGAAGCCGATCAGTGTGGCGAACAGCACATAGAGCCAGAACGCCGCCTCATCGCCGATCACGAGGCTCAAGCCAGTGATCGCGACCGTGCCGGCAACCCAGATCCCGAGCAGCAGCCAGAGCCCGTGGACGAGCGCATGCACCGGCGGCAGCAGGGCTGCGGACCAGGAGAAGCGATCGGCCACCGCAGTGGGCGCATCGCTCGGGCGCTCGTAGACGGAATAGAGGGTCACGGTTATCCTCGTTTGGATCGGCGTGGTTGCGGGTTCGCCTTAGAGCAAAACCCGCACGGTTGGAAGATGAGGGAACCGACCGCCTGCCATGCCGTTGGTTCAACCGGCTTTGAGGAGAGCTTTATGACGCATGATTCCCACGACCCGCATGGCGATGGAACGATGGGTTCCGAACCGACCCAGGGCATTTTCATCGGCTGGCTCGCCGTCGGGCTGCTCGTCGTCATGGCGATCTTCACCCTGACGGTCATCAGCGCCGGCGCCAACTACGGCTTCAAGTAAGCTGTTCGGCCGGCGCAACCCGTCCCGTGCCCCACCCACCGGGTCATTCCCGCGAAAGCGGGAACCTCTGCCTTCTTGGACTTTGCACGATCGCAAACGGAGGTCCCCGCTTTCGCGGGGATGACACCGAGTTTGGGGGACTTGCAGAGCGTCGGTTCGCGATAGCGTGGACTTGATTTTGTCGCGCTTTCGAACCGGAAAAGTCTGCAACTTTTCCTGAAAGCGCTCTAGAGCGTACCCTTGGTCGAGGGGATGGCATCGGCGGTGCGCGGATCGATCTCCACCGCCGAGCGCAGCGCCCGGGCCAGCGCCTTGAAGGCGCTTTCGGCGATATGGTGGTTGTTGTCGCCGTAGAAGGTTTCGACGTGCAGCGTGATGCCGGCATTCATGGCGAAAGCCTGGAACCACTCACGGAACAGTTCGGTATCCATCTCGCCCACCTTGTCGCGGGTGAACTCGACCTTCCAGACGAGGAACGGCCGACCCGAGACGTCGAGGGCGACGCGGGTGAGCGTGCCATCCATCGGCAGGTCCGAAGAGGCATAGCGGCGAATGCCCCGCTTGCTACCGAGCGCCTGCTTGATCGCTTCGCCCAGCGCGATGCCGACATCCTCGGCGGTGTGGTGAAAATCGATGTGCAGGTCGCCCTTGGCGACGACGGTCATGTCGATCAGCGAGTGTTTCGACAGCTGATCCAGCATGTGATCGAGAAAGCCGATGCCGGTCTGCATCTCATGCTTGCCCGACCCATCGAGGTTCACCGACACTTTGATATCGGTCTCGTTGGTCTTGCGGGCGATCTCGGCGGTGCGCATCTCGGCAGTCCCTATCGTGGCGCGGCGGCTGTAGCAGATAGCGCCGGAGCGGTGAAGATGCGGTGAAGGCGCGACGGACCTCGGTAACATCGCGGAAACTACCCGACCGGCTAGGCCGGTTTGCATTCGCCCGCCCCGTGCCTAAATAGGGACCAACAGTTCTGGAGTTTTTCCCAAGATGTCGAAGGACAACGAGTTCCCCGGCTGGCACGGCACGACGATTGTCGCCGTCCGCAAGGGCAACAAGGTGGTGGTGGCCGGTGACGGACAGGTCTCGGTCGGCAACACCGTGATGAAGCATACCGCCAAGAAGGTGCGGCGCCTCGCCGACGGCAAGGTAATCGGCGGCTTCGCCGGCGCCACCGCCGACGCGTTCACGCTGTTCGAGCGGCTCGAAGCCAAGCTGATCCAGTATCCGGACCAGTTGATGCGCGCCTCGGTCGAGCTGGCCAAGGATTGGCGCACCGATCGATACCTGCGCCGGCTCGAGGCCATGATGATCGTCGCCGACAAGGATGTCACCCTGGTGCTCACCGGCACCGGTGACGTGCTCACCCCAGACCACGCGACCATCGCCATCGGCTCGGGCGGCAACTACGCCTATTCGGCGGCGCTGGCGCTGAGCGAGAACACCGAGCTAGACGCAGAAGAGATCGCCCGCAAGGCGATGAAGATCGCCGCCGAGGTGTGCATCTACACCAACGAGAACGTGACGGTCGAAACGATTGAAACCGTCTGACGCTCAGTTTCAGTACGGCTTCCGGCCGGTGACCCGAGCTGACCTGCCGCTCCTCGGGCGCTGGCTGGCCGAGCCCCATGTGAGGAAATGGTGGGCTGAGCCCGCCAAAGCGCTGCAGTCGATCGAAAGCCATATCGACAGCATTTCGGTCGAGCCCTTTATCGTCGAACTCGACGGAAAGCCGATCGGCTACATCCAGAGTTACGATCCGCATCTCGAAGATGCGCACCCGTACCAGGACCAGCCAACCGGCACCCTGGGGATCGACCAGTTCATCGGCGAGGCCGCATTGATCGGCAAGGGCCATGGTACGCGGCTGATCGAAGCGTTCGTTGAGCAGCTGTTCGAGGAAGGCGCCATCCGGGTGATCATCGATCCCGATCCGGCCAACGCGGCGGCGATCCGCGCCTATGAGAAAGCCGGGTTCGAACGCTTCGACACGCGGCACTCGAAATATGGCCCGGCGCTGATGCTGGCGCGGAACGCCGACGGAGATTTTGCATGAACTGGACCACCCGCCGGCTGACTGCTTCTGACGCGGAGGCCTATAGAACGCTCCGCATCGAGGGGCTGACGCTGTCGCCGGCGTCGTTCGGCTCGAGCCTTGCCGAAGAGGGGACGCAGCCGATCGAGGTCTTTGCCGGACGGCTGGAACGCAGCTTCATCTTCGGGCTGTTCGACGGCGCTGCGCTGGTCGGCACGGCTGGCTTTTACCGCGAAACCAACAGCAACTCGGCGCACCGCGGCCATCTCATCGGCGTCTATCTCAGTCCAGCCTCGCGCGGCCGCGGCGGCGCGGACCTGGTGATCGCGGCGGTGATCGCCGAAGCGCGCAACCACGTGCTGCAGCTGCATCTGGCGGTGACGCAGGACAACCCCACAGCCCGCCGGCTCTACGAGCGGCACGGCTTTGTGACGTATGGCGAAGACCCGCGCGGCCTCAAGGTCGATGGCGTCTTCTACGATGACTATCTCATGGTGCTGCGCCTCGATGAGGGCAGCGGAAAGTGACGGATTATGAGTGACAGCAATTTCTCCCCGCGCGAGATCGTCTCCGAGCTCGATCGCTACATTGTCGGCCAGCACGACGCCAAGCGCGCCGTGGCCGTGGCGCTGCGCAACCGCTGGCGCCGGCAACAGCTGCCGGACGATCTGCGCGCCGAGGTGACGCCGAAGAACATCCTGATGATCGGGCCCACCGGCGTCGGCAAGACCGAGATCAGCCGGCGCCTGGCGAAGCTCGCCCAGGCGCCGTTCATCAAGGTCGAGGCCACCAAGTTCACCGAAGTCGGCTATGTCGGCCGCGACGTCGAGCAGATCATCCGCGACCTGGTCGAAGCGGGCATTTCGCTGTTGCGCGACAAGAAGCGCGCCGAGGTGCAGGCGCAGGCGCATCACAATGCCGAGGAGCGGGTACTCGACGCGCTGGTCGGCTCGTCCGCCTCGCCATCGACCCGCGACAGCTTCCGCCAGAAGCTTCGCACCAACGAGCTCGACGACAAGGAAATCGAGATCGAGATGCAGCCGACCGGCAATTCCGGCGGCTTCGATATCCCCGGCATGCCGGGCGCCAATATCGGCGTGATCAACATCCAGGACATGCTGGGCAAGGCCTTTGGCGGCCGCGGCGTCAAGCGCAAGGTCAAGGTGAAGGACGCGCACCAGCCGCTCTTGGCGGAGGAGGCCGACAAGCTGCTCGACCAGGACCAGCTGAACAAGGAAGCGGTGGATCTGGTGGAGAACCACGGCATCGCCTTCATCGACGAGATCGACAAGATCGTGAACCGAGAAGGCGGCTACGGTGGCGGCGTCTCCCGCGAAGGCGTGCAGCGCGACCTGCTGCCGCTGATCGAAGGCACCACGGTTTCGACCAAGTACGGCCCGGTGAAGACCGACCACATCCTGTTCATCGCCTCGGGCGCCTTCCATGTGGCCAAGCCCTCGGACCTGTTGCCCGAACTGCAGGGCCGCCTGCCGATCCGGGTCGAGCTCAAGGCGCTGACCCGGCAGGACCTGATCGGCATCCTCAACGACACCGACGCGAGCCTGATAAAGCAGTATGTGGCGCTGATGAAGACCGAGGGGCTGACGCTCGACTTCACCCCCGATGCGATCGAGGCGATCGCCGACGCGGCGGTGCAGGTCAACTCGACGGTCGAGAATATCGGCGCCCGCCGGCTCGCCACCATCCTCGAGCGGCTGGTCGAAGACATTTCGTTCGATGCGCCTGACAAGGCGGGCGAGACGATCCGCATCGACAAGGAGTATGTCGACGAGCGCATCGGCAAGATGGCGGCCGACACCGACCTCAGCCGGTTCGTGCTGTAGGGAAGCACCCGAGTGGGTTGCACGGGCGAAACTGGTCGGGCTCGACCTAACCCAACCACCGGCTGTCATCCCAGCGAAAGCTGGGACCCATCTATCAGCTGGTGCGGGTGGTGAATTGGGTCCCTGCTTTCGCAGGGATGACATCGAGTGGGTGGCGCGAATTGTGCAATCGAATGATCCGCGTTCCCGACTGGTGAGCGCCTCATCTATGCAGTACCAAGGCCGGGAACCCGTTCCCGGCCTTTCCATTGGAGCCGCCTTTGCTCGCCGCCACGACCAACTCGCCGATCCACACCGTCGCGGCACGCCATGAAGTGCAGGCGCTGTCGAGCTCGCTGATCCGCGACGTCGCCAATGCCGGGATGGGCCGGACCGACGTGCTGCCGTTCTGGTTTGGCGAGTCCGACCAGCCGACGCCGCGCTTCATTCGCGAGGCGGCGATGGCGTCATTGGCCGAGGGCGAGACGTTCTACTCACAGAATCTCGGTCGGCCGTATCTCAGGCAGGCGATCGCCGGCTACCTCAGCGAGCTGCACGACACGACCGTCGCGCCGGGCCGCATCGCGGCGGTGGGGTCAGGCGTCTCGGGGCTGATGATCGCGGCGCAGATGGTGCTGTCACCCGGCGACCGGGTGGTGGCAGTGACACCGCTCTGGCCCAATATCGTCGAGATCCCCAGGATTCTCGGTGCCGAGGTGGTGCGGGTACCGCTGACAATCAGGAACGGCAAGTGGTCGCTCGATCTCGACCGGCTGCTCGCAGCGCTGACCCCGGACACCCGGCTCGCCGTCATCAACTCGCCGAACAACCCGACCGGCTGGACCATCGAGGAAGACGAAGTCGACGCGGTGCTGGCGCATTGCCGCAAGCACGGCATCTGGGTGCTGAGCGACGATGTCTACGAGCGCCTGGTGCATGACCCGCGGCGCCGCTCGGCTCCGTCGTTCCTCCGCCGCTATCAGACTGGCGACCGGATCATCTCGGTCAACAGCTTCTCGAAAGCCTGGTCGATGACCGGCTGGCGCGTCGGTTGGCTGGCAACGCCAGAGACGCTGTCGAACGATCTCACCAAGGTCATCGAGTACAACACCTCGTGCATCCTCGAGCCGGTGCAGCGCGCCGCGACGGCTGCGCTGACCGATGGCGAGCCGACGGTCATGAAGCTTCGGGCCGAGCTCACTGCTACGCGAACCCTCCTGGTCGCCGAGCTGAGCCGCATCCCCGGCGTCGTCATCCCCGATGCCGGCGGCGCGATGTATGTGTTCTTCCGCATCGAAGGCTATCCCGACACGCTGGGGCTGGCGAAGCGCCTGGTCGAGGCAGCGGGGCTCGGCCTCGCGCCAGGCGGCGCATTCGGAGCGGAAGGCGACGGGTGGCTCCGCTGGTGCCACGCCGTCGCTCCCGAAAAGCTTCGCGACGGGGTCAGCCGGCTCAGGAGCTTCCTCGGACGCTAAGCGAGCGGCGAGCCGAACCGTGCGGCGCGTTCGGTTTTCCCGTCCTCGAGGCGGCCGCGCAGACCGGTCATCCAGTCCGGCTCGTCCGGCCAGGTTTCGCTGAGCGCGTCGGCAACCCGGGCGTACCAGTAGAGATCGGCGAAGCGACGGCATACCGCCCGCAACGCCGGGTCGGGCAACGGGCGGACCGCGGCGTAGCCCGCGAGGAACACCGCCTCCCGCGCCGCGGCCAGCTCCGGCTCAACCTCGTCGGCAAGGCTGTCGACGGCCTGTCCGATGTCCATGGCGAACCAGTGGTACATGGCGTCATCGAAATCGATGGCGAAGCAGCGTCCGCTCACTGCGTCAAAGAAGACATTGTCGCACTCGAAATCGTAGTGGACGAGGCCGTAGCTCTCGGGGTCTCGCGGCAGTTCGGACAGGCGAGCCTCAATCAGATCGGCTTCGGCCATAGCGCCTTGCGTGCCGGGCAACTCGCGCAGCACGGACCGGATCCAGTCCAGCACATCGCTTTCATTCCAGCGTGGCGGCCCCTCAGGCCGATAGACCTGGGACAGCTGATGCAACTCGGCCAATGCCCGCCCATAGCTGGCAATGATGATGTCGCCCAGATCGGTCCGGCTCAGCTGAACACCGGGCACCGCATGGAAGGCCGTTGCGTGATAGCTGCCCCACGGCGTGGCTTTTGACACAAGGTGTTGGCCGCTCTTTGCGGCGATCGGCACTGCGGCGCCGTAACCGGCCTTGCCGAGGTAGGACAGAAACTCCAGCTCCGCCGCGATCGTCTCGGCACGCTTTCCGGCCGCCGGAGCAAAGCGCAGGAAACGCTGCTCGCCTTCGAAGGTGAACGGATAGATGGCGTTGGACGAGATCCGGTACCAGGCGAACGGGGCCGGATCGGCATCCCAATCAGCGCGCAGCAGCTCGGCCAGCGGCCGGTTGTCCTCGAGAAATCTCAGCTTCAGCATCGTCCCATCCCCCTCGGTCGATCCGGCATCAGGTCGCCGTCACCGGCTCGGCGAACTGTGCGCCATGCAGCCGGGCATAGGCGCCGCGGCGCTCCAGCAGCTCGGCATGGCTACCCTGTTCGACGATCCCCTCGCTGCCCACCACCACGATCCGATCGGCATTGCGGATGGTGGCGAGGCGATGCGCCACGACCAGCGTCGTGCGTCCATCCGACAGCGCGGCGAGCGCCTGCTGGATGGCGTATTCGGTGGCGGTGTCGAGCGCCGAAGTGGCCTCGTCGAGGATGAGGATCGGCGGGTTCTTCAGGAAGATGCGGGCAATGGCGAGCCGCTGCTTCTGGCCGCCCGACAGTTTTACGCCGCGTTCGCCGGTCGGGGTATCGAGCCCATCGGGGAGTGACAGCACGAACTCGTCGAGCGAGGCGCGACGGAGCGCATCCATTACTTCGTCGTCGCTGGCGCCGAGGCGGCCATAGGCGACGTTCTCGCGGATGGTCGAGCCGAACAGGAAGACGTCCTGCTGCACGATGCCGATCTGGCTGCGCAGCGAGGCCTGCGTCATGTCGCGGATATCGACGCCGTCGACGGTGATGGCACCAGCCGTGACGTCATAGAAGCGCGGCAACAGCGAGCAGATGGTGGTCTTGCCGGCGCCGGACGGGCCAACAAAGGCGACGGTCTCACCGTCCGCGATAGTGAGGTTCAGCCCATCGAGCACCTTGTCCTTCGAAGCCGGATCGCCCGAATAGGCAAAGCTCACATCCTTGTAGACGATATCGCCCTTGAGTCCCTCGACCGCCTTGGCGCACGGCCGGTCGGCAGTATCGGGCTCGGTATCGATCAGCGTGGTGAAGCGGCGGAAGCCGGCAATGCCCTTGGGGTAGCTCTCGAGCACCGAGGTGATCTTGTCGATCGGGCGGAAGAACACGTTGACCAGGAGAAGGAAGCTGACGAAGCCGCCATAGCTGAGCTCGCCGGCGATGACGAACCAGGTCCCGGCGACCATCACCACCAGCTGCACGAAGCGGGTGCTGAAATAGCTTAGCGCAATCGACGCCGTCATGATGGCATAGGCGCTGAGCTTGGTAGCGCGATAGCCTTCGTTGTTCTTGGCGAACAGCCCGCGCTCATAATCCTCATTGGCGAACGCCTTCACCACGCGGATGCCACCGACGCTTTCCTGGACGCGGGTGTTGAAATCGCCGACCTGGCGGAACAGCTGCTGCCAGGTGGTGGTCATCCGCGCCCCGTAGCGGCTCACCAGCCAGGTCATCAGCGGCACGATGATGGTGGTGAGCAGCGCCAGCTGCCAGTGCACGGTGAACATCAAGAGGAACGCGCCGATGAAGGTCATCACCGCGATGAACAGGTCCTCGGGGCCGTGATGGGCCACCTCCCCCACCTCCTCGAGATCCTTGGTGACGTGGGTGATCAGCTGGCCGGTCTTGTTGTTGTCGAAGTAGCGGAAGCTCAGCTTCTGGATGTGATCGAAGGCCTGCCGGCGCATATCGGTCTCGATCGAGATGCCGAGCGCGTGACCCCAGTAGTTGACGATGGCCGAGAGCACCGTGTTGAGCGCAAACACTGCCAGCAGCAAGGCTGCCGTCCCCGCGATCAGCCCCCAGTTCTGCCCCGGCAGCAGGTCGTCGACGAACAGTTTTACCGCCAGCGGAAAGCCAAGCTCGAGGAGCCCGGCGAGCACGGCACAGCCAAAATCGAGAAAGAACAGGTGCTTGTACGGGGCATAATAGGCAAAGAACCGGCGCAGCATGAAACTTGTCCGCAGAACTCAGAATATAGGGGGTAGCGCATAGGCCGGTTCAGCCGGGCTGTCCACCCGTGCGGGATGTTCCACGTGAATCCACGGGGAGCCCAGCAGCCGGGGAGACTACGCCCCGCCTGTACCGGTGGCGGCCTTCGGTCTCACCGCCATGGGCACCTCGCGCATGGGGTCGCTCGCCAGATCGAGCAACTGGCGGGCTGCATCCCGGCTCATCGGCCTCGCGATCAGGAAGCCCTGGGCTTCGGTGTAATCCAGCGCGCGCACGTTCCTCAGCTGCTCCGCCGTCTCGATGCCCTCGGCAGTGGTGACAATTCCCATGCGCCGCCCGATGCCCGCGACGGCCCCCAGAATGATGTGGGCCCCCGCCGTGTTATCCAGGGCGCGAACGAACGAGCCATCGATCTTGATCTTGTCGAAGGGAAACGCCAGCAGGTAGTTCAGCGCTGAGAAACCAGTACCGAAATCGTCGAGCGCCACCTTCAGCCCCAGCGCGTGCAGTTGGTGCAGGATATCGAGGTTCGTCTCGCTCTGCTCGAGGAACAGCGTCTCGGTGATCTCGACCTCGACCCGATTCGCCGCCAGGCCGCTTGCGGCCAGTGCATTGCTCAGCACGTCGATGAGGTTGCCCCGTTCGAACTGCACCGTCGAGACGTTCACCGCGATCCGCATCGATGCCGGCCATCGGGCAGCTTCGGTAAAGGCCTCGCGGATCACCCACTCCCCGATTGGCATGATCAGGCCGAGCTCCTCGGCCAGGGGTACGAAATCGCCTGGCAGAATCAGGCCCTCGGTCGGATGGCGCCAACGCAGCAGAGCCTCGAAGCCGACGATCTTCTGGGCCGCGAGGTTGAGCACCGGCTGGTAGAACAGCTCGAACTCCCCGTTGGCGAGGGCGCGCCGCAGGTCGTGTTCCATGCTGGAGCGGGCACTCAGCGTCTGCGCCAGGTCAGGCTCGAAGAAACTGTAGCCGCCGCGGCGTCCCCGCTTGATCGAGTACAACGCCAGGTCGCCGCTCTTGAGCAGCGCGTCGGCCCCTGCACCGTCCTCGGGCGCCAGAGCGATGCCGATACTCACGCCCACCAGCACGGCGTGGTCGTCGATATCGAAAGGCCGCCGGATCGCATCGAGGATGGTGCGGGCCAAAACGAGTGCGCTATCCCGCGTTCCACCGGGAAGCAGCACGGCGAATTCGTCGCCGCCCATGCGCCCAACGACACCTGCCCCGGCGGTGCAATCGGAAAGGCGCGCCGCAACCTGCCGCAGCAGCTTGTCACCGCTGGCATGACCCATCGAATCGTTGATCGCCTTGAACCCGTCGAGATCGAGGCAAAGCACCGCAAAGCCAGTGCCAGAGCCGAGCGTCTCGAACGCCTGCCCCAGCCGCTGGTAGAAGAAGTTGCGGTTCGGCAGTCCGGTGAGCGCATCGTGGTAGGCTTGGTGAGCGAGCTCGGCCTGCATGCTGTGCAGCTCGGTGATGTCCTTGTGCATGGTCACCCAGCCGCCATCGGTCATCGCCTTGTGCGCGACGGACATCACCCGGCCGTTGGCGAGCTGGTGGACCGCCGATGAACTCACCCCTTCTGCCGCCACGAGCAGCCGCTCGCGCAGATAGGCCGTCGGATCGTCGCCGCCGGAGGTGCCGGCGGCGATGCGCGCTTTGAGGATGGTGACCAGATGCGTGCCGACCCGCCCCAGGTGGCGCGGCAGGTTGTACATCTCGAGATACTGATGGTTGCAGACCACCAGCCGCTGGCGCGCATCGAACATGGCGAGGCCCTGTGACATGTTCTCGAGCGCAGTGAGGAAGCGCGTGTTCTGGGTCCTGAGCTTCCGCCGGCTCCGCGTCAGCTGCGCTGTGCGCTTGTCGATCTCAGCTTCGAGCCCGACCTGGAACGCCGTCAACTCGCCGATCATCAGCTCCATCGAGCGATCAGTGCGGGTCCGGTCCAGCTCGGTTTCCTCGTAGGCTGCCGTGACCAGCCTTTCCAGCGCCGCCAGGTCGACCTGACCGGCGGCATCCGTCGATTTCTCCAGCTGCCTGTCAAACAGCTTGCGCAACGCTCACGCCGCCTCTTCGGTCAACACGGTCACCGTCATGGTCTGGTTATGCAGCTGACAGAAACCGGACCCCTCGTCGGGGGAAATCTCGCCGTAGGAATAGAATCCGACCGGCAGGCACCGCTCCGACAGCTCGGCTGTTGCTGCCTCGATTTCCTCGTCGATCCGCTGGCCCATCAGCAGGCGCCGCCCGATGCAGCTCACGAAGATCGCGGCACTCTGAGTATCGCGGGCCGGCCCGGCGCCCAGCACCGCCCGCTGGGTGGCTTCGGCCGCCCCGGCGCAAAGCCGATGGAAATTGCCGCGCATGAGTTGGGCGGACCAACCGGTCGGCATGTCGCCGGCAAAGGTCATGGACCCAGTATCGTGATCGACAGCGAGAATGGTCCGGACCACGCTGCGCTCCGGATGCCGCGGGTCGAATATGCGCAGCGGGAAGAGCAGCGCCGAGCCCGGCAGGTTCTGGCTCTCCTCGGGACCCAGATAGAGCTTGTAGAGGTCTAGCGCCGGCTTGCCATCAACTTCGTACAGCACATTGCCATCGGCGCGGCTAATCCGCCGCATCGGCCCGAACACATCCCAGCCGCCGGCGCTGCCATGACCGATGCGGATCGCATCGCCATAAAAGCCGACCGCGGCGATCGCATTGGGCATCGGCGGGCCATCGCAGCCGACGAGGGTCTCGACAAAGTCAGCGCCATCTCCGGCGAGGCCACCGCTCACCGGTACGCCACGGCCTACCGCATCGACGATGCCTTCGACCAGCGCGCTGCCATTGACGTGCAGCCCATCGGAAAGGACGAACACCCCGGCAAGACCATCGCCCTTGAGGCCCGCGCCGATCGCTTGGCCGGTAGCGCGCGAGTTGGCGGATCCGGCGATATCGGCGCGCATGACGCGCAACGTGGTGGCGTCGAAATCGAGCGCCAGGGCGCAGGCCATATCGTCGCTGACATCAGTACCGGCAAGCTGACCGCCAGTCGAACACCCCAGGACGTGTGCCTCGGGGAAGCGCTGGCGCAGGCTGTCATAGATCGCACCATCAGCAAGCATCTGCCGGGTGCCGAAGTAAAACACCAGGCCAGCCCGATCCAGGCTGCCCGCGTGCTCCAACCAGCGCGAAGCATCATGCCAAAACAGTTGTGAGGCCCGCATATCGCTTTCTCCCAACAGCAGCGAGGCGACCGATTGTCCGCAGTAAACCTTAACACTTCGACGACTCGTCGAACTTGCTATGCTTGTATGGCGCAACTACCAACAACTACCGATGGCGCAAACCTGCCATGTACCATTGCGCTGGACGTGGATGGCGCACGGGTCTCTTGGGCCGCTTATCGCCTCGTTGCTGAGTAAGCCCGAGTTTCCGGCGCAAGCCAAGCGGTTCAGCGGAGATAGCGACCGACCTTGCTGTTGAGCAGCGCCACCAGCTCGGGCGCCATGAAGGCGTAGTCGTCGGGAATACCGAGGACGATGACGCGTTTGCCTTTCAAATGCTGGCGAAACTGCTTGCCGAGCTTGTTGCGATGCGATGCCTCCATCACAAAGATGAGGTCGGCCCATTCGATCTGTTCGGGCGACAGCCGAACGATTGCATCGTTGTCGAGACCCGCGGAGTCGGTTTCTACGTTCGGCCAGATCGCGAAGACCGCCTCTGCGGTCGGGCTGCGCAGGCGATTGCCGCTGCAGATGAAAAGGACGTTCTTCACTGCTTAGGATCCGTCGCCGGCCCGGTGGCCGCCCTCGGTTCAGCCGGGCTGTCCACCCGGTGGGCGAAGCCACCGTGCCGAATGAAATGCAGCACCTGCCGCTGCACCTCGGGCACGCGCATGATGAAGCTGTGGGTCGCCGGGACGACAAGATGGTCTCGCATGCCGTCGACTCGCGTGCGTTCGACCGAAACGCGGCCGTCGTGCGGCCGCGGCAGCAGCAGGTTGCCGAGCAGGTACGGCCAACCTGTCGCACCGGCGATGATGCCCAGCTCGAAGTCGGGGCTCGTTCGCCAGATGCCGCTGCGGTGGCTGGTGGTCAACTGTTGGCCGGCCGGACCATAGAGCCAGCGGTAGGGCGGCAGTGGCGCGAGAAAGTCCGCGACCTCGCTGCCGGCACTGGGCGGCGCCAGCATCACCACCCGGCCGATCCTGGCGTGGGTCGGGCGATCACCAAGCAGCAGCTGTCTCGCAACCAGTCCGCCCATCGAATGAGTGACGAAATGCAGTTTCGGCGCATCCCAGGCGCCGGCGGCGGCAAGCTGCTGTCCAACGATGTCGGCCAGCCCGGCAAGGTCATGGCGTCGGGACGGGTAGCCGAGGTTCAGCGTGCAATAGCCGGCGCCGCGGATAGCGGCCTTGATCGGCCGCATGCTGCGGCTGGTCCGGGCAATGCCGTGCAGCAGCACGACGATTTCCGTTTCGCGGTCGCGGTGTTCCACGTGAATCCCTGCCCGGTCAGGCCCAGCGAACCGCAGACCTGGCGCACACGAAAGCATCGAACCACCAGCAAAAGGTCAACCCCGGCCGGCGTGGAACGCATCGGTTTGACCGCCGGAGTTGCCCCCGGCGGCCGGCTTGTCACTCGTCGCGGAGCTTGACGAGGTCGTTCATCAGGCCCGCCGTGCCGTTGTGGATGGTCAGGCGCTCGACCTTGCCGGCGATCTCCGACAAGGCCTCGAGCTCCTTCAGCCGCAGCATCACCGGGTTCTCGGCCATCACCCGCGCGGTGTTGAGCAGCGAACGGGTGGCGTTCGTCTCCTCGCGCCGGCGGATGACGTTCGCCTCGGCTTCCTTCTCGGCCGCGACAACCTTGTTGAGGATGTCGCGCATCTCACCGGGCAGGATCACGTCCTTGACCGCGATCTCACCGACCGTGAGACCAATCGCCGCCATCTGCGTCCGCACCTCGGCAATCGCCTCGGCCTCGGCCGTCACCTTGTCGGCGAGGATCTCGTCGAGACTCTTAACACCCAGCGACTTGCGGAACGCAAACTGCAGGGCGCGGTAGAGCGCGTCGGCAAAATCCTTGACGGTGGTCGCAGCCTTCACCGCATCCACCACCTGGTACTCGGCGGCGAGGTTCACCCGGAGCGTGACACGGTCACGCGTCAGGATTTCCTGGCCGGTCACGTCGAGCGACTGGCGGCGCAAGTCGATGACCTTCACCACGACCTTGCGGGTCACCGCCCAGAACATGTGCGCACCCGCCTCGAGCTCGCCGACGAACTTGCCGTCTACGAACAGCAGGCCGACATGACCTTCGGCGACGTCGACCGACGTGGCGTGGGCGAGCTTGGCCACCCCGGTCAAGCGCTTCTGCACCTTGTCGGGCACGGCGAGATCACCCGCGACATCGAAGCGCTCGGTGGTCCAGGGACCAGCTTCGGTCCAGTAGACCGCACGCTCCTCCGGCTTCAGCACGGCATGGAGGCGCTTGTCGCGAGACACCACAACCACCTCGTCGGCGCCGGCGCGGATCTCGGTCAGGTACTCTTCCGCCACCTCAGCGTGGTCACGGAACAGCGCCTTGTCGAAGATCGAGACGAACTCCGGACGTGCGAGATCGTGCCATTCGATCTCCAGCCGGCCGCGGTCAGCCCGCAGCACGTGCTCGCCCGGGGTGAGGACCCCATGGAACTTGCCCTTGTACAGCGCAATGACGCGCTGGTTTTCCTTGACGATCAGACGCTGCACACCGCGCACCCGATCCAGAATTTCGATCACCATGGATAGTCCTCCTTTACGTCTCTAGGTCATGACCCGAGTTCGTCCTTTGCTGGTCTGGGCCGGCTGGGCCCGGTGGTTCGCCAGCCCCGCACCCTGCGGGACCGGTCGAATAGCAGATGAGGTTCCGAGGCGGCCGACCGACCAGGGGGGCGGGCAGGCCGGCGAGCGGGATGTCGATGGGAACGGCGAAGCCATGGCGCAAGCGAGTGCGCGGGCCGGGCCAGAACCATGTTCATCCTTCAGCCGGCGCCGGAGCACCCCTCGAAGGGCGGTCCCGGCTTTGGCAGGCAAGGGAGCCGAAGCCGCCTCGCTGCCGCGACCGGTCCCACATGACCGGCCCCAGAACCCTTAGTCTCAGTAACCAGCACCCTAAGCTGGCGGCCGTTGAAGGGCCGTGATGGAGGGAATCGAACCCTCTACCCTCAGATTACAAGTCTGATGCTCTACCCAAATGAGCTACATCGTGGAGCACATAACGGGAGTCGAACCCGCGACCTCCGGATCACTCCGGCGCTCTGCCTGGCTGAGCTATATGCGCAATCCCGGTTTCCAGTGGCCGGCGGTACACGGGGTGGCAATGCCATCCGCGCCAGGCGAGAGCTCACGAGCTCGACCCTTTGCCAGTCACCGGCGCGTCGCCGGGAGCGGGCGTTTAGGCCTGTTGCTGGAGCGGAGCAAGCAGCAATTGTTGCGTAACTTTCGGTACGGCTGTTGCGCGGCATTTATGCAACAGCAATTGTTACGCGTACTTGGCGTTACGCATGGCGCGTAACTATTTCAGCCGGCGGGCCACTTCATTGCTGAGAAAGCTCAAGTCATCGGGCGCGAGCCTGCCGATATCGCGGGCGAGGCGGTTGGCGAGCTCGGTGGCTTCGGGCGACATGCCGGCGGTGTCGATGGTGATTTTCGGATCGCTCATTTCGGCGAGGCGCTGCAATTCCTCGGCGTCGTCCCAGATGACGTTGAAATAGGCGATGATCTTCTGCAGCAGCGCGAAGGTCGGCTTGCCGCGGCGGCCGTGCTCAAGGGCGCTGAGATAGGCGCTCGAGACCCGCAGCGCCTTGGCCATGTCCTTGAGGGTCAGTCCACGTTCTTCGCGCATGGCGCGCAGTTTGAGGCCCAGTGGTGTCATCGGTAATCCCGCTCTCGCCGCAAGCGAACATAGAAGGCGCCATCACCGCCATGCCCCTGGGCCGCGGTATCCCATCCGGCCACCAGCGGGGCGAGGTTGGGCTCGGACAGCCAGACCGGCAGCATGGCGCGCAGCACGCCGCGCTCGACAATCACCGCCGCATCGTCGCCGAGCTTTTTCAGCCCCTTGCCGGTGATCACCAGGAGGGTGCGATCGCCGCGCGCCGAGCGGGCATGGATGAAACGGGTCAGCGCCGCATGGGCTTCGACCTTGCGCATGCCGTGCAGGTCAATCGTGCCGTCGATCTCCTCGCGGCCGCGCTGCAGGCGCTGCTTCAGATTGGGCTCGATCCCCGGCCGCGGGGCCTTCTTGCCCGGCCGGCCATCGGATTGATATGGCGCCATAGCAGGCAACAACCGGTGCCGTTTGGGCACCGGCGGCGCCGGAATCGGCAGCGGCTCGGATTCGAGATTGACGAGCGCCCTTTGGGGCCGCAGCGGCGACACCGTCTGCGACACTTCGAGCCAAAGGTGCCAGTCGGGGAGCTGGCCCTTTCCATCCGACCGGCGCTTGGCCATCGCATCGCCCCCGAGCGCGGCCTGCTATTCGAGCTGGCTGGTGGCGACGAGCTTCCAGTTCGGATCGCGCGACTTGGGGTTGCGCGCAAAGGTCCATTCGTCGGCGATGTTGGTGACCTGGTCGGCATTGCCCTCGAGCAGGTTGCCGTCCTTGTCGCGGGTGGCGGAAACCACCTCGGCGTGGAAGCGGATGGTGACATTGGCGGCGCGCTTGTCGAGCTCGGCGTCCGAGATCTCGACCTTGGGCAGGCCGACGAAAGTGAAATCGACCTTGTGGCCAGCGGTCTCACGGTCCTTGATCACCCGCTCGAAGCCGTCATAAACGTCCTTTTCGAGCAGGTTCTTCAGCGTCTGACGGTCACCGGCGGCGAAGGCCGTAACGATCATCTCGTAAGCGGATTTGGCGCCTTCCATGAAGCTCTTGGGCGAAAAGCTCGGGTCGGCGTCGGCAACCGCCTTGAGCCCGGCCGCTACCTTCTCGTCGCCATGCGCGAACTGGGTAACCTCGGCCTCGAGCTTGCGGGCAGCACGTGCCTGATCCTCATCGGTCTCGGGCGCCGGGCGCGGCCGCATCTGCACGACGTTCTCTTCCCCGGCTTTTGCCGGCGCGGCCTCGCGCTGCGGCGTCCGCTCGCGGCCCGTGCGGGTGCCAAGCACCTGACGCAGGCGGAACAGCACGACGATCGCCAGACCAATGACGATGAGCGTGGGGATATCGAAGAATTCATCCATCGGACGTGCTACTCGCGCCAGAGAAAGGGGGGCGCCCGGCTCGCGGAGCCAGGAAT
>Ga0209902_101019_pt1 | contig 17678 bp, 16 predicted proteins | sample FECB27metaG_FD_188304 | JGI IMG/M metagenome (GOLD analysis project Ga0209902, IMG submission 188304) | Cyanobacterial communities from the Joint Genome Institute, California, USA - FECB-27 (SPAdes) (version 2) | ecosystem: Environmental > Aquatic > Thermal springs > Hot (42-90C) > Microbial mats...
CCCCCTGCCGCTACCAGGCACGTTGAAACTCAAGCCGGCCGCTCCGCGAAGCTGAAGCCCACGCCGTAGATCGAGCGAATCCAGTCGTGCGCGGGCGCGGCGGCCGAGAGCTTGCGGCGCAGGTTCTTGATGTGGCCGTCGACCGCGCGCTCGTTGACCTCGAGCGCCTCGGGGAACGCGGCCTCGAGCAAGGTCGAGCGGCTGAACACCCGGCCCGGGTCGCCAGAGAGCGCGCGCAGCAGCAGCAGTTCGCGCCGCGTCAGCGCCAGCGGCCGGCCCTCGAGCCGCGCGCCGCCGTCGGCCTCGGCGAAGGCCACGGCCGCCGAGGGCCGTGCCGCGTGCCGGCGTTGCGCATGGCGGCGCAGCACCGTGTTCACGCGCGCCACCACCTCGCGCGGCGAGAAGGGCTTGCAGACGTAGTCGTCGGCCCCGAGGTCGAGCCCGCGCAGCCGGTCGGCCTCGCGCGTGCGCGCCGTCAGCATGATGATCGGATGGTCGCTCAGCGAGCGCACCGCCTCCAGCACCCGCAGGCCGTCGATGCGCGGCAGCGCCACCTCGAGCAGCGTGAGCGCGGGCGGCGCATGCAGGATGCGCTCGAGCGCGGCCGCGCCGTCGGCGATCTGCTCGACCTCGTGGCCGGCGTCGTGCAGCAGGCCGTGCAGCACGGCGGCGCTGCTGTGTCGGGCGTCTTCCACCAGCAGGATGCGGGCCATGGCGTTCAGAACGAGGTGCCGATCTGGAACTGCAGCCGCTGCGTGCGGTCGGCCGCGATGCCGTTGGCCGTGTCCGCCTTCTGGTAGAGCAGCGGCACCGCGTAGGCCAGCCGCAGCGGCCCGAGCGGCGAGATCCAGCTGATGCCCAGGCCGGCCGAGGCGCGCAGCTTGTTCTGCGCCTTCCATTGCGCATCGCTCATGCTGGCCGTGCGGTTCGCGAAGACGTTGCCCGCGTCGAGGAAGGTGTACAGGCGCAGCGAACGGTCGTTGCCCGCGCCCGGGAACGGCGTGCTGAACTCGAGGTTGAAGATCGCCTTGCGCGTGCCGCCCAGCGAGCCGCCCGACACGGCATCGACCGGCCCCAGCGAGTTCTGCTCGAAGCCGCGGATCGAGCCCAGCCCGCCCGCGTAGAAGTTCTTGAAGATCGGAAAGGCCGCGTCGCCGAGCGCGCGCGCATAGCCGAGCTCGCCGTTGAGCGCCAGCGTGTACTGCTTCGACAGCGGGAAGTACTGCTGGTACTGGTAGTTGCTCTTCAGGTAGCGCAGCGCGCCGCCCACGCCCACCTCGAGGTTCGCGCTCTGCAGCCGGCCCTGGGTCGGGATCAGCGCGCTGTCGCGGTCGTCGCGCGACCAGCCCAGCGTGGCCGGAAACGCCACCATGCTGCGGTTGGCGCAGCTCACGCTGGGCGCGGTGCCGGTGCACTGGAAGTAGTCGAGGTAGGCCTGCGGCGTGCCGGTGTAGACATAGGAGCCGTCGACCAGCGTGTAGGTGCCGTTGCTGCCGGGCGTGAACGCATAGCGTTCGACGCCGATGCCCAGGTAGATGCGGTCGAGCTCGCCCACCGGGATGCCGAAGCGCACCGAGCCGCCGTCGCTCGCGAGCTTGTAGTTGCCGTCGGCCTCGTAGTAGGGGCGCGTGGTGGTGTGGAACAGGTTGACGGTGCGCGAGATCCCGTCCTTGGTGAAGTAGGGATCGGTGGCGGTCAGCGAGATCGTGCGGTTGTACGAGCTGGTGTTGACCTGCAGGCCCAGGTAGTTGCCGCTGCCGAACACGTTCTCCTGCGTGATGCCGAAGCTCAGCGAGATCTTGTCGGTCGACGAATAGCCGGCGCCGAGCTGCAGCGAGCCGGTGGGCTTCTCGGCCACCGTCACCGCGATGTCGACCTGGTCGGGCGAGCCGGGGATCTCCTGCGTCTCGACGTTCACCTCGGTGAAGAAGCCCAGCCGGTCCACGCGGTCGCGCGACAGCTTGATCTTGTTGCCGTCGTACCAGGCGCCTTCGTACTGGCGGAACTCGCGGCGGATCACCTCGTCGCGCGTGCGCGCGTTGCCGCCGATGTGGATGCGCCGCACGTAGGCGCGGCGCGAGGGCTCGGCCTTCAGCACCATCGTCACGCGGCTGGTGGCGCGGTCGATCTCGGGCTCGGCCTGCACGCGCGCGAAGGCATAGCCGAAGGTGCCGAAGTAGTCGGTGAAGGCCTTGGTGGTCGCCGTGACCTGTTCGCCGTTGTAGGGCTGGCCGGGCTTGATGGTGACCAGCGTCTTGAATTCGTCGTCGCGGCCCAGGTAGTCGCCCGCGAGCTTCACGCCCGCCACCGTGAACTTCTCGCCCTCGCTGATGTTGACCGTGACCGTGAGGTCCTCGCGGTCGGGCGAGATCGCGACCTGGGTCGAGTCGACGCGGAACTCGAGGTAGCCGCGCGTGATGTAGTAGCTCTTCAGCGTCTCGAGGTCGGCGTTGAGCTTGCTGCGCGAGTACTGGTTCGACTTGGTGTACCAGCTGAGCCAGCCGCCGCTGTCCTGGTCGAACAGGTCGAGCAGCGTGCTCTCGCTGAAGGCCCGGCTGCCCACGACGTGCACCGCGCGGATGCGCGCGGGCTCGCCCTCGGTCACGCCGAAGCTCAGGTTCACGCGGTTGCGTTCGTTCGGCGTGGCGGTGGTGACCACCTGCGCGTTGTAGAGGCCGCGGCCCAGGTACTGGCGCTTGAGCTCCTGCTCGGCGCGGTCGGCCAGCGCCTTGTCGTAGGGCCGGCCCTCGGCCAGCCCCACTTCGCGCAGCGCCTTCTGCAGCGCGGCCTTGTCGAATTCCTTGGTGCCGACGAAGTCGACGTCGGCGATGGTCGGGCGCTCCTCGACGATCACCACCAGCACGCGGCCGGTGACGTCGATGCGCACGTCCTTGAACAGGCCCAGCGCGAACAGCGCGCGGATGGCCTCGCTGCCGCGTTCGTCGCTGTAGGTGTCACCGGCGCGCAGGCCGAGGGTCGCGAAGACGGTGCCCGCCTCCACGCGCTGCAGGCCTTCGAGGCGGATGTCCTGCACGGCGAAGGGCTCGGCGGCCCGGGTGGAGGGTGCGATCAGCGCGGCGAGCAGCGCCAGGCCCGCGAGGGACTTCGGAGAGTTCATCGGCGCATGGTTTCGTCCAATGTCGGAGAAATTTGGGACGCCGCGCCGAGTTCACTTTCTCTCCTTTATTGCAGCCCGATGGCGTTGGCGGTCGGCCAGGCCGGGGCCGCCATCGGGGCCCGCGCGCCGGACTCGCCGCAGGCGCGGCAGTTGCGCAGGTGGTCCTCGAGGCTCAATTCGCCCTGCACCTCGAGCAGCCGCTGCACCGTGCGTTCGACCGCCTGCGCATCGAGCAGCGGGTAGCTGCGCGCGGTGCGGCCGTTGTTGCGCACCAGCCGCGCGATGTAGGGCAGGTCCTGCTGCGTGATGACGGCCGCGGGCATCACGCCCTCGAGCGCCACGCCCTCGCAGGGCAGCAGCACGAAGTACTGCAGCCGCAGGTCGTCGGGCAGCAGGCTGCGCAGCTGCGTGGTCTTGCGCCCGCCCTGCCAGGCCGGGTCCTTCACCTCGCGCGCGCGGTTGCAGCCCTGCAGCCGCAGGAACCAGCGCGGCGGTGCCTGGTCCGATTTCTTGCGGTAGACGAAGGCGTTGCGCCAGGCCTTGATCTCGAACAGGTAGACGCCGGTCTCGCAGACCACCACCGCGTCGATGCGCGCGGTGCGCACCGCGCAGCCCTCGGGCATCGGGATGATCAGGTTGCGAAGAATGCGCAGGTGGTCGAACGCGGGGCTGAATGCGTTGGCGAGCTGTTGCACGCCGAGCGAGGCGGCGAGGGTGCTTTGCAATGCGATGGTCATGGTGGCTCCTTCTGGGCGCGAGCATTGCGCGGCTTTTGGGAGACTTTTGGTAAGAGCGGGCGGCGCGCCGATGCGCGCAAAAACAACATTCGCCCCCATGCACCAGATTCCTCCAAATTTGGACGAGAGCATCCGTTCCGGCCGCTCGATGAAGAGCGCCGAAACCGGAGAAACCTGAATGAAGAAATCCCTCACGGCCCTGGCCGCGCTGACCGTCACCGGCCTGGCCTGCGCCCAATCGTCCGTCACCCTGTTCGGCGTCATCGACGCCGGCGTGAGCTACCAGTCGGCCACCTCGCGCAATGCGATCACCGGCATCACCAGCAAGCAGAGCCAATGGAGCCTGGCCAACTCGGGCTACAACTCCAGCCGCATCGGCTTCAGGGGCACCGAGGACCTGGGCGGCGGGCTGGCCGCGAGCTTCTGGCTCGAGGCGCCGATCACCAACGACGACGGCGCGACCGGCATCGCCAACTTCAACCGGCGCTCCACCGTCAGCCTGTCGGGCGGCTTCGGCGAAGTGCGGCTGGGCCGCGACTACACGGCCACCTTCTGGAACGACACCGTGTTCGATCCCTTCGGCACCAACGGCTCGGGCACCAACGTCATCAGCACCGTGAGCGCCAGCACGGGCATCGGCAACAGCAACTACACGCGCGCCAGCAACATGGTCGCGTACTTCCTGCCGCCCAACCTCGGCGGCTTCTACGGCCAGGTGCAGTACAGCCTGAACGAGAACGTGCGCAGCACCGACGTCACCGGCACCACCAGCAGCAGCGCGGGCCGCTACGTCGGCGGTCGCTTCGGCTATGCCAACGGGCCGCTCGACATCGCGCTGGCCGCGGGCCAGAACGTGGCGGTCGACACCACCACGCTCACGCGCAAGGTGCAGACCGTCAACCTCGGCGCCTCGTACGACTTCGGCCCGGTCAAGCTGTTCGGCGAGATCTCGAACGTGCAGAACAAGTTCGACACCGGCCTGGCCAACACGCACGACAGCTACAAGGGCTACCTGATCGGCGCCACCGTGCCGGTGGGCCCGGGCCTGATCCGCGCCTCGTACTCGACGGTGCGCTACAACGAGGGCGCCGCCGGCATCTTCGGCGAGGACCCGCGCGTCAACAAGCTCGCGCTGGGCTACGTGCACAACCTGTCGAAGCGCACGGCCCTCTACGCCACCATCGCGCGCGTGAGCAACCGCAACGACGCGGCCTACACCGGCAGCCTCACGGCCGCCAGCACCACCGGCTACGGCACCACGGGCGTGGGCTACACCGGCCTGCCCAAGTCCTCGACCGGCTACGACTTCGGCATCCGCCACGCGTTCTGACGCCGCCATGCGCCCGCGCGCACTTCGTGATGCGTGGGCGCGTGTGCCGTGCGCAGCCGCAGAAGAAAAGAGGAGAAGCTTTCATGACATTCCACATCCGCTGCCTGGCCGGCGCGCTGGCCGCGGCCAGCCTCGGCGGCTGCATCGTGCTGCCGCCACCCGTGGCCTACGGCCCGCCACCGCCGCCGATGACCCCGCGCCTGTCGATGCCCGGGCCGCTGACCGCGCGCCTGATGCCGCTGCCGGCCTGGGACATGTGCGAGGGCGAGCCCGAGGGCGCGCGGCCCGTGCCGCCGGGTCCGCGCGGCGACGCGCTCGCGGGCCGCTGCGAGCGCACGCCCTCGGGCGCGCTCGAGTACCGCCCCGGCGCGTCGCGCTGACGCCGGCGCGCGCAGCCATGCAGACCGGCAACCTCGGCCTCGTCATCGCCAGCGTCATCGGGCTCGGCTTCGCGGGCATCTTCGGCCTGATGGGCTCGCTGCTGGTCGCGAACCTGCGCGACGGGGCGCGGGCGCGCGAGGCCGCGGCACGCGCGCGCGACGAAGCGCTGCAGCGGCTCGGCCGCAGCGCGGTGCACGACCTGCGTGCGCTGCTCGGCGCGGCGCTGCCGCGCGCCGCCATCGAGCTGCCGCCGCAGGCCGTGCCCGTGCTGGCGGTGGAGAGCGAATTGCGCGAGCTGCTCGCGCAGATCGCCGCGCAGGCGCTGCCGGCCGCGCCGCGCGATGGGCTGCGCGTGCATGCGCGCATCGAGGGCGCGCAGGCGGTGGTGCACTGGCGCGATGTGGGCGCCGCCCCCGCGCGTGCCTGCGAACGCATCGCGGCCAGCCTCGGCGGGCGGCTCTATGCGGCCTCGCATGCGGGCGGCCCGCTGGGGCTCACCTTGCGGCTGCCGCTGCATGGCGGCCCAGTGCCGGGCTGAAGTTCAGCCGGGCAGGCGCTGCGCCCAGGGCAGCACCTTGTCGAGCGGCATCGGCCGCGCGAGGTGATAGCCCTGCATCAGCGGGCAGCCGAGCGCGTTGAGCGCCTCGAGCTCCTCGCCGGTCTCCACGCCCTCGGCCACCACGTCGATGCGCAGCGAATGGCCCAGCCGGATCACCGACTCGACCAGCACGCGGTTGCCCGGCGAGGCGGCCAGGCCGAGGATGAAGCTGCGGTCGATCTTGACCTGCCGCACGTACTTGCTGCGCAGCGAGGCCAGCGAGGAATAGCCGACGCCGAAGTCGTCGACCACGATCGCCACGCCCGCGTCGGCCAGCGCATGCAGCCGCGCGCTGGCGGCGAAGGTGTCGAGCGCGATCTCCTCGGTGATCTCGATCTGGATGCGATGCGGCGCGATGCCGTGGCGCGCGATCTCGCCGAGCACGATGCGGTCGAGCGCGAGCTGCGACATCTCGCGCGGCGAGACGTTCATCGCCACCGGCACGGCCTCGAAGCGCGGGTCGGCCGCGGCCAGTTCCTGCAGCCCGACGCAGATCTCGGCCAGGATGTGGCGCAGCAGCGATTCGGCCAGGCCGGTGCTCGCGGCCGCGCGGATCACGTCCTCGGGCGGGATCCAGCCGTGGCGCGGATGCTGCCAGCGCAGCAGCGCCTCGAGGCTGTGCAGCCGGCGGCCGCCGTCGGCCAGGATCGGCTGGTACCAGACGCCGATGGCGCGCGAGGCGACCGCGCCCGGCAGGTCGCGCTCGACGTCGCGCCGCGTCACCAGGCGCTCGCGCAAGGCCTCGTCGAAGCGGCGGCAGCGGCTGCGGCCCGCGCGCTTGGCCTCGTGCAGCGCCTCGTCGGCCGAGCTCAGCATGTCGGCGATGGACACGCCGCGCTCGACGCAGATGCCCACGCTCGCGCTCAGCTTGCCGCCGTACTGGGCGGTGGCCGAGGCGATCGATTCGATCAGCGCCTGCCCCACCTGGTCGGGCGAGGGGCCGCCGTCTTCCGCGATGAACAGGGCGGCGAACTCGTCGCCGCCCCAGCGGCCCAGGATGGCGTCGCGCCCGGCCAGCTCGCGCTGCAGCCACTGCGCCACGTCCTGCAGCACGCGGTCGCCCATCTTGTGGCCGAAGGCGTCGTTGACGGCCTTGAAGCCGTCGATGCCGAGGATCAGCAGGCCGTGCTCGCGCTCCTTGCCGCCGGCATCGATGCGCAGGCTCGAGGCCTGGGTGAAACCCTCGCGGTTGAGCAGGCCCGTGAGCGCGTCGTGTGCGACGCGGAAGGCGAGCTGGCGCGTCGATTCGAGCGACAGCGTGTGCGACTGGCGCAGGCGCGCGGCCATCGACACGGCCTCGTTCTTGAGCCGGCTGCCTTCGCGGAAGCCGCGCGCGCTCTGCAGCGCCGCGCGCACCAGCGCCGCGAGGTAGACCAGCACCATCGCGGCCAGCGCGAGGTGGTCGAAGCCGCCGGCCCAGACCAGGCAGCCGAACACCGAGAGCAGCGCGGGCGTGATGAAGCTGATCGGCACCGGCGCGTAGGCGATGCCGTAGGTGACCGAGCCGGCGCAGATGCCGCAGACCACGGTCAGGTAGAACAGGGTCTGCGGCGAGGTGTAGCCCTCGCAGAGGATCGGGATCAGCGCCCAGACCGAGCCCGACAGCAGCGCGAACAGCTAGGCCAGGCGCAGCTCGTGGTCGACCGCGGGATCGCTGCCGTTGGCGCCGGGCGAGGCCACGAAGGGTCGGCGGCAGACGAAGATGCGCGTGATGTTGACGGCCAGCGAGAGCGTCAGCCAGGCCAGGCCGAGCGCGGTCAGGTCCGAGTGGTGGGCCAGCAGCGCCACCGTGAGGCTCAGCACCAGGTTGACCGGGATCGCGGCGAGCACGCTGCGGCGCACCGCCAGCATCTGCTCGGTGCGCACCATGCGCGACAGCGCGGGGCTGTCGGGCGAGCCAGCGGCTTCTTCTTCCTGCGGGGCGGAGGAGGCGTTCATGAAATGGATCGGCGACGCATCATGCACCGGTCCGCCGCATTGCGCAGCGCGGCACGGCCGCCGTGGGCGGCCTGCGCGGTTCCCCTCGGGGTCACCGCGCGCGGGAGGGTTGCCGCAACGGCACCCTTCAGCGCACCGTCGACATCACGGTCGCGCGGCAGCGCGGCTGGTCGCGCGGCGCGAGCAGGACGCAGTTGTCGAGCGCGCGCTGCTGCATGTCGCTGAGCTTGGGCGGTTCGCGGTAGACCGGCGGGGGCGGCGGCGCGGCATAGCGCTGGCGGCGCTCGTACTCCCAGCGGTCGCGGTCGTCGCGGCTGCGTTCCCAGCGTTCGCGTTCCCAGCGATCGCGGTCGCGCTGGCGGTCGAAGCGCAGCCGGTCCATGCACGAGTGGAAGTCCATGCCCGAACGGCCGCTCGCGCAGTAGCGGCGGTCGGCTTCATAGACGTCCATGTCGCGCTGGGCCAGCGCGGGGGCGGTCTGGATCAGGCCCAGCAAGGCCAGGGCGGCAAGTTTCTTCATGGTGCGCTCGTCGAAGAGAAGCCGTGAGGCGGGTGGATCGGGGCGGTGCCTGCTCGGGGCCGCAGTCTGACCGTCGGCATGGCACGAAGTTTCTCATGCTCCGGACCCCTCGCTCTTCGGACGCGCGAGCTTCTTGTTGTAGGCGTGCGCGGACTGCGCGCCGCGTCGCGCCTGCGCCACGCCCGGCCAGGACTTCTAGCGCGGAACGGTCACCGCGTTGACGTGCAGGGTGCGGCCCGCGCCCATGCCCGCGATCAACATCGCGACGCCAACCGCGACGAACAGCCACGAGGCGGCGCTGAAGCTGCCGGTCCAGCCGTGCAGCAGCCCGGCCAGCAGCGGACCGAAGGCCGCGATGACGTAGCCCACGCCCTGCGCCATGCCCGACAGGTGCGCGGCCACGTGCGAATCGGGCGAGCGCAGCACGATCATGGTGAGCGCCAGCGCGAAGGTGCCGCCTTGCGCGATGCCCAGCAGCACGGCCCAGACCCACACGCCGCCGAGCGGCGCGAACAGCTGGGCCAGCATGGCGGCCACGGTGAGCAGCGCGAGCGCCACGGCCAGGCCGATCTGGTTGCGCAGCCTGACCGCGAGCGCGGGGATCACGAGGCAGGTCACGACCTGCGTGATGACCGAGACCGAGACCACGTAGCCCGCGGTGTCGCTGGCCAGCCCGCGTTCGCGCAGGATCGGCGCGAGCCAGCCCATGACGATGTAGGCCAGCGCGGACTGCAGCCCCATGAAGCAGGTGACCTGCCAGGCCAGCCGGTCGCGCCACAGGCCGGCCACGGTGAAGCCCGCTTCGCTGGCGATCGGCTTCAGCGGCAGCGCCTGCGGCGCCCACAGCAGCGTGACCAGCGCGGCCGGCAACGCCCAGACCGCGAGCGCCGCGGTCCAGCCGCCGCCCAGCGCATGCTCGATCGGCACCGTGAGGCCGGCCGCGCTCGCGGCGCCGCCGCACACGGCCATGGTGTAGAGGCCCATCATCAGCGCCGCCTGCCCGGCGAAGTCGCGCTTGACCAGGCCCGACAGCAGCACGTTGGCGACCGCGATGCCGCTGCCGGCGATCGCCGAGGCGACGAACAGCAGCGGCACGTGGCCGGTGCCGCGCAGCAGCGTGCCGACCAGGATCAGCGCCATGCAGCCCAGCAGCGTGCGCTCGGTGCCGAAGCGCCGGCCGAGGCCGGGCGCGAGCGGCGCGAACAGGCCCAGGCACAGCACGGGCAGGGTGGTCAGCAGGCTGGCGGCGGTGGCCGACAGGCCGGTGGAACGGATGATCTCGGGCAGCACCACCGAGAGGCTGGAGAACACCGGTCGCAGGTTGAAGGCGATCAGCACCACGCTGGCACCCAGCAGGATGCGGCGGCCGCGGCTCGGCGCCGGGGTGGGCGGCGGCGCGGGCTGGCTGTCGACCTCGGCGTCGATCAGCAACTGGCCGGCATCGGCATCGGCGGGCGCGTTGCGGCGGGTGGCCGTGGGGAGGGTGGTGGCGGTCATGGGCGGGACGGCGCGCGTGGGCCGTCGGTGGGGGTGTGGGTGCCGGCGGCGAGCGTCGCGATCATGGGCGTCATGAAGGCGCGCACGGCGGCGTCGGCGCGCTCGGGGTCGCGGCTGGCGATGGCCTCGACGATCGCGCGGTGGGCCGCGTCGTCGGGCTCGGGCAGCAGCGTGCCCATGGTGCTGGCGATCGTGTCCTTGATGTAGCCGCCGATGAAGCGCACGGTTTCGGCGAGCGCGAGGTTGCCCGCGATGTCGACGATGGCCAGGTGGAAGGCGAGGTCGCGCTCGATGAAGGCCGCGCCGCCGTCGCCGGGCGCGGGCGTGCCGCGGCCATCGAGCAGGGCGTGGAGCTGGCGCAGGTCCTTGGGCGTGTGGCGCAGCGCGGCCAGCCGCGCGGCCTGCACCTCGAGCGCGCAGCGCACCTCGAACTGGTCGAGCAGGCTGGCCAGGCGCAGCTTCTGCAGGCTGGCGCCGGGATCGAAGCCCGAGCGCACGTAGGTGCCCGAGCCCTGGCGCACCTCGAGCAGGCCGCGCGAGACCAGCGTCTTGACGGCCTCGCGCACGGTGCCGCGGCTCACGCCGAGCAACTGGGCGAGCTGCGGCTCGATGGGAATGCGCGCGCCGACGGGCCAGCGGCCGGCGGAGATTTCGGCGCGGATGCCGTTGGCGGCGGCTTCGACCAGGGAAGTGCGGGGGGCTTGGGCGAGCATGAAGTGTTAATTCATTGAATCATCGGATGAATTGTGTCGGGGCTTCGGTAGGCCTGCTGGTGGGAGGGGCTTGGCTTGGGGCGTTCGGGGGCGTGCACAGGACACCGGGTACTCCCCTCCGCGAATGTCCCCCGGCCTGCGGCCTCCTCCTTGATTTCGCTGCGGGGAGTACCCGGTGCCCTGCGCACGTGGGTACGCTGCCGATGGCGTTCGTCCGGGTCGGTTGCTACCAGCTTCCCGAGGCGCCGCCGCCGCTGCTCGAGCCGCCGGAATCCGACGAGGACGACGACGAGGAATCCGACGACGAGGACGAAGAGGAGTCGGACGACGAGGAGGAACTGCTGCTCCATCCGCTGTCGCCGTAATCGCGGTCGCCGCCGCCACCCCCGCCGCCGTCGGCCGGGAAGAAGGCCACGAGCAGCGCCACCACCGTGACGGCCGCGAGCACGATCCAGAACAGCTGCGGATCGAGCTCGTCGTGCGCCATCCCGACGAACAGGCCCACCAGCACGCACACCACGATCCAGCGCGTGACGAAGCTCCGCACGCCCTTGCCCCAGGCCTTGCGCATGCCGGTCACGATCAGCAGGCCGACCAGCACGGCCGCGCCCAGCGCCAGCATGCCGAGCAGGGACCAGCCCACGCGCTCCCAGCCCAGTTGCTGGCCCGCGATCACCACGCCCGCGATCAGCAGCGCGATGCCGGCGACGACGAGGCGCATCGTGCGCCACAGGCCGCAGCCGTAGCCGAGGCCGAAGCCCATCGGCACCGGCATCATCGCGAGCGCGATCGCGAACATCGGCTCGCCGAGCGTGGCGGCCGCGGCGACCGGCGCGACCGCGAGCGCGCCGAAGGTCCAGGGCCAGCGCCGCAGGGTCTTGCCGGGCGCGGCCGCGGCAAGGGCCGAGGCGCTTTCCAGCTCGGCCGCGACGCTGGCCTGCGCGCGGCGTGCGCGCTTCGACGAGCGGCGCGCGCTGCTGCGGGCCTGCCGCGCGCGCCGCCGGGCGAGCCAGTCGGCGTCGGTGCGCAGCTCGGCCGCGCTCTTCTTCTGCCGGCTCTGCCAGAGCCCGACCAGCGCGGACCAGCCGATCACGGCGAAGAAGGCCCAGCCCTCGGGCGTGACATGCGATCCGCGCGGCTCGGGCGCCGTCGATTCGACGGGCTCGCCGGGATCGATCAGCGGCAGCTCCTGGGCCATGGCCATCGGCTCGCCGCGGATCAGCTGTGCGATGCCATCGACCGCGGCGCCCAGGCCGCCGTCGAAATCGCCGGCGCGAAAGCGCGGCGTCATCTCCTGGTCGATGATGCGCGCGGCCTGGATGTCGGTGATGCGGCCCTCGAGGCCGCGGCCGACCTCGATGCGCATGCGCCGGTCTCGGATCGCCACCAGCAGCAGCACGCCGTCGTCCTCGTCCTTGCGCCCGAGCTTCCATTGCGCGAACACGCGCGTGGCGTACTGCTCGATGCTGTCCTCGCCGGTGGTCGGCACGATCAGCACCGCGAGCTGGGCCTGGGTCTCGCGCTCGAGGTCGGCGATGCGCTCGCGCAGCGCCTCGGCCTGCGCGGCGTCGAGCGTCTTGTTCTGGTCGATCACGCGCGACTTCATCGCCGGCACGGGCACGGGCCTGGCCTGCGCGCCGAACACCGCGGCGAACAGCAGCACCAGGCACAGCCAGAGGCGCAGGCCGGGCCGGAAGTTCAGGGTCGTCGCCCTCATCGCTGGGCGCTCTTCGTCACGACGCCCGCGCCGCGCACCTCGAGCCGGCGCTGGTCCACCACCTTGCCGCCGGCATCGACCAGCTCGATCAGGTGGCGGCCCGGCCAGGGCAGCCACTGCGCGCTGTTGCCGCGCGCGAAGTGCTTGCCGTCGATGCGCCACTGCACGCCGCGGCCTTCCGATTCGAAGCGCACGCGCTGGCGCAGCGGCGGGATGTCGGGATCGAGCGCGATGATCGTGCCGTCGGCCGGTGCCGTGATGCGCGCGACGCTGGCCGCGCCTGCGGCGCCGGGGTCGTTCGCGAGCGCGAACAGCGGCTGCTCGGTGCCCTGCACGAACCATTCGTCGCGCGCGGCCTCGAGCGCGTTGCCGTCGGGACCGGGGCCGAAGTCGATGTGCGTGCGCACCAGGCCCGGTGGCGGCGCGGGCGCGCGGCTCGGCTCGCGCGCGTGCAGGAAGCGCATGACCTCGGCCCAGACCGGCGCCGCGCCGCTGGTGCCGCTCACGTCCCACATCGATGCGCCGCTCGCATTGCCGACCCACACGCCGACCGTGTAGCGCTGCGACCAGCCCACGGCCCAGTTGTCGCGCATGTCCTTGCTGGTGCCGGTCTTCACCGCGCTCCAGAAGCGGGTCGAGAGGATGCTGTCGAGGCCGAAGGTGCGGGTACGCGCGTTGGGGTCGGAGAGGATGTCGCCGACGATGAAGGCGGCGCGCGGGTCGAGCACCGGGGCCGGGGCGGCCTTTGCGGCGGTGGTGGCGGCGGCGGTGGTGGGGGTCTTCTTCGACTTGTCCGGCGCGGCCGGCGCCAGCAAGGTGGTCGTGCCGTAGCGCCCGCCGTTGGCCAGCATGCGGTAGGCATTGGTCAGCGACAGCAGCGTGACCTCGGCGCTGCCGAGCGCGAGGCTGTAGCCGTAGTAGTCGCCGCTCTCGCGCAGCGGCAGGCCCGCCGCGCGCAGCCCGCGCGCGAAGGATTCGGGCGACACCATCACCAGCGTGCGCACGGCCGGCACGTTGAGCGAGGCCGCGAGCGCGGTGCGCGCCGACACCGGGCCCTTGAAGCGCCGGTCGTAGTTCTGCGGGATGTAGAGGCCGCTCGCGGTGTTGATCTGCGCCGACGAGTCCTCGATCAGCGAAGCGGCGGTGAGCCGCTGCTCGGCGATCGCCTGGCCGTAGAGCAGCGGCTTGAGCGTCGAGCCCGGCTGGCGCATCGCGGTCACGCCGTCGACCTCGGCCGCCTGGCTCAGCGGCCCCGAGGAGCCGATCCAGGCCAGCACCTCGCCGGTGGCGTTGTCGAGCACCACCAGCGCGCCGTCCTCCACGTGCCGGCCGCGCAGCTCGCGCAGGTGGCGCTGCAGGGTGCCGAGCGCGAAGCGCTGCAGCGGCGCGCGCAGCGTGGTGCGCACGCTGCCGTCGCCGGCGTCCTTCGCGGCCGTCTTGGCCTCGCCCGGCTGCGTGTCCTCCTGTCCGGGCTCGCGGCCCTCGCGCGCCTGGCGCAGCGCGCGCCGCGCGGCATGCGGCGCGATGCCCTCGCTGGCATCGAAGGCGCGCCGTTGCACCGCGGCGCTGGTGAACATGTCGAGCGCCTCGCAGTCGGCCTTGCGCTGCGGCTCCATGGCGCGCAGCACCTCGCAGGCGCGCTGCGCCACCAGGGCCGGCCGCGCATTGGGCGCGCGCACCAGCGCGGCGGCCACCGCGGCCTCGCGCGCGTCGAGGCCGCTCGGCGCCTTGCCGAACAGGGTGCGCGAGAGCGCGTCGATGCCCACGATCTCGCCGCGGAACGGCACGCTGTTGAGGTAGGCCTCGAGGATCTGGTCCTTGCGCCACTGGCGTTCGAGCTGGGCCGCGGCCACGGTCTGGCCGAGCTTCTGCGTCAGGCTGCGGCCGCCGCCACCGCGCCGCAGGTCCTCGTCGAGCAGGCCCGAGAGCTGCATCGTGATGGTCGAGGCGCCGCGCGTGCGCGTGTTCCAGAGGTTGCCCCAGGCCGCGGCCGAGACCGCGCGCCAGTCGACGCCGCTGTGCTCGTAGAAGCGCCGGTCCTCGCTGAGCACCATCGCCGTGCGCAGCGCCGGCGAGATGTCGGCCAGCGCCGTCCACTGGCCGCGCCGCACGCTGGCGTCGGTGCGCACGCGCTGCAGCAGTTCGCCGTTGCGGTCGAGCACCGCGGTGTCGGACGAGCGGAAGTCGCGCTTCACCTCCTCGAAGCCGGGCACGGCCCATGCGGCCTGCGTCGTCAGCATCAGCGCGGCGAGCGCCAGCATGAGGCGCGGGAACGCGGGAGGAGGAAACAAGGCGGTGGGGGTCGGCATCAGGGCAGGGGTGCGCGCGGGGAATGCGCCGGGCTGGAAAGCGGCCGCCATTCTCGGCCATGCGCGTCGGGCTGCCGTCCTGCCGAAAGATGTAGACGGAAGTTCGAACCGGTGCCGCGCGGCATGCGCCTACTCGCGGACGCGGGACGCACCGCCACGCGGGGGCCGGGCGCGTCGCTCACAGTCGGCAGCAGCTGCCACATCCGGTCACACAACTTCACCGCGGCGCAGCCATCGCGACACCGCGGCCCGACCTGCGTGGCCTTCAATGCGCTACCGCTGCGGTGCCCAGAGGCCAGCCGCCGCGGTGTTCCACAACCATTCCAAGGAGAACCCTCATGAAGAACAACAGACTCGCCACCCTGGCCGTCGTGCTGTCGGCCTCGGCCGTGCTGGCCGGCTGCGTGGTTGCCCCCGGCTACGACCGCCCGCCGCCGCCGCGCCATGGCGACCGTGACCGCGATGGCGTGCCGAACCGCTACGACCGCGATCGCGACGGCGATGGCGTGCCCAATCGCTACGACAGCCGTCCGGGCGATCCGCGCCGCAACTGATGGAGGGGCCGGCTCAGGCCGGCCGGCGCGCCATCAGCGCCCACAGCCCCGCCGCGCTCAGCAGCGCGCCGCCGCCGAGGTTGAAGCGGCGCTGTGCGCGCGGCGACGACAGCAGGCGTCGCGCCGAGCCAGCGAACACCGCATAGAGCGTGGCGTTGAGCGTGGCCATCGCGACGAAGGTCAGCGCCAGCACCCACATCTGCGGTGCGACCTCGGCCTTCTGGCTGATGAACTGCGGCAGGAAGGCCACGAAGAACACGATGCCCTTGGGGTTGAGCGCCGTCACCAGATAGGTGTTGGCGAACAGCCGCCAGCGCGAGGCGGGTGCTTCGGGCGTCGCGATCTCGGCGCTCGACACGCCCGCGCGCAGCAGCTTGATGCCCAAGTACAGCAGATACAGCCCGCCCACCCACTTCACCGCGTTGAACCAGAAGGCCGAGGCCGCGAGCAGCGTGCCCAGGCCCAGCAGCGACACCACCAGCGCGGTCGAGTCGCCGAGCGCCACCGCCGCCACCAGCGGCACGTTGGCGCGGCGGCCATGCGACATCGAGTAGCTGATCACGGTGAGGATGGTCGGGCCGGGAATGATCAGCAGCACGGCCGAGGCGGCCACGAAAGCGAGCCAGAGTTCGAAGGGCATGAGGGTGTCTCCTGGGGTTGTGTTTGTCTGTCAGGGATCGATCGCCGTGCGCGCCACGTGCCAGGTGCCGCGGTGGCCATCGACGTAGCGCAGGGGCGAGTTGACCAGATCGTCGAGGTCGACGTCGTCGAGGCAGGTCACGTTCACGCCATAGGCATGGGCGCCGGTCTCGGGCGAATGGCCCACGCCGAAGGAGCGCACGCCGCAGAGCTTGCAGACGATGTAGTGGCTGTTGCGGCTGTCGAGCATCTGGTCGCTGAGTTCGGATTCGCCCTCGAGCAGGCGAAAGGCCTCGGGCTCGACGATGGCCGGCCAGAAGCGCGTGCGGGTGCAGATCGCGCAGTTGCAGCGCAGCGTGCCCAGGCTCAGGTCGATGTCGGCTTCGAAGCGCACGGCGCCGCAGTGGCAGCCTCCGATATAGGTCTTTCTCATTCGGTCGATGTCCGCGTCTTCTTGAATGTGTTTCGGCTTGCAAGGCACGATACCAAAGGCCTTTTGGCCCTGCGCCGCGGCAGGCGCAAAAACCGTGCGCGGCGAAGGCCGAACGCGGCGGGCTCAGGCGCGCGTGCCGGCCGCGGTCACGAAAGCTGCGTGCCGAAGCGCGCCGCCGAGCGGGCCTTGGCGCGCTCGGCTTCCACTTCGCGGTCGCGCGGCTCGGCCGTGGTCACCAGCGATTCGAGCAGCCGCGCCGCGCTGGCGCTGACTTCCTCGACGGCGCGTTCGAATGCGGCTTCGTTGGCGCGCGAGGGCACGTTGAAGCCGCTGAGCTTGCGCACGAACTGCAGGGCCGCGGCGCGGATCTCCTGCTCGGTGGCGGGCGGCTCGAAGTTGTAGAGGGTCTTGATGCTCCTGCACATGGTGTCGGGTCTCCGGGCTCTTGTCGGGTACGGACCAGTCTAGTGGGGCGCGGTGGCCTCGGTGGCGAGCAGGGCCATGGCGTGGACGTCGTGGTAGATGCCGTCGACGCGCATCGCCTGGCGTTGCAGGCCTTCGTGCTGGAAGCCGAAGCGCTCGTAGAGGGCCTTGGCGGGGAGGTTGTCGTCGCGCACCGTGAGTTCGATGCGGGTGAGGCCTTTGAGCCAGGCAGCTTCGATGGCGGCGCGCAGCAGTTGTGGGCCGAGGCCGCGGCCGCGGGCGTTGGGGTGCAGGGCGATGCCGAGGGTGCCTGCGTGGGCGCGGGTCTGGCCGAAGGTGGGGGCTATGTCGCACCAGCCTATGACCTGGTTGTTTTCTACGGCTACGAAGTGGGGGGAGTGGGTGGCGCGCAGGTGGCGGTAGAAGTCGGTTGTCGAGTCGTAGGGCGGGGCTTCGGTGAGGGCCAGGTACTTTTTTTCTCGGGCTACCGTGTCGAGGGTTTGGTGGAGGGAAGGGTAGTGGTGCTCTTCTGCGGGGAGGATCGTTGGCATGGTGCGGGGCAGTTTGCCAGCGGTCTTGGTTTTTGTGACTGTGCTTTTCTTGTTGAGGCCGTTGGCCGGGTCTCGCCCCGGCGGGCGAGTCACTTTCTTTTGCTTCGCCAAAAGAAAGTAACCAAAGAAAAGGCGACCCACTGTCTGCGACCCCTTCGCTGCGCTCCGGGGCAACCTGCGGTGCTCGCGTTTCGCGGGGTCTCGCAGAACTCGCTCCACT
>Ga0209902_101020_pt1 | contig 17655 bp, 15 predicted proteins | sample FECB27metaG_FD_188304 | JGI IMG/M metagenome (GOLD analysis project Ga0209902, IMG submission 188304) | Cyanobacterial communities from the Joint Genome Institute, California, USA - FECB-27 (SPAdes) (version 2) | ecosystem: Environmental > Aquatic > Thermal springs > Hot (42-90C) > Microbial mats...
GGTTCGCACCACCGCCCTTTCGTTTTTCGGCGCGTCGATCGTTCAGCCGGCCTTGTCGAGCCAGGCCGTCCAATATTGCGCGATACCGGCGCGCGGTGAGCCCTGCACCTTCGCGAATGCCGCCTTTGCCGCATCCTTCTGGCCCTGACGCGCCAGCGCGATACCCAGGCGGGTGTTCACTTCGTCAGCATCCACGCCACCCTTGGTGAGCGCTAGTTCGTACAGCGAGGCGGCCTTGGTGTAATCGCCATAGCCCAGATAGGCATTGGCAACGCCCGCAGCGCCGACGCCATTGGCAGCGCCCGCCACGGTCTTTTCCTCAGCCGCGAGCGATGCCTTGTCGGTCGCCGCCTTGGCGGTGACTTCCTTGTGAAGTTCAGCGACGTCGGGGCTCTTGCCCGGCGTGCTGCTCGCCTTCAGGTGATCGAGCACCATCTTGGCCTCACCGGGCAGGCCGGCGCGGCTCGCCAGATAGGCATATTCGTAATGATCCTTCTCGCCGGCGAGCGCATCGGCCGCGAGCATCAGGCGATAGAGATCGATCAGCGGCTTGTCGGCCGGGTTCTGGCTGTCGCGGAACACGATCAGCGCGGTCCGCCAGTTCTCGGGCGTCGGATATGCCTTGACGTGCATCACCGTCCATTTGGTGACGTCGTTGTTCAGCTTACCCTTATAAGCCTGGCCGAAACCGAACTTGTACCAGTCCTCAGGCGGCTTGCGACCGGCAGCGGTCTCGGCAGCCAGCGCCTGTTCGAGCGTGCTCAGCACCTGCTGATACTTGCCCGTATCCGCATAGATCTTCGCCTGGCTCAGATACAGGTCGGTGTTGACGTAGTTCGCGGCGGCGGCGGCGGCATATTCGGTCTCGGCCTTCGCATAGTCCTTGCGGTCCGACGCGAACTTGCCGACGAAGAAGTGATATTTGCCGACATCGGCGGCCGGGACCATGCCGCTGGCGAGCATCGCGCCGAGCGCCTTTTCCTGCGCCAGGACGTTCTGCGACTTGGTGGCGGCGTCGAGGCGATACTGGTTGAGGAAGTAAACCTCGTCGGGCGTCTTCGCGGCGCCTTCGGCCGCATCGATCGCAGCGAGCGTACCCGGCCAGTCGGACGCCTTATAGGCCTTGTCGATCGGCCCCGCGGCGTCGCGGAATTCCTTGCTCAGCTTGAGCTGCTTGGGCTTGGCCGCTTCTTCCTTCGGCTTCTTCTGCGCCTGCGCAGGGATCGCCGCCATCGACACGGAGCCCAGCGCGAGCGCGAGTCCGAGCGCCGTCTTCGATACCAACTTCATTGATCGTTTCTCCATCTAGATCGCCAGGCCGCGCTGTCCCGCGCGTTCGTAACGCTGCCTAATCGCGCCCGCTCCGTGGCACAAGCCTCACAACTGCAAGATGCACATGGAGTTCCGGCGCTTAACTGCGGTTGAACGCCATTCCGCGCTATCACTTTGACGCGACGGACGGCGATGGTCTACCGGGCGCGCAATGCTCGCCTTCCTCTCCCCCGCGAAATCGCTCGATTACAGCTCCGAAATCCCCGGTTTCGGCGTCACCAATCCGCGTTTCGAATCGGAATCGGCGATTCTTGCCGACGCCGCCGCCGATCTTTCGGCACAGCGGCTGATGGCAATCATGGATATCTCGGAGAATCTCGCGGTCCTGAACGTCGAGCGTTATGCGAATTTCGCGAACCTGCCGACGCGCCCCGCGATCTACGCCTTTGCCGGCGACGTCTATGTCGGGTTCGAAGCGCGGACGCTGGACGAGGGCGCGATTCGTTTCGCGCAGGACCATATCCGCATCCTCTCCGGCCTTTACGGCCTGCTGCGTCCGCTGGATGCCATTCGCCCCTATCGGCTGGAGATGGGCACGCGCTGGGCCCCGGCCAGCGGCGACCTTTACGGTTTCTGGGGTCAGCGCATCGCCGACCTGGCAATGGCCGATCTGAAGGCGGACGGCTCGAACACCATCATCAACCTGGCGAGCCGCGAATATTGGGGTGCGGTGGAGGGCCGGCTGGATCCGTCCGTCCGCGTCATCACCATCGATTTCCGCGAGGAAGGTCCCAACGGCCTGCGCTTCAACAGCTTCGCCGCGAAGCGGGCCCGCGGCATGATGGCCCGCTTTATCTGCGAGCATCATCATCGCAATCCCGAAACACTGAAGGATTTCGATACCGACGGCTATCGCTACGAAGCCGAGGGCAGCGACGAGACGCTCTGGCGCTTCATCCGCCGCTGAAACAGCCTCCTCGCGTGCGCGCGTGCGTACGCGCGAGGGGTGGCGCTGCCGCTGCCCATAAGCTAGGACGTGTCATCGACACGAAACAAATCTGAAAGCACCAAATTGAGCACCGACGAGACCGTCCTCGCCGACCCTTCGGACATTACCCCGATCAACATCGTCGACGAGATGAAGTCGAGCTATCTCGACTATGCGATGTCGGTGATCGTCAGCCGCGCGCTGCCCGACGTGCGCGACGGCCTGAAGCCCGTCCACCGCCGCATCCTTTATGCCTGCCAGGAGGCGGGTTATGTCGCGGGGCGCCCCTATCGCAAGTGCAGCCGTATCGTCGGCGACGTCATGGGTAAATATCACCCGCATGGCGACAGCGCGATCTACATGGCCCTGGCCCGCCTGGCGCAGGACTGGTCGATGCGCGTGATGCTGATCGATGGCCAGGGCAATTTCGGTTCGATGGACCCCGACGAACCGGCGGCCATGCGCTATACCGAAGCGCGGCTCGCGAAAGTGACCAATTACCTGCTCGAGGATCTCGACAAGGACACGGTCGATTTCACGCCCAATTACGACGCGTCCGAAACCGAGCCGCAAGTCCTGCCCGCCCGCTTCCCCAACCTGCTGGTCAACGGCGCCGGCGGCATCGCGGTGGGCATGGCGACCAACATCCCGCCCCACAATCTGGGCGAAGTGATCGACGCCTGCCTCGCCTATATCGATCGCAGTGCGCTCGGTGGCGAGGAATTGAGCATCGACGATCTGATCCAGATCGTCCCCGGCCCCGATTTCCCGACCGGTGCACTGATCCTGGGACAGCATGGCGCGCGTTCCGCCTATCACACCGGCCGCGGATCGATCATCATGCGGTCGAAGCATGTGGTCGAGGAAGGCCGCGGCGACCGGCGTTCGATCGTGCTGACCGAGATCCCGTACCAGACGGGCAAGAACAACCTGGTCGAGAAGATCGCCGAGGCGGCGAAGGACAAGCGGATCGAGGGCATCTCCGACATCCGCGACGAATCCAACCGACTGGGCGTCCGCATCGTCATCGACCTGAAGCGCGACGCCACGCCCGACGTGGTGCTCAACCAGCTCTGGCGTCACACGCCGGCGCAGAGCAGCTTTCCCGCGAACATGCTCGCGATCCGCGGCGGCCGCCCGGAACTGTTGAACCTGCGCGACATCATCGAATCCTTCGTGAAGTTCCGCGAAGAGGTGATCACCCGCCGTTCGAAGTTCGAGCTGATGAAGGCGCGCGAACGGGCGCACCTGTTGCTCGGCCTCGTCATCGCGGTCACCAATCTGGACGAAGTGGTCCGTATCATCCGCGGATCGGCGAGCCCCGCAGAGGCGCGTGCCGCGCTGCTCGCGCGCGAATGGCCGGTGGCCGAGATCGCGGGCTATCTGCGCCTGGTCGAGGCGGTCGAGCATGAAGTGGACGGCGACACCTATCGTCTGTCCGAGCTTCAGGTCCGCGCGATCCTCGATCTGCGCCTCCACCGCCTGACCGCGCTGGGCCGCGACGAGATCGGCAACGAACTGAAGATCCTGGCGGACAGCATCGCCGAACTGCTCGCCATCCTGGCCGATCGCGTGAAGCTCTATGGCGTGATGCGCGACGAGATCCAGGCGGTGCGCGACGAATTCGCCACGCCGCGCAAGACGCTGATCGCTCCGGCGGCCGACGGGATCGACGACGAGGATCTGATCGAGCGCGAAGAGATGGTCGTGACCGTCACCATGGGCGGCTATATCAAGCGGACCAGCCTCGATACCTTCCGCGCGCAGAAGCGTGGCGGCAAGGGCCGGGCCGGCATGTCGACCAAGGACGAGGATGCCGTCACCGAACTGTTCGTGACGTCGACCCACACGCCGGTGCTGTTCTTCTCGACGCACGGCAAGGTCTATCGCATGAAGGTCTGGCGCCTTCCCGAGGGCGCACCGGCGACGCGCGGCCGTTCGATGAACAACCTGCTGCCGCTGGCGGAAGGGGAATTGATCTCGACCGTGCTGCCGCTGCCCGAGGACGAAAGCGAATGGAGCAAGCTCCATGTCATCTTCGCCACCGCGCATGGCGGCGTGCGCCGCAACAGCATGGATTCCTTCTCGAACGTGCCGACCAACGGCAAGTTCGCGATGCGCTTCGAAGAGGATGCGACCGACCGGCTGATCGGCGTCGCGCTGCTGACCGAGGAGGACGACGTCCTGCTTGCGACGCGACAGGGCAAGGCCATCCGGTTCGAGGCGACCGCGGTGCGCGAGTTCCAGAGCCGGACCTCCACCGGCGTGCGCGGCGTCACGCTGAAGGACGACGACGAAGTGATCTCGCTCTCGATCCTGCGCGGATCCGACGCCACCACCGAGGAACGCGAAGCCTACCTCCGCGCGGCGCCGTGGAAGGACAACGAGAACGCGCCGACGCTGTCGCCCGAGCGCATGAAGCAACTCGAGGATGCGGAGGAATTCATCCTCACCGTCTGTGCCAACGGCTATGGCAAGCGCAGTTCGGCCTATGAATATCGCCGCACCAATCGCGGTGGACAGGGCATCACCAATATCGACAACATCGCCCGCAACGGTCCGGTCGTCGCCAGCTTCCCGGCGCATGCGCACGAACAGCTCATGCTGGTCACCGATCAGGCCAAGCTGATCCGCATGGGCCTCGACACGCTGCGCGTCATCGGCCGCGGCAGTGCCGGCGTACGGCTGTTCAACGTCGCCAATAACGAGCATGTCGTCAGCGCCGCGAAGATCGAGGAAAGCGACGACGAGGCCGATACCGAGGCCGACGCAGCAGCAGAGTCCGCCGACAACGCGGACGCCGCCGTCGATCAATCCGAAGGCGCGTGATCAGGGGATGACCAGGGAGCGCTTCGACCGGTCTGAAGCGCTCCCTCGCCCCTGCATTAACCTATAGCTTTTCCGGAAAATTAAGCGTCCCCGCGTAAGGCCGGGAGATGTTTTTCCGCCGGCCATCCGCATGGGCGTAGAGCCCGGCATCCCCGCGATGGCACGCGGCGCGCCGGCCGGCCCCGCGCCGGTGGCGACGCTCGTCCAGCCCGCCGCACTCGATTCTGCGTTGGTGACGGCATGGCGGGATCTGGCGCGCCATGCGTCGGAGCCGAATTGCTTCCTGCATCCCTGGTTCCTGTTGCCCAGCCTGACGCATCTGCGCGACGGGGCGGACATCCGCATCGCCATCGTCATCGCCGGCCGTCACATGATCGCGCTGATGCCGGTCTATATCGCGACGAATTACGGCCGGATGCCAGCCGCTCACGTCGAAACCTGGGTTCATGGACAGAGCTTCCTCGGCACGCCGCTGATCCGTGCCGGGCACGAGACCGAGGCCGCGGCCGCGCTGATCGGCCTGTTCGACGGCCATGACTGGGCACGGGGCTTCGTCCATATCACGCACATCGCCGAACATGGACCGGTGCACCGGGGCTTTGTGAGCGCCGCCGCTGCGCGCGGCCGCCCCTGCGATACGGTCAACCATCGTTCTCGGGCGCTGCTCGAAAGCACGCTCGATGCCGACGCCTATTTGGAACAAGCGATCCGCGGCAAGAAGCGCAAGGAATTGCGACGCCTCGCCAATCGCCTTGCCGAACTCGGACGGGTCGAGACGCGCGCCTTTGGCCCCGGCGACGATGCCGCCGCATGGGCCGCCGACTTCCTTGCGCTGGAAAGCGCGGGCTGGAAAGGCAGCGAGGGCGAGGCGCTGGCCAATCAGGCGGCGACGCGCGCCTTCTTTCACGACGTCGTCACCGGCGCGGCGGACGCGCGCATGCTGGACATGCTGCGCATCGACCTGGACGGTCGCGCCATCGCCATGCTGGTGAACTTCGCCACGCCCCCAGGCAGCTTCTCGTACAAGATCGCCTATGACGAGGAATTCTCGCGCTTCTCCCCCGGCGTGCTCATCGAACTCGACAATATCGCGCGCGTGCTCGGCTCGGACACCATCCGCTGGATGGATAGCTGTGCGGCCGAGGGGCATCCGATGATCGACCATTTGTGGACCGAGCGCCGCTCGATTGTCCGCATCACCCTTCCCCTCTCCGGCCCGGCCCGTCGCGCGCAGTTCGCGCTGTGCCGAGCCGCCGAAGAGGGATCAGCCGCGCTCCGGCGCCTGCTCGCCGACAGAAAAGGTGGCTCATGACCGACATCCTCGCTTTCGACGACGCCTCACGCGAAGCGCTGACCGCCGTCTATCCAGAAACGCCCGCGATCATCCCGCACCGGCTGCTCGACCATCCGATGCTCACGCTGGAGGCGCTTGCCGCGCTCGGCGCACGCATGCCCGCGCGGAGCGTCGAGTATAACAGCGGCGCGCTTCCCATCGGCGTCGATCCCGCAGCGACGCCGGGCAACGGCCTGGGCATCGAGGATACGATCCGCTCGATCGAGGAGAACGGATCCTGGATGGTGCTCAAGAATGTCGAACAGGATCCGGCCTATGCCGCGCTGCTGAGCGGAGCGCTTGCCGAGATCGTGTCGGTCATCGATCCCGTCACCGGTGCGATGGACAAGCTGGAGGCGTTCATCTTCGTCTCCTCGCCGGGCGCGGTCACACCCTATCATTTCGATCCCGAGCACAACATCCTGCTCCAAATCCGCGGCCGGAAGACGATGACCGTCTTCCCCTCGGACGATCCGGAACTCGCATCTGCACTGGCACACGAGAATTTCCATCGCGGCGAGCATCATCGCAACCTGCCCTGGCAGGACGGTTTCGCCGAAAAGGGTACGGCGTTCACGCTGACGCCCGGCAAGGCAATCCACGTCCCCGTCAAGGCGCCGCACTGGGTACAGAACGGTCCCGAGGTCTCGATCTCGTTGTCGGTCACCTGGCGTTCGGACTGGAGCGCGAACGAGGCCAGCGCCCGGCTCGCGAACCATTACCTCCGCAAGCTCGGCCTCGACCCCAAATCGCCGGGCCGCTTCCCGGAACGCAACATGGCCAAGGCCATCGCGCACCGCGCCTATGCCAAGGCTATACGGACGGTGAAGCGGGGCTAGATCGGACGTAAACGCCTCGTCCTGCCGTCATTGCGAGCGTAGCGACGAACCAATCCAATGGTTGAAGCACCCCTGGATTGCCGCGCTTCGCTCGCAATGACGCAGAATCTACCCCCCGGTCGCCGCCGCGATCGCCGCGCGCGCTTCGGTGACCGCCGCCGCCTCGACCTTCTTGCCCTTGGCGATCTCGTCGGCCAGCCCCATCAGTTTCGGCCCGGTCACTGACCCGTTCTGCGCTTCTTCCGTCACGGTCACGCCATTGTGCTTGGCGATCGCGGCATCCCATGCGGCGCGGACCGCGGCCCAATAGCCCTTGGTCTTCGCCCAATATTCGTCGGCCTTGGCGATCTGGAAGCCGGTGTCGGTGTCGTAGCTGTTGATAACCGTTTCCTGGACCACGGCGGCGAGCGCGCCGTCCTTGCCAGCGATCTTCATATTGTCCTGCGTATGGACCCAGCCGTCGGGCGTCAGCGCGTGACGGTTCACGCCCAGATAACGATCGTACACCGGATTGCGCACCGCATCGCGGCGGGCCAGCGGCCGCCAGCTCTCGCCGCTCGTCCAGCGCGGCGCGCCCAGATCGTGCTGCCAGCGCCCGATGCCGCCGTAGCGCGGCGAGTCGTCGGTCTGCCAGACGGTCTGTTCCCAGGCGCCTTTGCGCTGCGCCTCGGCCACCGGCTTGAGCTGCCAGCGGCCCTTGCCCTGATATTCGAGCAGGGTCGCGGGCTCGTAGGTCCAGTCCTGTCGCCAATGCTTCACCAGGAAAACCTCACCCTCATGGCTGACCACCAGGATATGCTGGAGGCGGATCACGCGTCCCGTATCCTCGACGACGCGCACCACCTCGAACCCGCCCGAGGTCTTCGGGTCGATCGGCGTGTAGTCGGCGCGCCAGGGCACCGTCTCGCGGAAGTCGAAATTGACGTGGAAGGTGCCTGCCATGCCGAGAATGGCCTTGCGGTCCGCCTCGAACGTGGAGGCCGCTGCCTCGGTCTGCGCCGACGCCGCCGGTGCGGCGCCGATCGCGGCCAGCCCCAGCATGCCTGCCAGCGCCAGCGTCTTCACAATGTCCCTCATATACGTCCCTCTCTCGATCGTCGTCATCAGAAGCGCGCGCTCAGCGACACGCTCACGTTGCGGCCGGGCTGGGTGTAGGCGTCGGTCACCGTGCTGGTCGCCGCCAGCCCGCGCACGTCGCTCCACCAGGCATATTTCTTGTCCAGGATGTTGAAGAGGCCCGCACGCAGCGTGAAGGCGTCGGCCACCTTCACGAAGGCGGTCGCATCCAGGATGGTGAAGGCGTCGGGGCGATAGGCGGTCGCGACGGCACGTCCGGCTTCCTTCCGCGCCGAATGGGTCAGGATGAGCTGTCCGCCGAAACGGTCGCCCGGCTCGCGCCAGCCGATCCCCGCGACCAGCTTGAGCGGATCGATGCTCGCCAGCGGCGCGCGAACCGCCCCGCGGAAGCTGTCGCCCTTGGCATAGGAGATCGCGACCTGGCCGTTCAGGCCGTTGTCGGCGCGCAGTTCCAGCTTGCCCTCCAGCCCCTCGATCTTCACGCGCGCCAGGTTCACATATTGATAGATGATCGGATCGGTGGTGCTGCCGCTGCCCGAGATCGTTTCCTGGCTGATGAAGTTGCGGAAACGCCCGCTGAAGCCGGTGACGCTGGCGAACAGATGATCGCTGGAGAAGCGGACGCCGCCCTCGATCGTCTTGCTGGTCTCAGGCTTCAGGTCCGGGTTCGCGATCGTCCTGTACGCACCGAAGGGCGAGGTGAGGTTTTCGAAGAACTGGTTCACCTGGCTCGGCGCCGGCGCCTTGAAGCCATGGGCATAGTTGGCGAACAGGCTCGCACCGCCGCCCAGCTTCGCGACCGCGCCGATCTTCGGCGACAGCCGCGATCCGTTCTGCTTCGCCGCCGCGAAGGTCGGCAGAAGCGGATCATCCTGCGGGCTCAGATCGTAATAGTCGAAGCGTAGCGCCGGATAGAGGGTGAAGCGACCGTCCGCGATCTCGATCCGGTCGGACAGATAGGCGCCGGCCAGCGTGAAATCGGTTACCGGGAAAGCACGGGTCGGGAAGGTCTCCGGCGCGGTCGGCACGGTGCCGCCGCGAAGCCCCTTCTGCCGCGTCACCGACACATCGGCACCCCAGGCGAGCTGATGAGTGATCGCGCCCGTGCCGAAGCTGCTGCGGAAATCGGCCGCCGCGCCGATCACGCGGTTCTCAAAGATGTTGAGGCGCGTGCGATCGAGCGCGGTGTTACGATCCTCGGCGATGAACTGGCGGTTCTCGCCATCCTGCCAATATGCGGCGATCTGGATGTAATCGATCGCGCCTTCGCCCTCGTAGCGCCAGTCGAGCGCAGCGCGGCTGCGGGTCACGCTGTCGTGCGCCTGCAGGTCGATCACCGCGGTCGCGGCGAGCACCGCGGGCGGGGTCGGCGGCGGTGCGACGCCGCTCAGCACGTTCGTGTCGACGACGCTCTTCTGATATTCGCCGGTCAGGCGGATACGGCTGTTCGGACCTGTCTGATAGACGATCTTGCCGAGCAGCGCGTCCGATGTGGTGTCCTGCGGATTGGGCGCGGTCCGCCGGGAATCGGGTGAGCGGTTGGCGCCCATATTGTCGAGTTCCTGCCCGTCGCGGCGCGTATAGGCGACCATGGCCGACAGGTCGCCGCTGCGCCCCGCGACGATCGCGGTCTCGCTGAACTCCTGATCCGCGCTGTCATAGGATGCGCGAACACGGCCGCCGAAATTGCGGTCGGCGCCGATCAGGTCGACGGGATCGCTGGTCACGAAGCTGACTGCACCGGCCAGCCCGTCGCTGCCGTAGAGCGCCGAGGCGGGGCCGCGCAGGATCTCGACCGACTTCACCAGCCCGAGATCGACATAGCTGCCGCGCCCCGCCGCCTGCGCACCGAATTCGAAACCGTCGGGCACGCGGATACCGTCCACCTGGATCAGCACGCGATTGCCGTCGAGGCCGCGGATGTTGAAGCTGGATGCGCCGTCGCGACCAGTGACGCCAAGCGCCGCGCCGAAGCGGCTGGGCGACTGGCGGACGCTGACGCCCGGCTCGAAGCGGACGAGGTCCTTGATGTCGGACACCATCTCGTCCGCGATCTGCTCCTCGGTCTTCACGGTCACCGTGGCGGGCACGTCCTCCACCTTCTCCGGCGTCCGCGTCGCGATGACCGTGATGGCGGGCGCACGCGCGCCCTCGTCCTCGTCGGGCGCCTGCGCCCAGGCCGGCGCGGCGAGCGCGCATGCGATGACGGCGGACAACGGATAACGGTGCATGGAACAACCCCTGAATTGCTATTGATAGTGATTCTCGATAGCGTTCTAGAAGTATCACCCGGTTGACGTCAAGCAGGCGTGTCGGATCCCGCCGCACAAGGCCTTGCGCGGGGGAACGGTCGTCGTAGATGACGGATCGGGGGCGGTCTTCCTCCCCTTGGCGATCAGTTCGTGGCCGCGCTCCGTAGCGTGCGGACCACGCCGACGAAGATCAGTAACTGCCCAAGATAATAGAGCAGCCAGATCGCGGGACTTGCCCAGATCGCGCCTTCCAGTGGCCCCATGCGCGCGAAGATCAGCAAGTCGGATGCCAGGAACATCATCGCGCCCACTCCGGTCCGCAGCCGCGGGAAGCGGCTTGCCCACGCCGTGGCCGCCATTGCCGCGACGAACGCCGCATAGATGGCGATGCCCGTCGCCTGCGCGCGATCCGTCGGCAGCGACCAGGCGATGAAGGCGCCAAACGGCACCACGAGCAGCACCAGCCCCTTCTGACTGGCGGCAAGTGCCGGGCGCCGATTGGACAGATAAAGCGCGATCGCCGTGACATGCCCGGCCATGAAGGCGATGGCGCCGACAATCAGTCCGGCAGTTTCGAGCAGCACGTCGCCGAGCGCGCCCAATGCCAGGACCGCCGCAAGCAGCCAGCCGTCACGCCCCCGCGCCTCGACGGCCGCGGCGATGGCGAGCAGCGCAACCCCGGCCCCCTTCCAGATCGTGGTCAGCGCGAACGGCCAGGACAGGCCGAGGATCGCGATATAGCTGAGGCCGAAGGCGAGGCTCAGCGCGACGAGCGCGCGCGCACTGCCACTCAGGCCGGCGTGTGGCACACCGCCTCCACATTGATGCCGTCGGGATCGAGCACGAAGGCGGCGTAATAATCGGGATGATAATGCGAACGCAGCCCCGGGGCGCCGTGATCGGTGCCGCCCGCCGTGAGCGCGGCCGCGTGAAAGGCATCGACGATCGCGCGGTCACCGACGCGGAAGGCGACATGCGTCCCCTGCCCCACGCACTCATTGTCGCCGATCCAGAAAAAAGGGCTGCCCTCGGCGCCGAAACCGACCGCGGTGCCGCCGCCCCCGGTCAGATCGGGGCCGACCTCCATCATCTCGACGATACCGAGCGGCGCCAGCGCCGCCGCGTAGAAGGCACGCGACCGCGCAAGATCCGAAACCGCGACGCCGATATGGTCCAGCATGGTGCCCTCCCGTCAGACGTAAAGATCGACGATGTCGGCCTCCGCCGAAACCGCCTGATGCAGCAGCGTGCGATGACACATGCCGGGATCGCGTTCGAAGCACAGCAGTGCGCTGGGCTTCTCAGCCGCCAGTTCGATCATCTGCTGCGCCTGTACCATCGCCTCGGGCAGTTCGAGTTGTCCGGCATAGACTCGCTCCAGCCCGGCGCGATTGCCCTTGCGCGCCGCTTCCCGCCCCTCGGGCGGCGTGCCCAGCGCCTTCAGATGGACATAGTCGATCCCGGCCTCGCGAAGGCCCGCGGCGAGCACATTCTTGGAGAAGCCCGGCTTGCGCGACAACGGCACGGCGCGCACATCGATCACCCGCTCCACGCCTGCCGCTCGAAGCGTCGCGATGAACGCTTCCTGCGTTGCGCCTTCATAGCCGATGGTGAACAGCTTCATGGGCGTCAGCATAGCAAAGACGACACCGCTCCCCTAGAGGGTCGGGCATGACTTACCAGATCCATATCATCGGCGGCGGCCTCGCGGGCTCCGAGGCCGCATGGCAGCTTGCCAATGCCGGCGTGAAGGTGCGCCTCTCCGAAATGCGCGGCAGCGGCGAGATGACGCCGGCGCATCAGACCGACGGGCTTGCCGAACTCGTCTGCTCCAACAGCTTCCGGTCCGACGACGCGTCGAGCAACGCGGTCGGGCTGCTCCATGCCGAGATGCGCGCGCTGGGATCGCTGATCATGGCGCAGGCCGATATCCACAAGGTGCCGGCGGGCTCCGCACTGGCGGTTGATCGCGACGGTTTTTCCGCCGGGGTCACCGCGGCGCTGGAAGCGCATCCGAATATCGAGACCGTGCGCGAGCGGATCGACGCCCTGCCGATGTCAGGCCCGACCATCGTCGCCACCGGCCCGCTCACCGCGGCGCGACTGGCCGAGAGCATCGGCGTAGAGACCGGCGCGGACGCGCTCGCCTTTTTCGACGCGATCGCCCCGATCGTCCATCGCGACAGCATCGACATGGACATCTGCTGGATGGCGAGCCGCTGGGACAAGGTCGGCCCCGAGGGCGACGGCAAGGATTACATCAACTGCCCGATGACCAAGGACGAGTATCTCGCCTTTCACCAGGGCCTGCTCGACGGCGAAAAGACCGACTTCAAGGAATGGGAAAAGGACACGCCCTATTTCGAAGGCTGCATGCCGATCGAGGTGATGGCGGAGCGCGGGCTCGACACGTTGCGCTTCGGCCCGATGAAGCCGGTCGGGCTCGACAATCCCCGCACCGGGCGCTGGCCCTGGGCGGTCGTCCAGCTTCGTCAGGACAATGCGCTGGGCACGCTGTGGAACATGGTCGGTTTCCAGACCAAGCTGAAACATGCCGAACAGGTCCGCCTGTTCCGCACAATACCGGGGCTTGAAAAGGCGGAGTTCGCGCGGCTTGGCGGCCTGCATCGCAACACGTTCATCCAGTCGCCCCGGCTGCTCGACGGGCAGCTCCGCCTCAAGAGCGCGCCGCATATCCGCTTCGCCGGACAGATCACGGGCTGCGAAGGCTATGTGGAATCCTCGGCGATCGGCCTGATCGCGGGGCGTTTCGCCGCCGCCGAGCTTGCCGGATCGGCCATCGCGCAGCCGCCCGCGGAAACCGCGCTGGGCGCGCTGCTCGGCCATATCACCGGTGGGGCCTCGATCGACGACTATCAGCCGATGAACGTCAATTTCGGCCTGTTCCCGCCGCTCTCGCTGGAGCGCAAGACCAAGAAGGCCGATCGCAAGCTGCTGATGACCGAACGCGCCCGCGCGGCCATGGCCGAGTGGATGGCCTGATCAGCTATCCTCTTCGTCCGCCGGCGGCCGCGCCGGCGGGCAATCGGCTTTCGGCTTGGTCTTGCGCACCACGGCAGTGGTCGCGAATTCGGTGCGACTGAGCCGTCCCGACCTGTCGACATCGGCCTTGGCGAATTTCTCGCGGGTCTTGATCGACCATTCATCGAAGGAAAGCCGGCCGTCATTGTTGACGTCGAGCTTCGCGAACGCCTTGCGCCGGCTCGCGAAATACTCCTCGGTCGCGATTTCCTCGTTCTTGTCCTTGTCGTAGCGATTGAAGCGCTTCTCCTCGCGCGTCTTTTCGCTGGCGGCCGGCGGCTCAGCCAACGCGTCGCCGAGCACCGGCAGGGCAAGATCGCGCGCAGCGACCTGAACAGGTCGCGGCAAGGCATCGTCCGATCGCCCTTTCCAGAAGAAGAAAGCCGCTGCCGCCAGCAGCAACGCCGATAAGGTCATGGCCAGATAGCGCATCATTCCGTCCCCCATTCGCATGGAGCGATGTTAACCGGCCCGCCGGTTTGCGCAAAGGGTCAGCGGCCGGTGAACCAATGGCGCAACATGCGAAGCTGACGTGCCGGCGATCCGGAACGCCGCGCGACATGCCCCGCCCCGGCATCACGCAACGCCAGCGCGCCCAGCATCCCGATGGGGCGCGCCGCCTTTGGCCACCGGGCCGTATAGGCCGCGCGCAGCCGGGGCAGTGCAAGCTCAAGTGCGCGGCGTGCGGTCTCTGCATCCTGGCACCAGCCGGCGAGATCGACCAACGCCCATCCCGCACCGGCCGGCGCCAGCCCGGCGAAATCGCTACCCAGGCATCGCCCGGCCGCCATGAAGAGCGAACTCCCCCGGCTGCTGGCGAAATTCTCCAGCAGATCGTCGTCGATCGGGAACGGCGGCAAGGCATCGGCCCAGCCGTCGGCCATTGCCGACAAATGCTCGCTGGCCAGCCCGGTACCCGATAGGGCGAGGAGCAGTGGGTCGCGCTGCGCATTGTTGTCGTCCAGCCCTGACAGGGCGTCACGCCACCAGGTGAGCTTCACTTCTGCCAGAAGCGGTTCGTGGACGCGGCGGACCGCATCCCCCAGCCGTTCGTCCAGCGACCAGAGCAGGGCGAGCGTCTTGCGAGCCGCTTCGGGCGCATATGTCAGCGCCAGACTTCGCTCGCTACCGTCGGTCACGGACATCTACCCCACTCCAAACCCAAGCAATACCGGGCGTTAACCATAGCTTCTCACCGCCCATTAGTCATTTGATGGCAGAAACGCACGATGAGGTGCGGTGTAAGCGCATCCCATGGGGCGTGGCGTAACTTCGGTGTTGGGGTGCGGTTCAGTAGGCACGCGACGGCTCATGGCTTGATCGGCCGACGTGAATTGCTTCGGTCGAACGCTGGTGATCCGCATTAGACGTGGGGACGGAAATGGTGAAGGTCCGGCAGAACAGGCAGAGCCGTGGTGCTTTGGGGCTTATGTCCCGGCTCGCGCGGGACAATGCAGGCAATACGATGCTGATCATGGCAGCCGCGATGTTTCCGATCGCCGGCATGCTTGGCGGCGCCGTCGATCTCAGCCGTGCATATCTGGTCAAGAGCCGCATGCAGCAGGCCTGCGACGCAGGTGCCCTGGCGGGCCGCAAATCCATGTCCGGCAACGTCCTGGCGACGACCGACAAGGACGAAGCATATCGCTTCTTCTTCTACAATTTCCCGAACACCACGATGGGATCGTCGTCGATCACGCAGGACAGCAGTTCGGCGACCAATCGCGTCATCGCCACCAAGACCGCCGACAATCAGTTGCAGATGGACGCCACCACGAGTGTGCCCACCTCGATCCTGCGCATCGTCAACCTCAACGAAATCCGCGTAACAGTGACGTGCGAAGCCGAAGAATATTTCGTCAACACGGACATCATGTTCGTGCTCGACACCACCGGTTCGATGAACTGCGTGATCGGCGCCGCGATCACCTGCTCGGCGTCCGCCGAGGCGAGCAATTCGAAGATGGCGAACATGCGGACCGCGATCAAGAAACTCTACGAGGATCTTATTCCGGCGCGTGACGCGCTGTCGTCCAAGAATCTGCGCCTGCGGATCGGCTTCGTCCAATATTCCCAGAACGTCAATGTCGGCAAATTGCTGTACGCGAAGAACACGACGTATCTGCGGAATCCGTACCCATATTATAACAACTCCAAGGTCCTGAAGACCCCGTTTACCCACACGGCGAGTTGGTTCACCGGAACCTGGGAAGGCTGCATCGAAGAACGCGGAACGACGACCGCGCTGACGGCGACCAGCACGTCCATCCCGGCGGCGGCCTATGACCTCGACATGGCGACGATGCCCACCGACGACAATACCCGTTGGGCGCCGGCGGATCCCGCGCAGGAACAATCCGAGGATACCGGCGCCGCGACGTCCGAGGCGTGCCCTAGACCCGCCAAGGCCCTGCAGACATGGCCGGACGAAACGGTCTTCGACAATCATGTCGACACCATCAAGATCGGTGAAGGCCGTACCCACCATGATAGCGGCATCATCTGGGGGACCCGGATGATCGCCGATGTCGGCGTGTTCGGTGCCGACAATCCGTCGATCTACAATGAAGTGAAGGTCGCCAAGACCATCGTGTTCATGACCGATGGCTATATCGACATTTCGCCCAACTATTACACCGCCTATGGCGTGCCCGCATCGGCGGGGCGGACGGCCGCGAAAAATACGAGTGACACTGCACTGGAAGCGATCCACGAGCGCCGTTTCTCGCTGATGTGCAGCCGCGCAAAGGAAATGGGCATCGACATCTGGGTCATCGGCATTCTGCCGAGCGGCTCGACCATCTCGACCGCCATGCAGAACTGCGCCACGACGACAAGCCAGGCGATCACGGTCGGCAATGCGACCGATCTGGCGGCCGCGTTCAAGCGCATCACCGACAAGGTCGGCAATCTGAGAATCGGTCAATGACGATCCTCAGACGCCTGCGCGGCATTCCCGACGACAGCCGCGGCGCGACCATCGTCGAATTCTCGATCCTGATCGGACCGTTGCTGCTGCTCATCATGGGCGCGCTGGACATCGGTTATCAGCTTTACGCCACCGCTGTGCTCCAGGGGACGGTCAACGAAGCCGCACGGCGCGCCTCCCTGGAAGGCGCGACGCAGACTGCCATCGACACCTTCGTCAAGGCACGTTTGTCTTCGATCGCGCCCGCATCGGATATCTCGACGATCGCGAAAAGCTATCGCGAGTTCAGCGGCATCGGTAATCCCGAGAAGATCATGACCGACACGCCGCCGCTCGGCACGATCAATTCGGGCGATTGCTGGATCGATGCGAACAAGAACGGCCTGTACGATACAATGCAGGGTTCGACCGGCCTCGGCGGTGCGGAAGACATCGTGAACTATTCGGTCACCCTCAACTACACGCGCATCACGCCAGTCTGGAAATGGCTCGGATGGGGCAGCGGCGTCGTCCTGAACCGCTCGACCACGCTTCAGAACGAACCTTATGCTGGCGTGATCGATCCTCCGAAGGTCTGCAAGCCATGAAGCGCACAGTCTTGGCTCTCCGCGATACCCTGGTTCGCCTCGGGCGTGATCGTCGCGCGGTCGCCTATATGGAATTCGCCTTCGCACTCCCGCCGCTGCTATTGCTCTTCCTCGGCGGCGGCGAATTGGCGAACCTGGCGATTACCCACGCCCGCCTTAGCCAGATCGCGCAGATGACGGCCGACAATGCGGCGCGCGTGCGCAACCGCATCGACGAAGTGGACATCAACGAGCTTTTCCTGGGCACCCAGTTTGCCGGGGATTCGATCAAGTTCCTGCAGAATGGACGGGTGATCCTGTCGTCGGTCGAAGACAATGACGCCACTGCGTCCAACACGGCGGATCAGGTCATCGTCTGGCAACGCTGCAAGGGCGTCAAGAACGTCACGTCCAGCTATGGAACAGAGGGCCAGGTGCTCGCGGATTCGATCGGCTCGGGCACGCGCGTGGCATTGCAGGATGCGATTGCCTTGGCGAAAGCGTTACGGGAGAACGGCAGCGATGTGC
>Ga0209902_101021_pt1 | contig 17654 bp, 14 predicted proteins | sample FECB27metaG_FD_188304 | JGI IMG/M metagenome (GOLD analysis project Ga0209902, IMG submission 188304) | Cyanobacterial communities from the Joint Genome Institute, California, USA - FECB-27 (SPAdes) (version 2) | ecosystem: Environmental > Aquatic > Thermal springs > Hot (42-90C) > Microbial mats...
GAGCGCGCGCCGTCGCAGCCGACGACATAGCGCGCGCGCAGCGTGGTGTTCTCTTTCCGGTGCAGGTCGCGCACGCTCAGCGTGGCGCCGTCCGCGTCCTGCGCGATGCCGGTCAGCTCGTGCCGCAGCCGCAGCTCCACGTTGGGAAAGCGCGCGAGGCCTTCGCGCAGCACGGCCTCGAGCTCGGGCTGGTGGAAGTAGTAGTTGTTGGCGCAGCCATGCGGGCCGAGCGCGGCGCTGCCGCCGCGGATCAGCATCGTCTCGCCCGCGCCGTTGACGAAATGCATGCCCTGCTCGCCGGGGCGCGCGATGGCCAGCACCCGCTCGCGCAGGCCCGCGCCCTGCAGGATGCGCAGCACCTCGCCGTCGAAGTGGATCGCGCGCGGCAGCGGGAAGATGCCGGCCTCCTTCTCGAGCACCAGCACCGACAGCCCGGCCGCGCCCAGCAGGTTGGCGAGCGTGGCGCCGGTCGGCCCGAGTCCGACGATCGCGACGTCGTGCATGCGCATCGCTTCAGCCACGCTGGTCTTCCTGCATGCGGCGCGCCACCTCGGCCTGCCATTGGGCGCGGCTCATGAACTTGGGGAAGCGCTTCGCGATGGCTTCGGCCTGCGCGAGGATGGCTTCGTCGGACTGCGACAGGTCGATGGTCTCGCGCAGCGGCTGGTCGCAGTACCAGGGCGTGTCCATGAACAGCTCGAGCCGGTTGCCCTCGGGGTCGCGGCAGTAGACGGAGATGGCGTTGCCGTGCGTGACCGGGTGCATCTCGCTCGCGCCTTCGGCCAGCAGCCGGTCGTGGAAGCGGCGCAGCGCGCCGAGGTCGGGCACGCGGAACGAGATCTGGTTGACCACGTTGAAGCCCGGGTTCGCGGGCCGGCCGGTGGCCAGCACGAGCTGGTGGTGCTCGCGCGGATCGCGGCTCAGGAACACCAGCTGCACCGGGCCCAGGTCGCCCGCGTCGGTCTGCGTGAAGCGCAGCGCCTGCTTGTAGAAGCGCGCCATGCGCGGCAGGTCGCTCACGTAGAGGCCGATGTGGCTGAACTGCAGGTCCGAAGGGACGAAATCCGTCATCTCAATGTCTCCAAACGATAAATCGCACGGAGTCTTTCCGTTTCGATGTCGAAATATTATAGTTATTATCGTATTTTGACAATAACTACGTTTTCTCTATCATCGCGACCGGTGCAAACCGCACCCAAGATCAAATGGAGACAAACCGATGAATGTTTCGAAGACGCGGGGCCGCCGCTGGCTGGCCCCTGGATGCATCGCCGCCGCGGGCCTGCTGGCGGGCGCGGCCTGGGCCCAGGCCGATTACCCGAGCAAGGCCGTGCGGATCATTGCCCCCTTCCCCGCCGGCAGCGGCCCCGACGCGAACGCGCGCGAGATCGCGGCCGAGCTCACGAAGCTGCTGGGCCAGAGCTTCTACGTCGAGAACCGCCCCGGGGCCTCGAACATCATCGGCACCGAGGTCGCCGCGAAGGCGCCGGCCGATGGCTACTCGCTCTACATCGGCACCACCAGTTCGCTGTCGGTGGTGCCGCATCTCTATTCGAAGCTGCCCTTCGATGCCGAGAAGGACTTCGCGCCCGTGAGCCTGCTCGGCGTGCTCAACACCGGCCTGATCGCCACGCCCGGCGTGGAGGCACGCGACGCGCGCGCACTGATCGCCGCGCTCAAGGCCCGGCCCGATTCGGTGGCGGTCGCGACCGCGGGCATCGGCAGCTACTCGCACCTGTCGGCCCTGTGGTTCAACAGTGCCGCGGGCGTGAAGACCAACCTCGTGCCCTACAACAGCAGCAGTCCCTACGTCGACCTGATCGCGGGCCAGGTGCAGCTGATGTTCGACGGCCTGCCGGCCGCCGCGGGCAACATCCACACCGGCAAGCTCAAGCTGCTGGCCATCACCGGCAAGGAGCGCGCGCCGAGCTTCCCCGACGTGCCCACCTTCGCCGAGGCCGGCCTGCCCGACTACGCACCGATCGCCTGGCAGGGGCTGCTCGCGCCCGCGGGCACGCCCAAGCCCGTGCTCGAGAAGCTCAGCGCCGCGATGCGCAAGGCCTGCCAGTCGAGCGAACTCGCGCGCAAGTGGCGCGACTACGGCGGCGAGCTGCGCTGCAACACGCCCGCGGAGTTCAAGGCCTTCATCGATGCCGATCGCGCGATGTGGGGCAAGGTGATCCGCGAGGCGCGGGTCAAGCTCGATTGAGCGCGGCGTGCGTTCTCCGCATCGCGCGGGTTCAGGGCCGGTGCAGCCACGCGCGTGCCTGCTCGCGCAGTTCGCGCTCGGCCTCCGAGTCGGCGGTCGGCAGGTCGATGGGAACCTCGTGTCCGGCCTGCAGCAGGCGGTAGCCGAGGTAGCGGTACGGCCGCGGCAGGCGCGACAGCCGCTTCGCATCGAGCGCGAGCGTGGCGCCCTCGGCGTCCGCGACGAGGCTGTCCATGTCGTAGACGGCCGTGCGCCGCGCCAGCCTCCACGCGCCCTCCTCCTGCGCGAGCAGGTCGATGAAGCGGAAGTGGCATTCCCATCGCACCGGCGTGCCGTCCAGGCTGCCGAAGCCGATCATCATCACGGCCGACTCGGCCCAGGCGCGTTCGCCCTCCACCTCGCACAGCGTGCCGAGCATGCGGTGCCGGTTGAAGCTGCGGCCCTGCAATCGGCGCGAGGCCTCGACGAAATCGACATGGCGGCCGCGGAACCAGCTCACGGCGATGTCGCCCGCGGGCGTGAAGCAGTCGGTCAGCGCGGCCCAGCGTGCGTTGTCGCGGCAAAAGGCCCAGCGCTGGATCAGTTCGGCGATGGCGGCCTGTTGGAGGGTCGTTTCGGTCTTCGATGGCATGGCGCTTTCTCGAGGGTGAAGGGCGCATCGCGCCCCGGGATGGGAGGTTCAGAACGTGTGCTTCACGCCCAGCATGAAGCCGCTCTGGGAGCCGCCGGGCGTGTTGGTGAGGCCGGGATAGCCGTTGACCGGCAGCGCCAGGCTGCCGCTGTTGCGGATGTGGCCCGCGGTCGCGTAGACCAGCGAGCGCTTCGACAGGAAGTAGCTGGCGCGGAACACGGCCAGCCGCGCCCCGTTGGCGGTGTGGCGGTAGTCGAGCTTGAACAGCTGCGCCTCGAACAGCCACGGGCCGCTCGGGTAGGTGCCGCCGAGCCACCACAGGTCGCTGCGCGGCTGCGTCGCGCTGCCTTCGTTGTCGCGCCGCAGGTAGCCCGCGGCGAGCTTGACCTCGCCGAGCTTCAGGTAGCCGTTGAGCGTGGCCCGCGTGTCGCTGCGGTCGCTGCTGGACAGGCCACCGAAGGCACCGGGGCCGCCCTGGATCCGGTCGGCGCCGAGCGCGACACCCCACGACGCCTGCTCGTACTTGAGCATGCCCGACAGCGTGCGGCAGGCCCGCGCATCGCCGGGCAGTTCGCCCGCGCAGTTGGTGCCGCCCGGGCTGTTGGTCGCGACCACGTCGCGGCCCAGGCTGTAGAGCGCGCCGACGCTCCACGCGCCGAAGCTGCCGCGGTAGGCGATCGCGTTGTCGGCACGGATGTTCGCGAGGTAGGGATCGAGCGAGCTCGAGCTGTAGGCACCGGGTCCCATGATGTCCGACTCGGTCATCGACCAGAACAGGAAGGTCAGTTGCCGGCCCAGCGTGACCGTGCCCCAGTCACCCGCCAGGCCGACCGTGGAGGTGCGGCCGAAACTGCGCCCGCCGTTGGCGATGACCCCGGTGTCGGCGTTGAAGCCCATCTCGAGGTTGAAGATCGCGCGGGTGCCGCCGCCCAGGTCCTCGGCGCCCCGGAAGCCCAGGCGCGAAGGCAGGGTGCCGAACTGCATGCGCGTGACGCCGATCGCGCCCGGCCCGCCATGGCCCTGCACATGCTCGACCCCGAGGTCGAGCAGGCCGTAGGTCTGCAGGCTGCCCTGCGCCCGGGCGGGCGTGGCCGCGGCGAGCGCCGCGACGAGCGCGAGGGCCATGACGGCCCGTTTTTCTTGTCTCATGTCTTCTGGTCCTCGTGGGGGTGGATGCCGGTCTTCGCGGGTGCCCTGCATCGACGGCCCCCGCACGGTAGCCACGGCCCCGCGGGGCCAGAAGACGGCAATTTCTCGCGCTCGATCGCCGGCGGCTATCGCCAGCGCGTGGCGTTTGGCACCCGGGACGATCGATGAAACTGCACCAGTTGCGCGACTTCGTGGCCGTGGCCTCCACCGGCAGCCTGCGCGCGGCGGCGCGGCGCCTGGGGCTCACGCAGCCCTCGCTCTCGAAGAGCATCCAGCAGCTCGAGAAGGAACTGGGCAGCGCGTTGTTCGAGCGGCATGCGCGCGGCGCCGTGCTGAGCTTCGCGGGCCGCGCCTTCCTGCCGCGCGCCGAGACGGTGCTCAACGAATTGCAGCGCGCCGCCTCCGAACTCCAGCACCTCGGCGGCGCGGGCGGCCATGTGAACATGGCGGTGTCGGCGGCCGCCGCGCTCACGGCCCTGCCCGAGGCGCTGACCGAATTCCGCAGGCGCTATCCCGACGCCGCGGTGCGCGTGGTCTCGGGCACCTTCGCCGTGATGTTCAGCGAGCTGCGCGCGGGCGCGCTCGACTTCTCGATCGGGCCCCGGCCGGCCGTGTCGCTGAGCGAGGAGTTCTGCGTCGAGCAGCTGTTCACCAACACGCGCGCCGTCGTGTGCCGCGCCGGCCATCCGCTGCGCCATGCGAGATCGCTGGGCGAACTCACCGAGGCCCGGTGGCTGGTGCCCGGTGCGATGGGCCTGGCCGCGGCGGAGCACGACCAGGTCTTCCTGGGGCTGGGCCTGCCGGTGCCGCGATCGGTGGTGCAGTGCGAGTACCCGACGGCCCTGCTCTCGCTGCTGGCCCGCACCGACATGCTCGCCATCGTTCCGCGCCAGTACGCGGACGCCCGGCCCTTCGACAGCTTCCTGGTCGAGATCCCGATCGGCGAGACGCTGCCGGGCGCGGAGATCGTGCTGATCGCGAAAGCCGCCATGCCGCTCACGCCCGCGGCCGAGCACATGCTGACCTTGCTGCGCCGGCACATCGAGTACCACGTCACGGCCCACCGCGGCGGCACGCAGCCATAACCGCGACCTATCTTCATCGACGCCGCGGCATCTGCCGCCGTGCGAAGGCGCTGCCTAGACTCCCGCCGCATGAAAGTCCTTGCCCATCTGGCCGCCGCCGCGGCCGCGCTGCTTCTCTCGCCGGGCGCATGCGCCGACGGCTGGCCCGTGAAGCCGGTGCGCGTGGTCCTGCCCGCGGCGGCGGGCAGCGCGCCGGACGTCATCGCGCGCCTGCTCGGCGAGCGGCTCGGCCAGCTCTGGAAGCAGCCCGTGATCGTGGAGAACAAGCCGGGCGCCAGCGGCGTCATCGGCATCTCGGCCTTCAAGCAGGCGCCGGCCGACCAGCACGGCTTCCTGCTCGCGCAGGCGGCGGTCATCGCGGTGACGCCGCGCACGCTGGCGAACCCGCGCTTCGATGTCGACGCGGACATGACGCCGATCGCGCTCGTCGCGCTGAGCCCCATGATGATCCTCGCGCGCCAGGACTTCGGCGCGAACACGCTCGCCGAGGCCTTCGCGCTCGCGCGTTCGGGCAGGCAGCCGATCACGGTGGCCGCCACGGGCCAGTATTCGATTCCGCACCTGTCGGCCGAGTACATCCGGAAGGCCGCGGGGCTGGATGTCAACATCGTCTCCTTCGGCAGCACCGGGGGCGCCCTCAATGCCCTCGTCAATGGCGATGCGCAACTGATGGTCGACGGCATTCCGGGCGTGGGCGCGATGCGCCAGTCCGGGCGCATCAAGGCGCTGGCCACCACCGCCTCGGAGCGCCTGCCGGGCGAGCCCGGACTCCCGACGTTGGCAGAGACGCTGCCGGGCAGCCCGGAACTCAGCGGCTGGTTCGTGCTGTTCGGCCGGAAGAACGCGAGCGCCGAGGTGGTCGAGCGCGTGAACCGCGACGTCCGCCAGGTGCTGCAGGATCCCCGGCTCGCGGCGCGCTTCGTGGAGCTCGGCGTGTTCCCGCGTGCGTTGACGCCGGCCGAGACCGCGCGCTTCGTGGCCGACGAGCGGCAGCGCTGGGGGCGGGTGCTCGACGGGCTGAAGATCGAGGCGCGCTGAGCCGGCGATGACGAAGCCGTCGTCGCGCTCTTGAACATTCACTACTGTATGGAAAAGTCAGGGTAAGCCCGGGCTGCGTGTCGCTTTGTCCTCCCTATCATCCGCTCCGACCATTCACATGTGTATGGTGAATGATCGAACTGGCGACCCAAACCGGAGACAACATGACTCGCAACAGATCGATAGCCTTTGCTCTTTCCTGCACCCTGGCCGCGCTCGCCGCCGGCTGCGGAGGCGGCAGCGGCGGGGGTGGAGACGCGGCCGCGCTGGCGGCCGCGATCGCGGCGGCCAATGCGGCCGCTGCCGGGGCCAACGGGCCGGGCTCCGCGCCGCCGGCCCCGCGGGCCGCGTTCAAGGAGCGCTGCGGCGGACTGGTCGGCAAGGCCGTCGGACCGGGCAGCGTCGCCACGGCCGAAGTGATGGCCGCGTCCGCAACCACGCTGCAGACCTGCCAGGTGCGTGGCGCCATCGTGAGCTCGCCCACCTCGACCATCAACTTCCGCATCGACCTGCCCGAGGACTCGGTGTGGAACCAGCGGCTGGTGCAGATCGGCGGTGGCGGCTACGACGGCGTGGTCGTCGGGCCCGACCTCGTGATGCTGGCCAATGGCGACGTCTACAAGCGCGGCTACGCGTGGGTCAGCGCGGACGGCGGGGTGCAGGTGCCCGACCTGAGCTCGACGCTCAACAACCCCTCGGCCTTCGACAACTTTGCCTTCGCCTACCACCCGCAGGTGCTGAAGGCGGCCAGTGCCGCGATCCAGTCGATCTACGGCAAGCCCGCCGCCAGGACCTACTTCTACGGCATGTCCACCGGCGGCCGCGAGGCGCTGCTGCAGGCGCAGCGCTATCCGCAGAGCTACGACGGCATCGTGGCCGGCGAGCCGGTGGTCGACTACAGCAACGTGATCCAGCGCGGGATCGCGCTGGCCAAGCTGGCGTTCTCGAACAACGGCGCGGGCTGGCTCAGCCCGGCCAAGATCAAGCTGTTCGGCGATGCCCAGATGGCGGCCTGCGACGGCCTCGATGGCGCGGTCGACGGCGTCATCTCCCATGTCAGCGCCTGCCGCTTCGACGTGCGCACGCTGCGCTGCCCGGGCGGCGCGGACGGCGGCGACAGCTGCCTGTCGGATCCGCAGATCGCCTCGGTCGACTTCATGCGCTCGGACTTCACGCTGCCCGTGCCGGTGGCGAACGGCATCACCAGGGCGCCGGCCTGGGGCGTGGGCGGCGAGGCGGCCGCCGCCGGCAACTGGACCATCGCGCAGTTCGGCCCGAGCCCGACGGCGCCGGCGAGCCAGCTCTACTTCTTCTCCGACTGGTGGCTCAAGTACCAGGTGACCTCGAACGTCAACACCACCGTGCTCGGCTACACGCCGGGGTCCGATCCGGCGCGCTGGCTCGAGCTCTCCGAGAAGGTCAACGCGACGAATCCCGACCTGTCGGCCTTCGCGGGACGCGGCGCCAAGCTGCTGTTGTGGGCCGGCGCGAGCGACAACCTGGTGCCGCCCGGCTATGCCACGGACTACTACCAGAGCGTGGTCGGCAAGCTGGGCCAGGAGACCACCGATTCCTTCATGCGCTTCTACATGCTGCCCGGCGTGGTCCATGGCCCGGGCGGCCCGGGTGCCGGCATCGTCGACAACCTCGCGATCCTCGAGAACTGGGTCGAGAAAGGCAAGGCGCCCGACGATTCGCTCACGGCGGCGCGGCTGGCGGCCGACGGCAAGCGCGTGGAGATGACGCGTCCGCTGTGCCGCTACCCGACCTGGCCGAAGTACCGCGGCGCCGGCGACCAGAACCTGGCGGCCAGCTTCAGCTGCGCCTACGACTGAAGCAGCGGCGTGCTAGCGCGCCGGGGCCTTGCCGGGCTCCGGCGCCAGCAGCATCTGGGCCACGAAGCGGCGGCGCTCGGCCTTGTCGGCGGTGGAGCCCTGGTTCCTGAACAGCGACTCCGACTGCATGTAGCAATAGAGCGTGAAGGCGCGCGAGCGCGCCGACTTGGCGTCGAAGCCGCACGAGAGGAAGCATTCCTCGATGTAGGCGAGCCGCTTGGCATCGACCTCGTCGACGATCATGCGCGCCATCTCGTCGCGCCGGGCCCAGGCACGGACCGCGAGCTCGACCGATGCACCCTTCATGGCCGCGCGGCCATGGAACGGCAGCTCGACCAGCTCGACGATCAGGTCCTGCGCCTCGACGCCCTGCTTGCGGTAGCGCGCGATGATCTGCTCGGTCTGCGCCTCCTGCCAGCTCACGAGGATGCGCTTGAGCAGGTCGTCGCGGTCGACGAAGTGCCAGTAGAAGGAACCGCGCGTCACCTGCAGGAGCTTGGCCAGCACGTCGACGCGGACCGCATCGATGCTCTTGTCGATCAGCAGTTCCGTCGCGGCCACGATCCAGTCGGCGGGCCCGAGCTGGGACCGCTCGGAGGCCGGCTTGGCGCCGGCCTCGCTCTTGCGCTGCAGGGCGGCCGAGGCCTTGCGCGGGCGCGTTTTGCCAGGGGTGGTCGTCAGCATGCGCCGATGATAGCGGAGGCCCGCATGCACCAGAGTCAGGGCCCATTCCCTTGGGCAAACCCTGAGCCGCTCGTCCGGATCCGGCTGATAGCATCGCCGCACCATACACATCTGTACGTGTATTGAGAAACGCGAAAAGCTTCTTCCCCGACCTCATCGAAAGCCATGCAGTACCAGTTCCTGACCCTCGAACTCCAGGAGGAGATCGCCCACCTGCAGCTGAACCGCGCCGGCAAGCGCAATGCCCTCAACGACGGCCTGGTGCTGGAGTTGCGGCATGCGTTCGAGAACCTGCCCGGCCATGTGCGCGCCGCCGTGCTCGGCGGCCGGGGCGCGCACTTCTGCGCCGGGCTCGACCTGTCCGAACTGGCCCACCGCGATCCGCCGCAGGCGGTGCAGCACTCGCGCATGTGGCATGCGGCGCTCGATGCCATCCAGTTCGGCCCGGTGCCCGTGATCGCCGCGCTGCACGGGGCCGTGATCGGCGGCGGCCTCGAACTGGCCGCGGCCTGCCATGTGCGCGTGGCCGATGCCACCGCCTTCTACGCACTGCCCGAAGGCACGCGCGGCATCTTCGTCGGCGGTGGCGGATCGGTGCGCATTCCCAAGCTGATCGGGGTCTCGCGCATGGCCGACATGATGCTCACCGGCCGCGTGTACCGCGCCGACGAGGGCGAGCGCGTCGGCTTCTCGCAGTACCTCGTGGCCGAGGGCAAGGCCTGGTCGCACGCGCTCCTGCTGGCCAACCAGGTGGCGCGCAATGCGCCGCTGACCAACTTCGCGGTGATGCAGGCGCTGCCGCGCATCGCGGAACAGCCCGCGGACCACGGGCTGATGACCGAAGCGCTGATGAGCGCCATCACGCAGAGCGCGCCCGAGGCGAAGCTGCGCGTGCAGGCCTTCCTCGACGGCGCGGGCGCCAAGGTGCGCACGCCGCAGGCCGGCGCGGACATCGCGCCCGCCGCCTGAACCACGACATTCACAACGACCGAGGAGACTTTCATGCAGACACGACGGACCTTCATTCAGGCAGCGGGCGGCGGCGCCCTCGCCTCGCTGCTGCCGCTCGCGGCTTCGGCCCAGGCACTGGACCAGGTCAAGATCTATTACGGCTTTCCCGCGGGCAGTGCCGGCGACAGCGTGGCGCGCCGCATCGGCGAGAAGGTCGCGGGCTCCGCGTACTCGCGCAATGTCGCGGTGGTCGACAACCGCCCGGGGGCCGGCGGGCGCATCGCGCTCGAGGTGCTGAAGTCGGCGCCGGCCGACGGATCGGTGCTGGCGCTGTCGCCGTTCTCCTGCACCTCGATCTATCCGCATGTCTACTCGAAGCTCAGCTACGACGCGAACAAGGACTTCACCGCCGTCTCGATCGGCGCCGTCATGCATCACGGCCTGGCGGTGGGACCGAAGGTGCCGACCAGCGTGGTCACGGTGCGGGACTTCCTGGCCTGGGCCAAGGCGAATCCGCAGGAGGCGAACTACGGCTCGCCGGCCGCGGGCTCCACGCCGCACTTCATCGGCGCCCTGCTCGGCCTCACGGCCAATGTCGACCTGCGGCACGTGCCCTATCGCGGCTCGGTGCCCGGCATCACCGACGTGGTGGGCGGGCAGATCGCCGCCATGGTCACGCCGAGCGGCGACTTCCTGGCCAACCACCGCGCGGGCAAGCTGCGGATGATCGCGACCTCGGGCCGCCAGCGCTCGCCCTTCTCGCCCGAGGTGCCGACCTTCGCGGAACAGGGCTTCGCCGAGCTCACGACCGAGGAATGGTTCGGCTTCTATGCGCCGGCGCAGACGCCGGCCGCCGCGATCGCGCGTGCCAACGCCGCCGTCAATGCCGCGGTCAAGGAGCGCGCCGTGATCGACAGCCTGGGCGTCGTCGGCCTGATCGCGCGCGGCTCCACCGCCAACGAGATGGCGATGTCGCAGCAGGCCGAGTTCGAACGCTGGGGACCGCTGGTCAAGCGCATCGGCTTCACGGCGGAGTCGTAGGCCAAAGCCACGAGACCTTCGCGGCCCGTGGCGCCGTTCAGTGCGTCACGAATCGAGATGGCGCTCGCGGCTCCACTGCTCGACGAAGGTCCTCGCATCCTCTTTCAACGCACCGACGACATCGGGGCCGTCCGTGCCCGCCACCACGAGGCGGCGCCGGACGATGCCGCCCAGATCCAGATCGGCATGGCCCGATGCGAAGGCCGCGCCTTGCGCGGTCGTGACGCGAATCTTCACGTGCCACCCTCGGTAGCAGAAGTCGAGTTCGGTGTCGGGAGTCATGGCAGGCAAGGCGCCGTTCGCCAAGCGGGAATAGCTCGAGATTGGATTGATAGTAAATATATCAATGAGTAGCAATTCTATCTATCCGAATCGACCCTGAGGCTCGGTCGTGCGGCGCCAGCACGCCTTTCAACGGAAGCGCTTGCTGAATTCGCGCACCACCCCGATCACGCGCGCCACGCCGAGCGGCTTGATCGGGTAGCGCGGATTGAGGGGCCGCAGGTAGAACTCGCCCCCATCCCTGACCAGCTGCTTGAAGGTGGTCTGCGCGTGCTCGTTGAGCGCGATGACGTAGTCGCCGGGCAGCACCTCGAGGTCGGGCTCGACGACGATGATCGAGCCCTCGGGAAAGGAGTCGCCCATCTCGCTGGCCATGCTGTCGCCGTGCACGCGCAACGCATAGGTGTGACGCTTGACCGGCACGGTCACGGGGACGGTCTCGAAATTGCCGCGTGGCTTGAAGTTGTCGATGACCGTGTAGTTGCCGGCCTCGACCTCGGACACGAGCGGTACCTCAGCGCGCATGACCGTGCCCTGGCTGATGTTCGGCCCGCCCGAGAGCAGTTCGCCGACGGAGATGCCGAGCAGTTCGGCAACGCGCGGCTGGTTGGCGCGCTTGGGTGCGGTGCCCCCGGCTTTTTCCCATTGCTGGACTGCACCCCGACTCACACCGACGGCGTCAGCAAACTGCTGCTCGCTCATCCCGAGCCGTCGGCGCCCTTCGCGAATCAGTCTATGAATGCTCATAGTCTAGAGGCTAGCTCCTCCGATGGATGGAAAATAAATCATAGCTAGACGTTCTGGCTAGCTTGACTCTCCCATCCATGGGGGAACGAACCTCCGACACCGCGCCTGCACCGGGCATGCGGGCGGGATGCGGACGGCGCGGGCGGGTGCCGGATCAGCCGGCCAGATCGAAGCAGCAGCCCGCGTAATAGGCCTTGTCGCCGCCGTCCACGAACGGGACCTCGATCGGCTTGCCTTCGTTGCGCCAGACATCGCGGCGACGGTAGCCGGCCTGCTTGAGCTGCGCCATCAGGTCGTCGTGATGCTCGATGCGATAGGGGCAGACCGCGAAGCCGATGCTGTTGAGCGTGTAGAGGGTGCGCTCGGGATGCAGCGCCGTGGTGTTCAGCACGATGCGCCGGGGCTTCACCGCGAGCGCGGCGAGGATCTCCGACAGCCGTTGCGGCAGGTATTGCAGGCTGCCCGAGGCATACAGCACGTCGCAGCCGCTGGCGTCGGCCAGCGCCGTGGTGAAGCCCAGCTGGGCCGCCGCGTCGCGCTGCAACGCCAATGCCTCGCCGGCGCGCACCACGCCCGGCACGTCGCACACGGTCCAGCGCAGGCCATCGGGATAGGGCAGCACGCGGCGGAACGCGTAGTACTTGATCCCCACGTGGCCGCCGAGGTCGAAGATCCGCGTCATGCCGTCCTCGAGCGAGCGCCCGAGCCAGAACAGCGCCGGGTAGTCGTAGAAGTAGACCTGGTGGCTGTAGAGCTGCGTGGCCGCCTGCGCGTTGTCGTAGCCCACCGCCTTGGAGGGCGGCGCGCCCGCTTCGGCCGCGGCGAAGCTCTCGAACGAGCCCATGAAGAGGTTGTCGTCCTGGTTGTCGAGGAACTTGCGCCGGTAGGCGTTCGCGCGGGGCAGCCGCGCCAGCAGGTTCGAGAGCATTGCAGGCCCCTTTCGAAAGAATTGATTGTTCGCGTCGAGGCCGATGCTGCTTGCGATTTCCGGAAATTACAAATCCCCGGTCGATCTTTCGATTTCGCTTACGAATCGGATGAATTAATAACGCTCGCGCCGCGGATCGGGCAATTGAAATCGCGTCGAGCCGAATTGAAGATCCGATTCACCCTTTTCCCGCGGGCCGTGGGAGCCACTGTTCCAGTCCGCTCGCACTTACCGCGGCGCTTCGGAAAAAGCGCTGATTTCCCCAGGAAAACCAACGCTGAAACGGGCCCGACATACCCATCGCGAGAGCCTTCGCCACGCTTTTCCGGCTCAAAAGACAAATGGCTACCTCGTTTAATCGATATTCGGTAGTTCCGATCTGAAATAAACAAGTGCAAATGTAATCGACCTCCCAAATAGGGCCCACGCACATCTGCAAACCTCCTACTATTTCGACACAAATTAGTCACAAAAAATCTATTTCGTTGTCGAATCAATAGCCGTTCGAAGCTGTTTTTTCGCTGTCTTTTGCAATTTCGAATCGGACGGTGATATGGACATTCAGACGATGTTTCCGGAGCTCCCGGAAAGCCGGGGCCTCGCATGGGAGGACCTGTTCGCGTCGCGCTCCAGGCTCGGCTCCGGTCCGAGGCTGGCAGCCACCCTGCCCTTGCCGATCGACGCGGCGCGGCATCCGGGCAGCGCCCACCGATTCCCCGACGCACCGTGGGCCGCGGCCTGGGTGCTGCTGCAATCGCGCTGGCTGGGCAGGGCCGAGCCGATTCTTCATGAAGCCGCGAGCACCAGCGATGCATTCGCCTCGTCCTTCGCCTGGGATGCGGGACTGACCGCCGCCGAATGGATTGCCGCCATCGACCGCCAACGCGGCGAGGCAAGTGCGACGCCGCTGCCCATCGACCCGCCCGCCGTGCTGTGGCTGCGTGACCCCGCCGCGGCGCCCGCGCCGATCCGGCTGCGCTTCAGCGCCCAGCCCCCCTGTCTGCATGCCGACGCCGCCGCCGGCTGGCTCGATGCCATCTCGCTGCAGCAGCTGCTCGCGGCAGTGGCCGACACGGCGGCCGACCTCCTGGCGCGCCCCGACGCACCGATCGCCGAGATCCGCGGCCTGCCGCAGGCCGAGCGCGAACGGCAGCTCGCCGAGTGGAACCGTCCCGTGGCGCCGCTCGACCGCGCGCTGACCGTGACGGGCCGCTTCCGCGCCCAGGCCGCCGCCGTGCCCGACGCCATCGCGCTGGTCCAGGGCCAGGCGCGCCTGAGCTACCGCGAACTCGACCGGCGCTCGGACGCACTCGCGCAGGGCCTGCAGCAGCGCGGCGTGCACGCTGGCGACACGGTCGCTCTCGTGCTCGAGCGCTCGATCGACGCGGTGGTGGCGCAACTGGCGATCCTCAAGGCCGGTGCGGCCTACCTGCCGATCCCGACCGAGCAACCGCGCGAGCGCATCGCCGCGATGCTGGCGCAGGCCGGTGCGCGGCTCGCGATCACGACCGAGGCGTTCGACGCGCTGCTGCCACCGTCGACCCCGCCGCTGCGCGTGAATGCATGCGCCGATGACGGCCCACGCGGCAGCTGGCGTGAGCCGGACGTCGACGGCGAATCGCTGGCCTACCTCATGTACACCTCGGGCTCCACCGGCACGCCCAAGGGCATAGCGATCTGCCATCGCGCGATCCTGCGCCTGGTCGTCGGCTCGGACTTCGCCGCCTTCGGCCATGGCCTGTCCATGCTGCATGCCGCGCCGCTGGGCTTCGACGCGGCCACGCTCGAGATCTGGGGGCCGCTGCTCAATGGCGGCTGCTGCGTGGTCCACGACGAACGGCTGCCCACCGGCGCGGGGCTCGCGCGCACCATCGCCCGGCACGGCGTGCACACGGCCTGGCTCACGGCCGCGCTCTTCAATGCGGTGGTCGACGACGACCCTACCCACCTCGCGGGCCTGCGCCACCTGATCACCGGCGGCGAGGCGCTGTCGCTGCCGCACGTGCGGCGCGCGCTGGCCGCGCTGCCGGCGCTGGTGCTCAGCAACGGCTATGGCCCGACCGAGTGCACCACCTTCGCGGCCACCCATCGCATTCCCGCCGTGCTGCCCGACACGCTGCGCTCGGTGCCGCTCGGCCGCCCGATCCAGGACACGGTGCTGCGCGTGCTGAGCCCCTCGCTCGCGCTGTTGCCGGCGGGCCTGGTGGGCGAGCTCTGCATTGGCGGCCATGGCCTGGCGCGCGGCTACCTGGGCCAGCCCGCTCTCAGCGCGCAGCGCTTCGTCGCCGACCCCTTCGGCGCGGCCGGCGATCGCCTCTACCGCAGCGGCGACCTGGCGCGCTGGCTGCCCGACGGCACGATCGAGTTCGTCGGCCGCCGCGACGGGCAGGTCAAGATCCATGGCCACCGGGTCGAGCTCGGCGAGATCGAGACCGCCCTGCTCGCGCATCCGGCCATCCAGTCCTGCGCGGTGGCCGCGCGGCCCGATGCAGGCGGCGCGCTGCGCCTGGTCGCTTACCTGGTCGCGCGTTCGCAGCCGCTGCCCTGGGAGGCGCTGCGCACCCACCTCGCGGCCCGGCTGCCCGCCGCGCTGCTGCCTTCGGCCCAGCTGTGGCTGCCCCGGCTGCCGCTCACGCCCAATGGCAAGCTCGACCGCCAGGCCCTGCCCGAGCCGGCCGGCGAGCGCCCCGCGCTCGCGCAGGCCTACGAGGCGCCGCGCGATGCCGCCGAGCAGGCGGTGTGCGAGGCCTTCGCGCACGCACTGCAGCTCGCCGAGGTCGGCCGGCACGACAACTTCTTCGATCTGGGCGGCGACTCGATGCGCGTGCTGCAGGTGCTCGCCGTGCTCCAGCGCGACCGACGCGACCAGAGCGCGCCGCTGTCGACCAACCTGTTCTTCAGCCATCCCACGCCCGCGGCGATCGCGGCCCGGCTGCGCCCGGGCGGCAAGGTGAAAGCCCGCGCCGCCATCGAAGCGTCGCGCGAACGCGCCGTGGCCGCCGACGCCGATGTCGATGCCATCGCCCTCGTCGGCACCGCCGGCCGCTTTCCGGGCGCGGCCGATGTCGAGCAGTTCTGGGACAACCTCGTGGCCGGCCGCGACAGCATCAGCTTCTTCGACGACGCCACGCTCGACGCCGGCGTGAGCGATGCATTGCGCCGCGACCCGGCCTACGTGCGGGCGCGCGGCGTGATCGACGGCATCGAGGACTTCGACGCGGCCTTCTTCGGCATCGCGCCCAAGGAAGCCGCGCTGATGGACCCGCAGCAGCGCGTGTTCCTCGAGATCTGCTGGGAATGCCTGGAGCGCGCGGGCTACGTGCCCGATGCCGCGCCGGGCCCGGTCGGCGTGTATGCCGGCATGTACAACGCCAGCTACGCGCAGCGGCACCTGAGCACCCGGCCCGACCTGGTCGAGGCGGTCGGCGAGTTCCAGACGATGCTGGCCAACGAGAAGGACTACATCGCCACCCGCGTCGCGCACCGGCTCAACCTCACCGGGCCGGCGGTCAGCGTGCACACCGCCTGCTCGACCTCGCTGGTCGCGGTGGCCCAGGCCTTCCATGCGCTGCGCAGCGGCCAGTGCTACATGGCGCTGGCCGGCGGCGCCGCGGTCACCTGCCCGCCGCGCAGCGGCTATCTCTACAACGAAGGCGCGATGCTCTCGCCCGACGGCCATACGCGCAGCTTCGACGCGAAGGCGCAGGGCACGGTCTTCAGCGACGGCGCGGCCGTGGTGCTGCTCAAGCGGCTGGCCGACGCGCAAGCCGACGGCGACACCATCCATGCCGTGCTGCGCAGCGCCTGCGTCAACAACGACGGCGGCGCGAAGGCCAGCTTCACCGCGCCCAGCGTGGACGGGCAGGCCGCGGTCATCCGCGCGGCGCTCGCCGCGGCCCGGGTCGATGCGCGCAGCATCTCCTTCGTCGAGGCGCATGGCACCGCCACGCCGATGGGCGATCCGATCGAGGTCGAGGCGCTGGCCACCGCCTTCGCCGAACACACCGATGCGCTGGACTTCTGCACGCTGGGCTCGCTCAAGAGCAACGTCGGCCACATGGTCACGGCCGCCGGCGCGGCGGGCCTGATCAAGACGGCGCTGGCGCTGCAGCACGAATGCATACCGCCGACCGCGCACTTCACCGAGCCGCATCCCGCCATCGGCTTCGAGCGCACGCCCTTTCGCGTCAACCCGCAACCGAAACCCTGGCCGCGCGGCGCGACGCCGCGCCGCGCCGGCGTGAGCTCCTTCGGCGTGGGCGGCACCAATGCCCACGTCATCGTCGAGGAGGCGCCCGCGCGCGCGCCCTCGGCACCCGACGAGGGCATGCACGTGCTGCCGCTGGCCGCGCGTTCCGAGGCCGCGCTGGCGATGGCGACCGAGCGCCTCGCGGCGCACCTCGAAACGCATCCGCACGATGCGCTGGTCGACGTGGCCCACACGCTCGCGGTCGGCCGCAAGGCGCATGCATTCCGGCGCGCTGTGGTGGCGGCCCGCGCGGACGACGGGGTGGCCGCGCTGCGCGACCCCAGCTCGCCGTGGCGCGCGAGCGGCAGCGTGGGCGCGCGGGTGCCGCAGCTGGTGCTGATGTTCCCGGGCCAGGGCGCCCAGTACGCCGGCATGGGCCGGGCGCTGCACGCGGGCGATCCGGTGTTCGCGGCCGCCTTCGACGATGCCCTCGCGGCCTTCGCGGGCGAACTGGACGTCGACCTGCGCGAGCGCATGTTCTCGAGCGATCCGCAGGCCCTGCTGCCGACCTCCGTCGCGCAGCCAGCCCTGTTCACGCTCGAATACGCGCTGGCGCGCCGCCTGCTGTCGCTCGGCGCCCGGCCGCAGCTGCTGATCGGCCACAGCGTCGGCGAGTTCGTCGCCGCCGTGCTGGCCGGCGTGATGCGGCTCGAGGATGCGGCCCGCCTGGTCGCGCGTCGCGGCGCGCTGATGCAGGCGCAGCCGGCGGGCGCGATGCTGTCGGTGCGCCTCGGCGCGGCCGAGCTGCTCGCGCGGCTCGATCCCTCGCTGTCGCTCGCGGCGGACAACGGCCCCACGGCCTGCGTGGCGGCGGGGCCGTCGGAG
>Ga0209902_101022_pt1 | contig 17611 bp, 8 predicted proteins | sample FECB27metaG_FD_188304 | JGI IMG/M metagenome (GOLD analysis project Ga0209902, IMG submission 188304) | Cyanobacterial communities from the Joint Genome Institute, California, USA - FECB-27 (SPAdes) (version 2) | ecosystem: Environmental > Aquatic > Thermal springs > Hot (42-90C) > Microbial mats ...
TCGTTTCGCCGCGCAAATCGGTGGTGCGCGACCTGTCAGCCGACAGCTATCAGCACAACAACATGCTCCCGCAGCAGGCAATCGAACGCTTCGTGCGCCGGGTTACCGAAACGGATGCCTGGACCGAAGCTCTGGAATCAGACGATCCCACGCTCAATGCCATCGATATTCTGAAACGAGAATTTGGTTGGCCTGATGGCGACGATGACGAGCTTTCGGCAGAACCGCGCGCCTTCGTCGATGCGCTCGTCGAGCGTGCAACCATTCGGCACAAGCAGCATGTCGGCAAGATCCACATGACATGGGCCCGCGCGATCGGCCTCTCGTCGCGGCGTTCGAGCCGCCGGGTGCGCTACGCCCCGACCGACCGGCTGCTCAAGACGCTGGTGATCGCCTGTGTCGGCGAACGCCTCGAGTTCAAGGATTTTCTGGTGCGCATTCACGAGCGATACGGCTTTGTGATCGGCGACGCGCAGGCTCGCCAGTTCATCGATGCGGGTACCGCGGATCAGGAAGACTTCTCCGACAACGCGCATCGCTTGGAAGAGCGGCTCGCCAGCCTCGGTCTCCTGAAGCGGCTCTCCGATAGCTGCGCCTATGTCGAAAACCCCTTCCAGCGAGCCCAAGCCGCGTGACCCCGTCAGATCTGATTGGCGCCGCTGGCGCGACTTCCATCCGTTTACGCGTCGAGGCGCTGACGCCCGACGATGAACTTGCGCGCTATTTGCTCGACCGGCTGACCGGCGAGCAAGTCGCGGCGATCACCCGCGCATTGCTCGCCGATCCGGCGACCGCGAACAAGCTGATGATTGCGCTGCCGCGTGACCTGGTTGGGCCGTTCGGGCTGCCCGAGACCGTGATCACCGACGAACGCACCGTGCGCGTGCGCAACTCGGCCTGTGACCAGCCAGCCATGCTGCTCGCGAATACCGACGACGATCAGGGCGCCTCGCTCGGTGACGTAACGCTCATTGGGGCGAAGCAGCTTACCGAAGAATCCGGCCCCTGGGTCGATGCTGCCGCCGCTGGATTGGGGCTGAGCGAAGGCCAGATTGACGGCTGGAAGGCTGCCCTCAAAGGCCTGAACAGCGCCGATGATTGGACGCTACATCAGATCGGCACCTATGTCGCAATGACGCGCGAGAGGATCGAGACGGAGGCGGTACCGGTCGCAGCGGCGTTGGGATGGGCGCTTCCGGCGCTGCGTTTGCCGCGCGATAGCGGTTATTTCATGGGGCTCGGCGACAAGGACCGCGAGCAGCCAAGGCGTTGGAAAAAGCTGTTCGAGAAGCTGGTCTCGGATCGCAAGCCACTGCTGGTCAAGCAGCGCCCCAATCGGCAGATCATCGAGAGCGAGGAACTGCGGAGCCAGTTTGACGAGGTCCATGAGGACATTCCAGCCGAAGTCCACGCCACGATCGACGCGTTCATCGATACCGCGCCCGGCTGGGGCCCCGAAGCTGAGGCATTGGCGAGCTTTGAATGGGAAGGGCAGAGCGTTCTCCAGCTCTTCTCAGGCATCAAGCTCAAGAAGACGTCGCTTGCTCAGGAAACGATTAACTTCTTCGAGTTCACGTTGCCGGATCGACTGAGCAGCATCGACGAGGACTATCTCACCACGCTCAAGGGCCGTTCGCTCAAGGAAACCCGCGATGACGATCGCGACTTCTTCGAAGCGCATCGCGACGATCTCGGGCAGGACAAGGCGCTGCGCGTCAAGTGGGAGCGGTTTATCTTCGGCCGCCCGATCGAGTGCACGGATTTCCTCGAGGGTCTGCTGCGGGCGATCGAGCGTCTGTTTGGCCAGGTCAATCTTGTCGGCGGATCGCGCAAGCTCGTGATCAAATCGTCCCGGCGGACGCGCAACCAGTTCCTCGATCTCAACGCCGATGTCGGCCTGTCCTTTGGTCTGCGCTATCGCGGCTTCAAGGATTTGATCGGGTCGGCGGTCGAATGGGATGTGCCGCACCTCTTCGCTTACGAAGAGCTGCTGGATCGCGCCAAGGCGCGGCAAAAGAAATATCGCCGCAACGAGTCGACCGCGCGCGGCGCGATCCAGATCAAGTTCGACATTGCCTTGTCCGTCGGTAGCGAGCGCGCGACGGTGCAGCTTGTCTGGGCGGGTCAGCCCGGTGTGATCGGGCTAGAGCTCCCCAAGGACATCGGCCGCCTGCTCAAGCGCCCATTCGTCCGCAGCAACGTTGCGCGGCTCCCGGTGAGCCGCAAGGGTGCGCTTCAGGCCGTCTCGCTGACCGATGTCGGCACCTTACAGCCGGCCTTTGGCCAGGATGCGGGCACGCTGGTCCCACGTACCAATGCTGGTGACGACATCGCCAAGCTTTTTCCCAAGGCGCTGAAAGCTGCCCGGGACGGCGGACGGATTGATGTCGCCGGCTTCACGGCAATCGATGCGGCCTGGACCCATTTCGCCGAACTCTATGGCGAGGCGCTCACTGCGCTCCAAAGCTCGGGCTATGCGTCGGGCACGCTAATCGCGCAGGCCGACGCTTATGGTGCGTTGCTCGGCGCCTTGCTCGCGCACGCGGTCGGCGATCTCAACCGCCGCGACCTTTGGGAGCCACTGCTCAGTATCGGGACCGTCCGCGTACTCGGCGGCGGGCCATCGGCGATCGTCGCGCCTTGGCACCCGCTGCGGCTCGCCGCCAGTGCTTCGAAAATGCGGTCTGTCGCAGGCCTCGCCGACTATCTTCTCTCCGATGTCGATGTGAATTTCGGCGATCCGAGGTTGTTCTTCGCGGATCTACGCGACGAGCTGGCCCATCCGCTCTTCCCGGAAATCGCGGTTGGCTATGACGGCAGCGAAGCGATCTTGCTGGCCGAAACCAGCACCGTGAACGATTACAGCCTGGTCGAGCGTCCAGTGCGCGATCCATCCGAAGCTACGACCGACGTCGACCCGGCCGAAGCAGCCAGGCAAATCCGCAGCCTGCTAGAGCGCTATCTCGACCTGCAACCGCACGAGCGGTCGAACCTCAGCATCATGCTCTATAATTGCGACGCGGCAGGCCTGCCGCTCGCCACAGTCAATGCTTTGGGCTCCGTTCAAGACCAGGACGAGATGCACTGCAATGTGCTGGTGCGGCACCGTGACCGCTCGCGTCTCTCGCGCGTCTACACCGAGCTGCTCGAGCGCTCCGAAGGCGACCCTGACGCGGTGGTGGTGAGCGAGACCTCACGCAATTTCATGTCGAAGCTGCGTATCGGTGTGATGCTCGACAGCGGCACGACAAGCGGCAGTGGAACACGCGAAATTGATGTCGCCTTCCTTCACGACGTCGTGTCGCGCCAAGCGCGCGAACAATGGTTTCCGGTCCCGGCGATCGCCGACAATCCGAGCTTGCTCGAGCATGTCCCGGCGCGATGGTCTTACCGCCGTGTCACGTCCGAGGACGAACTCAAGGCCACGAGCTACCTCACCTGTCCGCGCCAACCCGATGCCGGCTGGGCCTATGTCGATGCTGTTGCCAATATAGTCCGGCGTCAGTCCCATGCGCCGGACGAGCATTATCTGCCCGCACGCCAGATCTCGTTCCAGGACGGCGGCCTGAAGGCGATGTTCGAGGAAGTGCATGGGCTGGCCGAATGGGTCGCGACTTATGACGACCTGCTCGATAAGCGGCAGCTCGCCGCGCAGGGCATCAATGTCATACGCTACCGTCGCCAACGGACCCACGGTCGCAACATGGTCGTCTCCTCGACCTCCGAGCTGCGCATCCTGCATGTTTTGGTGCTGCGCCGGCTGACCGAACTCTCGCTTGGTCTCGACGATGCCCGGCTGGCAGCGCTTGCCAAGCGCATGATCGAGGATGCCAACGCCATTTCCGGCGACATCGTCCTGCGCGCCGCCAAACGCGGTGTGTCGGCCGGCGAGCTGGTCGGACTGGTGCTGAGCCGCGCCCTGATCGCCGAGGAAATGGGCGGTGCCGCTGCAGTCGCCTGGTTCCTGCTCGACGACTATGCCGAGTGGCTTGGCCAGAAGGAGGAGGGCATTGCCGATATTCTCGGGCTAAGCCTGTCGACCGATGCCGACGGGAAGCCGCAGCTGCGCGCAATTGTCACCGAGGCCAAATATGTCGACCAGTCGGGCGCGGCCGAGGCTTCTCGCAAGTCCCGCAGCCAGCTGCGGCAAACCGTGGCGCGGATCGACGACGCATTGTTCGGTGATCCCGGCCGCCTCGACCGTGATCTCTGGCTCTCGCGTATCGCAGATTTGCTGCTCGACGGGACGGCGGCGCTTGGCCAACCCAATCTGCTCGAACGGGTCCGCGACGGCATTCGCCGTGGTGCGGTGCCGATCGATCTGCGCGGCTATTCGCACATCTTCATTTCGGGACCCGCCGGCGATGGCAGTTCGCACGGCGATCAGGAGTTGCTGACTGGCATCAAGGGTGGCTTGCAGGAGACCTTTACCCGTGAGGGCCTCCGTCAGCTCCTCAAAGCTTATGAGGCGCGCACACCGCTCAGCGCCATCCGCGCGGGCCTCGGGCAGTACCATAGCTGGGACACGCCGGAGTTCCAGGACCCCGCGCCGCGGGTCGAATGGACCAAGACCATCGAGGTGAGCAACGCCAGCGGGCCGGCAAGCAAGCCGATCGTCCATGATTATGACGAGGACGATGATGACGGTGATCCCGAGGGCGGCATCGCTACCGAGGAGCCGACGCCCAAGGAACCCGAAGGCGGTGGCGCGGCTGATGGAGCGTCGGCGGATATCGAGGCACCGGGCGATGCGCTGCCGGATTCGAGCACCCAGCAATCAGCCGGGGCAGGGGGCGAGCCACTCGCCGCCGATCCGGTCGTTGCCGCTCCCGTGGCCGTAGCGGAACCTATCGCCGCTCCTACACCGCCCGCGGCTCCGGTGATTGCAGCGCAACAGCCATCTCAGCCTGTCGCCAGCACGGGGATCGAAGCGCTGATCCAGTCCCGCGCCGAAGCGGCGCATGAAGAGTCGGCCGAGGCCCAAACGTGGCTAGAGGCGACGGCGCAGAAGCTGCGCTCGGCACTGCTCGGCTACAACCTTCAGGCCAAGATCACGGCGACGCGCCTGACGCCCAACGCCGCCCTGATCCGCTTCATGGGATCCGACCGCCTACGCGTTGAAGACATCGAAGCGCGCCAGTCAGCCTTGCTGACGACCCATGGGCTGCGGCTGATTTCAGTCTCGCCACTGCCCGGTGAGATTGTGGTTGGCGTCGCCCGCCCGCAACGCCAGCTAGTATCGCTTTGGGATGTCTGGGGCCGGCGCGAGATCAACCGCAACGCCGCGGGGGTGAACACGTCGTTCGTGTTGGGGCTCAAGGAACTCGATGGCGAGATCCTTTATCTCAACCTCGGTGGCCCCTTTGCCGGCGGACAGCAGCACGAACCGCACACGCTCGTGGCTGGCGCGACAGGCTCGGGTAAGTCAGTGCTGATCCAGGCTCTTTTGCTCGATATCGCCGCCACCAACGCGAGCAATCTCGCACACATCTACCTGATCGACCCAAAAATGGGCGTCGATTATGCGGCGGTCGAACGCCTGCCGCATCTGCAGGGCGGGGTTATCGTTGACCAAACCCGTGCGGTCGAAGTCATGGAAGGCCTCGTTGCCGAGATGGAGCGGCGCTACGAGCTGTTTCGCGCCCATGGCGCCCGCGACATCCGGTCGTTCAACACCAAGGCAGCGCCGTCTGATCGGCTGCCTTACGTCTTTCTTGTCCATGACGAGTTCGCCGAATGGATGCTGACCGAGGACTATAAGGCGGCGGTGACGTCCAATGTCTCGCGGCTTGGTGTGAAGGCGCGCGCGGCGGGCATGCACCTCATCTTCGCGGCGCAGCGACCTGACGCCAATGTCATGCCGATGCAGTTGCGCGACAATCTCGGCAATAGGCTGATCCTCAAGGTCGCTAGCGTCGGCACCTCCGAGATCGCGCTTGGTGTGAAGGGTGCGGAGCAACTACTAGGCTTGGGGCATCTCGCCGCGCGGCTCAGCGGGGAACCGGCGATTATCTACGCCCAGGCACCCTTCCTGTCGGACGATGACATCGATGCTGCGGTGGACGCGATCCTCGCGAGCGACCAAGCATCCTAATTGGCACGCTGTTAGTCGGGCAGGATCTCGGCAGTAGCGACCTCCGCGTGCGGCCAAAATCATGCAGTCATGTTGGTGCAACGCCGGTCTAGATGCAGCGAGTCTGACGGGCAAATCCGGCTCGAAATAGTGACGGCTGCTTACTCTGGAGGTCCGCCCTCAGCGGCCAAACCGTCGCGCTGAAGATCAATTAGGCCTGGAGCGCCTTCGTCCTGAGCATCACGAATGAGGAGCAGTACGCCCGCCTTTGGGCGATCCCCGCGCGCGACTTCCAATGAAGGATCATGGTTCCAGGAGACCAACGCGATCGGGGTCGGTTGACCGTTGCGATCAATGTTAATCGCGGTCCAGCGACTGTCGTTGACGCTTTTGAGATCCAAGCCCGTTTCGAATTTGCGCCGTAATTCGGCAGACGTGCGGGCCAGCTGCAACGCCGGGCGCGCGTCAGCGGTGATCAGATCCTCCTGTAGCGCTGTGAGCGCTGCCACCAGACTATCGCACGCACCTTCGGTGAGAACGAGTCGGCTGACGGGTTTGCCCTGTTGATCGCGACCCACCCAGCACGCTGCTGCCGTGCGAAGCTCGTCCACCGGCAGCGGCACCGGTTTATGATCGAGACCGCAATAGAAGGCTTCTAGATGAACTGGGAACGTCGCCGGCATCGGTGCGACAAGGCCGACACGGCCTAGTCCCGCCAACACGCGCTGCTGGAGCTCCAAGGCATGTGACTCACGGAGGCGCGCAAATATTTCGAGCTTGCCGTCAGCGATTGCGCGCTCGAGTTGCACCCAAGACAGCGTATCGACGTGCTTCAGGTTCCATTTAATCCATGACATCACACCGTCGATCGTGATTGCGACCGTTCGATTATCAACGCCATAAAGCCAGTCTGACCGGCCCATTGGAGCCGGAGATCCGACCAGAAACAAAATGCGGGGTGCGCGTTGGACGGCATCACGCAAAAGATCGCACACCGGCGTAAGTACGAGCAGGACTTCGCCCGGTGCAATATCGAGGGGTTCGGCCAGCGGCCGGTTGGCTTCGACTGCATTGTCGGTCTCGGACCATGCCTTTAACGCCGCGCCACGATCGGCGGCATAGGCTTCTGGCAGGCGCAGCAAATCGCCAAAGGTCACCGGCGAGTGAATGGACCCGCGCAGCTGCAGCCGTTCAGGATTCTGCGTCAGCATCCGTTCGACCAACGCCTGTAAATCGGCCGATCCAGCAACATAGGGTGGAGGGTGCTGTCCTGTTGGGAAATTCTCGAGTGCCGTCGCCGCCGCGATGACATCAGCGTCACGCTCAATCTCGTGCTGCATGACACGATCGAAGACGTCGACAAGATAGCTCCCCGTCGGCTCCCCTTCGAAGTCGAGCAGCAAATGCTGAATTTGGGCTATATCGGAAAGGCGAAGGCGGCGGGCGAGCAGCAGCGTCCGCGCAGCAGCATCGGCAACGCCATGCTCGAGACTATCAAAAAAGCGTGCGAGCTTGCGCGTTTCATTCGCGTGCTGGGCGAGCCGCTCGAGCTGTCGTTCCAATAGGCCGGCCTGATCGAGATCTTTCTTGGCAAGGATTCGAAATCCGGATTCCAGCAGTCCAACATCATCGCGGAAAATATCGCGGTTCTGCCCGAGACGGGTGCTTCTCGACATCAAGATCACCAACGGTGGTTCTGCTCGTCGCGGCTGCAGCGCGTCTCGCAGCAGTGCGCGGGATGCTGCGAACGCATCCTCATCCTGAGCGCTGCCGAGATAGAGATCGATAACAATGACATCGGCCGTCATCGCCTGGTCCGCAAATTCTCGTCCGCGTTCGGTGCAGTCCAGACCCAAAGCCGTCAGCGCGTTACGAACCTTTTGAACGTAGTCCAAGTCGCGGGCTTGGTTGGCAAGATAGCTATCGAATAAGGGTTCCGCGACCGCTCCAAGTTCTTCTCGAAGGTCCCAAACAGCGGCGACGTAATTGTCGTCGACAATCTTGTCTGCAAAAGGCCGAGCAGCGTCGGCTCCGTAACGCGCGTCGATGCTCTCCCGCTGTTCCGGCGAAAGATCGTCGTTGAAAGTTGCCCATTCGCCCTGTTGACCGGCAAGGTCCCTCGCCCGGGGTATAGGATCGCAAGCGTCATCGACGATGAGGGCACGCTGGATGGCGCGTTCCTGGAGGAGGGCGGCAAGGGTCACGTCTCGCTGTCTCCGGGAAGTTCAAGCACGAACCGATGAAGTCGGCCTGTCATCGGATCGACATGATCGGACAAAACTAGTGATCCTTTGTGCCGTTCCGCCGCCTCCTTTGCGATAAAGAGACCCAAGCCTCGTCGCACCTTGCGCTCTTTCAGCGACCAAAATGGCCGGAAGATCTTGTCAGCATTGGTAAGCGCGATACCCCGGCCATTGTCCTCATAAGTCAAGGTTGGGGGCCCGCCTTCGAGTGTAATTCGAATTTCCGGCTTGAGCGAAGGCTCGCGAGTTGACCGCATCTCGATCCAGTAGAGCGAATTGGAAATAAGGTTCTCAAGGATCTGAACGATCATCCCCTTCACCGCTCGGATCATCAGCGGCCGTTTGGGCAAGTCGAGCTTGACCGTTACCCCATGTCTTTCGAATTGGGCTTCGTGCCCTTCCAGCTGCTCGCGGATCAGCGCGTCGAGCGCAAATGCCTCAGACCGCTGACGACCGCTGACGCTCAAGGGATCTAGGACACGGACGCGTTTGCTCACGCTTCGCATTTCAGCGCGCAACGTATTGATATGGGCGCGAACCTGATCGGGAAGGTCGGCCGTGCGTAGCTTGTCGAGTGCCTTAAGAGCATTCTCGGAAGATCGCGCCAACTCATGTGCGACGACTTCGACCATCAATCCGACGCCCGCCATATCAACCATGCGCCGACTTTCTTGCTCGACCTCGGCGATCCGCTCACGCGCCTTGGCTGCAAAATCGGACAGCTCGAGCAGCGTCTGCTCGAGTTCATCGACAGCTTCGCGGTCTTCGTCACGCGCGACGCGCCGCAGGCGTTTGATCGAGGCGCGAGCGCGGTCTTCCAGACCGGCCACGCGCGTCTTCGCCTCAGTCAGGTCAATCTTCTGTGCTTTATATTGGCGCTCGACATCCTGCATAAAACCACCGAGGCGATCTTGAATCGCATACCGAATGGCCCGCAGCAGGACCTGCTGCGCCGGTGTGACTCGAAGTCCTTCGCGATTGGTCTGGTCGACAAGATCAGGATTCCCGGCGCGGGAAATCTCAACACGCCCAATGAACTGTGTTTTATTAAGTGTGTAACCACTGCGGCGAAGCGCGCGCCTGTCGAGTTCGAGCCAGTCATCCTCATCTTCGCCATATGGAAATACGCGGTAACGGTCGCGAAAAAGGAGTATTCCCGACCACTGCTCCTGCAGATCGCGAAGAGCCATATTCTCGCCAGTGGTATCTACACGTGATAGGCGTCTGCGGTTGAACCAATAGGCTTCGAAGGAGAATGGCCCGACCTCGGTTAGAGCGGAATCTTCAATATCGCCATCTTTCCCGACGATCGCGCCCTCCAAATCCTCCAGTGGCAGGACCACCGTTTCGCTCTCGGGAGGATGTTCAAAACCCAAATCAAAAATATCGACGGTACAGGATAGAAGAGGTTTTCCTTTTTCGACTTTGTAGGCGCCGACAACACGCGCGTGGGCAGCATCAAGGAGGCGCCGCGGCATGACGGGAATGTTTTGCCGCTGCCCGTTCCAAAAGATGGCAATGCGTGGACGGGTTTCCGGCGGGGCGAACGGATCGGTCAACCGCGCAAAGTCATATTCGCACATGTCGGCAACACGCGTCGCAGTCCAGTTTTCTAGAAGGTCACGAACAATGATTGTCGTGCCCGACCAACTCGGTGTCACCTTGTCGCCCTTAGAGACCGGCTTCACCGGTACTTCATCCAGCATCGCGTCGATCTGCGCAAAATCCCGCCAATTGATGTCGAGACGATTCATCTGCACATCGTCTGCGCGGGCAGTGCGAACCTGCAGATATTCTCCCAGCCGCATCGCCGAGAGCCGCCCGATGCCCTTTTCTCCGAGATATGGACTTTTAGCCGCGCCGGCAGCGATGGCTTTCTCTACCTCACGCTTTCGTGAAGGCGTGCCAATGACAAGGAAATTTTGCTCAAGGTCGGCGATCGACATACCTGAACCAGTGTCGCTCACCGAGATCCGATTATACTTTGCCTGTGCTACATCGAGCGCGTCGCGCAGGGCGGTCAGCGACGAAGCATCGTCTATTTCTTTGGCGAAACCGTTGCGCAGCTTTGCGTCGGAATCTGGCAGGATCGCCTCGACAATCGAACCTTTATGTAGATCTAATGCGTTTGCCGACCGGCCCTTGTCCGCAATGGATTTGATAAGCGCATCGCGCTGCCGGAGATAAAGATGTCGAGGCAAGACAATATCAAATCGAACTTCGACACCATTTTTGGTACCAGCGTCGAAGCCGTTTTTGATGAGTTCGTAAAACGCGATTATGTCAGAGCTGATCAGTTCTGCGCCGAGTTCAAGTACAGTACGGGCGGTTATCTTGAACAATCTCGGCTTCCCTCTTCGTCGGCCAGCTCAAACCGGCTGCTCTTTGCGTAGTTAGGAGCGTGCATAGCAGCAATTGCGTGAGCCCAAATCACTTGTGGCAAATCACACAGCTGCTTGAACCCTCGTCAATTCCGTAGACATCATCGATCGTTTCAGCGGTGTTGGCTGAAAGTGGGTTGATTCTGCGATTGCGGCGAAGCCGCTCACGTCTCTTTTCATAGTCAGCCTTGATCGCTTCGACGCGCTCGGGAGCGATCAGCTCGGTCAAGCTCTCGCCCTGGCTCCAGGTGAATGGCGAGCCGTCTTTGAGCGCAGTCTTCTCATAATCGATCGCCTCCGCGAACCGGTCCGGGTGGTGCTCGGCAAGCCGCACCCATTCGATCTTCTGCTGGTAGAAACAGAAGGTGCACCCTGAGCGCGATCGCCACTTATAATATTCCGGCTCGCCGACGTCAGACTGGTCAAGGATCTCCAGCACGCCTGCGCGGTCGATCCCGGCGTCACGCAACGGGAAATGCACGCGCATATTGGGGTGGGTCGCCTGATAGCCTTCACGGCTCGGCTCGTCGGCACGGATCGCGACATAACTATGGATCGTCGTGCCGGCTTCGAGATCTTCTTTCAGCCAATGCTCGAGCGGTCGCAATTTGAGCTGCCGGGTGCACCAACGCGTGCGCGGCGAAGGCAGGAAGTTGCCATATTCGTCGAGCCAGAAGTCAAAGTCGCGATCGGGATTGAGCCGCTGGATAGGCTTGCCCAGAAAGCCCTCAAGCTTGTCCAGAAAACTATAAACTTCCGGCAGCTCCTTGCCGGTATCGGTGAAAAAATATTCGAGCGGCAAGTGCGGAAAATATTGCCGCATATAGACAGCGAGCGACGCACTGTCGCGACCACCGGAAATCCCGAGGATATGGCGTTCGTTCGTCATGCAGCCTCCGCTTCGTCGTCGGATTCAGCGGCAAGCGTCGCTACGGCGCGCGCGAGCGCCGCCAACTGCAAGTGACTACCTCTCTTGTCAGCGCGCAGAGCGGCAACGAGCTTCTCGGCCATACCCGCAGCGGCCACCTTTTCCTGATCGGTGAGAATGAAGCTGCGCATCAGCGGGGGGGCCAGAGGATCAAGCCCGACCACAAGTGCCAGTGCTTCGCTATGCGTGCGCCGGTCACGAACCACCGCTAACGCCTCAAGTTCGCGGAAACGCCGACCATAGCGCGCGATCTCGGTCAGCGCTTCCTCACGGTCTCGGTCCGACCAGTTACGCGCGGGGCGGTGCAACAGCACGCTGACCAGGCTTTCGATATCGCCGGTACCCTGTTCAATCGCCGCGGCGCGGTCGGCGAATGCATCGAAATTATAGTCGTTGGTCATGCCCCGGATCAGCTGCGTGCGGTCGCCGATCCCGCCAAAATCGCGGTGGTCGATGCCGAGCGCGCGCCCGAGCGCTACGCGCAATTCGTCGAGCAGCGCGGGATAGCTCGCTTCTGCCGCGAGAATAGCCTCGAATATGGTCTCCGGTGACAATCGATCGCCCAAAGCGCCGGGAAGATCATCGAACAGTAAACGCTCCGGATCATCGGCCTTCATAACGACGCTGCGGATCGCTCTGGCGTCCGCGTCGAGCCGCAGCGTTCGCTTGGCGAACGTGGGAAGGGCTTCGAAGCGACGAAACAAAGCCGCCGCAATCGGCAGCGATGCCGTGCTGTCTCCGACCGCCAACAACTTCGCCAGCCCGCTCAGGAACGCCATCTCGCGGATCGACCGGTCGATGTGACGCAACCGGAAGCTGCCCGGCTTCTGCAGCAGCCGATCAACGACGACATCGTCGATCTCGGTCTGGTAGATGCCATCGATATAGACGGCGACGGTGGCACGGTTTGCGAGCATGTAGGCAAGGGCCAATGCCGGCATGACGCCGCCTTTGATGCCATAGGGCGGGGCAGCCCAGCGCGCATAGATCACATCGAGCGGATCATCCCCCGCCTGGTCAAGAACGTCCCAGGCCGGTTGCAGCGATTGCCCCTCGCGACTGTCGTCAGGCGCCGCGAAGTCGAAACGGCCAGGCTCGACTTCACTATGCAGCCCAAATGGCTTGAGCACCGTCAGGTAGAGGCCGAGTTCTGCGGGATATAGCGTCATGCCGAGCTGCTTTTCGGCGAATCTTCCGACCATGGCATGGAGAAGATCGCGCAGCGCCGCCATGGCATTGGACGAAGGCTTGTCGCGCTGGAGCAATTCGCTCTTCAGGATCGGAGCCTTGGCATAGCCGGCATCGGCAAGCATGCTGGCGATGACCGCGAGCGGCTCGCTGTGCGACTTACCCGGGGCCGGCGAAAGATACCATTTGGCGCCTTCAAGTGCCGCCTCGAGCTTGCGGTGCAGTTCGTCGATGCAGCGCGACTGCCGCGCGGCGATTTCACGACGGGCGATACGATCGCCTTCGAGCTGGGGATGCTCGCGAAACACGCGTTCGACTGCCATCAGTTCGGCGGCCGCGTTCCGCAGGGCGAAGCTCTCGCTGGCGCCGCCGAGCGCGATGACGCGTCCGCTCGCTTTGAGCGCCTTCGCGGTCGCTTTGGTGAGCGCGTCGGTAGCCTGACGCGGCAAGGTCCCATCGCCCAGTAACAACAGCATCAGGCCGCTGCCGCGCTGCACGCGCGCCAGAATGCGTTCGGCAAGCCCGTCGGCATCATCGTCGGGTGTCACCACCTGCAGTGCGATCTCGAACGTCCGCAGCGCGCCGGTCATGAAATAGTGCCGCTTGGCGGCGGCAAAGCCGTACCCAACCCGCTGCGGTATGCCCTCGAGCTGGAGCGAGTCGACCGGTACCACGGCGCGGCCGATCGCTTCCTCAAGATCGAAGTCGCTGCCGGCAAACAGCGCATAACCGCCGAGACGAGGCTGGCGGATCAGGATCGCCCAATCGAGCAAATCCTTGATCGCCGCTTTGACCGCCTTGGGCGCCGCGCCCGGAACTGCTGCTTCGAGAAAATCATCGGACAGCGCCAGCCCCGACCCATTGCGGAAGAACTCGATGATCGCGGCCGACTTCGTCAGCGCGACGTGTAGCCCTTGGCCCTTGGCGCTGGCACGTTCGATTGCCTCATAAGCGAGGCTGAAGCGGCTGCCATCGTTGCCCGCGGCAAGCGACATGCCGAAATTGGCGGCCATATAATCCCACAGCATCGCCGGATCGTAGGTGCCGCTGCCCTCATCGGCATGCGCGAGGAACTCTTGGAAGCCCGAAGGCTCGGCCGAGCTCAGAAAGCCAAAGACGCTGCGTTCATTCTGCGCGAAGCGTGCCCGTGAAATCGGGCCGAGCAGCAATGCGCTGACCGGGTTGAGCGGCCAGGTATCGGCGAGTGCCTTGGTGAGCACACTGACTTCGGTCGGACGGCGCTTTGCCACCGCCTCGGCGACCCGTTCGGCGCGCTCTAGAGCATCGGCGGGATGGTCGGCCGCGATCGCGCGACCGAGCAGCGCTACGGTCTCATCGGCGCCAGAGAGGAAGGCGATATCCTGGAAGCGACCTTGGACCTTGGCCCATTCCTGCCGGGCATCCCGCGCTGCACGCGCGGCATATTGCTCGAACGACTGGTGCAGAATGCCGATGACGACCAGCCGGCCCTTGCTGCGTGTCGCGCGTTCGGCGAGATCCTGCAGCAAATGCACATCGCCGCCCTCGAGCGCTTCATGCTCGAGCAGCTTGCCGAGCTCGTCGAGGATCAGCAGCGTGCCACTCGACGTGGCTTCGCCCCCAGCAATCAGCGCGGCGATCAGCGCGTCGTCGCTTGCGCCATAGTCAGCGGCCTGCGCCGAACTCCAGTCGAGCGCGATCGTTGCAGCCTCGACGATGGCGTCGCGCAAGCGAGTGCGGCTGCCGGTGACCGCAACAATCTTCCAGCGACCCTTGGGCTCGGGAAACGCCTCGATATAGAGCCGGCTCAGCGCTTCGCCGGCGATGTCGCGCGCAATCTTGCGATTGCCCTTAGCCCCGGCGACAAGATTGGCGACAAGCAGCGCGGCGCTGGACTTGCCTCCGCCATAGGGCCCGGTCCAGGTGTAGGCACCCTGGTGACTGTCGCACTGGCTGTCGGCGAGGGTTGTCAACGCCTTGGCGACGCTCGCCTGCAGGACGTACCCAACCAGCGGCGGCGTGCCATTGAGATCGGCATCGAGCCGAGCCGATCGCGCGAACCTTCGGTCGATCGTCACCATTGAAGCCAGCTTGGTCATGCCGCAGCCCTCAGGTTGGACCGTGGGTAAGCAAGACCGAGGGTCGTCATCGCATCGAACGCGGTCGTTTTCTGGATCTGGCGCAAGCCGGCCGTGTCGACCCATTGCCACGCGCCGTCGGTCAGGTCGTCGAGCCGCATCAGACGCGTGATCACGCTGTCTTCGTCGAGCTTGAACACGCGGCCGGGCGAACCTGGCGCATAGCAAATCTGTTCGGCGGTCAGCGTCGTCGATCCGCCTGACCGGTCCCAATAGTCGCCGAGCGCATAGGCGAAGATCGCATCGTGCAGGCTGGGCTTGGGACCACGCACAAACTCATACCACCCTCCAAGCCGGGCTTCGCGGATGATCGCGAGTTCGGCCAGCAGCGGTTCGGCCGCATCTTCATTGAGACTGTCACCGCGCCGGACATAGCTGCGCAGAAAGACTTCGATGTCGCGCTTTAGGGTCCCGCGCGTCGCCCGCCAACCATTGTCTTCGACCAGCGCGAACAATTCTTCGACCAGCATCGCCGGGTCAAACTCGATCGCGCTAAGGTGGTTGAAGGCATAATAGGCCGTCGTCGTCATATCGGGCGTGGACGCCACCCGCCAATGTGCGAGCCAGATTGTTGCGGCCTGTTCGAGATACGGATCAAGGCCGTCGTCGGCGAGAATGGCGCGACCGAGCGGAGTAGGGGAAATCACCCGATCGAGCTCGTCGAAGAAGCCAGTCGCCAGCGCCCAATAGCGCATCGAGGCTGCCATATTGCGGCCAACGCCGAAGCGTGCGATAGCCTCTTGTTCCTGGAATGTTCTCGCGTCGGTCCGCTCGCCAACAGCGTCGAACGCCTTTTTCAGCCAAAGAAGGCGGAGCGGGAAGGTTTCGTGGCCCGCAAACTGCCCTCTCGAATCAAATTTTACTGTTCCCCGCCTCATGCGGGAACGCTACTGGCGAAGCTCTCCAGCGGCAAGCCGAGATCGGTCCGCGGCGGCGACAATGCGGTCGGCCGCCATCTCTATCTCATCGATCGCTTGATAGCGATGGCAGTAGATACGGATGACGTGGCGGGCGTCACTCTCAGAAAAGCCAATCGCTTCAAGAACATGCGACTGTTTGATCTGACCCGATGTGCAGGCGGAACCCGTGGAGAGCGAGACGTCCCGAGCGACAGATGCGCACAATTGGTCGGCATCGACATCGTCGAGCTGGAGAACAGCGCTGCCGGGAACGACTTGGGCATCGCCGGTAATCCGGCGGAACCGCAATTGCCGCGATGAAAGCCCGTCGAGCAGCGTGCCGATCAGCAAACGCCCGTGGTGATGATCACCGTCGAGGCCGGACCGCGCTACCTTGGCGGCAGCCCCGAAGCCAGCGATCAACGCCACCGGTTCGGTGCCGGGACGGATCGCATCCTGCTGGCCACCACCGTGCACCAAAGGTGCAGGTCTAGGGGCATGCGCCGCGGCATAGAGCGCGCCGACGCCCATCGGACCATAGCATTTATGTGCAGACAGGCTGAGATAGTCGACATCGAGATCAAGCACGTCGATCGCGATCTTGCCCGCGGCCTGCGCGGCATCGCTGTGCAGCAGCCCGCCCACAGCATGGACCAACGCAGCGGCCTCGGCGACCGGTTGGATGACCCCGGTTTCATTGTTGACCAGCATGACCGATGCGATGAGCACGTCATCACCGAGCAAAGCTTCGAAAGCGGCGAGATCGAGCCGGCCATTTTCATCGACCGGAGCAATGCTGACCGGAAAGCCTTGCTCGGCGAGAATCCGCGCCGGCTCAAGTACGGCCTTATGTTCCACAGCCGAAACGATGATTCGCTTTCGGCCTTGATCACGCGTCGCCGCATTTCGCGCCACGCCAAGCAATGCCAAATTATTAGCTTCGGTTGCCCCAGAGGTGAAGATGATCTCGCCGGGCGCCGCGCCGATCAGCGCGGCGACTTCGGCCCGGCCATCGGCGATGATGCTTGCGGCGCGTTCCCCAGCGCCATTCGGCGAGCCGGCATTGCCGGGCTGTTCCCAGACCGCCAGGATTGCATTGCGCGCCTCGGGGGCGAGCGGCAGTGTCGAGAAGCCGTCGAGATAAATTGGCGCTGCCATGTTCACGCACACCCGCGCACGGCACGACAGGGCATGCTAAGCGGTTGGAGGAGGAGTGCTTGATTCATGAGTGACGATGTAGCCGCTGCGACGCGCGATCAGAAGGTGATTTACGAGCAGCGGTGCCAGGACTTTCGCTCGCTCAATGGATTTTTGTGGCAATCGCCGCTGATCATCATGTCGCTGACCGGCGGGCTATGGTTCGCAGTGGCGAGCTTTGCGCTGAGCGATTCCGCTCGTTCGATGCTGTTGGCATTTGCCTGCCTTGCCAATCTGCTGATGATCGGCGCGCTCTATCGCCTGCGCTGGGTGATGCAGCGTGTGCTTGAAGACATTCGCGATTATGACGGGAAGCGTAAAACCAAGGGCGATTACACAATCGTAAGGCTGTTCTGCGCGATGTTGCTGCTCACGGCGTTGGGATCCGCTATCGCGGCGTGGAACCCGGGCGCCTATTTCATCAAGCAGGCAGCAGCGGCCAAGGACGTCGATTGATGACGCTGTCCGACCGACTCACTGCGCCTGACTATTACGACCGAGATGCCGAAGGCTTTGCAGCGCGCTATGATTCGGTGTCGTTCGAGGCCGTTCATCCGCTTTTGTCGCAGTATCTGCCCGCGGCTG
>Ga0209902_101023_pt1 | contig 17595 bp, 15 predicted proteins | sample FECB27metaG_FD_188304 | JGI IMG/M metagenome (GOLD analysis project Ga0209902, IMG submission 188304) | Cyanobacterial communities from the Joint Genome Institute, California, USA - FECB-27 (SPAdes) (version 2) | ecosystem: Environmental > Aquatic > Thermal springs > Hot (42-90C) > Microbial mats...
ACATCTCGGTTCTAGCGTCTCCCTCCCCCTTGCGGGGAGGGATTAAGGGTGGGGGGCAGCCCGCGCCAGCGTTAGAGATGCTCGCTACCGCACATCCGGTGGCAGGCCGATATCCCTCAGCAGATGCGGCGACAGCTGGTCGAGCGGCGTGCGGCGCGGGCGGCTGAGGGTGCGCTTCAGCATGGCGTTGGCGTAGCGCCTCAGCACCAGGGTGCGGAACCAGGCGCCAAAACCGCGTGCCGGCAGGTCGGCGCGCAAGACGTTGATGCTGGCCACCGCCTGCCGCAGCTCCGTCGCGTCGCGGGCCCGCTCGTTTCTCACCTGCTCGAAAGCCATTTCGCGTCTCCTCGAATCTTCAAGAAACGACTCTATGGCGCTAAGACTGACACCCGCTGTCAGGGTTGCTGGTGTAGAGAAGATTTATGCGTGCAAGTCGCCTCCTCACCATTCTGATGATCCTCCAGACCCGGGGGCGGACCAGTGCCGAGACGCTGGCCGAGGAACTCGAGGTCTCGGTCCGCACCGTCTATCGCGACATCGACCAGCTGAGCGCCGCGGGCGTGCCGGTCTATGCCGAGACCGGCCGCAATGGCGGCTTCGCCCTGCTCGATGGCTGGAAGACCCGGCTCAACGGGCTGACCGCGCCGGAAGCCCGGGCGCTGTTTTTCTCGGGGTTGCCCGGCCCGGCCGGGGAACTCGGGCTCGGCGAGGAGGCAGCGCAGGCCGAGCTGAAGCTGCTCGCGGCGCTGCCGTCGGACTGGCAGGCCGAGGCGCGGCGGATGAGCTCGCGCTTCCATCTCGATCCGCGCGGCTGGTTCCAGCCCGGCCACAAGCCGGAATTCCTGAAGCTGGTCGCCGAGGCGGTGTGGAGCGAAACCCGCATCGCCATCCGTTACGAGAGCTGGAAGGACGTGAAGGACCGGGTGATCGAGCCGCTCGGCCTCGTCTTAAAGGGTGGCGTCTGGTACGTCGTGGCGCAACGCGACGGCAATAGCCGCACCTACCGGCTGTCGCAGATCCAGGCGCTCGGCCCCACCGGCCAGACCTTCACCCGGCCCAAGGATTTCGACCTGCCGTCGTATTGGCAGGAAGCGACCAAGCAGTTCGAGCGCGATATCTATGTCGGCATTGCCCATGTGCGCGCTACCGCAGTCGGGCTGCGCAAGCTCAGGGATCTGAGCGACACGGTGCGACGCGCGGTCGAGGCACTGGCGCCCACGCCCGACGCCGATGGCTGGTGCGAGCTCGACATCCCGATCGAAGAAGTCGGCTGGGCCAGCCACGAGTTCATCAAGATCGGCGACGATGTCGAAGTGCTAGGCCCGCCGGAGCTCAGGAGCCGTGTCGTCACCAATATCAGCAAGATGGCGCGAAGGTACGGGATTACCAGCTAAAGAGTGGCATGTAACCGCCGTGGCGGTTATCAATCCACATGCCGCGCCCAAAGCTTGTTTCCGACGATCAGGTCCTCGATGCCACCCATGCCGCCATGCTGCGGCTGGGGCCGGAGCGCTTCACTCTCTCGGATGTCGCCGAGGCGGTGGGGCTGAGCCGCGCTGCGCTGATCCAGCGTTTTTCCGACAAGCGCACGCTGCATCTGAAAACCCTGGAGCGCTCGACCCAGGAGGTGCGCGATTACTTTGCCGCCGCTCCCCGGGAGCAGGGGCTGATCCCGCTCTGGGCCATGCTGCGCGACCTGATCAGTGGCATGGGCTCGGGCGAGGGCTTTGCCGGCTACCTGCTGCTCGCCTGGGGTGACATCAACGACGCGCAGCTGAACGCGCTGGCCCGCGAGCGCAACCAGCTGGTGCGGGCGGCAATCCTCGAGCGATTGCCGCAGACGGCCGACCGGGCCGAGTCGGCGGCGCTGATCCAGATGGTGATCCAGGGCGCCTGCATGCTCTGGCTGGTCGAGCCGCAGGGGACGCTTGCGGGGTATACCGAGGCCGAGACGCGCAAGGCGATCGAGCGGCTCTATCCGGGCGCGCGGCTGGAGTAGGCGACTGATAGAGACGGCCCCCTCCCATCCTCCCCCATGAAGGGGGAGGTGCCGCATCGAGTGTTTGGCACGATCGAAGACAGAGCCTCGACTCTTCACCTCCCCCCTTGTGGGGGGAGGCCGGGAGGGGGCCGTCTCTCTCAGTATGTCATCTTGATTTATAACCAACGTGTAAGTTATAAATGATAGATGCAACCCGCGCCCTTCGCCCTCGACCTCAGCTCCGCCGCCTTCGATGCGCTCAACACCAGCCCGCGCCTCACCTACCGCGAGCTGTTCTCGCCGCACGATGATCTCCCCAGGCCGCTGCGCCGCTGGGCTGCCGCGCACGACATTGCGCCGCGCGCCCTGACCCGTCGTGACCGGCAACTGGGCGGCACCTCCGAAAAGCACCTGTTCGGTTTGCGTGACGGCTATGCAGTGGAATCCGTGTTGATCCGCCGGCGTGATGGTTTCACCGCCTGCATCTCGTCGCAGGTCGGCTGCGCGTTCGCCTGTCAGTTCTGTGCTTCGGGGCAGGCCGGGTTGAAGCGCAACCTCTCGCCCGGCGAGATCGTCGAGCAGGTGGTGCGGCTGGGGCCGAAGGTGAACCGCATCGTCTTCATGGGGATCGGCGAGCCCCTGAACAACTACGACAACGTGCTGGCGGCCATCCGTATCCTGCGGGATCGGCGCGGGCTCGATTGGGCCACCACCGGCATCACCCTCTCCACCATCGGCATTCCCAAGGGGCTGAAAGCGCTGCGCGAGGAGCATCTGGGGCTCAACCTCACCATTTCGCTGCACGCCACCACCGACGAGACCCGCGGCCGGCTGATCCCCGGTGCGCGCAAACACGTCATCGCCGACGTGGTCGGTGGCGCCTTGAGCTGGGCCCGCCGGCACAACCGCATCGTCACCTTCGTCTACCTGCTGCTTCCTGGGATCAACGACAGCGACGCCGATCTGCGGCGGCTCGTCACCATGTTCCGCAACGAACCCGCCCGGCTCAACCTGATGCGCTGGAACGAAGTCGACGGGCTCGGCTTCGGCCGCATCTCCGATTTCAGGCTGATGCAGTTCCGCGCCGGGCTGGAACGCGCCGGCATCCCGGTGGTGGTGCGCGACACCCAGGGCAACCGCATCGACGCCGCCTGCGGCCAGCTCTGGCTGCGTGACCTCCGCGGCCAGCTGGTGGCGCGGGCGGCTTAGTGAGAGCTACGCTGTGACCGGTGCGTCCTGCCCCTCACCCTAGCCCTCTCCCCGCCGGGGAGAGGGGACGCAGTCTGCACCAGCAGTGCCCCATCGCCCCCTCTCCCCCGCTGGGGAGAGGGTCGGGGTGAGGGGCAGTCCAAATCGAACGCGCCGGCAACATCCTACCCCCGCAGCGCCAATAGCCGCTCGACGCCGCAGCCGGAGATCACCATGCGTTCCTTGCCGTTGCCGGTGAGTTTGGCGCCCCAGTCGACGACGCCGCCATCGGCCAGCTGCATGTCGCCGGCGAAGATGTGGAAGCAGAAGCCGGCATAGTAGCCTCCTGCCGCCTCGCGTCCGACCTCCTCGAACAGCTCCGCGCCATTCGCCTCGGCGACGCCGCGCAACGCCTCGAGCCGGGCGTCGACATCTGGCGCCGTCGTCCGGGTGTAGCCGAGCCGCAGCGCCGTGCCCGGCGCCAGAAACTGCCCGAACGCTTCGAGCAGCAGCCCCACCTGCCGGCGCAGCGCCTCGGCCTCGAAACCGTAGCCGCCCCGATCGCGCCCGCTGCTCGCCAGGGCGAACAGCCGGAAATGCGCCAGCATTTGCACGGGTTGACGGCTGACACCATCGATACGGCCTGCGGCCCGCCCGTCGCCATAGTTCTGCGGCCGCACCACCCGATGGCTGGTCGTGAGGTGCACATCGTCGCCGCCGCCCTGGCGCAGCCGCGCCGCCTCGAGCGCCAGGACGTTCGTCGGGTCCGACACCACTTCGCCCCGCCGCGTCGTGCCGATCGACCAGTCCTGGTCCACCGTCGCCACCACCGAGCAGGCGCCGAGCGGCGTCACCGGCGACAGTTCGACCGGCTCGAAGCGCCCCTCGCACAGGCCGAGCGCCAATTGTTCCCAGGCCAGCAGCGCCGCCCGGTCCGGCCGGGCCACGCCAAAGAAGCGGCTGGTGGCAAAATCCTTGAGCAGTTCGGCCGGGCTGCGCTTCTTGGCGCGGCGGCGGGTCACCTCGATCAGCAGCGACTGCAGGTCGGACGGATTAAGCCGGTCGGCGAGAATCTCCGCCAGCCCTTCGACGCCGCTCTCGCGCTCGATCCGCTCAATAATCCCGCTCATTGCCAATCCTCCTTATCGACCCATTGCAGGGCTAATGAGAGGGATCAAGCCCCCGGCTTTGACATCGGCGCCCGCGCTAAGTAACCAAGTGGTTCGGAGGACCCGCTGACCATGACTTTGCTCGACGACTTCAGGCTGTTCGATGCCGAACCCAAGGCGCGTGGCGTGGCGCAGGCGCTCTATGCCGGGATCAAGGACCTGCCGCTGGTCTCGCCGCACGGCCACACCGAGCCGCGCTGGTATGCCGAGAACGAGAAGTTCCCCGATCCGGCGCAACTGCTGATCGTCCCCGATCACTATGTCTTCCGCATGCTGTTTTCGCAGGGCATCCGCCTCGAGGACCTGGGCGTCCCGACCACCGACGGTTCGGCGGTCGAGACCGATGGCCGGAAGATCTGGCGGCTGTTCGCCAGGAACTACTACCTGTTCCGCGGCACCCCGACGCGCTCCTGGCTGGACCACACCTTCGCCACCCTGTTCGGCGTCACCGAGCGGCTGAGCGCAGACAATGCCGATGCGATCTACGACCAGATCGCCGAACGGCTGCAGCGCGACGATTATCGCCCGCGCGCCCTGTTCGAGCGCTTCAACCTCGAGGTGATCTCGACCACCGACGCGGCGCTCGATGATCTCAAATGGCATCGGATGATCCGTGACAGTGGCTGGAAGGGCCGGGTGGTCCCGGCCTACCGCCCCGATTCGGTGGTCGATCCGGATTTCGCCGGCTTTGCCGGCAATCTCGACAAGCTCGGTGAGATCACCGGCGAGGATACCGGCCACTGGAACGGTTATCTCGAGGCGCACCGCAAGCGCCGCGCCTATTTCATTGAGTTCGGCGCCACCTCGTCCGACCATGGCCACCCGACCGCCGAGACGGCGAACCTCCTCCCTAAGGAGGCCGGGCAGCTCTATGACAAGGTGCGCTCCGGCAAGGCCGATGCGCGCGAGCGCGCCCTGTTCCGGGCTCAGATGCTCACCGAAATGGCCCGCATGTCGATTGATGACGGGCTGGTGCTGCAGATCCATCCCGGCGCCTGGCGCAACCACTCGCCTTCCATGTTGCAGAAGTTCGGCCGAGACAAAGGCTTCGATATCCCCTCGCGCACCGACTATGTCGGCGCACTGAAGCCGCTGCTCGATGCAGTGGGCACCGACCCGAAACTGTCGATCATCCTGTTCACTCTCGACGAGAGCGTTTATGCGCGCGAACTGGCGCCGCTGGCCGGCGTTTATCCGTCGCTGAAGCTTGGCCCGCCCTGGTGGTTCCACGACAGCCCGGAGGGGATGCGCCGCTTCCGCGAGATGGCCACCGAAACGGCGGGTTTCTACAACACGGTCGGTTTCAACGACGACACCCGCGCCTTCCCCTCGATCCCGGCGCGCCACGATGTCGCCCGCCGCGTCGACTGCGCCTTCCTCGCCCGCCTCGTCACCGAACATCGGCTCGATGAGGACGAGGCCCACGAAGTCGCCAAAGACCTCGCCTACAACCTGGTCAAGAAGGCCTACAAACTGTGAGTGACAGAATGTCCCCCCTCTTTGCGCAGCCCGGCGACGGCAAGCACACCGAGCTCAATGGCTCGTCCCGCCGCGTCATCCTCGACCTGCCCGAACTGATGCTGGTCGAGTTCACCTTCGACGAGGGCGGGATCGGTGCGCTGCACTCGCACCCGCACCTCCAGACCAGCTATGTCGCCGAAGGGGTGTTCGAGGTGACCATCGACGGCGTCACCCAGACCATCGGCAAGGGTGGCGCCTATATCGTGCCGTCTGGGCTGGTGCACGGGGTCAAGGCGCTGGAAGCCGGCAAACTGATCGACAGCTTTACCCCGCGCCGCGACGATTTCCTGTAGGGCGCTTTCAGCCTGTCCTCGTGAAGGCGCATACGGGTGGTGCCCCACCCACCGGGTCATTCCCGCGAAAGCGGGAACCTCTGTTTTCCTGGCCTTTGCACGATCGCAAACGGAGGTCCCCGCTTTCGCGGGGATGACACCGTGTTTGGGGGAGCCTCGGTTCGCATACCCAGCATGCCCCATTGCGGGCTAAGTTGCGATCCCGCCCACCCACCGGCTGTCATCCCTGCGAAAGCAGGGACCCATCCATCCACCTGCGCGACGGCGAGTTGGGTCCCTGCTTTCGCAGGGATGACACCGAGTTTGGAGCGCTGCCGGATGGCAAGCGGTCAGATCGGAGAATCCAAGCCGTGCCCGTCACCAGGTTTCGATGCCGGCGCGGGCCATCTGGAAGCCGTGGGCTTCGTCCTCGGTCGTGCAGGTGAGGCCGGTTTTCTTCGAATAGCAGACGAAGCCTTCGATCGACGCCCACTCGCCGTAGTGCAGCACCTGCTCGGCTCCGCAGCAGCTGGCGTCGCCAACCTCGTCGAGTTCTTCGGCGCTATCGGCGCCGAGCACGACACGGACATATTCCGGTTCGACCCGGTCGCACATGATCTCGGGGCCGCCACCTTCCGGCTGATAGACGTCGGTGCCGCCTTCCGGGGTGACGATGCAGCCGACATTGCCCGAGGGCATGACGAATTCGATCTGCCCGTTGTCGTTGGCGTCTAACTCGACCTCCGCGGCGGCCGCCGGCATCGCCAATAGGGCCACGAACGCGACGCCGAGCATCAATGACCTGAACATTGGAGTCCTCCCTCCGTGCTGAGCGGGAGACTGCGCCTGCGCCGCTGAAGCCGCGATGAACCGGGTAGTCATCGCGGCGGAGCCAGCCGAAGCCCGCGGCGGGACGATTTCCTCTGAATCGTGACGCTGCCGATCACGTTTCCTGTTCTCCCCGCAATTCACACCGCCCAGCAGTTGTGATCACGGCCGCGTTGAGCCAGTGGAACGCCGGGTGCAGCGTCGCATTAGCGCGCAAGTACAACTACGCAGGAGACTACGCATTGGACGATAGCTATCGCGGCTACATCATCCGCGTGACGCGTGCCGCCCAATGGCATGCCATTCTGCTTGAGCCCGGCACCGGCGCGGTGCTGCCGACCAAGGCCACGGCCCTGTTGCGCGAAGGGCGGGGCATCGCCATGGACCGCGCCCGCAAGCTGGTCGATCTCTACGCTGCGGGTTTCGAGGAATTGCGCGACCACGCCGCCTGAGCCTTATTCGACCGTGACCTCCAGCCGTTCGCCGGCCACCACGCTGATGCTGGTTTGTTTCGGCTCGCCTTCGGCCGGCGATGCGACCACCAGGTAGTCGCCGGCGGTCAGCGTGGTTTCGAGCGCCCCGCCAAAGCCGTAGGTGAAGGATTTGCGGTTGCCCTGGATTTCCGCCTTGGCGCCGAACACCTCGACCTTGTCGGTGCCTGGCGCGGTGATCGCCACGACCCCGGCGCCGAGGATGGCGCCGACCTCTGTCCGCTCGCCGGTTGCGATGCTGAACGGGGTTTCCAGCGTCGCGCCGCCCACCGTCGACACCAGCACATAATCGCCCGGCGGCAGCTCGAAATTGTGGTCCGGGCCATAATTGTAGGCCACCGACTTGCGGTTGCCCTGGATGTCCTTTTTGGCCTCGAGGATCTCCTCGAACAGGTCGCCGTCCTCGACCTTCATGCCCTCGACATAGAAGGCGTTGACCGCCGCGACGCCGACCCCGACGACGATATCCTTGACCACCGTGGTATCGGACTGCACCGGCACCAGCTCGGACACCTTGCCGCTGCCGATGCTCACCTCGACCCTGGTGTCGCCGGCCGGCACATAGAGCTTGGTCTCGCCGTAGTTGGTCGTGCTCGCGCCGCCGGGGAATTCGGTGAACACCGCGGCATTGGGGTCGGGTTCGGCGTCGGCTGCCGGCAATGGCCGGATGATCAGCCGGCCCGCATCGAGCACGAACAGCGGCTCGGCGACCGTCCCCGCCTCGATCGTCACCGGCTGTTCGAGCTTGGCGAAGTCGAGCGTGGCGCGCACCACATAGGCGCCGGGTTCGAGATTGGTCTTCCAGTTGATGCCGTAATCGGTGGTGACGTACTCGCCGAGGCTGCCATCCGGATTGGCCTTGTAGACCTCCCAGACCAGGCCCGCCTCTTCGTCCAGCGACTCGCCGCCTTCGGCGAGGCTCGCATCGGGATCGAAATTGAACTCGGCGTTGGCGGGCCCCGGGGCAGGCGCCGGTTCGGGCTCCGCCGGCGCCGCAACCTCGGCCACCGTGCTCTTCAGCGCCTCGGTCAGCGTCTCTTCGTCGCCCGCCGCGATATACTTGCCGCCGGTATTCTCGGCGAGGCAGGCGACTTGCTTGCCCTCTTCGTCGGTGAGCCCGAAGCCGACCACATGGGTGGTGAAATCGACGCCCTGGCCTTCGAGCGTCGAGGCCAGCGCGCAAGGGTCGGCCTCGCAGGTCTCGAGCCCGTCGGTGATCAGGATCACCGTCGCCTTGTCCTCGGTGTATTTGAGGTCCTCGGCCGCCAGCTGCACCGCCGCCGAGATCGGCGTCTTGCCGGTCGGCGTGATTCCCGCAGCCGCCTCACTGATCGCCGCGCCGGTTCCGGCGGCCGGCGGCACCAGGAGTTCGATGTCGTCGCACGAACCCTTCTCGCGATGCCCGTAGCTCATTAAGCCGAGCTCGAGCGCCTCGGGCACCCCCTCCAGCACCGTGTTCAGCGTCTCGCGGGCGATCTCGATGCGGGCCTTGCCGTCGATCTGCGCCCACATCGAGCCAGAGCCATCGAGGATGATGATCGCCTTCTCGGCGGCCGAGGCGGGCATGGCGAAGGCCAGCGGGCCCAAAAGCAGCAGGGCAAGCAGCCCCGACAGCAGCGAACGGATCGGCAGCAGCATCGAAATCCCCCTCGGGTGCTGAGAGCGAGATCAGAAAAAGTTGCAGACTTTTCCGGTTCGATCTCGCGTCAAACAAGTCACCTCTAGAGGCGTAGCGAGACCAAGCTGAAGGCTAGCTGAACCGCCGCATCGCATCGAGGGCGAGGCCGAGCCCGACGCTGCCGAAGGCATCGGTTTCGACCGCCTTGGCTTCGGGGAACAGCGCCCTCAGCATATTGCCGACCGCCGGTACCCGGGTCGAACCGCCGGTGAGGATCAGCGTGTCGATCCGGCTACCAGGTACGCCCGCCGCCACCAGCGTCCTGCCGATTGCCGCGGCGATCGCTGCCGTGGCGCCTTCGAGGGCGGCGTGTAACTGCTCGATGCTGATCGGCGTCTCGAGCTTCACGTCGCGCGTCACGAAGCGGAACTCGGTCTGCGGCGCCTCGCTGAGCGCGATCTTGGCTTCCTCGACGCGACCGGCCAGCCGATGTCCCTGCCGGTCCTCGACCAGTGCGATCAGCATGCTGACGAGGTCGGGGAACTGCGCCTCCTGGTAGGTCGAGTGCAGCTCGAGCAGGGTCTTCTGGTTATAGAGCCGGTTGATCCGATGCCAGGTGGCGAGATCGTAATAGGGCGCCGAGGGCAGGGGGCGTTTGCCATCCGCCGTCTCGGTGCCGTAGCCCATCAGCGGCATCACCTTTTTCAGCGACAGCAGGCGGTCGAAATCGGTGCCGCCGACATGGACGCCGGCCGTGGCGAGAATGTCGGCCTTGCGGTCGGCGCGCCGGGCCCGTTCCGGCGAGAGCCGGATCACCGTGAAGTCCGAGGTGCCGCCGCCGATATCGGCGACCAGGCCCAGTTCTTCACCCGCTACCAGTTGCTCGTAGTCGAGCGCCGCGGCGATCGGCTCGAACTGGAACTCGATATGCCGGAAACCCTGGGCCCGCACCGCGCCCTCGAGCTGGCGCTGCGCCTCGGCATCGGCCTTGTCGTCGTCATCGACGAAGCGCACCGGGCGGCCACAGACGATGTCTTCAATCTCATGGCCGAGCGAAGCCTCCGAGCGCCGCTTCAGTTCGGCGATGAAGCGTCCCAGAATCTCGGAGAATTTCAGCGCGTCGCGCTTCACCCTTGTGGTGTCATTGAACAAGGACGTCCCGAGCACGCTCTTGATCGAGCGCATCAGCCGGCCGTCGGCGCCGGTGACATATTCGCTCACCGCCTGCCGGCCAAAAAAGGTGCGATCCTCCTCGAACGAAAAGAAGATCGCCGAGGGGATGGTCGGCTTGCCGTCTTCGAGCGGCAGCAGCCGCGGCGGCGTGTTGCCGCCGGCTGCCGCGAGAGTGGAGTTGGAAGTGCCGAAATCCATGCCGCAATGGGTCCGCGCCATCCTGTCCTCCGGGGCTGCCTCGAAAGCTGCACCGGAAGGGGCAGCGGGGCGCGCGATATAGGCGGTATGGCGGGAGCTGTCGAGAGGGCGTGCCCGCTCGCGGCGGAATCCGCGCGGGGGAGCGTAGTTATCGCAACGAACCGGCGATGGACCGAGCTCCCGCGAGTGGTTGGCGGACGCCGCGACAGATCAGGAATCTGTCATGGCGTCCGCCATGCCGTTACTGGATATAGAGCTGCACGTTGCCGCCGACATCGATGATGTCGACCACCTGGTTGACCTTGATCTTGTTGTCGGCGAGCAGCTTCACCGCGGCGGGGTTCTTGTTCAGCGCCTCGCGCAACAGGCCGATGCTCTGGGAGTCCTCGGTCAACAGGTCAACCGCCTTGCCGGCCTTGTCGGTCCAGGCGGTATTGTAGTTGTAGACCGTGACGCTCTTGGCGCCGACGAGGTCGGTGACATCCTTGGCGTTGAAACTTGCCAGCTGGCTGGCAAAGTCGTCGACGCTCATGGCGGTGCCAGGCGCGCCATTCGTAAACTTCGGCACGGCGGCGAGCACCGGATTGGCGGCGATCAGCGCAGCAATGAGGGCGACGACGGAAAGGCTGGAGAGCTTGTTCATTTCATGGAACTCCGCATGGTGGGTTGGCGTCGGCGGAGGAGGGCCGGCGGTCGGTGCAACGGCATCGGCGGGCAGGGTTATGACGTGCGGGGTTTGCGCGTCGCTCTCCCCAACCTTACAAATCCTCAAACTGCGCCGGCGGCGGCGATCGGAAAGCGGACGGTCACCCGCAGGCCGGGGCCGTTGTCCTCGAGCCGCACGCTGGCCCGGTGGCGGGTGGCGATGGCCTGCACCAGCGCCAGCCCCAATCCCGAGCCCTTCTCGTCGCGCTCCGGGTTGAGCCGGCGGAACGGCTCGAACACTTCGCTGCGCCGGTCGGGCGGGATCCCCGGGCCGTTATCGGCCACCACCAGCACCGGGTGCTGATCCTCGATGCCGGCGCTGAGTTCGATCCGGGCGCCGGGCGGACTATAGCGCGAGGCATTGGTGATCAGGTTGACCAGCATCTGCACCACCATCCGCCGATCCCCGACAATCGTCGCGTCGCCATCCCCAGGCGCCTCGACCAGCTGTTGCTTGGCCTCCTCGACCACCGGCTCGAAGGTCTGCAGCGTTTCGCTCACCAGTTCGCGGGCGGAAAAGGCCGCAAAGCCGGATTGATCGTCGGAGGCCTCGATGCGCGAAATCCTGAGTACGGTGTCGAAGATCCCGTTGAGCCGCTCGATCTCGGCCTGCGCTTCCTCGAGCAGCTTGCTCTGCTCCGCCTCGCTCGGCGCCTCCTCGGCTTCCTGCAGCAGGATATAGGCGCGGCTGAGCGGCGACTTGAGGTCGTGCGCGATCGAGATCACCGTGTTGCGCATGGTGCCGAGCAGGTCGCTCAACCGGACGAGATGGGCATTCATCTGCCGCGATACCCGGTCGACCTGGTCGTTCGAGCGGCCGACCGGCAGGCGGACCCGGCTGTCGCCGCGCGCCACCCGTTCCAGCGTATCGGCCATGCGGTCGAGCTTGGCCGAGACTCCATGGCTGGTGAAATAGCCGATCGCCAGCGCCCCGATGCCAACCACGATGCTCGCCAGCATCAAGGCGCGCCACAGCGCCGCCGAGCCGACTTCGACGAAGAACAGCGTCCGCCCGAAGGTCACCCGGTTGCCGCCGATATCCTCGGTCAGCGCCAGGTACTGTTCCGATGGCGTCGTGACGTTGATCCCCGAGCTGATCGTGCTCCAGCCCAGTTTCGCCGGCCGCGGGATATCGTCGCCGGCCAACAGCGTGCCGTCGGGCCGGTAGAGGGCGACGACGAAAAAGCGCGGCCCGGCTGCAGCGGCAGAGCTGTCGACCAGTTGCCGCAACTGGTCCATGTCACCGGTGTCGGCCGCCTCGCGGAACAGCTCGAACTCGTTGCTGACCAGCGCCCGGATCTCGCTCTCGGCCTCGCTGCTGGTCTGGCTGACGATCACCACGCCGGCGACCAGGAACACCGCAAGGAACAGCAGCAGCGACAGCACCGCCGAGCGGAACGCCGCCCCGGCGAGAATGCTACTGACGCGGTGCATGGATCGAGTAGCCCGTATTGCGGGTGGTGTGGATCAGCGGCACCTCGAACGGCTTGTCGATCTTGGCCCTGAGCCGGCTCATATGGGTTTCGACCACCGTCGTCTGCGGGTCGAAATTGAAGTCCCACACCTGCTCGAGCAGCATGGTCTTCGTGACGATCCGCCCCGCGTTGCGCATCAGCAGCGCCAGGATGGCGAACTCCTTGGCCTGCAGTTCGATGCGGGTGCCGGCCCGCGTCGCGGTGTGGTCCAGCAGGTCGAGTTCGAGGTCGTGAATGCTGAGCCGCGTCGAGGCTTCCGCCGTCTGCGGCCGCCGCGCCAGCACGGTGATCCGTGCCATCAGCTCGGAGAAATGGAAGGGTTTGACCAGGTAATCATCGCCGCCGGCCATCAGCCCCTCGACCCGGTCGTCGACATCGCCCATCGAGGTGAGGAACAGGATCGGCATGGTGCGCCCGGAGGCGCGCAGCGCCTTGGCGACCGACAGCCCGTCCATGCCGGGCATCATCCGGTCGAGCACCAGCACGTCGCAGCTATTGTAGAGACAGAAGGTCAGGGCGTCGCGGCCGTCGAACACCGATTCGACACTGTGCCCTTGCTGGGCCAGGCCCTTGCGGATGAAATCCGACGACGTCCGGTCGTCTTCGGCGACAACGACCTTCACCGTGCAACCTCGACATTGAAGCGCGGCGCGCCCGACGATGGCATTGCCGCCTGGTCGCAACCTACACCCGGTGCAGCCGTCCTGTCGGCTTACGAATATGTAAGTTTCAGGAAAGGAGGGAGCAATCGGCCGGCCCCAGCTTCTGTCTCGCCGCTGCACCACGCACCGGCCGCCACCCAAAGCCGGCGTGGCGAACCTGACGAAAAGGAGATCGTCATGCGCAAGTTCCTTGTTCCCCTGATGCTCGTCGCTTCGATCGGCGCGTCCTCGATGGCGCTGGCCGCCCCCAGCACCGCCCATGGCGCCATCCAGTCGATGGACGGCAAGGCGTGCACCGTGACCCTGGCCGACAAGTCCGTCTACCAGTTCGCGCCCAAGTGCGACTTCTCCAAGCTGAAAGCCGGCGAGAAGGTCGCGATCACCTATACCCTCAACGGCAAGGTGAACCAGGCGTCGGCGATCACTGCCGGCTGATCAGTCTCCCGATCACCGACAGGCCCGCAGGCGAGGAGCTTCGTCCCGGCTCCTCGCCGATTGTCGTTTGCTAAACGGGGACGTGGCCCGGAGCTGGGGTTGGTCAATTCGGGGGTCGTCCAGGAGCGACAACGTTGAACCGACGCGCGATTTACCCACGGCACGATGGGTTTCAACGCTGCCCGTCCGACACCTCAACCAGATCCTCTCAGTCCAGCTCGAAGTACCTAAACGAACCAAAAGTCCTGCACCGTCAGCGCACTGACGGCGACGCCGCGGAGGGTGATGGAATTGCCTTCCCCCAGATCGAGATATGCGTCGGAACCCCTTTGCTCCGCATCGGCAATGACATCGGCGAACGTGAGGCCAGTCTGGTCATGGATCTCGATCACGTCACCATTCGCGCCGCCAGCGTGGATCTCAAAATCCTCGACTTCGTCGCTGCCGAAGTCCCCGCGGAACACGAACGAGTCATCGCCAACGCCACCAGTCAGCCAGTCGCCACCCCCGGCGCCGTCCAAGCGATCATCGCCATCGCCGCCGTCGAAGGTGTTCCTGATGTCATCGCCGATGATCGTGTCGGCGCCGGCGGTTCCAGAGACCGCGCCCACGTGATCGCCGAGAAGGAGGGTGGTTCTGATGGCCGTTCGGCCGCCGGCTGTTTCCGAGAACTGCCAAGCCAATGCTATGCCGCCGTCCTCCAGCACGGAGACCTCGGGCCTCCAGGCCTCATTGATCGCGTAGTCGGCAAGGAAGATTCCCGACCCCTCGGCCTGACCAAGAGAGTCAAACCGCTGGCCGCGTATCGTGCCGTCGGACAAATCACCCCAGATGACTACGAAGTCACCATCCGGAAGAGCTGCAACAGTGGGTGCGGTTTGGCTCCCCGCAAAACCTGAGCTGTTGATGCGGAAGCTCGGTCCCTCGCTCACTCCGTCCGAGCTGAACAGGCGGCCGACAATATCGGTACCGCTTCCCGCACCGAAGCCCCCGCTCTCATCCTCCCAGATCACAACGAAGCCCCCATCACGAAGGGCGGCGATTTGCGGCTCCCGCTGCGCATTTTGCAAGTATTCATGGATCTGAAGTTCGTTGCCGAACTTACTTCCGTCGGCATTGAACACTTGCCCATATACACCGAGACCGCTGCCGTCTTGGGTATTGGAGTCCCATACTACAACGAACTTTCCATCCGTCAGTTCTTGAACCTGCGGCACACGTTGCCAGTTGGTCGCAAAAGTATTGACGCGAAGCTCTGTAGTCACTGCGGAGCCGGCGGAGTCATACTTGCGAACGTAGACGCCGAAATCACTCCCATCCTGACCGTTGCTTTCCCAGGTCACGATGAAGCCGCCATCATCCGTCGCCGCCACGGTCGATCGCCGCTGATAGTCGGCCGTTGTCGTGTTAACGCGGAACTCGCCACCGGCCTTTGCACCGGTCGAGGTGTAGCGCTGCGCATAGACGCCGTCGTTGCTGCCGTCCTGCGACGTGGACGTCCACGTGACGACGAAACCACCTCCGCTCAGTCCGGCTACGTCGGCCAGCGATTGATCATTGGTGGCATAGGTGTTGACCTGGAACTCGCTGCCTAGCGCATTTCCGTCAATGTCGTATCGCCGCGCCAAGACTCCGCTCAGCGAACCGTCACGCCCATCCTGCGACCAGGCGACGATGTAGCCACCGTCCTCGAGGGCGGATATCGCGGGGTCCATCCTCCAATAATCGGCGTCCGTCGTTATGTTGCTGGCCCGCCAATACGCATTGACAAAGGAGACCGGAGACTGCGTCACCGCCTGACGAACGAAAACGGCGACCGTCGCTACCTGGACACCGCCGAACTCATCTTCGATTCTGACCGAGAAGCCATCGCCGCCAACATATGCAGGGTTGGCCGCATAAGAGTAGGTGCCATCTAAGCCAATTGAGACCGACCCGTGATCGGCATCGTCGATGATCGAATACTCAAAGATGCCGTCGTATCCGGGTGGCACGGTCAGCTGAATTTTGCCCTGGGCGGTCGAGCCGACTGGGATAGAGAGTATCCCGTCAATAGCCTGATGGATTGGTTCGACGGCCAGCACAACGTCCTGATCCGAGAATCGCGCGAACTCGATGGACGTGAGGAGATCCGTGCCCTCGTTGCCGTCGCTCGCGTTCAGATCCGTGATGGTGAAGCTACCGTCGACGTTCTCGACGATCGAGTAGTCCTGCCGTGCGCCGCTGTAGATGGCGGTATCGACACCCGAGCCGCCATCGAGCTGGTCGCTTCCGAGCCCGCCGCCGAGCACGTTGCTTCCGCTCGTCCCCAGGATTGTGTCGTTTCCGCTGCCACCTCTGAGGTTCTCGATATTGACCGCCGTCTCCGTCGTGCCGCCGGCGAACAGAACGGTTCCAGCGGTGAGGTTGGCCGTTACGCTCTCGCTTGTGTAGGTGAGCTCGAGTGTGTCGTTACCATTTCCGCCGTCAAACGTGTCGGCGCCAAGATTGCCGATAAGCAGGTCGTCGCCACCGCCGCCGAAGTAACTGTCGAGACCCGCGCCGCCATCGAGAATGTCGTCGCCATCTCCGCCGTGCAGAGCATCGTTGCCGTCTCCGCTGTTGAGCCGGTTGCTGCCCGAGCTGCCAACCAGCACATCATTGCCGGCCCCTGTGGTGGCATTCTCAATGTTTATGGCGCTCTCACTGACTCCATTGGCGAAGGTGAGCGTTCCGGATGCGAAATCGACCTGGATGTTGGATGCGTAGTAGGTCGTATCGATAGTATCGACGCCATCGCCACCGTCGAACGTGTCCGTGCCGGCATTGGCGACAAGACGGTCGTCGCCGTCTCCGCCAAAATGGCTGTCATCTCCGTCGCCGCCGTCGATGATGTCGTCGCCACCGGCGCCATTGATGGTGTCGTTGCCGCCGCCACCTCGCATAGTGTTTCCCTGGGCCGAGCCCAACAGGGTGTCGTTGCCTGCACCCGATGTGAAGTTCTCGAAGTCAATCGCGGCTTCTATCTGTCCCGTCTCAAAGCTGACGGAGCCGTTCGCCAGATCCACGGTCAGCGCTGCGCTGGTGTAATCGAAGTTCAACGAATCCTTGCCAGCCCCGCCATCGAAGCTATCGGTTCCAACACTGCCGTATATGACGTCATCGCCGTTGCCGCCGAAATGGCTGTCGTCGCCGTTCCCACCTCGAACTACGTCGTTGCCATCACCGCCGTGGACGGCATCGTTGCCATCACCCCCATCCAAGGTGTCGTTGCCGCTGGCGCCGTTGAGGTAGTCGTTCGAGCTGAAGCCGGTGATGATGTCATTGCCTGAGGTTCCAAGCAGCACCATACTCCGCAGGGTAGCGCGGCTCCACACGGTGCCGTCGGCGAATACGATCTGCTCGACGCCTCTATCGAAGTAATCGTCCAGGTTTTCGTCGAGGAAGATCGAGCCACCGTCTCCGGCCCCTGGAGTGCTTTCGGCGATCACCAGCGTGACGTCGTTTCCATTCCGGAGGAGGCTGACGTCGTCGGGGTTGATATCGGTGAGCACGAGTTTGTCGGCACCGCCATGATTGGTCCCTTCGGCGATCGAGTCATGGCCGTCGCCGCGGGAATAGACATAGGTGTCGTTGCCGGCCTCACCGCGCAAAGTATCGTTGCCGAGGCCGCCGGTAATGGTATTGCCAGTATTGAATCCGACGATCGTGTCATTGCCGTCGGTCGAGGCCTGCGCCAGGAGCCTCAGCCGCAAGTCCACCCGAGCCCAGGTGGTGCCGTCGGCGAATACGATCTGCTCGACGCCTCTATCGAAGTAATCGTCCAGGTTTTCGTCGAGGAAGATCGAGCCACCGTCTCCGGCCCCTGGAGTGCTTTCGGCGATCACCAGCGTGACGTCG
>Ga0209902_101024_pt1 | contig 17567 bp, 12 predicted proteins | sample FECB27metaG_FD_188304 | JGI IMG/M metagenome (GOLD analysis project Ga0209902, IMG submission 188304) | Cyanobacterial communities from the Joint Genome Institute, California, USA - FECB-27 (SPAdes) (version 2) | ecosystem: Environmental > Aquatic > Thermal springs > Hot (42-90C) > Microbial mats...
CGCCAGCGCCCGCCGAACCGCCAGCGCCAGCCTCACCACCCACACCACCACCACCCGCCGCCGCGCCGGAGCCCGCCGCTCATGACCGTGCTCCCTCCCTCGCAACCCTTCCGCGCCGTCGCCGGTGGCCGCGTCGATCGTGACCGCACGGTGCGCTTCACCTTCGACGGCGCGCTCTATCGCGGGCTCAGGGGCGACACGCTCGCCTCGGCGCTGATCGCCAACGGCGTCCATCTCGTCGGCCGCTCGTTCAAGTACCACCGGCCGCGCGGTATCCTGGCGGCCGGCTCCGACGAGCCGAACGCCCTCGTCGGCATCGGCGCCGACGAGGCGCACTACACGCCGAACCTGCGCGCCACCCAGGTCGAGCTGAAGGACGGCCTCGTCGCCGTCAGCCAGAACCGCTCGCCGTCGCTGAAGTTCGATGTCGGCGCGGTCAACGACCTCGTCGCGCCGCTCTTGCCGGCGGGCTTCTACTACAAGACCTTCATGTGGCCGCAGGCGTTCTGGAAGTCGGTCTACGAGCCGGTGATCCGAGCCGCCGCCGGACTGGGCCGCGCGCCGCGGGCGCCCGACGCCGACCGCTACACCCAGCGCTACGCCCACTGCGACGTGCTCGTCGTCGGCTCCGGTCCGGCCGGGCTCGCGGCGGCGCGGGCGGCGGCGGCCTCGGGCGCCACCGTCATCCTCTGCGACGAGCAGGCGGAGATGGGCGGCTCGCTGCTAGCCGAGACGCACGCCACGATCGACGGCATGCCGGCCGCTGACTGGGCCGAGGACGTGCTCGCCGATCTCGCCGGCAACGACCGCGTCACGCTGCTCTCCCGCACCACCGCCTTCGGCTGGTACCCGCACAACCTCATCGGCCTCTCCGAGCGGATCACCGACCACCTCGCCGCGCCGCACCGCGACCTGCCGCGCGAGCGGATGTGGCAGGTGCGGGCGAAGGAGGTGGTGATCGCCGCGGGCGCCATCGAGCGACCGATGGTGTTCCCGGAAAACGACCGGCCGGGCGTCATGCTGGCCGATGCGGCGCGCACCTACCTCAACCGCTACGGCGCCGTGGTCGGCCGGCGCGTCGTCGTCTTCACCGCCCACGACGCCGCCTATCGCGCGGCCCTCGACCTCCACGCCGCCGGTGTGCAGATCGCCGCGATCGCCGATCTCCGGCCCGTCGCCGACGGCGAGCTGCCGGAGACGGCGCGCGCGGCCGGCCTGCCGGTGCAGACGTCGACCACCGTCGTCGGTACGCGCGGGCGGCTCCGGGTGCGCGAGGCGCACCTCGCCACCGTCGCCGCCGACGGCAGCGTCGCCCGTCCGGTGATCGTGCCGTGCGACGCGGTGCTGATGTCCGGCGGCTTCACGCCGTCGGTGCACCTGTTCTCGCAGTCGCGCGGCAAGCTCGCCTTCGACGCGGCGGCGAAGACCTTCCTGCCGGGGCAGTCGTTCGCGCACGAGCGGTCGGCGGGGGCGTGCCGGGGGACGTTCGGGCTGGTCGAGGTGCTGGCCGAGGGGTACGCGGCGGGTGAGGCCGCGGCGAAGGCGGCGTCCACGACGCGTCCTCCCCCTGCAAGGGGGGAGGACAGCCGCGCCGACGGCGCGGCTGGTGGGGGCCAGTCAATCCACCCCGAGACCGCGTTTGACGGGCCCCACCCTGGCGACCTGCGGTCGCCTGTCCCTCCCCCTGGCAGGGGAGGGACGAGTAGTGCCGCGGGAGGACCCGTCGTCACCGACGCGCCCGCCGTCGCCGGCGGCTTCTCCGGTGCCGCCCCACATGGGCGCAACCCCGCCTTCGCCAAGGCCTTCGTCGACTTCCAGAACGACGTCACGGCCAAGGACGTCAAGCTCGCCACCCGCGAGGGCTTCGTCTCGATCGAGCACGTCAAGCGCTACACCACCACCGGCATGGCGACCGACCAGGGCAAGACGTCCAATCTGAATGCCTTGGCGATCGTCTCGGATGCCATCGCCAAGCCCATCCCGCAGATCGGCCTGACGACGTTCCGCCCGCCCTATACGCCGGTGACCTTCGGCAGCTTCGCAGGCGCCGCCCGCGGCGACCTGTTCGATCCCGTCCGCACCACCCCCATCCACGCCTGGGCGGAGGCGCACGGCGCCGCCTTCGAGGACGTCGGGCTGTGGAAGCGCGCCTGGTACTTCCCGCGCACCGGCGAGGACCTGCACGCCGCCGTGGCGCGCGAGTGCAAGGCGGTGCGCGAGAGCGTCGGCCTGTTCGACGCCTCCACCCTCGGCAAGATCGAGGTGGTCGGGCCGGATGCGGCCGAGTTCATGAACCGCATGTACACCAACGCCTGGACCAAGCTCGAGCCCGGGCGCCTGCGCTATGGCGTGATGCTGCGCGAGGACGGCTTCGTCATGGACGACGGCGTCGTCGGCCGCATGGCGCCGGACCGCTTCCACGTGACGACGACCACCGGCGGCGCGCCGCGCGTCCTCCACCTGATGGAGGACTACCTGCAGACCGAGTGGCCGGACCTCGACGTCTGGCTGACGTCCACCACCGAGCAGTGGGCGGTGATCGCCGTCCAGGGTCCGCGGGCGCGCGACGTCATCGCGCCGCTGGTCGACGGCATCGACCTGTCGAAGGAGGCGATGCCGCACATGAGCGTTCGCGAGGGCCGCATCGCTGGCGTGCCGACGCGGCTGTTCCGCGTCTCCTTCACCGGCGAGCTCGGCTTCGAGGTGAACGTGCCGGCCGACTATGGCCGCCACGTCTGGGAGGCGATCATGGCTGCCGGCGCGCCCCACGGCATCACGCCCTACGGCACCGAGACGATGCACGTGCTGCGCGCCGAGAAGGGCTACATCATCGTCGGCCAGGAGACCGACGGCACGGCGACGCCCGACGACGTCAACCTCGGCTGGGCGGTCGGCAAGGCGAAGAAGGACTTCGTCGGCAAGCGCTCGGTGCTCAGGCCCGAGATGACCGGCGCCGGCCGCAAACAGCTCGTCGGGCTCCTCACCGTCGATCCCAACGTGGTGCTGGAGGAGGGGGCGCAGATCGTCGCCGACCCGAATGAGCCAGTGCCGATGACGATGCTCGGCCACGTCACCTCGTCCTACTGGAGCTCCGTGCTCGGCCGCTCGATCGCGCTCGCGATGGTGCGCGACGGCCGCGGCCGGATGGGCGAGACGCTGCACGTGCCGATGCCGGGCGGCGCGATCGCGGTGACGGTGGCCGCGCCGGTGTTCCACGATCCGGAAGGAGCGCGGCTCAATGACTGAGGCCTCCCTCGTGCTGCCGCGCGCCGACGCGCTGGCGATGATCGCCGCCGCGACGCCGCCCTTGCCGGCGGCTGAGCTCCGGACACTCGACAACGACTGCGCCCGCTTCGTCTTCCGCGGCCGCGAGGCGGCGATCGGGCTGGCCGGAGAGGCCTTCGGCGTCGCCCTGCCGCGGGCGCGCGGCGCCTATGGCGAGGCGCGGGGCCGCGTCGCGATCTGGCTCGGCCCGGACGAATGGCTGCTGATCGCCGCCGGCGAGGCGCCGGAGGGGATCGCTGCCGCCATCGAGGCGGCCACAGTGGGCGTGCCGCATTCGCTGGTGGACGTCTCGCACCGCCAGCTCTGCATCGAGGTTTCGGGCCCCGAGGCCGCGACGGTGCTCTCCGCCGGCTGCCCGCTCGACCTGTCTGAAGCGGCGTTCCCCGTGGGCACGGCGACGCGCACGGTGCTGGCGAAGGCGGAGATCGTGCTGGCGCGAACGGGGCTGGACGTGTTCCACATCGAGGTCTGGCGTTCGTTCTCGGCCTATGTCTGGCATTATCTCGACGAGGCGCGGCGCGAGTTCCGGGCGGGGTAGGGGGTCTACCGGTGCGCTGGCGCGTCCTCCCCCTGCCAGGGGGGAGGACAGCCGGCGCAGCCGGCAGGTGGGGGCCCGTCAATCCGGTGTGCGACAACCGCCGCATCACTCCGGATTGACAGGCCCCACCCTGACCGCTTCGCGGCCTGTCCCTCCCCCTGGCAGGTGAGGGACGCGCGATGCCCCTGGCAGGGGGAGGACACCCCGCCGAGAGACTATCGTTCGTCCGGCGGGGAGGCCGGCATCGATGATCAGCGTCTTCGAGCTCTTCAAGATCGGCATCGGGCCGTCGTCGTCCCACACGGTCGGGCCGATGCGGGCGGCGCATGCCTTCGTCGACGGCATCGTGGCGGCAGGCCGCCTCGACGCGGTCGACCGCGTCGAGGTGGCGCTCTACGGCTCGCTCGCGTGGACCGGCAAGGGCCACGGCACCGACCGGGCGGCGATCCTCGGGCTATCGGGCATGGAGCCCGCCACCGTCGATCCCGACGAGGCCGACGCGGCGTTTGCCGCCGCCGGCGCCGGCGGCTCGCTCCACCTTGGCGGCCGCCGCCGCATCGGCTTCGACTACGGCCGCGACATCCTCTTCGACGGCCACGCCGAGACGCCGAAGCACCCGAACACCATGGCGCTCGCCGCCTTCGACACCGACGGCACCGTCGTCGCCCACGAGCGCTGGTGCTCGGTCGGCGGCGGCTTCGTCGTGCCGGAGGCGGAGGTCGGCGTCGCGGTCGAGAATCCGGTGTCGGTGCCGCACCCCTTCCGCAGCGGCCGCGATCTGCTCCACATCGGCGCGGCAACGGGGCGCACGATCGCGGAGATCGTGCTCGAGAACGAGCGCGCGCTGCGTCCCGATGCCGAGATCGACGCCCATCTCGACGCCATCGCCACGGTGATGATGGCCTGCATCGACCGCGGCGTGGCGACGACGGGCGAACTCCCGGGCGGCCTCAAGGTGAAGCGGCGGGCGAAGTCGATCCGCGACCGGCTCCTGGCGCGCAGCCACGCCAACGACCGCGCCGCCCACGAGGTGATGGACTGGGTGAGCGTCTACGCCATCGCGGTCAACGAGGAGAACGCCGCCGGCGGCCGCGTCGTCACCGCGCCGACCAACGGTGCGGCCGGCGTCGTGCCGGCGACGCTGCGCTACTACCTCGACCACTGCGCCGGGGCGGGGCCGGAGGGCGTGCGCACCTTCCTTCTGACCGCCACCGCCATCGGCGGGCTGTTCAAGATGAACGCCTCGATCTCCGGCGCCGAGGTCGGCTGCCAGGGCGAGGTCGGCGTCGCCTGCTCGATGGCCGCCGCCGGCCTCTGCGCCGCCCTCGGCGGCACCAACGAGCAGGTCGAGAACGCCGCCGAGATCGGCATGGAACACCACTTGGGCATGACCTGCGACCCGATCGCCGGCCTCGTCCAGGTGCCGTGCATCGAGCGCAACGCCTTCGGCGCGATCTCGGCCGTCAACGCCGCCTCGCTCGCCCTCCACGGCGACGGCACCCACGTCGTCTCGCTCGACAAGGTGATCGTGACGATGCGCGAGACCGGCCGCGACATGGCCTCGAAGTACAAGGAAACCTCCCTCGGCGGCCTCGCCGTCAACCTGCCGGAGTGCTGAGGGGGGCGGCCCCTTTCAGGCCGGGGCGCGGCCCAGCATGCGGGTGAGCGTCGCGTCGCGATCGAGGATGTGGTGCTTGAGGGCGCCGACGACGTGCAAGACGATCAGCACGCCGAGGCCGAGCACCAGCACCGGCCCCGAATGCACGCTCCTCGCCAGCGACAGGGCGAGCTCGTTGCCCGGTCCGGCCGACAGCAGCGTCAGGCCGAACACCTCCAGCGGCTGGCCGCGGCCGATGATGCGGGCGATGCCGGTGAGCGGCGCGAGCACCGTCACCGCCAGCAGCAGACCGTGCACGGCGTGGGCGAGCACGCGCTCGACCAGCGAGTAGCGCCCGACTGGCTGCGGGAAGCCCTGCGCCAGCCGCACGCCGAGGCGCCACGTCGCCAGCACCAGGATCATCAGGCCGAGCGCCTTGTGGCTGTTGAAGACGAGTTCGCGGGCCGGCCCCTTCGCCATCTCCTCGGCGGCGATGCCGAGCGGGATCATCGCCAGGATGCCGATGGCGATCAGCCAGTGCAGCCGGCGCTCGACGGCGGGAATGGGGGCTGCGGCGAGAACGGCGAGGCGGGTCACGGTGGTGCTCCTCGAGGATCACGGAATCCGCCGCGAGAGCCGGCGGTGAGCACCACTGTAGAACCACGAACGCCGCACGCCTTGATGCGGATCAGGTGCGGCAACCCGCCGTCCTGCGAGAAGCTTCCAAGAGTCTCCAGGAGGCGAAGCCCTTCCGGCCGCGACCCGCCGACCGCACGGCCAGTCCGGGGCTATCCGACCCAATACACGCTCTTGCCCGCGAGGCTCTCCGGGTCGACCAGGATCGGCGGGGACACCGTCACGCGGAGCACGTCCGACACCTCGCGTGTGCCGTCCGGTGAAATCGCGCGCGCGATGAACTCGTAGTCGCCGGCGGCGACCGACGTCCGGGGCGCGTACCAGAGCCCGCCGCGCATCGCGGTGGTCCGGGAGACGACGACGCCGTTCGCGAGGATCTCGATGCGGGCGTCCGCCCACGCCCGGCCGGAGAAGCGCAGCATCGACTGCAGCGCCACCCGATCGCCCTCGATCCTCTGGATCGGCACGCGGAGCACGATGGTGACGTCGCGCTCACTCGCCGCCGCGGCCGCCCGGACCGTCGCTTCGTCGGCGCGGCTGGTGGTGGCGGCACAGATCGGCAGCAACAGGGCGGCCGCCAGGACCGCGACGGCGGGGGGGCGTGCCCATCGCGACGTCGCTCGTCGGCGCTTTTCACAGGTCTGGAGAGGAACGGCGGCGGACGAATCGAACTCCGATGTCGCGATGAGCGCCATGATGTCGGTTTCCCCCTGGTTGAACACGATGCCCAGCTTTCTGCCGATGTCGTCGCGCCCACTGATTTGATATCGCACCCGCGACGGATCTCGCAATCGGCGTGCCAACGTCGCCCGCGATGCTTGGGCGAGCGTTGCATTCCGGTCCCGGTCCGGCGGTGGTCTGCTAGAGTGCCGCCGGCACCGCCTCCGAGGTCAGGAATGGACGCCGTCCGCACGTCACGCTCGTCATCGGCGGCAGGCGAACCCGCCGCCGCTCGCCCGCGCCTCTCCGTCGGCTTCATCCTCGCCGACGACTTCACGCTGTCGGCGTTCTCGCTGTTCGTCGACCACCTGCGGCTCGCCGCCGACGAGGGCGACCGTTCCAGGCAGATCCTCTGCCGGTGGGCGGTGATGGGCAGCCGCGAGGAGGCGGTGCGGGCGAGCTGCGGCATCGCGGTGGCGCGCACCAGCCCCTTCGTCGATCCGCGCGGCTTCGACTACATCGTCGTCGTCGGCGGGCTGCTGTCGGCGGGCGCGCAGGTCGATGCGGCGACGATCGCCTATCTCGAGAAGGCGGCGGCCGCCGGCGTCACGCTCGTCGGCGTCTGTACCGGCTCGTTCGTGCTCGCCCGCGCCGGGCTGATGACCGGGCGGCGCTGCTGCGTCTCCTGGTATCACCGCCAGGACTTCCTCGCCGCCTTCCCCCACCACGTGCCGGTGGCGGACCGGCTGTTCGTCGACGAGGGCGACCGCATCACCTGCTCGGGCGGCGGTGGCGTCTCCGATCTCGCGACGCTCATCGTCGAGCGCCACCTCGGCCGTGCCGTCGCCCAGAAGACCCGCCACGTGCTGCTGCTCGACCGGCCGCGCGCCGGCAGCGAGGCGCAGCCGCACCCGCCCGTCACTGATACCGACGGCGTGCGCGACGAGCGCGTGCGGCGGGCGCTGCTCCTGATGGAGCAGAACCTCGCCGACCCGCTGCCGGTCGCCGCCATCGCCGAAAAGCTCAGGCTCTCCACCCGCCAGCTCGAGCGACTGTTCCAGGCGGTGATGGGCGAGCGACCGGGGGCGTTCTACCGCGAGCTCCGGCTGCGCTACGCCCGCTTCCTGCTCGAGACGACGGACCGCACGATCACCGACATCGCGCTCGAATCCGGCTTCGCCGACTGCGCTCACTTCTCGCGCCAGTTCAAGGCGGTGCACGGCTTCACGCCGACCGGCTCGCGCGGCGGACGTCGCGCCGGTGGCGAGCCGGCCTCCCCGGCGCACCTCGCCGGGCCGCGGCTTTTCGAGTGACCGTCGACCGCTTGGTGCGCATGTCGTTTGGCAGTAAGAATGTGTCGTACCAAGAAAAGTAGCCGAACGAAGACTACGGAACACTTCCAATCTGCACGGCGCGCGTGGCGCGCGTCCGTCGGTGCGGCGCAGGGCGCCGTGGCGGAGATCCGAACCCATGCTGCAGGTTCCCCCTTCGAGCATCGGCGCGCTGGTGGCGCGCCGCCGGCCGGGCTATGGCCTGGAGCAGCCGTTCTTCCTGTCGCAGGAGATCTTCGACCTCGACATGGAGGTGATCTTCGGGCGCCACTGGATCTTCATCGGCGTCGAGGCGGACGTGCCGCAGCCGGGCGACACCATGGTCGTCGACATCGGCCGCACCACCGTCCTCATCCTGCGCGACGAAGCCGGCACCGTCCGCGCCGTCCACAACGTCTGCCGCCATCGCGGCGCCCGCCTCGTGCACGACTACAAGGCGAGCGTCGGCAACCTCGTCTGCCGCTACCACCAGTGGACCTACGGCCTCGACGGGGCGCTGCAGTCGGCCGAGCACATGGGCGAGGGCTTCGACAAGAGCTGCCTCGGCCTGAAGCCGGTGCACCTGAAGTCGCTCGAGGGGCTGCTGTTCGTCTGCCTGAGCGAGGACCCGCCGGCCGACTTCGACACCATGGCCGAGGCGATGCGCCCCTACATCGCCCCGCATGCCGTCCGCGACACCAAGGTTGCCTTCGAGATGGACATCATCGAGCCGGGCAACTGGAAGATCACGATGGAGAACAACCGCGAGTGCTATCACTGCGGTGTGAACCATCCGGAGCTGACGGTTCCGCTGTTCGCCTACGGCTTCGGCTATGCGCCCGAGCAGCTCGACGATCTCGGCCGCAAGCAGGCCGAGCGCTATGACTGCCTGCTCAACGACGATCACGCCGCGTGGGAGGCGAAGGGCTTCCCGTCGCGGACGATCGAGCACCTCGACGACGTCGTCACCGGCTACCGCACCCAGCGCCTTCCCCTCGACGGAAAGGGCGAGTCGCACACGCTGTCGACCGAGGTCGCCTGCCGGAAGCTCCTGGGCAACCTGACGGACCGCCGGATGGGCGGGTTGCATTTCTGGACGCAGCCGAATTCCTGGCACCACTTCATGAGCGACCACGCGGTCGTCTTCTCGGTGCTGCCCCTCGACCCCGAGCACTCGCTGCTGCGCACCAAGTGGCTCGTCCACAAGGACGCGGTCGAGGGCGTCGACTACGACATCCAGAAGCTCACCGAGGTGTGGGTCGCCACCAACGCGCAGGATTCCGAGCTCGTCGGCTACCAGCACTCGGGCGTCAGCAGCCCGGCCTACGAGCCGGGGCCGTACTCGCCCTACACCGAGGGCCTCGTCGACATGTGCACCAACTGGTACCTCGGCCGGATCGCCGAGTATCTGGAGCGCTGACCTCACGTCCTCCCCCTGCCAGGGGGGAGGACAGCCGCGCCGCAGGCGCGAACCCGTCCCTCCCCTGCCAGGGGGAGGGACAGACCGCCAAAGGCGGTCAGGGTGGGGCCCGTCAAACACGGGCTCGAGGTTGGATTGACGGGCCCCCACCTGCCGCGCGTTCTGCGCGGCTGTCCTCCCCCCTGGCAGGGGGAGGACCGGCGCCGAGTTTGGAACCACCGTCGCAATGGCAGGCAAATCCAAGAGCAAGGGCAAGCGGACCGTCGTCGACGCCCACGTCGGCAGTGCCGGCGTCACCGTGCTGCCGACCAATTCGACGACGCGGATGGCGGTGCCGAACCTCGACGACGCCAAGGGCGCGGGGATCGGGGGAGCCTTCGCCCGGCGCTTCGTCGGCCCGGCCCTGGTCGTCGGCGCGATCGAGGACTTCGCCTTCGTCGGTCCCGGCTTCACGCTGCCGCACGAGCGCGACGTCGTCGAGACGGTGCGGGTGCGGCACGCGACGGCGGCGGTGAGCGCCGTGTCGCCGCCGAGGGTCTTCCCCGAGCCGACGGCCGAGCCGGCCCCCGCCGAGACGTCGCCGCTGCCGCCGTTCGACCGCCTCGCGGCGCTCGCCGACCTGCCGGCGCGCTTCAATGCCGACGACGACGACCTGCTCGTCTGCCGTCAGGTCCACACCGAGACGCACGACGTCAAGACCTTCGTCTTCGCCTCGCGCAACCCGCGGCTGTTCCGTTTCAAGCCCGGCCAGTTCATGACGTTCGACTGGCCGATCGGCGACGAGCCGGTGCAGCGCTGCTACACCATCGCCTCGGCGCCCTCGCGGCCCGACACCTTCGCGATCACCGTCAAGCGTGTAGCCGGCGGGCCAGTGTCGAACTGGCTGCACGACACCCTGGTGCCCGGGATGGAGGTGCGCGCCGTCGGGCCGATCGGCGAGTTCACCTGCGCCGACCACCCCGCCGAGAAGTACCTGTTCCTGTCCGGTGGCAGCGGCATCACCCCGCTGATGTCGATGAGCCGGGCGCTCGTCGATCTCGGCGAGGATGCCGACATCATCTTCGTGCACGCCGCGCGCTCGCCCGCCGACATCGTCTTCCGCGCCGAGCTCGAGGGCATGGCGCGGGCGGACCCGCGCTTCAAGCTCGCCCACGTGGTGGAGAGCGACGCCGGCGAGCCCGGCTGGGCGGGGTTCCGCGGCCGGCTGTCGCTGCCGATGCTGTCGCTGATCGCCCCCGATCTCGCCGAGCGCGAGGTGTTCACCTGCGGGCCGACGCCGTTCATGCGGGCGGTCCGTGCGATGGTGGCCGATGGCGGCGCCGACATGCGGCGCTATCATGAGGAGAGCTTCAACTTCGAGGACCTGGCGCCCGTCACCCAGGCGGCCGCCGCCGACGCGGAGGAGAAGCTCGTCGAGGGCGAGGCGCGCGGCAGCTTCCGGGTGACGTTCACGAAGTCCGGCCGGGCGATCGACTGCCCCGACGATACTTTCGTGCTGCAGGCCGCCCGCCTCGCCGGCATGCGGCTGCCGGCCTCGTGCACGAAGGGGCTGTGCGGCACCTGCAAGTCGAAGCTGGTCTCGGGCCAGGTGGAGATGAAGCACGCCGGCGGCATCCGCCAGCGCGAGATCGATCAGGGACTGGTGTTGCTGTGCTGCTCGAAGCCGTTGACCGATCTCGTCGTCGAGCGCTGACCGTGGCGGCCACGGTGCCCGCGCCGGCCGCCCCGCCGGCGGTGGCACCGCTGGCGCTGGCACGGTTGTCGCGCATCGGCTTCCTGACGCTGCCGAACTATTCGGCAATCGCGCTCGTCAACGCCCTCGAGGCGTGCCGGATGGCCAACTACGTGTCGCTGACCGAGGACTATCGCTGGGCGGTGGTGACCCTCGACGGTGCGCCGGTGGTCGCCAGCAACGGCCTGTCGATGTCGCCGACGGTGCGTCTCGCCGATGCCGGGCCGCTCGATCTCCTGTTCGTCTGCGGCGGCGTCTCGGTGCGCCACGGCGTCGACCGCAAGCTGTCGGACGCGTTGCGCCGGCTCGCCCGCCGCGGCGTCGCCCTCGGTGGCCTGTGCACCGGCACCTTCGCGCTGGCCGAAGCCGGGCTGCTGGACGGCTACCGCGCCGCCATCCACTGGGAGAACCTCACCGCCATCCGGGAGGAGTTTTCCAGTGTCGCCTTCACCGAGGAGCTGTTCGTCGTCGACCGCGAGCGCCTCACCTGCACCGGCGGCGTTGCGCCGCTCGAACTGATGCTGACCTTGATCGAGGCGCGCCACGGCAAGCCGGTTGCCGCCAAGGTCTCCGACCAGTTCATGGTGGAGCGGCCACGCGCCGGCGGCGACCGCCAGCCGCTGCCGCTGCCCTCCCGCATCGAGCACCTGCACCCGGCGCTCGCCCGTGCCGCCCGCATGATGGACGCGGCGATCGAGCGGCCGCTGACGGTGGCCGAGGTCGCCGCCGGCGTCGGCATGTCGCCGCGCCAGCTGGAGCGGCTGTTCCGCCGCCATCTCGGCACCTCGCCGGCGGAGTTCTCGCTCGGGCGCCGGCTGGTGCACGCCCGCGAGCTGCTGCGCCAGACGCCGATGAGCGTCACCGACGTCGGCCTCGCCTGCGGCTTCCAGACCGCCGCGCACTTCTCCACCGCCTACCGCCGCCACTTCGGCCGCTCGCCGCGTGAGGAGCGCGCCACGCCATGATCGCCAACGCCGACGCGCTGCTCAAACCGCTGACGATCAAGGGCCTGACCATCCGCAATCGGGTGATGTCGACGAGCCATGCCCCGGGCTACGGCAAGGACGGCAAGCCGCAGGAGCGCTACCAGCTCTACCATGAGGAAAAGGCCAAGGGCGGCATCGGCCTCACCATGTTCGGCGGCTCCTCGTCGGTCGCGATCGACAGCCCGGCGACGCCGTGGGCGCAGATCTCGGTGGCCGACGACAGCGTCGTCCCGTTCTTCCAGAGCTTCTCCGAGCGCATCCACCGCCACGGCGCCAAGCTGATGATCCAGCTCACCCACATGGGCCGGCGCACCAAGTGGGACACCGACAACTGGTTTCCGACGATCTCGTCGTCGCCGCGGCGCGAGCCGGCGAGCCGGGCGGTGCCGCGGGAGATGGACGAAGGCGACATCGCCCGCGTCGTCGCCGACTTCGCCGCCGCCGCCCGCCGCTGCCGCGACGGCGGCCTCGATGGGCTGGAGGTCTCGGCGGCGCACGGCCACCTGATCGACCAGTTCTGGAGCCCGTCGACCAACCACCGCACCGACCAGTATGGCGGCTCGCTGGAGAACCGCATGCGCTTCGGCGCCGAGGTGCTGGCGGCGATCCGCGCCGCCACCGGCGACGACTATGTCGTCGGCATCCGCATGTCCGGCGACGAGCTGCTCGCCGGCGGCCTCAGCCACGAGGACTGCGTGACGATTGCCGCCGACTACGCCCGTCGCGGCCTCGTCGACTTCGTCAACATCGTCGGCGGCCAGGCGCGCGACCACATCGCCCATGCGATCTCGCTGCCGAACATGAGCTTCCCCGTTGCGCCGTTCCTCTATCTCGCCAGCGCCATCAAGCGCGAGGTGGAGGTGCCGGTGTTCCACGCCCAGCGCGTCACCGACCTCGCCACCGGCGCCCGTGCCGTCGCCGAGGGTCACCTCGACATGGTGGCGATGACCCGCGCCCACATCGCCGACCCGCACCTCGTCAAGAAGCTGATCGAGGGCCGCGCCGACGATATCCGGCAATGCGTGGGCGCCGGCTACTGCATCGACCGCATCTATGTCGGCGGTGACGCGCTCTGCCTGCAGAACGCCGCCACCGGGCGCGAGGCGACGATGCCGCACGTCATCGCCAAGGCGACGCGGGCGCTGAAGGTCGTCGTCGTCGGCGGCGGCCCGGCCGGCCTCGAGGCGGCGCGCGTCTGCGCCGAGCGCGGCCACGCCGTCGTGCTGTTCGAGAAGGAGCGCGAGCTCGGCGGCCAGATCAACATCGCCTCGAAGGCGACCTGGCGCGAGGCGCTGTCGGGCATCCCGCGCTGGCTGGTGGGCCAGGTGAGGAAGCTCGGGGTCGACGTGCGGCTCGGCGTCGAGGCGACGGACGCGGCGGTCACCGCCGAGAAGCCCGACGTCGTCATCGTTGCGACCGGCGGCCGGCCGAATTTCGACGAGGTCGAGGGCGCCGCCCACGTCGTGGCGACGTGGGACGTGCTGACGGGCAAGGTGGAGGCGGCGGGCTCCGTCCTCCTCTACGACGCCACCGGCCAGCACCACGGCGCCTCCACCGCGGAGTTCCTCGCCCGCAAGGGCTGCCTCGTCGAGATCGCAACTCAGGACCGCATGGTCGGCGAGGAGATCGGCACGACGAACCAGCCGGTCCACCTGCGCGAGCTCTACAAGCAGGGCGTGGTGATGACGCCGAACACCGAGCTCGCCGAGGTCTATCCCGAGGGCAACCGCCTGGTCGCGGTGCTCAGGAACACCATGACGCTCGCCGAGGAGGAGCGCCTCGTCGACCGCGTCGTCGTCGAGTACGGCACGCTGCCGGTGGACGGGGTGTTCCGGGCCCTGCGCGCAGGCTCCGTCAACGACGGCGTCACCGACCAGCACGCCCTCGTCGAAGGCCGCCCGCAGCCGTGGGCGGAGCGGGTGGGGACGAATGGGGCAGGGGCGAACGGGGCCGGGTCGAACGGGGCGGGGGCGAACGGGGCAGGCACAAACGGAGCGGGCAACGGCGTGGCCCAGGCCGACCACGCCCACGGCTACGCCCTCTACCGCGTCGGCGACTGCGTCGCCGGCCGCAACATCCACGCGGCGCTCTACGACTCGCTGAGACTATGCAAGGACATCTGAGCGCCCCGGCGCGCCGACGGCCGCGCTTGGCTGAGCCGGGCAGCCGATTTGCCACAGTCGCCCGCGAGGTGACGTCGACGCGAGAAAACGCGACACTTCGCGTTGCCGAAAATTCGCGCTTAAGTAGCATGCGTCCCCGTGGGTCTGACTGGAGCCAGGGACATGCGTGCAGGGCGTGCAGGGTTGGTTTGGGGCGCGGCGCTCGGCGGCGCGGCGTTGATGGCGGTGGCGGGACCGGCGAGTTCGGCAGAGGTATCCTTGACGTCGGCGCAGGTCGTGAAGGGCAGGTGCAGCGACTCGCTACACGCCGGTCGCATGCCGCGCTATCATGGCTGCTCGAGTGGCGTCTTCTATGTGGAGTTCAGCAACGGCCAGAATGGCCTCGTCTTCAGCAACGGCACGAGTACCTTCTACTTCGTCGGCAAGGGCACGGGGTGGAAGCAGAAGACCGGCGGCCGTATCGAGGTCTCGGTTCTCGCGACGGGCTGGGGGGAGAACTTCGAAGAGCTTCCGGGCAAAGGCTATTGCCGCTTCGGCAACGTCCATTCCGGCGAGAAGGTCTCGATCGCCTGTTCGGCGACCATGAAGACGGGACATTGGTCGGCCGCCTTCCTGACCGATGGCAAACCCCCCGTTGTGGTCGACCTCAAGGACTGACCGTCTGCGACGTCGGTCGTGCGGACGGTGGAGCGACCAGGCCCGCAGAACCCGGCTTCGATCGCCACCCCGACCTCGACCGATGCCGTGTACTCGACCGTCACCCCGATCTCGGAGCAAACCCTCCCCCCTCGCGGGGGAGGGTAGGGAGGGGGGGCGCCGCGGGCTCGGCGGTCTGTGGAACTCGAACCGCTTCCCACGGGCCCTCCGCCCTGAGCCACCGTCCGGCTTCTTTCGCGCCGCTGCCGCGGCGCCCCCCCTCCCGCCGCGGCAGCGGCGCGCCGACCTCCCCCGCGAGGGGGGAGGGGTCGCGTGGTGGCTTTGGGAGGGCTGTGCAGGCCTCGTCCCTCCCCTGCCAGGGGGAGGGACAGACCGCGAAGCGGTCAGGGTGGGGCCCGTCAATCCGAACGCGGATTCATGTCGGGACCGACAGGCCCCCACCTGCCGCGCTGCGCGCGGCTGTCCTCCCCCCTGGCAGGGGGAGGACGATCCCCCGCGTGGTCGCGCCATGACCCCGGCCGCGTTCCTCGCCATCGCCACCCTCGCCGCCGCCCTCCTCGCGGCCGTCGAGGCCGCCCGTCGCATCCGGCTCTGGCGCGTCGGCAAGCCTGCCGCGATCCCGCTTGCCGCCGTCCTGACGCTGCCGCGGCGCTATCTCGTCGACGTCCACCACGTCGTCGCGCGCGATCCGTTCGCGTCGCGCATGCACATGCTCGTCGCGGGCGGCTTCCTCGCCGGCGGGCTCTTCACGGCGCTGGCGGTGCTGCCGACGCTCGGTGCCTCGCGCCTGTACTGGCTGCCGCCGGCGGCCGCCTTCGCCATGATGCTCGGCGGCGCCGCGATGGTGCGGCGGCGGCGGGCGCCCATCCGGCCGGCGCGGCTGTCCGGCGGACGCTTCACCGGGCTGCCGTGGCTGTTCGCGGCCTTCGGCGTCGGCGGCCTGGTCGTGTCAGTGACGACGGTTCTCGCAGGGCCGCCGGCGCTCGGCTGGATCGGCGCCGCACTCGCCGCCGCGGGCGCCTTCGGCCTCGCCTTGCAGGTCCACAGCGGTCCGCTCCGCCATATCGTCGCTGGCGCGATCCACCTCGTCGCCCACCCGCGCCCGACCCGCTTCGCCGGTGTGCGCGACACCGCGCTCGCCCCGCTCGACCTGTCCGCCGACCGCCTCGGCATCGCCGTGCCGGCGGATTTCCCGTGGAACCGGCTCGCCGGCTTCGACGCCTGCATCCAGTGCGGCCGCTGCGAGGCGGCGTGCCCGGCGTTCGCGGCCGGCCAGCCGCTCAACCCGAAGAAACTGATCCAGGACCTGTCGGCCGCCATCGCGCCGGGCGGCAGCGACGAGGCCTACACCGGCAGCCCCTATCCGGGCCTGCCGGTCGGCACTCACCACGGCGGGCCGCATCTGCCGCTCGTCGGCGCGATGGTGCCGGCCGAGACGATCTGGTCGTGCACCACTTGCCGGGCGTGCGTCGAGGAGTGCCCGATGATGATCGAGCACGTCGACGCCATCGTCGGCCTGCGCCGCTTCGAGACACTGGAGAGGGGCGCCGTGCCCGGCAAGGGCGCCGACGTGCTGGCGGAGCTCCGCCTCGCCGACGATCCGGGCGGCCGGCCGCTCACCGCCCGCACCGACTTCGCCGCCGGCCTGACGCTGCCGGTGCTGGCGGCGGGCGGCTCGACCGACTTGCTGCTGTGGCTGGGGGAGGGCGCCTACGACCTGCGCACCGGCCGCACCCTGCGCGCGCTGGTGCGGCTGCTGCAGGCGGCCGGCGTCGAGTTCGCCGTGCTCGGGCCCGACGAGCGCGACTGCGGCGACCTCGCCCGCCGGCTCGGCGACGAGGCGACCTTCCAGCGGCTCGCAACCGACAACATCGCCGCGCTGTCGGCGCGCCGCTTCGCCCGCATCCTCACCGCCGATCCGCACGCCTTCCACGTCCTCAAGAACGAGTACCCGGCCCTCGGCGGCCGCTTCGAGGTGGTCCACCACACGACCTTCCTCGCCGGCCTTCTCGCCGCCGGGCGGCTGTCGGCGGCGCCGCTCGCGGGCGGCCCGGTCGCTTATCACGACCCCTGCTATCTCGGCCGCTACAACGGTGAGTTCGCCGCACCCCGCGCCCTTCTCGATGCCCTCGGGCTGGAGCGCCGCGAGATGGCGCGCTCTGGGCGCAAGTCGATGTGCTGCGGCGGCGGTGGCGGCGCGCCGGTCACCGACATTCCCGGCGAGCACCGCATTGCCGACCTGCGCATGGGGCAGGTGGTCGAGACCGGAGCGGTGACGGTGGCGGTGGCCTGCCCCGGCTGCACGGCGATGCTGGAAGGCGTCACCGGCCCGCGGCCGGAGGTGAAGGACGTCGCCGAACTTCTATGGGAGGCAGTGGAGGCGGCGAGGACCGCAGCCGCCGCCGCGCCGGTGGCGGGCGCGGCTGCCCGCCGGCCGGAGCCGGTGGCATGAGCCGGCCGCGCCGCGATCCGCGCGCGGACGCCGCCCGCCGCACAGTCGCCGGCGGCGCCCGCCCACGCTCGACGATCGAAATTGCCGTGGGTGCCACGGCAGCCGCGGCCGGCGCCGCGGTGGCTTCCACCGGCCGCCCGCGCCGCGATCCGCGCGCCGAGCGGGCCGCCG
>Ga0209902_101026_pt1 | contig 17557 bp, 15 predicted proteins | sample FECB27metaG_FD_188304 | JGI IMG/M metagenome (GOLD analysis project Ga0209902, IMG submission 188304) | Cyanobacterial communities from the Joint Genome Institute, California, USA - FECB-27 (SPAdes) (version 2) | ecosystem: Environmental > Aquatic > Thermal springs > Hot (42-90C) > Microbial mats...
TAGAGAGCCAACCTGTTATTACGCGACGACGCAAATCCCCTGAGTAAGATACTGGCATCTAATCAAACCATAACTCTAGACCCAGATTACCGTAATTTGTGGTTCAATTACCTGAAAATTGCTGTAAATCAACATCAATCAAATACCAATCCATCAAATGACTCAACAACAAATGACTCAACAAGACAACCCACCCAACTTTCCATCTCACTCTAATCCCCCCTCCTCGCTTGCGGGGAGCAGGGTGGTTTCATACAAAAAGAGAAAAAAGTTTTTCGAGTTGATTGGATAAAGCGCGTTGTGCTTGAGGGATAGTTCGGAAACCAAAAAATCTGGCGATGGCGCAGAGCGCCCACCTTCGGTGATCGTGATGAAAAAGGTGTGCAAGATTGCCCAATTTACAGGAGCATTTCCACCACGACGTGGTGGAAAATCTTCGGTGAATGTAACATCTTTGACCCAATGTAGCCGATTTTCAATTCCCCAGTGTCCTTGAGTATCAGCAAGCAACTGTTGAGCATTGAGGTATTGACTACAAATGTAAAACTGACACTCGTGAAATGGTTGGCGATCGCCCCCAAGGGGCGGGCGCTTTGCGCCATCGCGTTGACCTGAACGTTCTATGACAACAAAAGCTTTAAGTCCAGCCCATTTTTTTGAATTTGTTCAGGGACTGCAAAGACCTTACAGTCGCGTTGGACTATTCGAGAATGAGTATCTTCTACAATCGTGGCGCTGCTGAGGGGAATATCTTATTGGGATTGGATTTGAGCCAAACTAGCTACAGACCGATTGTAACGGTCAAACAGGCGGTAGTGGTAGACGTACATCCGTTGGGCAAAGTTGGTTTCTTCATGACTTTGGACTTCCAGATGGACTAATACCCACCTTTCTTCGCCATTGCTTCGCCAAACTTGAACTAATTTGTCTACAAACCCTTGAAAGTAGGTTTCAATAGCTTCTTTGCACGGGCTGTCATACTCATCATTAGGCATTTGTGATTGACATTAGTTTTATCGGTGCGAGTATGTTCTAATGATCTCAAAGTTTTGAGTGGTGACGAGGGCGTGATACTTTCTGATTTTAGCCTGATAACTTTGAGAAATAAAACTGATGTGTCCTAGTTAGCGGTATTGGCTTTCTAGATGTGAATCAATTACTATTGATTTTGAGTGAAATAAACTTCCTAATAAATAAACAGCTATCCTTTAAAAGATTCCCCTCACTATGAAAAACCAAAATTTTCCCTCATCTCCACAAGATTTTCTAAATATTGTCAATTATTTTGAAGCTATTTTTAGCTCCAATAACCATGAATATGAACGTCTAAAGATTGACTACCCTACACTTATCGAACAATATCCAGAACTTCTTCAAGAAGTTAGCAAACTTAAAAAAGAGGTTAGAAGTAAAATTGCAGAATTTATTACTTTAATTAAAGATAATACAGAGACTTTAAATAATATATCTAGTAAATATAAAGAAATTGACGCACAATTTGAAAGTCTTCCGAAAAATAAACAACCTTTCTCTGGAACTCCAGATATAGTTGAAGACTCAAAGAAATTCTCTGAATTAATAAAACAATGTCTTAAGATTGAAGGTAAATGCGTTCTCCTTGAAAAGCCCTCTTGTCATGCTAAACTCTTTTTAAGTAAATGGGGAATAAATCAAGCTTTTAGTAAAGACTCACCTAGATTTGATAATAATTTTTACATTACTAAAATATTGGAAAAGTTTAAAAAACTCTCTACTGAGAAATCTTCTATACAATCGTGTTATGAAATGGATTATTTTAAGTATTTGGCGGAAAGTCTAACTGCTTTGATTGAAAAACGGAAAACCAAAAGCAGTTAAAAGTTAAATTTTTATAACTCAATCACAAGTCATTACACTTTTCTCATGCCTGTTCCATACGTTTTCGCAAATCTTCTGGAGACTCGTTCACAGTTATGTCCACATTCTCATTGTTTTGCTTCAAAGCTTCGAGTGCATCTAATACTTTTTTAAACATTTCTTGCTCACGTTGAATCTCTTGCTTCAGCCGTTCCAGCTCTTCTTGTTCCTTTGTACTATTTGTTCTAGAGGATATGTTATCTACCTGAGCATATATATTTATCGTAATTTCTTGATATTTCTTTATTCCTTGCGGATCATTCATATATTTAAGTTTATATTTTCCAATACAGTCTTTCAAAAAAAATTGAAATTCTTCTAGAGATTCTTTAAAAGTGTTAGTAGCATCCATTCTTCATTAATCTCCTTGTCACTTTTTATTATATAATTAATCTTTATATAATAAAATAATTACTGTTTGACATGATAATTTATTACTGCTGGTAGAGAATGCAATTCATTGATTATTTAGAGAATGCAATTCATTGATTATTTTTTGAGTTTTATTTTTGTATTCTTCATCAGCAATTTTGTGTAATATTTCATATATATTTGCAGCGTCTATTAGGTGACTAATGTGATTTATTTTCTCTTTACTATTGCGGCTAACTTGTTTTACAATCTCACAATTTTTCTCGATATCAGACTGTATGAAATTAAATAGCTGCTTGGTGTGGAAATTTGTTACCGTATCTAACTCAACATTTTTTTTGAGTTCTGCTAATATCTGAATTGCTCTTAAACGTTCACAAATGGCAGATATGCATAAATATACTTCTTTTGTATTTATATAATCATATTCCAGTCTTTCTGCCGCTAACACTGCTGTTTGATAATCTAACAGCAATTGTTTGGTTTTTATTTTTCTCATACTTTCTTCATTAATATTTTGTAAACCATTCTCTAACTCTTTTGTGATGATAGACTTCAAATCTTGTATTTCTGCATTCTTAATAATATAATCCTTTAGTAAGTTACCTAAAGTAAAAAGTCCTAGAATCCATATCACACCTGAAACAAAATTTTGTTGTTGTTCACCTATTGTGTTGATTTGAGCCTCTAAAACTTTGTTTTTGGGTTCTAAGTCTTCCTTTAGTGCTTTTATGTCAGGTTGTAAAGTCATTAATTCTGCACGTAAATCATTAACTTCGGCAGTTCTCAAATCTATTTCTTTGGAATTCTCTTTAGTTGATGCTGTTCCTTGTGCTTTATCTTTTAATTCCTGCTTTTCCAAAATTAGTTGTTGCTGTTTATTGATTACCTCTATTTTGTTAGCTTGATTTTTATTCAATTTTTCTACTTTATCATTCAATTTATCCAATTTATTGTTCAAATCTTCCACTGTTGGATGCGGCTGAGTCTTGCTGGAGGCGCTAGAACTCTGTAGCCAAACTAGCCCTATCAACATAATTAGTGCAGATCCAATTGTTATAATTTGAACTCTTGATAGGCATTGATCTCTTAATACCCGTAATGCTCTTCCAAAAAATTTTTCACTATTTCTCATACTTGTCAGCCTTCTCCATAGCAAAATTTTTCCAAAAAATACTATAGTTAGCAAAGATGAACGAGCGTAATAATGCCTTTATTTTATTGCTACTCACTTCTAGTGTTTATTGAATTTCTGCAAACCTCTTTATTAGCTGCGGTTCATCAGCGATTGCCTCACGAATACGCGCAATCATGTAAGCTGCTGTATTCTTATTAACCCCAATCTCTTTTGCAAGCTGACGCACACTGACACCTCCTGGTGAATTCAGCACAAGTCGAATCGCTAAAAACCACTTCTGTAATTCTACATGAGTCTTGTGAAAAAGAGTACCAACTGTAACACTATATGAAGTAAAACATTCGTTACAATGATATCTGCGTTCACTCTTGTATGCTGTTGCTTTAGTTGAACCACAATACGGACACTTTGGCTTTCCACCCCAGCGAATTTGCTCAAGCAGAGTAATGCATTCGTCGTTATTTAGTGTCATCGTTATGCTCTGAACTCTGAGCATAACGATGTCAAAAATTACTCTTAGGTACTAAAAGAGTATTAATAAATCAACAAAAAACAACAAGAAAATTCATCTTACAGATGTGTTATATTTTATTTAAAAAGGGAAAATTTGAGTGGAATAATTTGAGTGGAATATTATTTACGTTATCTTAACCCTTTCTCTTGCAACAGTGCATCAGCCCAAGCTGCATCTTTTTCTGACAACGCGGGTACTGGTTCTTGACTGTAATCTACAACTAAATCATATCCAGACACGTCATATACTTCATTTAACAAAGCCTGTAAATTAAGAACGGGTTCGGTATCTCCTGAACGCAAAGGTAAGGAAAAAGTCGGAATTACATCTTGCAAATTAAAAGCATATAAATCAGCATAAGGACGCTTATCGCCTCGACAAACCAAAATTCGATAGTGACTTTCAATATTCTTGTCAAAAAAGGGCATTGGTTCACCCTTACGTAGTAAATCAATCTCAACTAAATTAGTTCGACTTCCTAGTACCTGATAACGCTTTTCTTCATACATCTGCCGTCCTTTTTCCGCACGGTTATTAGTAGGCGAAACAATTTCAATAGTAGTAATCAATGCCTCTGTTTCTACTTCCCTTACTTCTAAATAACCTTCTTTGATAGTCACAGGCATAGGAACTGTTACCCTAACTGGTTCTGTCGCTGCTGGTGCAGCAACTGCCACATTATTTATTGTTGAATCTGTTGCAGTCTGCCTACTTTTTACTGTCACATCAGGAATACCAACAAGCAGAGAATTTTCATCTGTTGTTTCATACATTCGCACTTCTACCGCAACACGATATTTAGGACGTAGTTGGGGAGACAACAACCTGGCGATTTCAATAATTAACCAGTGATGAAATCCTGGAAATAATTCAGGATGTTCTAAATATGGATTCATTCCAGGAAATGGAGATGGCATCGTTGTGACTCCTCATTCTCATTTTCAACGAAGTCCTTGCTGCCGTAACCAAGTATCATTCCATGCGCCATCCTCTTCTGATAGTGTTGGCACTGGTTCACGGCTGTAATCGATGACTAAATCATAACTAGCCCGATTATATATTTCACTTATTAATGTTTGTAAATCTACCACTGGTTCAATATCTTCTGAACGCAAAGGCAACGGAAAAGAAGGAATCACATTTTGTAAATTAAAAGCATATAAATCAGCTTTGGGACGGTGTTCACCACGACTGACCAAAATCCGATAATCACTTTGAATATCATTGTGCAAAATCAGCATTGGTTTGCCGTCTCGCAGTAAGTCGATTTCAACTAAATTGGTGAAACTTCCTAGCACTCGCTGACGCTTTCTTTCATATGCCCTGCGTCCTTCTCCTACACGCTTATTCTTAGGAGAGAGAACCTCAATGACTGTCACCACTTCCCGCGTCGTCACTTCTCGCACTTCCAGATAACTTTCCCTAACAGTTTTAGGCGTGGGAATTGTTACCGTCACAGCTTCGATTGGGAGTGAGGTGACAGCAACATTCGCTGTTTCCGGTTTAGTTGTCTTTTGTTGACGTTGCACCGCTACATCAGGAATACCCACCAATATAGAATCTTCTCCAGTAGTCTGATAAACTCGTTGTTCAATAGTGGCTCGATATTTTGGACGCAGTTGAGGATTCAGGGCATCAAAGATAGCCACTATCAACAAATTATGTACTTCTGACCATAATGCAGGGTTTTCTAAATAAGGATTCATTCCAGGAAACGGCGAAGGCATAAAAACACCTCAACAGCAAATTTGAGAATCTTGCCTTATCCCCCTCCTCGCTTGCGGGGAGGGGTTAGGGGTGGGGTTCTACCTCACATCGTAGCCAAACAAATTCACATCCACCTCTCCCAACTGCAAATCCCCCAAACCATACTCCGCCCAACGCCTCTCAACCATCGCCGCCACCTGTGGATCTGACTCCAAAGGCGCACCCCACTCATGTTCGGTTTCCGGCGGAATCTTCGTTGTTGCATCAATTCCCATCCTTCCACCCAAACCAATCTTCTCGCTAGCAAAATCCAAACTGTCGAAAGGCGTATTCGGCAAAATAAACACATCCCGTGTCGGATCAACTTTCGAACTAATCGCCCACACCACTTGACGTGGATCTCTAATATTGATGTCTTTATCCACCACAATCACAAACTTGGTGTAAGTGAACTGTGGCAAAGCACTCCAAAAAGCAAGAGCGGCTCGTCGCGCTTGTCCAGGATATGCTTTATCTATAGATATAATCGCCGCTTTGTACGATAGCGCTTCCATCGGCAAGAAAAAGTCTACAATTTCCGAAACTTGTTGCCGCAAAATTGGGGTGTAGATGCGATTGAGGGCGATCGCCATCATTGCTTCTTCTTTCGGTGGACGCCCGCTAAATGTGGTTAAATAAATCGGGTCTTTGCGATGCGTCATACAATGAAAGCGAATTAAGGGCGAATCTTCCACGCCGCCATAGTAACCCATGTGGTCGCCAAACGGACCATCTGGTAATACTTCTCCTGGTGTAATTGTTCCTTCCAGGACGAATTCTGAATCTGCTGGAACTTCTAAATCTACCGTTTTACACTTTGCCAGCTGCACGCCAGAACCGCCGTAAAGCCCAGCGAACAGCCATTCTGACAAGTCTACAGGTATTGGTGTCGCAGCCGCCATGATAATCAGAGGATCTACACCGAGGGCGATCGCCACTTCTAATTTTTTCCCACGTTCTGCTGCCTTGCGTAAATGCCTTGCGCCACCCCGCACCGATAACCAGTGAACGGTCATCGTATTCTGAGATTGCAGTTGCAAGCGATACACGCCCACATTTGGCGTTCCCGTTTCACAATCTTTCGTAATCACTAGTCCCAGCGTGACAATCTTGCCTGCATCACCCACATAAGGACGTATCAAAGGTAACTTGTTCAAATCTAACTCATTACCTTGAAGAACCACCTGCTGACAAGCGGGGAAAAAGTCGCGTCCTGGTTTTGCCTTCAGGACATCAAACAGCACCTTACCAAACTCCACCGCCTGAGAAATCTTCTTAGGTGGTTTTGGTTGTTGCAGCATTGCCAACTTTTTGCCCAATTCCTCTAACTCCTGCGGATGCTGCATATTCATCGCCCAGCATATCCGTTCCACTGTTCCCAGCAAGTTCACCGCCACCGGGAAGGATGCACCTTTGACGTTTTCAAATAGGAGTCCAGGACCACCTTTTTGCAGCATCCGGTTGGCAATCTCAGCAATTTCTAAATCTGGGTCAACTGGCGCTGCAATCCGCCGTAATTGTCCCTTTTCTTCCAGAATTTTGATGAATCCTCGCAAATCTCTTGCCATTGTTCCAATAAATTAATATTTAAGAAGTGTGAAGCGCTTTCTTATATTATTAGTCATGAGTCATGAGTCACTCGTTATGATACGTTTTTTCTCTAGTCCCCTACTCACTTTAACTGCCATTTAATTAGGAAATTCATTTTCTTTAACTAATAATAAAAATAATTCTGGTATTCTCACCACAATATGCATTTATTTTTACCAGTAAGGGCTTACCTGATTCAATATGACTAGAATATATGATACTTTCCTAGCAGGTGGTCTTGCCATGTGGCCCCTGTTGGCTTTATCCGTAGTAACTTTAGCATGCATCTTGGAACGCAGTTGGTTCTGGTTGATGCTAGTGATTCGAGAAAAACAGGTAGTGCGTGAAATTTTTGCAGCGGCAAAGGTAGACTTAGAGAAAGCCGAAAAAATTGCAGAAAGTAGCCAAAGTTTAGCCATTAGTCGCTTTTTAGTCGAACCTCTGAGGCTGAAAAATCCCACTCCCGAAACGTTTCATTTGGCAATCAAAGCCGCTTGTGATAAAGAATGCATGGCAATGCGTAAAGGTGATATGCTACTGGAAAGTGTGGTGGCGATCGCCCCTTTACTGGGTATCCTAGGTACGGCAAATGGTCTGTTCACTGTTTTCACTCATCTCAAAACTAACTCTGTGGGCATTACTGATTTCTCTACAGTAACCTCTGGTATCGTTGAGGCATTGATTAGTTCTCTAACTGGAATAGCTGTAGCAATTTTTGCCTTTGTATTCTTCAGAATTTTTTTATGTTTGCAATCACAGCAAATGAGCTTTTTTTCTCAAGTTGGCAACGAATTAGAACTCATTTACTTGCAATGTTGGCATCAACCTTCTACGCAACCAAGCACCCAGACTAATAATGACCAGTGAACAGTGAACAGTTATTAGTGATGAGTGAACAAAAGATTACTACTTCCTTCCCGCCCGTTCGCCGCTCTTGCGTTCCCGCACGGTAAAATACCTAATATCACTAGTTCTAAATATCCATTAATCATACTTTTTCAAGAAATCTAAAAGCCCTCTTGCGGAATGTGAGTTCCATCTGTGTCCATCTGTGTCCATCTGTGGTTAATTATTCTTTTTTTTGCAATGAATGCAAGAAATCTAATAACTAACAATTCACAACTCACAACTGATAACTGACTGAAACAGGAGCAGTTCTCCAAGTAACAATAATTGCTCCTGTTCCATCTATGGTAGGCGCAAAAGAAATGTATTCGCTGAAAGTATTCTTTTTCACTTTATAAAGTGGTCCTCCGCCGTAAGTATTTATTTGAGATACTTGAAAACCTTGCGCCTCCAGTTTAGTCTTGACAAGCAAGGCTAATTCATCAGGAGTTTTGTCTATAGCGGTACCAAAGATATTCTCTACTCCAGGCTTTGAAAGAGAAAATTTATCTGGTTCTGCAAAATTTAAATCTGCTGTCAAGATAATTTCTCTTCCAAGGCTCAAGAAGGTAGTATCAAATGCTTCTTTGTCGGAAATCTGGGGTAGCATCTCGGATGTTTGCAGATCAGGTTTGTCTATATATCCTGGTAACGAATCAACGTAAACTTTTTGAGTACTTGTGTTTGTAGAAAAGTCAGAAACAACACCAGAAGCAGTAGAATCTTTAGAAGCGCGAGCAAGAGATTTCTTCTTTTGTTTTAAATAAGGTTTTCGCTTAGTTGTGGAAGTAGGCAATTGTTTCTTATTCTTAGTTGTCTGCTCCTGAGAATTAGCTATGACAGGCGAGGGTACGGAAGACGGGGAGAGTAAAGGAAGCGATGCAATGAGTTCTTCTCTATTCTCGGTGTCCTCTTCCATGTATCCCTCTGGAAGCGCATTCTCTTGACTGTGTTCCCATGTTTCCATAAATTCGGGGGTAGCAAGCGGTGGTGATACTTCCTCAATCACAGGATCAGGTTCTGTTACCACAGAAGTCTCGACAGGTGGTTTAGGAGTTACAAGCGTTTTATCTGCGCTGAAAAGTTGAGTACCTCTTGTTACTGGAAACACATTTAAGTCTTTTTCATTTTTTGCGGTTTCTTCATTTTTTGCTGTTGTGGACAGTTGTGTCTTTTCAGGAAACAATGAAGATATTGGTATTGCAAGTAATATGCCATGTAAGATTAATGAAAGTAGCAGCATATATGGGGATATTTGCTGCAAGCCTATAAGTAAAGTTTTAGGAGAAAATGATTGGAGCATAAGGGTTTTGCGCTCTTTGAATTGCTCAATTAGCCTTCAAACTCATTCAAACAAAATTTAAAATATAGCAATCCTAAATGATTTATGAAAAATCTTAAGTATTGTAGGGTGGCAGTGCTTACCGTATTTTCCCGACTACATCCGGGTTTTGCTAAACACTGCCCACCTTACGTGTCGTTCAAAAACCAAATAGGAGTCCTATAGCATCAATTCATTATTTTTAAAGTATAAATTTATATCTTCATTTATGCAATATAAAATTATTTACTGTTAAGAGATTTTATAATTTTCTTAGAAATTAAATATAATACCTAGGTAAAAAAATAGCTTTTACTTTTTAATATTGAGTCTACAAAATAAATATTTGAAATCTAATTTTCCAAAATATTGAGAATATTTAAAATATATTTAAATATTAATTTATCATCCCTTAATCTTTTATTAACTAGCGTCATAGTAGGGTATTTGCGTATTGTCGCTCAACAAAAATTTTTTCCTTAATACCGAGGCATATGAAATTTTCAACTACCGTTTTGAATCGTGTAGTTAGTGCTTCAGCGCTCACGGCTGTTGTTGCTTTTGGACCAATTTTTACAGCAAATTCCCAACAAGCACAAACTATCAATGGTGCAGGAGCAACCTTTCCGGCTCCGCTCTACGAACGTTATGCTCGTGAAGTAAAAAAGAAGTATCCAAACCTAGGAGTTAACTATCAAGCTGTTGGTAGCGGTGCAGGTATCCGTCAAGTCATTAGCGGAACTGTTGACTTTGGTGCTAGTGATGCTGCAATGAAAGATGACGAAATCGCCAAAGTCAAGAATGGTGTCATCCTAGTACCGACCGCAGGTGGTGCTGTTTCTGTTGTTTATAATATTCCTGGTGTAAAAGAACTGAAATTGTCTCGCAAGACACTCCCAGGTATTTTCTCTGGTCAAATTACTAACTGGAACGACGCTCAAATTAAAGCTGATAATCCTGGTGTCAATCTACCAAATCAGCCGATTAAGGTTGTTGTTCGCGCTGATAGTAGCGGTACAAGTTTTATTTTCTCCAACCACTTAACTACTATTAGTCCTTATTTCAAAGGCAGAATTGGTGCCAGCACCACTCCAAACTGGACTATTCCAAATGCGCTTAAAGGCAAAGGAAACCCAGGCGTTGCTAATTTAGTAAATCGCACTCCTGGTGCTATTGGTTATGTTGAATATCAATATGCCCAGACGAACAAATTAAGCTCAGCACAGGTGCAGAACAAACAAGGACAATTTGTAGCTCCTTCTTTACAATCTGCCAATGAAGCATTGTCAAATGTAAGCTTCCCAGAAAACTACCGGGTTTTTGTTGGCGATCCAACACAAGGTTATCCTATTGTTGGTCTAACCTGGCTGTTGGTCTACAAAAATTATCCTAATGCTGCCAAAGGAACTGCTGTGAAGAACTTTGTGAATTGGGTGTTAACTGATGGTCAACAGATTAATGACGACCTCAACTACACTCGCATTCCAGCTCCTGTAGCTCAAAAGGTAATACAAACAGTTAACAGCGCTATCAAATAATCTGTCATCTGACACTTTTTGCTCTACCAGGGTGGCTAAGCAGTCCACCCTAATGTCATGAAAATAGTTTAATTTACTGATGAGTAATGGCTAATTCCTCTGAACCAGCTAATAGTAATCAACCTAATTTGATTAATGAGAGTATAGACATAACAGCGACCAGTGGGAAAAATTTTTGGATAGACCAAGGATTTACATGGCTAGTTTACGTATTTGCTGGCGTGACAGTTGCTGTCCTGTTCTGGATGAGTTTGGTCATTTTCCAACAAGCTTTACCAGCTATTCAAAAGTTTGGACTGGGGTTCTTATGGGGTCAAGAATGGAATACAAGTAATCTAGTTTTTGGTGCTTTGCCTTACATTTACGGAACTCTGGTTAGCAGCGCGATCGCCATGTTGTTTGCTGTACCAGTAGGGATAGCGATCGCTTTAATTACGAGTGAAAATTTTATCCCTCCTTCAGCACGAACGACCATAGCTTTTGTTGTAGAGCTGATCGCCGCTATTCCTAGCGTCATTATTGGTTTGTGGGGTGTTTATATCTTTATTCCGGCGCTGATCCCCCTACAAACTTGGCTATCTACCACCTTTTCTTGGATACCTCTGTTTAGTACACCAGGTCCTGCTGGATTCAATCTGTTGACTGCTGGCATAATTCTTGCGATTATGATTCTGCCTACGATGGCAGCAATTAGTCGTGAAGTCTTGTTAGTCGTTCCTAAGGAGTTGCGAAGCGGATCAATGGCTTTGGGTTCTACCCGTTGGGAAACCATTTTTCGGGTCATACTACCTGCTGCATTTTCTGGAATTGTCGGTGCAGCCATGCTTGCCTTGGGAAGGGCTTTGGGAGAAACAATGGCTGTGACTATGGTGATTGGTAACTCGGCTCAGATTAGTGCTTCACTACTCGATCCAGGTTACACAATTCCCTCTGTACTAGCCAATGAATTTGCTGAAGCTCAAGATCCGTTGCACCTTGGTGCTCTGACATATTTGGGTTTGATTTTGTTTGTTGTGACTTTAGTTGTCAATATTTGTGCTTTGGTGATTGTACAGTTTGTTGGTCGCAAGAGTAGATAAGAAGCTATTTCAATCCCTAATAGGGATTCATACAGTTGAACTCCTACCACCGTATGTAAAATACCACATCCACCGCTCGGATGTGTATTCGACTCAAATGAAAACCGCCATCACTGTAAACACGGTAAGGACACATACTTGTAGCGCAAACAATTGACAACAATGTCCTCTTAGGTATATTTCCAAAGAGAGACGCCAAAGTTCCCAAATCATTTGAATATGTAAAGGCGTAAGGGATATGACTAGTAATCGAGAGTCTGAAATAGATAAATCTGTGGCAGCAGAAATATATAGTCCTCTACCACCTGTCAGGCTGATATTTAACAATGGAATGACTGTGATAGCATTCTTGCTCTCAGCTTTAGCCCTGATTCCTTTGCTGTCATTACTATGGGAAATCATCGGACGAGGTATAACAAGCCTCAAGCCGTCAATGTTTGTAACATCAGTGCTCTACGATGGATTTGGGAATGCAATTCTTGGTACCTTAGAAATGGTAGCAATTGCTGTGCTATTGAGTGTTCCCACTGGAGTCATGACAGGCATATTTCTATCAGAAATTGGTAGAGGAAATCCAATTGGTCGTGCTGTTCGCTTTGTCGCGTCTATCCTCACTGGAGTTCCTTCGATTGTAGTAGGTATTTTTGCATATGCTGTTATTGTATTAATCACTAAGCAATTTAGTGCGATCGCAGGTGGTTTTGCATTAGCGGTTCTCATGCTTCCTGTTGTTGTACTGACAACAGAAGAAGCCTTAAAACTTGTTCCCACCTCTGTACGTCTTGGATCTGCCGCCTTGGGAGGGACTCGCTTCCAGACGATTTTTCGCGTCGTTGTTACCGCAGCACTTCCTGCAATTACCACAGGAGTTTTGTTAGCCGTAGCGCGTGCTGCTGGTGAAACAGCACCATTGATTTTTACTGCTTTGTTTAGTCTAGATTGGTCAAGCGACTTAATCAGTCCAACAGCTTCGCTATCAGTATTAGTTTTTAACTTATACAACGACCCCTCACCAGAAAAAACAGCATTAGTCTGGACAGCTTCTCTCGTCTTAGTTGGGATCATTATGTTAATCAGTATTCTTTCTCGTGTCTTCACTAGAAAGAGAAACGTATAATCACAACATCAGCAACGGTGTGAGTTTTTGTTGTAGTACCTAGCACAGTATGAGTAAGTTAAAGCCAGCCATCCAAGTCAGGAATCTCCGCTTCTACTATGGCACTTCCAAAGCGTTGGAAGGCGTGTCAATGGACATCTACGAAAACCAAGTTACCGCAATTATTGGTCCTAGTGGTTGTGGAAAATCAACTTTCATTAAATGCCTTAATCGTATTAGCGAATTAGAAGGATCAGTAAAAGTAGATGGCAGCGTAGAATTTTATGGTCAGAATATTTACAACTCTCGTGTGAACTTAAATCGGTTACGCCGCCAGATAGGTATGGTGTTCCAAAAGCCGAATCTTTTTCCCATGAGTATTTACGATAATATTGTCTACGGTATAAAAATAGCTGGATGGCGTCCGAGAGCAGAGTTAGATGCAATTGTCGAATCGGCTCTCAAAGGTGCTGCTATCTGGGATGAAGTAAAAGATAAACTACAGAAATCAGCTTTGGGGCTTTCTGGGGGTCAACAACAAAGGCTGTGCATTGCCCGTGCTTTGGCAGTTAAACCAAAAGTTTTATTAATGGATGAGCCTTGTTCGGCTCTTGACCCCATTGCAACAATGAAAATTGAGGAACTCATCTACAGTTTACGCAACGAACTAACAATTGCAATTGTTACTCATAATATGCAGCAAGCAGCTCGCGTTTCTGATTTCACCGCTTTCTTCAGCACCGACGAAAGTCGAATCGGTCAAATGGTGGAATTTGGAGAAACCACTCAAATTTTCAGCAACGCCCTCGATCCTCGTACCCGCGACTATACTTCCGGGCGTTTCGGATAAGAAGTTTAACCACCTAAAAAATTGGTTAATTTCTCTTAAAGAGGCTAGAAAAAGAGGTGCCCTAACTTAATTAAGTAGATCACAGAATTTATGATGAAGTATACCTTCAATAAAAGTTAACAAGCTTATCATCCAAGTCTCATTTCTGTTCCAGCTTGATAAGCTAGATCCTTACTCTCAAATATGTGTGATATTGATAGTCTTACAACTTCAAGTCATGTTTAAAGGTTAAAAGGAAGTACCAAAAAATAAATTATCCATTATGTAGGGTGGGTTAGGCGACGACAGTTGAGATTTTACATGCAGGACTTGCATCGCGCCGTAACCCACCGTTGTTTCTGTCAGTACAAATTGGAGATTTTTTTAATTGGAAGTTCCTTAGTGAATTATTTAGTCACTTAAATAGTCATACTAGCTCTAATTGGGATCATCATAACTTGAGGAACAATAATATTTTTAATCAAACCATTTCTTATTCTTAACCTACGTATGAGAGGTTCGATGGAGATGTACAGAAGCTAAATATTACAGGTTCAGTACATTCTAATATTGACAGGTGTTAGGAGCTTCGTTTCCACCAGCGTCTATCAGAAAAAAGAGATTCAATCTCAATTTTGTGCTGCAAACAAACGCTCAATTCAAGGCAGATAGTACAGCGACCGCTTAACAAATTAGGTTGCGACAAATTAAGGGAAAAAAGTATGGCGAACGTAACACTCAAGGGATTTGCTTCACTACCAGCAGATACATTTGCTGAGGGTTCTCCCTCTGGAAACTTTATCACAGGTAATACTAATGGACGAACCATTCCGTTTCCAGGACAACCTGTTCAAGGCTTTAGTGGCGTACAGTTTGCCGACCAAAAGACCTTCTGGTTCCTTTCTGACAATGGTTTTGGGGCAAAGAACAACAGCGCTGATTTCCTGCTACGAATCAACCGCGTAGATCCCAGTTTCCGAGGTATAGAAGGGGGTGACGGTAGTGTTAAGGTACTCAAAAACATCCAGTTATCTGACCCCAATAACCAAGTCCCATTTAAAATCGTCAACGAAAGTACCAAAGACCGTCTGCTAACAGGTGCAGATTTTGACACAGAATCCTTTGTCTTAGCTGGCGATGGGACTATTTGGATTGGGGATGAATTTGGTCCTTACCTGTTGCACGTTGATGGAACAGGTAAATTGTTAGAAGCTCCAATTGCCACCCCCAACTACTACAACCTGAACACCTTAAATGGTCAACCCCCTATTGTGATTGGTCACCGGGGAGCCAGTGGTGAGCGTCCAGAGCATACCCTAGAATCATACAAATTGGCAATTGAGCAGGGCGCTGACTTTATTGAGCCAGATCTAGTTTCCACAAAGGATGGAGTGTTAATCGCTCGCCATGAAGTCAATATCACTGATACCACCGATGTAGCAACTCGCCCAGAGTTTGCCGATCGCTATACTACCAAGGTAATTGACGGTGTTACCGAAAGAGGGTGGTTTGCTGACGACTTCACTTTAGAAGAAATTAAGACCTTGCGGGCGAAGGAACGTCTTTCCTTCCGAGATCAATCCTATAACGGTCTGTTTGAAGTTCCCACCCTTGAGGAAGTGATCAACCTGGTTAAGCAGGTAGAAGCCGAAACAGGTCGCAAAATTGGTATCTATCCGGAAACCAAGCACCCGACTTACCACGATTCTGTCGGCTTGTCCTTGGAAGAACCACTGGTTGAAACTCTGGAGAAAACTGGGTTTACTGACCCCAATCGAGTGTTTATCCAATCATTTGAAGTGGGAAACCTCAAAGAACTCAACCAAAAGATAGATGTGCCGTTGGTGCAATTGTTGGATGCAACTGATGTTGCCCTCAACGGTACGCTGATTGAGAGGCAGCCCTATGATTTCGTGGTGAGCGGTGATCCCCGCACTTATGGCGACCTACGGACACCCGAAGGTTTGCAGGAAATTGCGACTTATGCTGATGGCATTGGTCCCTGGAAGCGAATGATTGTCTCGGTTCAAGGAGTCGATGCCGATGGCGATGGGAGAGCAGATGATGTCAATGGAGATGGAGTCGTCAACGACGCTGACAAAACCACCCTACCTCCCACAACTCTAGTGCAAGATGCTCACGCAGCAGGTTTGCTGGTACATCCCTACACCTTCCGCAATGAAAACCAATACCTAGCAGCAGACTACAACGGCAACCCAGAACTGGAGTACAGGCAGTTTATCCAGTTGGGTGTGGATGGCTACTTCACCGATTTCCCTCGCACAGGCGACAAAGTCCGCGACCAAATTACTGGCGAATTTGTGCGATCGCCCGATAACCCCGATGTTCTGGCTGGTCTTGCACCTTCTAATCTCGGCGGTTCCAAGGGCTTTGAGGGCTTAGCAATTAGTCCCGACAAAACCAAATTGTATCCTTTACTAGAAGGATCAGTTCTCGGTGATCCCAACAATGCCCTGCGAATTTATGAGTTTGATGTTGCAAGCAAACAGTATGAAGGTCTAGTTGGGTACTACCGTCTAGAAGACACCAGCCACGCGATCGGCGACTTTACCGTTGTTAACGAGAATGAATATTTGGTGATTGAGCGCGATAATGGACAGGCAGATACTGCCAAATTCAAGAAAATATATAAGGTTGACTTGTCCCAAAAAGATGCCAATGGATATGTGGCAAAAGAAGAAGTGGCGGATCTACTTAATATTCAAGACCCAAATGACTTGAATCAAGATGGCAGCACAAACTTCACCTTCCCCTTCCAAACCATCGAAAATGTGCTCGTGATTGACGAAAAGACCATCTTGGTTGCCAACGACAACAACTATCCATTCTCTGTAGGTCGTCCTCCTGCGATCGATAATGACGAAATCATCCTGTTGGGGTTAGAAAAATCTCTCAACGTTGATCCGCGTGTCGGTCTTGCCGGACTTAACTTTGCCACTAAAGGCGGTGGTACACAAAACGAGCCAACCCTCTCTGGTGTCGTTGACATTCAGGTTCAAGACCCTTTCACTGCAACTGAGGCTTGGGATCTCCTGGTTTCCCTTGGCTTGACCTCGATTGACCAAGTCAGTCGCGATAGTGGTCTTTCTGCCAGCATTCCACTCACAGCTAGCAATGTTACTCTGACGCAGGAGTGGGCACAGCCAAGCACGTTGACTACTGTCTAGTGACAGTCATAACTGGGAAATATCTTACATTCTTTTAGTTCAGTTCGCCTTCACCCCCCCCCAATGCAGCAAATGCAGGGGGAATTTTTTATAGTCAGCCAAGTAGTGAAGTCAACAAGGCTTTGGCAGGCGGAACCTTAGAAAAGAAAACAGGGGTAGCAAAAAGCTGAGTTCAAAATTTTGAGCTATGATAGGACAGTTGCCGCAAAGCGACTCATAGCCATTAAAAATCAAGGGTCAGAAAAAAGTTTGAAATGCCCCTTGACAAAAAAAAAAGCGGTGGCTAGACTAGATAAAGTGTGAAGGAAGAAAACACACGCCGAACCAAGAAAAAACAATAGTTTGAAAGCCAAAAGCAGCAAAAA
>Ga0209902_101027_pt1 | contig 17531 bp, 23 predicted proteins | sample FECB27metaG_FD_188304 | JGI IMG/M metagenome (GOLD analysis project Ga0209902, IMG submission 188304) | Cyanobacterial communities from the Joint Genome Institute, California, USA - FECB-27 (SPAdes) (version 2) | ecosystem: Environmental > Aquatic > Thermal springs > Hot (42-90C) > Microbial mats...
CCTATATCGAGAAGGAATCGACCATCAACGAGCAGATCGACCGCATGCGCCACTCGGCGACGCGCGCCCTGCTCGAACGCGACGACGTCATCATCGTCGCCTCGGTCTCCTGCATCTACGGTATCGGCTCGGTGGAAGACTACACCGCCATGACCTTCGATCTCCGGAAGGGCCAGAAGGTCGACCACCAGGAGCTGCTGCGCTCGCTCAGCCAGCTGCAATACAAGCGCGGCGACACCGGCTTCGTCCGCGGCACGTTCCGGGTGCGCGGCGATACGGTGGAACTGTTCCCGGCCCACTACGAGGATGCCGCCTGGCGCATCACCCTGTTCGGCAACGAGATCGAGTCGATCGCCGAGTTCGATCCGCTCACCGGCAAGAAATCCTCCGACCTGCTCAGTGTCCGCATCTTCGCCAACAGCCACTATGTGACGCCGCGCGCCACCCTCACCGGCGCCATCAAGGAGATCCGCAAGGAGCTCGCCGCCCGTCTGCAGGAGCTGAACGGCGCCGGCCGCTTCCTCGAAGCGCAGCGGCTGGAGCAGCGCACCCTGTTCGATCTCGAAATGATGGAAGCCACCGGCTCCTGCGCCGGCATCGAGAACTATTCGCGCTACTTCTCCGGCCGCAAGCCGGGCGAGCCGCCACCGACCCTGTTCGAATACCTGCCCGACAACGCTCTGGTGTTCATCGACGAAAGCCACGTCACCGTCGGCCAGCTCGGCGCCATGTATCGCGGCGACCTGCGCCGCAAGGCCACCCTCGCCGAATACGGCTTCCGCCTGCCCTCGGCCATGGACAACCGCCCGCTCCGCTTCGAGGAGTGGAACGCCATGCGCCCGCAGACCGTCTATGTCTCGGCCACCCCCGGCGCCTGGGAAATGGAGCAGGCCAACGGCGTGTTCGCCGAGCAGGTCATCCGCCCCACCGGCCTGATCGATCCGCCGGTCGAGATCCGGCCCGCAAAAACCCAGGTCGACGACGTGGTCGACGAGATCCGCCAGGTCTCGAAGGCCGGCTACCGCACGCTGGTCACCGTGCTCACCAAGCGCATGGCCGAGGATCTCACCGAATATATGCACGAGCAGGGCATTCGCGTGCGCTACATGCACAGCGACATCGACACCATCGAGCGCATCGAGATCATCAGGGATCTCCGCCTCGGCGCCTTTGACGTGCTGGTCGGCATCAACCTCTTGCGCGAAGGTCTCGACATCCCCGAATGCGCCCTCGTCGCCATCCTCGATGCCGACAAGGAAGGGTTTTTGCGCTCCGAGACCTCACTGATCCAGACCATCGGCCGCGCCGCCCGTAACGTCGACGGCAAGGTCATCCTCTACGCCGACAACATCACCGGCTCCATGGAACGCGCCATGGCCGAAACCAGCCGCCGCCGCGAAAAGCAGACCGCCTACAACGTCGCCAACGGCATCACCCCGCAATCGGTGAAATCCAACATCAAGGAAATCGTCGACAGCATCTACGAGCAGGACCACGTCACCGTCTCGATCGGCAAAGACAAGAGCGGCAAGGAAAAGGTTCAGGCCGGCGCCAACCTCGCCGCGGTCATCAAGGACCTGGAACGCGAGATGCGCGAGGCTGCGACGAACCTTGAGTTCGAGCGGGCGGCAAGGCTGCGCGATGAGGTGAAGCGGCTGCGGGAGATGGAGTTGGACGTGCTGGAGGGTACACCGGATTGACTATCTAGCAATTCGCTCGCCAGCAACTTACTTGTGTCGAACACACGCGTTGCTGGAACAGCTTGATGTACTTCAAAGCCGCCTCACTCGACGACTTGATGAATGAAGTTCTGTCCCGCCTCCTAAAGCCTCGAGCCAGCCATATCGAGCCTGGCAAGGGAGGGGCGACTGAACTCGTCGGCGTCATGCTCGAGCTCACCAATCCTCGGGCCAGGCTAAGCCGTACTGAAACTAAGGGGACGCTGTTTAGTTGTCTTGGTGAGTTCCTTTGGTACATGGCCGGCAAAGGCGACCTGCAAACCATAAGCTACTACATCAAGAAATACGAGGAGTCCGCAGAAACGGATGGCACAATCAACGGCGCATATGGCCCCCGCCTATATTCCATGGATGGAGTCAATCAGATCCACAATGTGATTGAAGCCATCAAGAAGACCGACTCTCGACAAGCCGTGATCCAACTTTTCCATGCCAGGGATATAGACAAGAAATATCGTGACGTTCCGTGCACTTGTACGCTACAATTCTTCAGGCGTCACGGATTGTTGCATATGCACACTAACATGCGGTCCAACGACGCATTTCTTGGACTTCCCCACGATGTTTTTGCATTCACAATGCTCCAAGAGCTACTAGCGCGAACGGTCGGTAGCGAGGTTGGAAAGTATTGCCATTCTGTTGGGAGCCTCCATCTCTACGACGAGCACAGATCCCAGGCTCGCGCCTATCTCGACGAAGGCTATCAATCACATGTCGAAATGCCAGCCATGCCCACGGGTGATCCTTGGAAATGCGCAGCGAAGATGGGCGACGTCCGGAAGCTAACCGCCGATATCAGTCCGGCATACCGCTGGCGCCAATTTGAAATGCTCTGGCTACCGAAATACTCCAGCACCTCCGACAGGCTCTTTGTCGCCAGCTTGCTACTCGATATCCAGCCTAGCTTGATCATCTCGTTCAGTGGCATCTCCTCCAGCCACTCTTGCTCGGTCGCTTCGTGAAGCAGACGTCGCCGGGTCACATCCTCGCGATACTGAAGCTCTCGGTTCATCCAAAAGCGTTCGGACCCTCCCAGAAACTGGGAAAGCTGGCTGGCTAGTTCGGACCCTATCTTCACCTGACCACTAACTATCCGGTCAGCATCAACGCCGAGAAAATCAGCTAACTCGTCTAGAGACTGCTGACTCCTCTGCAACGCTGCCAGGATCGTATTCCCAGGGGGGGATGCCCATTGAGGTTCAAAAGTATCCGACTTGTTCATTTGCCTACCTCTACCCGGACAGCCTGCAGTCGGGTGACTCTCGTCCAGTCAACTTCGCCACTGGCGTTCCGCGGACATGCCGGGTGGTTTGCCTTAAAAACGACCCGCCCCTCCACGCCCGCGCCGAGCGGAACGATAAGCTCCATCTCCGAATCCCCGTGGCTAGCCACGAAATCCAACAAATCGGACGAAGTGTCAGCAGCGCGTACGTCCGCAATGCGGCCAAACAGCGCAAGCGCAGCGGCCTGGCCGTACTTTGCAATGGCAGCATCTGGTGACTGGCACAGATCGCGCATCGTCTTAGTGGAGAACGCGATTTCCAGTTCCGCACCTTAACGCATGACTTACCCCCATCGGCTCCCCCTCGCCTACGGTCAGTGAATCGCAAGGTAGATAGTGCTGCCAATATAGTAAATGCAGTATCAATCACTAGCACCCAACTCTCTCTCGCCAGCTTCCGCGGGCTCGTGCGACAACGTTCGCAGTTCGCCTCAAGCGATTTTTTTCGCGGCATGGAGAGTTTCCCGTCACCCTCTTCTTCTTTCTAGGAATGAGGCTTTCGCCTAGTCCACATTCCTTCCACGTGTTTTGATCCTGCCCCGTGGCAGTCAGACGAGGCCTTGACTTGTGGGCGGCCGGTGAGTTCGACCCTCTCGAGTGCCGGAGAAACGTTAGCTCCCCTGCCACCTTCGGTTCATCCTGAATTCATCATATGACTTTCACGTTCGCCCCGTTGCATCCCGCAACGCGAGGTAAAACATCAAATGCTGCCAAAGCTTAGCGTCACGGTTTTTGCCGTTGCGGCCGCCTGTTTGACTGCCCCGTCCTTCGCCCAATCCTTCCCGGAAACCACCGCCATTCGCGCCACCGACCTGCTGCGGGCGCCGCCGCCCGATGGTCGGCGCGTCACCGGCATCGCCAAGGGCGAGCGGCTCAGGCTGTATGAATGCGTGGGCAAACCGACCTGGTGCCGGGTCGGGCAGCTCGCAGGGCCGCATCCCCGCAGCGGCTGGGTCGCGGCCGATGCACTCGACGGCGCCGTGTCCACGCAGTGACGGGAGCCGGCACCATGCTCAACAAACGCGAGGCCGCCGCGCTCGCCTTGATCGCCACGCTCGTCGCGCCCGGCTCTTTCACCACCCCCGCCCTGGCGCAGGATTTCCCGGAGGTCACCGTGCTGCGGTCGACGCCGATCTTCCGCAACCCCGGCCACCGGCCGTTCGGCCAGCTGGCCAAGGGCCAACGGGTGATGCTGCACGAATGCACCGAGCTGCCCGGCTATTGCCAGGTCTCGCTGCACCAGCCCGGCCGCCGCCTGACCGGCTGGGTCAACTCCGAGGCGCTGGACGGCGTCGTCGCCAAATGATCGATCGGGCCGGCCGCAACAACGCGCTGGCCCGATCGCTGTTGCGCCCATTCCTGGGCGGCGGACGGGGGACCTCCCCCTCGACGGCCATGCCCGGCGCCGATAATGTGCGGCCAATTCTTGGGGGATTTCATGCACATCACGCTTCGCGCCGCGCTCGCCGGCCTGCTCGCCTTCGCCGCTTTGCCGGCTGTCTCTGCCGAGCACGCCTTCACCCTGCACAACAACCTGACTAAGCCGATCACCGGCTTCAAGGTGAAAGGCGGTGAGGTCAGCGGCTTCAAGCAGATCGGGGCGGGCAAGCGCGTCACCTTCACCGTCACCGTGCCCGGCAGCGAGTGCGCCGCTGCGGTCAGCGCGCGGGTCGGCGAGAGCCGGCGCGACGGCCGGGTCAACCTTTGCGACCAGGGCGGCTACGTTCTCACCCCAGCCGAAGGCGGCACAAAATTCCTGCCGCTCTCGCAGGTCATGCTGGTCCGCTAGGGCGTTTCACTGACGGACTGACCCACCTGTGATCACCCCAAACTCGGTGTCATCCCAGCGAAAGCTGGGACCCATTTCGCAGCCCGCACCGGTGGGGAGTTGGGTCCCAGCTTTCGCAGGGATGACACCGGTGCGTGGGTCAGGGCTGAGCCCAAACACCGGCCCCTGCAAGCGACCTAGCCCGCGGGCAAGGGCGCTCCGCCGCGGGCAACCGGATGCCGCTCAGCACACCCCCTGTCGAAATCCCCCACCCTCGCGCGACATTAGGTCAGGCAAGCGAAAAGGAGCCGATCATGTCAGCAGCAAATCTCCCCACCAGCTTCGAGGCCACTTTGGTTCAGAGTTCCGCCGAGGGCGGCTGGACCTATCTGGTGTGGCCCGAGTCCGTCGCCTTCTTCGGCACCCGCGGCCTCGTGAAGGTCGCCGGCACCATGGATGGCAAGCCGTTCCGTTCCAGCTTCATGGCGCTCGGCAACGGCACCCATAAGCTGCCGGTCGCCGCCAAGCTCCGTAACCAGCTGGGGAAGCGCGTCGGCGACGCCATCGTCGTGACGCTGACCGAGCGGCTCAATTGAGCCGCTCACCCCTGCTCGATGGTCAGCGTGCCATGCGTCCGATCCTCGATGGTCTGCAGCGGCAGGCTCAGGCGGAACTCGTCGCCGGCCGGGTGGTAGATGGCGAAGCGAAAGCCTTTCTGCAGCAGCGCTTCCACCTCGTCCTGGGTGAACTTGGTGTGCCGCGTGGTGCGGCCGTTGAGCGGAATGGTGTGTCTGGGCATGGCGCGTCTCCGGCGTATGTTCTTGATTTGTTCTAGGCGAGAGGTTTTCGCGGAGTCCACTCCCTTCGTTGGGATTTCAACCCTGCCGCTCTGGCGAGGGCACGGGTGGGCGGGGCGCTGCGCGAGCGCGAGACTGCATCGGCGTAGAGGGTTTGACTCGGTATCGAACCACCCACCGGCTGTCATCCCAGCGAAAGCTGGGACCCAACGCGCAGCCCGTGCCAGCGGTTGGATGGGTCCCAGCTTTCGCTGGGATGACATCGAGTATGTTCTGGCTATCTGTGAAAATGGGCTCCCGCGTCCCCCGAAGGAGAGGTGAAGAGGTCGAAGCCGGCACCGCCCCTTCACCACTCCGTGACCCCGCATTGCGCCACCGCCTGCCGGCTCCTAGCCTTCATCGGCCATCCCGGAGGAGGCTCGCATGCGCAATCCGTTCCTCGCCATTGCCCTGGCGGTGCCGCTGGTCATCGGCGGGCTCGCCCTCGGCGTCGTGCCCGCCGAGGCGGCCGGGCACACCGTCACCATAGAGGGACACAAGTTCAAACCCGCCAAGCTCACTGTCGCCGCGGGCGACACCATCACCTTCATCAACCAGGACAGCGCCCCGCACACCGCCACCGCCAATGACGGCGCCTTCGACACCGGCCGGTTGTCGACCGGCAAGCGGGCCACCGTCACCGTCAGCGCCGCCGGTGCGCATGCCTATATCTGCAAGATCCACCCCTCGATGAAGGGCACCGTGACCGCCCACTAGCTGCCCAACGGCGCCCGGTCGCACCGACTCGACGGCCACGCTCCGGGCCGCTAGCCTGCCGTCAAACGGGGGATCGACCATGGCCAATCTGCTGGCGCTGACCAATACTTATCCGACTGTGAGCCTCGCGCGCGGCGAGCGGCTGATTGAGACCGGCGAGTCGCGCGGCGAGCTGTTCATCCTCGTCTCCGGTCGGCTGGTGGTCGAGCGCGACGGCGTCGAAGTGGCGCGCATCTCCGAGCCCGGCACCCTGGTCGGCGAAATGAGCATCCTGCTCGGCGCCGATCACTCAGCCAACGTCACCGCCCTCACCCCGGTCGAAGTGCGCCATATCGAGGATGGGCTGCGCTGGCTCGAACAGAGCCCGATCGCCGCGCTGCACGTCGCCACCCTCGCCTGCCAGCGGCTCGATGCCACCAGCGCGCTGCTGGTGCAGTTGAAGAAAGAGAGCGAGGGGCACCGCGACCAGGGCTTGCTCGAGCGGCTGTTCGGCGCCGTCACCGGGGCCGAAACCCGCGCCTGAGCCATCGGCAGGGTTGATGGCAGCCATAACCGCGACTGCATTGATCTTGTCGCCGCGCCGCCCGAACATGGCGTCATGCTGAAACACCAGACCCTCGACGGGCAAGACACAGACGATCGCAACGACCCGGAGGCTCCCGAGGCCCCGCTCTCGAACGGCGGCCCGCCACTGAACGACTCGCCGCGCCCCTGGGGCGATAACGGCATCGGCAACTATTTCGAGTGGAAGGCCGCCAGCGAAAAGGCCTTCAACGACGTGCCCTACGATATCGCGGTGATGCGGGCCCGCCGCGCCGAGGCGATGGGGCTCACCTACCGAGAGTACACCCTCGAGATTCTCGAGCGCGGCCGCTACCTCAGCGCCGACGCCGATGCCGAGCGCATCGCCGAGATCAATCGGCGCCGCCCGATCCGCTACTGATCACTTCGCCATCAGGTGGCAACTCCGCAGGCCCCTGGCCCGTTTGCCTCGTCATCGCAACGACAGGAGCCGATCATGGCCAATGAAGAACATCGCCTCACGCCCGCCGAGCTCACCGACAAGGCCTGGCACCTCGCCGAGAAGATCCGCATTGCCCTCCTAACCAGCTGGGATGGCGAGCAGCAGCGCATCCGCCCGCTTGCGGCCACGGTCGATCGCGATGCTGACGTGATCCAGTTCCTCATCGGCGCGCATGGCGGCACCACCCTGGCCGAGGCCACCGGCGCCCCGGCTCTCACGCTGGTGCAGCAGGTGAAGAAATACCCGACCGTCACCCTCGCCTTCGCCGATCACGACGCGCAGGACTATGTCACCATCACCGGCCAGGCGATGGTCAGCAATGATCGCGCGCGGATCAAGGAGCTGTGGACGCCCTTCGCGAGAGCCTGGTGGGACAGCGCCGACGACCCGGAAATCCGATTGCTCACGGTGACGCCGGAGAATGCCGAGATCTGGGAAGGCCCCAACCAGCTGGCCGCCACCGCCCTCATGCTCACCGCGGCGATTACCGGAGCGAAGCCGCCGGTGGGCGACCATGGCGCGGTGCGGATGTAGGGCGGTGCAGCGAGGGCGTGGGGCGCGACACCTATCGGTTTGACGCGCTCTCGCCTTCCCCACCGGCTGTAATCCCAGCGAAAGCTGGGACCCCAACTATCGGCTGGCGCGGGCTGCGAAAGCCGGACGAGGGCAGAGCCCTCGCCGTGAGGTCCCAGCCTTCGCTGGGATGACACCGAGTTTGATGGGGCCATAGTGCCCCACCCATTCCCTCCGGACTTTCAAAGTCCGAGCCGTGGCATCCCTTGCCCTGGCAACGGCGCAGAACCGCGCCCCAAAACGGATGCCCCGATTTCGCCCGCTTTCCGGCGTTGCTGCTCGCCAACAAGAACAACAACAGCCGGAGTCTCCCGATGCGTATCGCCCTGCTTGCCCTCAGCCTCGTAGTCGCCAGCCTTGCGGCGCTGCCGGCCGAAGCCGCGTCGCGCGGCACGGCGCGTGCTTCTGCCGATATTCCGGTGCGCAGCGGGCCGGGCGCCGGCTACCGCACCATCGGCACGCTGCCCAAGGGTAGCCAGGTGCAATTGCAGCGCTGCACCAGGGACTCCAACTGGTGCCTGTTTCTCGGCAGGGATGGCGAGCCGGCCGGGTGGGTGCGCGGCTCCTACCTCGTCGGTTCCGGCGCCAAGCTCGAGGTCACGCCCTACAAGTTCGAAGGCTTCGATCCGCTCGATCCGATCGATACCTGCGACGACGACGACAACAGCATCTTCTGCTGGTAGGCGCCGCCGCCTCAGGCGCCACCTTTGCCGCCACAATGATGAACAGATTCCGCGCAGGGCGCGAAATCATTCTACATGTACAAGGGTTTCAGCTTCGGTTCAGGCACATCCTTCTAACTTCACGGTCAAGGCAGTAACGCCAACCCACGAAACGAAGGAAACCGAAGATGTCTTTCCGCACTCTGAAAACCGCCGCTCTCGCCACTCTCGTCGTTATCGCCACTGCTGGCGTTTCGATGGCCGCCCAGTACGCCTGGGTCGAGAACAACACCAAGGTGAAGAAGTTTCACCAGCAGGCCTCGCAGAACGTCAACTGGGTCCAGGCCGGCCAGAAGGTGAAGATCGTTGGCCAGTGGAACAACTGGTACAAGCTGCAGATCCCGGGCCAGGATGGCTGGGTGAAGGGCAACGTGCTCGATTTCGCCCAGCAGTATCCGTTCCCCGGCTACGGCTATGGCTATGGCGGCTCGTTCTGCATCAACGGCCAGAACGCCTCGTTCTGCCTGAGCGGCGGTTACTGAGCTCCAGCCTGCGTGCTTCAACCCCATTCGGGTTGATCTCCTCGGCGCCTCCGGGACCTCCCCCCGGAGGCGCTTTGTTTTCCAGGGGTTTTGGACTGCCGGGGTTTCAGGCTGCGTTCAGGTTGGCCCTGCTACACCTCATGACAAGGCAGCGATGCCACTAGCGACTTCAACGACTCCAACCAAGGATCCCATCATGTTCATTACCACCATCAAGACCGCGGCTCTGGCCACCGCCATCGTCCTCGCCACTGCCGGCGCCTCCATGGCCGCCACCTGGGCCTATGTCGACCAGGACGCCAACGTCCGCAAGAACCACCAGAACGGCTCGCAGCCGATCAACACCGTCTACGAAGGCGACAAGGTGAAGGTCATCGGCCAGTGGAAGAACTGGTACAAGGTGCAGATCCCCGGCCCGGATGGCTGGGTGAAGGCCGGCGTGCTCGATTTCGACTACTACGATGACGGCCCGGTCTACCCGGTCAAGCCCGGCTACGGTTACGGCTTCGGCAGCAGCTTCTGCGTCGACGGCAAGAACGCCCAGTTCTGCCTCGGCACCAGCTACTAACCGGGCGGCTTCGCCGCTAGGCGAAACCCCTACCCCATCGGCTGTCAGCTCAGCCGACCGCAAAGCGCTCCCGGGACCTCCCCCCGGGGGCGGCTTCGCCGTTGGGCGAAACGCTCCCCCGGGAGCGCTTTCGTTTACCAGCGGTTAACACCTCTTCACCCCGGCAACGCAGCGTTTCGGGCCTCTCGCGCGTTACTCCCCTCCAAGTTACTCCCCTCCAAAAGGAGTCCCGCATGTCACCAGCTCGCGTCGCCCTCTCAGTCCTTGCCACCCTTGCCGGCCTCGGCCTCGGCATCGCACCGGCCAGCGCCGGCGGCGCCGTGGCGTCGGCCGTCGTCAATGTCCGCGCCGGCCCGGGTGGCAGCCATCCGGTTATCGCCGTGCTCGCGCCCGGCGAGCGGGTCCGCATCGATCATTGCCGCGGTCCGTGGTGCCTCGTCCGCCAATCCGGCCCGGATGGCTGGGTCGATGCCAACTACCTCACCACGCCGCGTCATTACGCCCGGCATGGCTTCGTCGCAGAGGTCGAGCACGACAGCGGCAGCTATGCTGGCGGCTACTATGGCGGCGAGCGCTACTATGACAACTACACGTTCCTCGAGCGGCCGCACCAACGGTACCGTGAGTATGATTTCTACGGCGACATCATCTGCATCCACGGCCGCTATGCGCAGGTCTGCCCCCGCAACTGAGTGAGGCAACCCAAGGGCGCAACTGTTCATTTTCGGTTCAGGAAACCCGGAGCAGGTTGGCGGCGTTTGGGGATATCGAGATCACGTTACCTCCCGAAAGGACCCGTCATGCCCCTCCGTCCCATCGCCATCGGCCTTGCCAGCGCGCTGTTCGCGCTCGCCGCCGGCGCCAGCGCGGCCAGCGCCGCCACCGCCTATGCATCCTCGACCGTCAACGTCCGCGCCGGCGCCGGGACCGGCTATGCGGTCGTCGGCGTGCTGCACCCGGGCCAGCGGGTCGAGATCGACTATTGCAAGGGCGCCTGGTGCCTCATCGAGCAGCGCGGCCCGGATGGCTGGGTGAACGCCAACTACCTCAATGCCGATCGCTACCGCGATCGTGACTATTACGACGACGACTATTACGATGACTACGATGACGGCTTCTATCTGGAGCGCCCGCGCTACCGCGCTCGCCCGATCTATCCGTTCTATCGCAGCCAGGCCTGCTTCGGCCGGCCCAACGTGTCGTTCTGCTTCAGCAACTGACCCGCTTGCCGGGCGCTGTGACGCGGCCTATTTAGTCCGAACCACACAGCGCCCGGTGCCCGATGTCCACGCCGCAGATGAAGCCTTACGTGAAGCTCGCCTCCACCCTCGCCAGCGTGGGCCTGGGCATCTTCTTCATCGAACGCTTCGGGCTGACGGAACTGCAGAAGAACGGCAGCATCCACATCGACGGCACGATCCTGTCGATCATGGTGCTGGCGCCGATCGTACTGGTGATCGCCGGCGCCGTGGTCTTCATGGTCGGCAAGATGCGGCGGCTGTAGGGGCTGTCGCTCACCCTCGGTAGAGCAGAGGCCTACAACTGCCGGTGCCCCTATCGTCCCCTCGCCCTCTGGGGAGAGGGTCAGGGTGAGGGGCAGCCAAGCACGCTACATGAGCAGTTATCACTTGCGCGGTAGCCAGCCAGGCCGTGGGTCCCGCGCGCTTGGCGCCCCTCACCCCCGCCCTCTTCCCAGAGGGGCGAGGGGGCGCTGTGGCGCTGTCAGCGGAAAACAGCAGACGCCCTGCCCCTATTCCACCCGCAGCCGCTCGACGTCGATCCCCCGCGCCACGAGCGGCTCGCGCATGCGGCGGCCCATGAATTCATTGATGCCGTAGAGCGCCAGCGCCGCCACCAGCAGCACGATACCGAAGCCGCGCGTCCCCTCTTCGGTGCCGATGGCGATCGCCGCCAGCACCGCGGCCGCCCCGCCGCCGAGCAGGATGTACCACTTGCGCTCAGCCTGCACCCGAAGGTTGCGGGCGCTCGACAGCAGTAGGTCCCTGAGCTCGAGATCGCCCATCGCCGCCAGCTCGGAGCTGCCGCCTTCGCGCCGGATCGTCTGCATATAGGCCTCGACGCGCCGCTCGATCACGTCCTGCCGCTCGGCATCGCGCCGCCCGCGGAAGAAATAGCTGCCGACAATGCCGATCAGCCCCAGCACCAGCACGACTTCCAGCAGCACAACCATCGGCCAATCCCCTTCCGCGAGGCGTCAACGCCCGTTGTGCATCAGATGTCCCTGAGGGGGTGGGGATTCAAGGGCTGGGGCGTGTGGCCCCACCCCCTCCGAGCTGCGCTAGGTCGCTACGCTCCCAAGCTTCGCTTGCCTCCCCCATCAAGGGGGAGGTGGGGTCCTGAGCTTTGGCACTCCCTTGCCCCAAGCACCGAACGGCACCTCCCCCTTGATGGGGGAGGATGGGAGGGGGTGGGGCCACGCGCTTAACTGCATCCGATGACCACTGCCGATCCCTCAATGCGGCAGCGTCTCCTCCTCTGCCGCGGTCATCTCACCCCGCCGCCCGACCCGGCTCAGATGCCGCTCCCGCGCCATCACCACCAACCCGGCGCCGACAATGATGCCGCCGCCGATCAGCGCTACCGGATCGATCAGGTGGCCAAACACCTGGTAGCTGAGGAAAATGCCCCAGGGCAGCGCGAAATAGTTGAACGGCTGCAGCGTGCTGGCCGGGGCCCGTGACAGCGCCACCATCATCAGCCCATGCGCCGCCGTCGAGGTGACCATCACCAGCCCCATCTGCAGCATGGCGCTCAGATCCATCGGCTGCCAGAAGAATACGCCCACTGCCGTGGTCAGCAGCAGCCCGACCACCCCGACATAGACCATGCTGGTCGCCGTGGTGTCGGCGCTCGACACCTTGCGGGTCAGCGCGATGTAGACGGCATAGCTCGCCGCCGAGAGGATGGCGAAGATCACCCCGCCATCGATCGGCAAGCCGCCCGGTCGAACGATCACCAGCGCCCCGCAGAAACCGATGAACACCGCCACCAGCCGGAACAGCCCGACCTTTTCGCCGAGGATCGGGATCGCCACCAGCGTCGCCATCAGCGGATAGACCAGCACCACCGCCTGCAGTTCGGCCAGCGGCACGGTCTTCAGCGCCATGGCGAAAAACCAGATATCGACCACCAGGAGGATCGCCCTGAGCCATTGCAGCCAGGGATATTTTGAGCGGAACGCCTCTCTGAGCGGGCCCTGCCGGCTCACCAGCACCAGCGAAAACGCCGCGAAGGCCCAGAACCGCAGCATGGCGAGCTGGAACGGCGAATGCGTCTGCACCAGCGACTTGGAAACCGCGTCCTGGATACCGAAGATAACGATGGCCAGAAGGGTGAGGCCGATGCCGAGCGCGATATTGTCGGCGCGGCGGCGGGGTTGCCCGGCATGGGGCTCAGTCATGGACCTACTCTATGCAGTCGAGCGCCCCGGGCACGTCGCCCGGGGCAAGTAACGGGAACTAAACCAGAGCTTAGCTGCTGCTCTTCATCGTGGCGTTCTTGATCAGCCCAGCAATGGTGGTCAGCAGGCCGCCGCCGACGAGGCCGGTCAGCCCCTGCCCGGCCAGCGCGCCGATATCCATGCCGCCCGTGCCGGCTGCCGCCGCCGCGGTGCCGACCAGGCCGGAAAGCCCCGGGATCATGCCGGCCAGCCAGGTGCCGAGCCAGCCGCCGATCGCACCGGCGATGGTATTGCCCACCGGCCCGAGATTGACCTGCTTGAGCACGGCCGCAATACCGTTGCCCCCAACGCCGCCGCCAATCAGTTGAACGAGAATCGGAATAATTGCTTCCATTGGACGCTCCTCAGATCCAGCTTTTGGAAGCCGAGTGGCCCCCAACTCGCAAGTACGACGTTACGCCTGATTGCAGAGAGTCGGTAGTCACAAGCTTGCACGTACTTGAAGCAGCGGGGGAAATCCGGGTGGACCGGCAATTGTTGCCGCCAGTTCTGCTTGCGATACGTGCCTCACGGCTGGCCCTCGCCGGCCGACAACTTGGCGCGCCCCAACCACACAGCCGTCAATTGAAGCGGCGCGCGCGAAGCCCTATCTTCCGGCTCGACTCATGACATCCGCACCCGCACACATCCCGGCCGATTCCAGCCGTGTCGCCCTTGTCACCGGAGCCGCCGACCGCGTCGGCGCCGCCATTGCGCGCCGGCTGGCCGGCGACGGCTGGGCGGTGGTGATCCACTACCGTTCGTCAGCCGAAAAGGCCGAGGCGGTGGCGACCGAAATCCGTGCGGCCGACATCCGCGCCGGTGGCGGCAAGGCCGCGACCATCGGCGCCGATCTTGCCGACCGCGGCCAGCGCGCCCGCCTCATCGCCGAGGCGGCGAAGCCCTTCGGCCCCCTCACCCTCCTCGTCAACAACGCTTCGAGCTTCGAGCGCGACTCCATCGCCGATCTCGATGAGAGCCTGTGGGACGCCCACTTTGCCGTCCACGCCGAGGCCCCCGCCTTCCTGTCGCGCGATTTCGCCGCCCAGCTGCCCGAGGGCAAAACCGGCAACATCATCAACATCATCGACGAGCGCGTCCTCGACCTGTCGCCGGCCTATTTCAGCTACACCCTGAGCAAAGCCGTGCTCTGGACCATGACCCGCACCCTGGCCCAGTCGCTGGCGCCGCGCATCCGGGTCAACGCCATCGGCCCCGGCCCCACCGTGCCGCCGCCGCATGTCTCGCCCGAAGCCCACCTTCGTCGCCTTACCGAGCTGCCGCTCGGCCGTGCCGCCGGGCCCGACGGCATTGCCGATGGCGTCGCCGCCATCCTCGGCCTCGACGCGATGACCGGCCAGATGATCGTCCTCGATGGCGGCGAGCATATCGAATGGCCGGCCCGCCGCGGCCCGACCCCGAGGCGCAAATGACCGAGACGCCTCCCTTGCCAACTACGCCAAGCCCGCCAATCTCCGGCGCCGAGGTCATCAAGGCCTTCGTCAAGACCCTGCCCCCCTCACCCGGCGTCTACCGGATGTTCGACGAGGCCGGCGAGGTCGTCTATGTCGGCAAGGCGCGCAACCTCAAGGCGCGCGTCACCAACTATACTCGCCCCGAAGGCCTCGATATCCGCATCCGGCGGATGATCGAAGCGACGCGCAACATGGAGTTCGTGCGCACCGAGACGGAAGCCGAAGCGCTGCTGCTCGAAGCCAACCTGATCAAGCGCCTGAAGCCGCGCTACAACGTGCTGCTGCGCGACGACAAGAGTTTCCCCTACATCCTGATCGCCACCGAGCACGAAGCCGCCGAGCTGAAAAAGCACCGCGGCTCGCGCCGCATCAAGGGCCACTATTTCGGCCCCTTCGCCTCGGCTTTGGCGGTAAAGCGCACCATCACCGCGCTGCAGCGCGCCTTCCTGCTCCGTACTTGCTCGGACAGCTTTTACAAGGCCCGCACCCGGCCCTGCATGCTGCACCAGATCAAGCGCTGCTCGGCCCCCTGCACCGGCGAAATCTCGATGGCCGACTATAACGAGCTGGTCGAGGAAGCCCGGCAGTTCCTCTCCGGCAAGTCCAAGTCGGTACAGGACCACCTCGCCGCCGATATGAACGTCGCCGCCGAGAACCTCGATTTCGAGCGTGCCGCCCTGCTGCGCGATCGCCTCTCGGCCCTCGCGCTGGTGCAGTCGCAGGGCGACGTTGCCTCGAAATCGGTCGAGGAAGCCGACGTCTTCGCCATCGGCCACGAGGCCGGGCAGTTCTGCGTCCAGGTGTTCTTCTTCCGCGCCTACCAGAACTGGGGCAACCACGCCTTCCGGCCGCGCGCCGACGCTTCGCTCTCCGATGCCGAAGTGCTCGAGGCCTTTATCGGCCAGTTCTATGAGGATCGCACCCCGCCCAAGCAGATCCTGCTCTCGCATGAGCTCAGCGAGAAGGAGCTGATGGAGGAGGCTCTGTCGGCCCGCGCCGGCTCAAAGGTCTCGATCCAGACGCCGCAGCGCGGCGAAAAGAAGGACCTGGTCCAGCACGCGCTCAACAATGCCCGCGAGGCGCTCGGCCGCCAGCTGGCCGAAGGCGCGACGCAGAAGACTTTGCTCGAGGGCGTCGCTACGCTGTTCGGCCTCGACGAGCCGCCGCGCCGCATCGAGGTCTACGACAACTCGCACATTTCCGGCACCAACGCCGTCGGCGCCATGATCGTCGCCGGCGAAGAGGGGCTGAACAAGAAGTACTACCGCACCTTCAACATCCGCTCGACCGACATCACCCCGGGCGACGATTTCGGCATGATGCGCGAAGTGCTGACCCGCCGCTTCACCCGCCTCGCCAACGAGAGCGAACCGGAAGCCGAAGACGAGAACACCGGCATGCCGGATTGGCCGGACGTCGTCTTCATCGACGGCGGCGCCGGCCAGCTCAATGCGGTGCGCCAGGTTATCGCCGAACTGAACCTGCAGAAGGAGGTGACCTTCATCGGCATCGCCAAGGGCGAGGAGCGCGATGCCGGCCGCGAAAAATTCTTCATGGAAGGCCGCGACGCCTTCATGCTGCCGCACCGCGATCCGGTGCTCTATTACGTCCAGCGCCTGCGCGACGAAGCCCACCGCTTCGCCATCGGCACGCATCGCGCCAAGCGCAAGAAGGACGTGATCCGGAACCCGCTCGACGAGATCGAAGGCATCGGACCGACGCGCAAGCGCGCCCTGCTGCAGCGCTTCGGTTCCGCCAAGGCCGTCGGCCGCGCCGCCCTCGCCGACCTCATCGCCGTGCCTGGCGTCTCCACCCAGCTGGCGCAGCAGATCTACGACCACTTCAACGGCCCCGGCTGATCGGCGCGTGCGCAGCGTCAGGATCGCCGCCGCCCAGACCGTCGAGTATCGCGAGGACATCGGCGCTGCTTTGCGCTGTGTGGCCGAGCTTGCGGCCCGGGCCGAGGCCGCGGGCGCGGCACTGCTGTGCTTTCCCGAGGGCTTTCTGCAGGGCTACCTGGTCGACGAAGCCTCAGCGCGGCGCCAGGCGCTCGATCTCGGCTCCAGCGCCTTCCAGTCCGTACTCGCCGAGCTTCCCCGTAGTGGGCCCATGCTGGTCATCGGCATGCTGGAGCTGGATGACGGGCAGCTGTTCAACACCGCCATCGTGGTGCAGCACGGCCAGTTCATCGGTCGCTACCGCAAGGCCCACGTGCTGGGCGCCGAACGGGCCTTCACCGCGGGAACGGAGAGCCCCAGCTTCGAGGTCGACGGCCTGCGCTTCGGCATCAACATCTGCTACGACACCAACTTCCCCGAGGCCGCGCAGAAGGTCGCCGATACCGGCGCTTCGCTGCTGCTCTGCGTCGCCAACAACATGCTGCGGCGCGAGACGGCGGAGACCTTCAAGCACCAGCACAACGCCATCCGCGGCGAGCGCTGCCGGGAGACCGGCCTGTGGCTGATCTCGTCCGACGTCACCGGCGAACGCGACGGCCGCGTCGCCTGGGGCCCGACCGCCGTGCTCGACCCGCACGGGCAGGTCGTGGCGCAGTTGCCGCTCGATGAGCCGGGCCTGCTGTTCTTCGATCTGCCCCTCAGCTAGGGCCCTGCGCCGATACCGGCAGTCGGGCTGCCCTCTCCCGCCTGCGGGGGAGGGTGCGCCGACTGCCGGCCTGGGAGCAAGATTACCTTGGGGGCACGGCGCAAGTAACCGGGCACCGTCCCAAAAAACAAAAGGCGCCCACTGGGCGCCTTCGTTCATCTCATCGCTGAGAAAGCTGCTTAGTTGACCGCAGTACGGGCGACCGACTTGATGTCGTCGCGGGTGATGCCGAGGTCGCGAAGCTGGGTGTTGCTCAGCTGCGAGAGCTCACGGACGGTGCG
>Ga0209902_101028_pt1 | contig 17516 bp, 16 predicted proteins | sample FECB27metaG_FD_188304 | JGI IMG/M metagenome (GOLD analysis project Ga0209902, IMG submission 188304) | Cyanobacterial communities from the Joint Genome Institute, California, USA - FECB-27 (SPAdes) (version 2) | ecosystem: Environmental > Aquatic > Thermal springs > Hot (42-90C) > Microbial mats...
ATTGACGGGCCCCCACCTGCCGGCTTCGCCGGCTGTCCTCCCCCCTGGCAGGGGGAGGACGGTCACCAACGCTCTGCCCACGGGCGGGAGAGGGGCACGCCGCCAACGCCGCGCGAGCACCCCCCCACCGGCCTCCACCGGCGCGTCACCCCATCGTTCCATCCCCGGCCCCGCAGCGTTGCACGCCGGTGGGGTGCCTCGGGGGCCGTCACCGCCGATGATGCGGCCTTCGCGGCGGGCCGGTGTCCGTCGTCCAGAACAAGGGTGCCGCCGAAGGCGCCGTCACGATTTCAGGGAAGGACACGTCGATGAATGTCGCGAGCCCCGTTTCGACCGCTGCGGCCACCGAAGCGCCACGCGCCCGCTCCGGCCTTGTCGTGCGTCCGGCGACGCCGGCGATCGGCGCCGACCTCTTCGGCCTCGATCTCGCAAAGCCGCTGTCGGAGGACGAGAAGCAGGACATTCTCGACGCTCTGCACACCCATCAGGTCGTCTTCTTCCACGACCAGACCCTCAGCAACGCCGAACTCTCCGCCTTCGCCCGGCTCTTCGGCGAGCCGCAGGCGGCCAACGAATCCTCCTTCGACAAGGACGAGGCGTTCCCGGAGATCGACGTGCTCGCCTTCGGCGGCGGACGGCGGCCCTACAACACCCAGGAGCTCTGGCACTCGGACTTCTCCGGCCGCGCCCTGCCGACGATGGGCTCGGTGCTCTACTGCCTGGAGGCGCCGTCGGCCGGCGGCGACACCATCTGGGCCAGCGGCTTTGCCGCCTATGACGCGCTGTCGGACCGCATGAAGGCCTATCTCGATGGCATGCAGGCGGAGCACCGCACCATCAAGTCGTTCGGCGACGAGATCCGCTCGAACCTCTGGAAGGACGAGAAGGGCCGCAAGCGGCTGCAGGAGCTGCAGGCGCTGCCGCCGGCCGAGCACCCGGTCGTGCGCACCCATCCCGTCACCGGCCGCAAGGCGCTGTTCATCAACGAGGGCTTCACCGAGCGCCTCCTCGGCGTCTCCCGCAAGGAGAGCGACGCGGTGCTCGGCTATCTGTTCGCCCACACCCGCATGCCGGAGTTCCAGGTGCGCTTCCGCTGGAAGCAGGGCGATCTCGCCGTCTGGGACAACCGGGTGACGCAGCACTACGCGGTGTCGGACTATGAGGAACGGCGCGTCATGCACCGCATCACCATCCGCGGCGACCGGCCGTTCTGACGCGCGCGGCCGCTACTCCGCCGCCGCCCGCGTTTCCACCGCGCCGGCGGGGTGGCGGCCGACGAAGAACTGCCGGTCGTGGTCCTCGGTGACCGGCAGGCCCGAGCGGACGAGGCCATTTCTGAGTTGCGCCGCCGTGACGTCGAGGAGCCGGGCTGAGGGCTGCCGGAGCGGCCCGCCGTTCATGCCGGCGAGCCAGCCCTGGTACTTCCACTGCAGCCGGTTGATCACCCCGGTCTGCGCGTTGGACGCACTCGCCGCCGCGTTCGCCTTGCGGGCCGGGTTGATCTTCCAGTAGAGCTCGGTCGCCTCGTCGTATTTCCCGTCCTGCAGCAGCTTGTGGATGGCCGGGATCGTCGCGCCGAAATATTCGGTGTTGCTGGTGCCGGAATACTGGATCGGAACCAGCTGCGCGAGCGGGATCATGTCCTTCTCGAGCGGATTGGAGATCACCACTTCCTTGCCGAACAGGCGGTGGCACTCGACGAAACCCATGATCGACGGCATGCCGCCTTCGGCCTTGATGGCGGAAAGGTTCGGGCAGTCGTCGATGAGGCGGCGCAGCAGCGAGGCGCGGATGTCGGAGCCGTGGACGCGCTGGAAACCCCAGTGCGGCACCTGGAACAGCATCACCGCCAGATTCGTGTTGTCGCAGAACGCCTTGGTGTAGCGGTAGATGTCCTCGTCATTCTCCGCGTAGAAGTTGACGGGGTAGCAAAGCAGGACCAGCTCGGCGCCGTTCTCCTCGGCGATCTTCGCCGCCTCGATGTTCTCGGCGAGCGTGTTGAACATCGCATGGTGGATGAGGTGGATCCGGCCGGCCGCCTCGTCGTTCGCCCACTGGAAGAACTGGCGGTATTCCGCGAGGGTGATCGCGACCTCCGAGACGAGCAGCGTGCCGGAGAAGCCGAACTCGATCACCTTGCGGATGTCGTGGCGGATGCCCGCCTCGTTCAGCGCCGTCAGGTCGGCGGTGTAGGAGGGGATGACGACGTTCGAGCAGCCGACGAGGTTCGCCTTCGCCCACTCGCGCGCTTCGGATTTGCGGTAGCTCGGCATCGGTTCGGACCTCAGGGCTTGGCGGGCGGCTTCGGCCGCTTGACGTGGATGGGGGCGGGAAACGGCAGTGCGAGCCCTTGCGCGACGGCCTTCTCGAAGGCGAGCTCGGCGATGACGATGTCCTGGATCGCCGAGCCGACCGACTTGAACATCGGCAGCCGGGCGTTTGCGACGCGCTGGTCGAGGCGGCCGCGCACGAGGTCGTTGAGGGTGGCGAGCTTGCCGTGGAAATCGAGGCCCGCGGCGGTGGCGGCGAGCATGTCGCCGGTCTCCTCGACCACCTCCTCGACCATGTCGCAGACGATGAGGTCGCAGGCGGCGACGACGCTGACGTCGATCTCGCGCTGCTCCGGCAGCGTCGAGCCGATCGACACGACGACGGTGCCGGGCCTGAGCCAGTCGCCGTGCAGGATCGGGATCTCGCCCTTCGCCCGGGCGCAGGCGGCGACGATGTCGGCCCCGGCGACCGCTTCTTCGGGCGAGGACGCGGCGCGGGCGGGGACGCCGAGCTCGCCTGCGAGGCGGGCCGCGAGCGCCTCCCGGTTGGCCGCCGTCGGCGAGAACACGGTGATCCCGGTCAACGGCCGAACAGCCGCGATGGCGAGGGCGTGCGAGGTCGCCTCGGTGCCGCTGCCGAGGATCGCGAGCGACTTCGGCCCCGGCGTCGCCAGCTTGTCGACGGCCACCGCCGAGGTGGCGCCGGTGCGGCAGGCGGTGACGCGGTAGGCGTCGACGAAGCCGGCGAACCCGCCCGCCTGCTGGTCCATCAGCGCCACCACGTAGCTGACGGCCCGCTCGCGCGACATGCCGAACACCTTGGCGCCCATGTAGCGTGACGTCGCCGGCGTCGAGGCCAATGCCCGGAACCACGTCCGCTCGCCGCGGGCGACGACGCGCGGCGGGTTGGCGGCCTCCGTCAGGTCCGCCGCATAGGCGGCACGCAGCCGCTCGACCATCTCCGGCCAGGCCAGCACGCGCTCGACGACGTCCGTCGGCACGTAGAGCGGTACGCCGCCGGCCGCGCTGACGAGGCTGTCCGGCGCGCCGACGCGGCGGCCGCCCTGCATGTCTTCCGGCACCTTCGCTTCCCCCGCGACGCGACCACCGGCGGCGATCGGCCCGAGGGCGGGCCCAACCGAACGATGGTACGGTGACGACACATCTACCGCCCGCAGAGTTGTATGACAAGTTGCGGTGCCGACCCGGAAGCCGACGATGCACCTCGAACCGCCGAAGCCGCGCGAAAACCTCACCGACGCCGTCGTCGTCTCGCTGCAGACGTGGCTGCAGGGCGGCGGCCTGCCGCCCGGATCGCGCCTGCCGTCGGAACACGACCTCGCCGGCCGCCTCGGCGTCAGCCGGCCGGTGCTGCGCGAGGCGCTGGCGCAGCTGAAGGCGAGCGGCCTGGTCGAATCGCGTCGCGGCAGCGGCCTCTACACCAGCCACGATCCGCGACCGCCGGCGTTGCGTGTGTCCCGCTGGCAGACGGGCTCGCTCGACGAGGTGCGGCAGATCTTCGAACTGCGCGGCCACCTGGAGGCGGGAGCCGCCGAACTCGCGGCAGTGCGACGGACGGCCGCCGATCTCGAGGCGCTCGGCGAGGCGATGGCGCTGCAGCGCGCCGCCGCGCGCGACGGCGTGGCCGAGGATCTCGCCTTCCACTTCGCCGTCGCCCGCGCCGCCCACAACGACTACTTCCTGCGGGTGCTCGAACTGATCTCCGCCTTCCTGGCGACGGCGATGAAGCCGTCGCCGGAGGAGCACGGCGACTTTCTCGCCCGCAAGCAGGCGGTGGAGGCCGAGCACGGCCCGATCGTCGAGGCGATCGCCGCCGGCGATGCTGAGGCGGCGCGCGCGGCGATGCGCGCCCATCTCGACAGCGCCTGGCGCCGCATCGAACGCCACGCGAGCGGGCAGGGCGGTGGCGAAACGGGCGTGGAGGAAGCGAACGCGAGCGGTGGAGAAGACTGAACGATCCGGCGGATCAGCGGACGCGAGGACGGCCGGAGCAGGGGCTGCAGCCATGCTCCCACGTAAGCTGGCGCCTATTTCTTCCAGTCCTGCCCGAACAGCACGTAGCCGCCGCCGACCCCGAATGTGTCGGGCACCGTGTGTTCGGAGCCGATGAGGAGATCGGCGCGGCCGTCTTGGTCGAGGTCGCCAGCCGGGGCGACCGTGCCATCTCCGGGCAGGTTGCTGACCCGTACGACGGAGACGCCCTTTGTCTCATCGAACTCGACGAGTTTCGGAAACGACTTCTGACCGAGCAGGATGTAGCCGCTCAGCGGTTCCAGAGCGCCCATGAACATCACGTCGTCGAAGCCGTCCTTGTTCATGTCTCCGACCCCCGCGACCGGAGTCGTGGAGCTCTTCGTGCGAAAGCCGTTCCTGCCGTTCAGCGCCTTGAGATCGAGCGAGGTCGCGAAGGACTTCTTCCTGGCGCCGAACGCGACGAAGCCGGCACGGGCGATGCTCGAATCCTCGGCCTTGGCGGCGGTCAGCACGAGGTCGTCGATGCCGTCGCCATTGACGTCGCCCGCGGTGGCCGCGCTGTTCCGTCCACTGAAGGTGCCGCGGCCGAGGCGGTCTCCTGCCAGCGCACCGGGGATGGCCAAGCCCGTGCGCCCGTCGAGGTCACCGAGGTCGATCCGCTTCTGAAATTTTCCCTTCCGCCCGAACACGACATAGACGACACCCGCAGCTCTTCGGCCGTCGGGGCTCGCCTCTGACGCACCGACGAGCATGTCGTCGATGCCGTCGGCGTTGAAGTCGCCGCCGGCGGCGACGAGGTTGCCGGCGCCGTCTCCCTTCCTGGCCCCCTGCAGCCGAAAGCCGTTCTTGCCGTCGAGGTCGAGCACCGACATCTCGGCCGGGAACTCACCTTTCTTTCGGCCGAAGATGACGTAGGCAAAACCCGCCGACCCGCCGTCCGGCTCGCCGATGGCGAAGTCGTCGATGCCGTCGTCGTTGATGTCGCCGACGATCGCGACCGAGCCGCCGAAACGGGAAAATCTCGGAGCCTGCGGACCGATGATGCGGAGGCTCGTCTTCTTGTCGGGCTTCTCTGGGTCGTACGTGACGACCTTCGGCGAGCGCTCACGGCCGAAGCGCACCCAGGCGGTGGAGGAGTCGCTGTTGCTGATGACGATGTCGGCGAAGCCGTCGGCGTTGACGTCCCCGCCGCCCCCGAGCGATCGGCCGACGCCGCCGCCAAGGCCCTCGATGCGGAAGCCGTCCTTGCCGTTCATCGCCGTCGCGTCGACGACCGAGGGCAGGCGATTGCGCGGCGCTCCGTAGACGACCACAACAACGCCGTCCCCGTAGCTGGCGTCAGCCGAGCCGAGCGCGATGTCGTCGAAGCCGTCGCCGTTGATATCCCCCAGGCCGGCGGCCGACTGACCGAGAAAGTCCTCGTCGTGCTCGAGGGAATCCTCGACCGTGAAACCCTCCCGCTTGCGCAGCTTCTCCACGTCGACCGTGCCGACGGACGTGCGCTCGATCGTCTGGGTGATCGTCACGGGCTCCGACGCGGGGCCGACGTTGCCGGCCTCGTCGATGTTGATCAGGCGGTAGGTGTGCGTCTCGTTCTCGGGCAGCAGGATCTCGAAGGTGCCGCCACGGGGGAAGCGGGTCTCGACCTGTTTTCCATCCTCGCGGTAGAGGCCGAAATTCGCTTCACCGTCCTTGAGGAACGTGAATGAGAGCGTGGCAGTGAGTTCCCGCGTTGTCGTCTTCGCGGGGGCCGGCTTGCGCATGTCGGGGCCGAGGGCCAGCACGTAGGTGCCGGTCGGGGCCTCGGTGTCGATGACGACCGTCCGTTTGAAGCCCCGGCTCTCGCCGTCGAGCGTCGCCGTAACCGTCACGTAGTTGACGCGCCGCTTGATCTCGGGGAGCTGGAACTGGAAGCGCCCCTTGCCGTCCGCCGTGACAGTGTCGGTGTAGCGCGGGGGCTCTGGGTCGTCGTACTGCTTGCGGAGTTCGACCGTCACCATGGCACCGGGCGAGGTCCGCCCGCCGATGAGGGGTGTCGTGTCTGAGGTATCGCAGCACGACCGGCCGGTTTGAGAAGCGCCGACGAGCTGGAAATCGGGCTCCTTGGGCGCCGACAGGGCGGGGAATGCAGGCAGGCAGAGCGCCAGCAGCAGCGCCATCGCCTGCATCGTCGTCGCCCGCACTACAGTGCTGAAAGAGCGCCGCCCCGCGAGGATTGCTTCGCTGATGGCTGCCACTCTGGGCACTCCGCTGTAGCACCTTTAACAACCGTAACGACCTCATACGAATACCACAAGCTGTGGACTTTCGCACCGCCAGCAGATCCAGCCCACCACTGGTCCTCCGGCCCGCTTCCAGGCGACCGTACAGGTCGACGGAGAGGCCTTCGGGGGGGTCAGTTCGCATTTTTCTGAGGCGGGAACGTCGCGCCGCACATCGGTATCAAAATGAACCGAATAGTGGAGCGGTCTCTGTTTGCTAGTCTCTATCCCCGAAGTTAGTCATCGCTTGCCGGATCATGTGTGGTGATCGGGTTTGTTTCTTTTGAGGAAGTGCCGCGATGGGAATGTCCGAGCGTAGAATGGTAGACGGCTGCAAGGCGATGCTCGCAGCATGCCTTGTTCTCGGGTCTCTGGAAGCATCGGCGGCGGACATCACCCGGCGGACGGTCACCCAGACGCATCGGCCGAGCGAGGACGCGGCGGCGAAGCCGCTGCCGCTGCCGCTGCCGCCGCGGGCGCTCACCCTGCCGACGCTGCAGGGCGCCCTCGCCGACAGCGCCGCGCCGATCGGCCGGCCGGGCCACGTCGCCGGCCGCGCCGGAAATCCGGGCGATGGCGGGATCGAAGCCCTGCGCCTGCCGACCACCCGGGCAACCGTCGTCGACGCGTCCGCGCCGCAGGACTACGGCACGGGGCTCATTCCCTTCACCACGAGCCGCGTCCGCACGCAGGCGTCCAGTTCGACCGCACAGGTGCAGTTCCCGTTCAGCGCCGCCGGCCGGCTGTTCTTCAGGGTGGGCGCGTCGTCGGCGTGGTGCTCGGGGGCGATGGTGGGGAAGGGCGTCGTGCTGACGGCCGCCCACTGCGTCTCGTCGTTCGGGACTGAGACCCTCTACGGCAGCTTCGAGTTCGTTCCCGCCTACGACAACGGCAAGGCGCCGTTCGGCCGCTGGAAGGCGGAGCGGGTCTACCTCCTCACCAGCTATTTCGACGGCAGCGACGCCTGCGCCGCCACCGGCGTCGTCTGCCAGAACGACGTCGCCCTGCTGGTGCTGGTGCCACAGCGCAACAAGCTGCCCGGCACGACCACCGGCTGGTTCGGCTACGGCTACGACGGCTACGGCTACGGCACGGGCGCGAGCCAGGTCGACCAGCTCGGCTATCCCGCCACGCTCGACGGCGGCAACCTCATGCAGCGCAATGCGTCCATGGGCGTCGTCCGCGCCGATCTCGCCGGCAACCAGTTGATCGGCTCTCTGATGACGGGCGGCTCCAGCGGCGGGCCCTGGGTGGTCAACCTCGGCGCGGCACCCGTGCTGAACGGCACCGCCGTGGGCTCGGAGGCCGGCCGGAACGTCGTCGTCGGCGTGACGAGCTGGGGCTATGTCGACACGACGGTGAAGGTGCAGGGCGCCTCGCCGTTCACCGCCGGCAACATCAAGTTCCTCATGGACGCCGCCTGCGCCAACTACCCGACCCGCTGCTGAGAGGCGGCCGGTCCGACGCGGCCACGCAGAACCGGTCGGCGGTCGGGTCCGAAAGGATCGCGGAACCGGCGCCGGCTCGACCGCGGCGGCCTCAGTCGTGGCCGCCGTTCAGCAGCGCGCTGGCGCGGGCGATCGTCATCGGGTCGAGGCGATGCTCCTCGGCGAAGGCGACGAGCAGGCGCTCGTCGGTCATCAGGTGGTCGATCACGCCGGCGAGGAAGCCGGGCGACGCCGACAGCGCGCGCAGGTCGCCCGGGGCGAGGCCGGTGAGGGCGAGGAAGCGGTCGAGCCGGTCCTCGTCGGCGGCCAGGAAGACGAGGGCGTCGACGCCGAGCGCCTCGGCCGCCTCGCGGTTCATCGGCGGCGGCTTGCCCGGCCTCATGCCGCCCGGCCGCTGGCGAGACGGCGCCTCGGTTCGTCCGCTGCGTGTCCTTCGTCCCGCCTGACTTGCATGGCCACTCCGTTCGGACGACTGTGCCGACCCGCCGGCGCGCGCCGCACCCCAAAAGGGGAGCGCGTGTCGTCGGCGCGTGTGCATCGCCGGCGCGGCCTCGGCCCGTCGGTGCCGTCAGTGTGGCCCGGTTCGCGCCGGGCGGGAAGTCCGTTTGCGGACGAGCGGGACGAGCGATGGCCGAGAGCGACGAGGCGGCGGAGCGGAACGGCGGCGGAGCCGGTGTGGGGGGCGGACGCGCCAAGACGGTGATGATCGTCGAGGACAACGAGCTCAACATGAAGCTCTTCCACGACCTCCTGGAGGCGCAGGGCTACCGCACGCTGCAGTGCCGGCTCGGCCGCGAGGCCTATGACCTCGCGCGCGCCGAGCGCCCGGACCTGATCGTCATGGACATCCAGCTGCCGGAGGTCTCCGGCCTCGAGGTGACGCAGCGCATCAAGCGCGACCCGGAGCTGCGCCACATCCCGGTCGTCGCCGTCACCGCCTTCGCCATGAAGGGGGATGAGGAGCGCATCCGCGCCGGCGGCTGTGAGGCCTACATGTCGAAGCCGATCTCGGTGGCGAAGTTCCTCGAGACGATTCGCGGTTTCCTGGAGCGCTGAGCCAGCCCCGACACGATCCTCGCATCCGGCGCCGAACGCGCCGACGGCGCCCAGAATCAAAACGCCCCGCCGGAGCGGGGTGTCGGGTCTCGTCGATCGGAGCCTCGGCTCGGCGCGCCACGGGGCGCGACGGCGGGGCACGGCCGCCTTGCGGCGGCCGCGGCTCACTTGATCTTGGATTCCTTGAACTCGACGTGCTTCTTGGCGACCGGGTCGTACTTCTTCTTGGTCATCTTGTCGGTCATCGTGCGCGAGTTCTTCTTCGTCACGTAGAAGTAGCCGGTGTCGGCGGTCGACACGAGCTTGATCTTGATGGTGTTGGCCTTGGCCATGGCTCTGATCCCTGCGACAACAGCATCGCCCGCGACGTGCGAGGCGTCGTCGATGCCGATCCCTGAATGGCCGGCATCACTGGCCGAGCGGGGCCGGAAAGTCAAGCGCGGCGCGGTGCACGCGCATGCCGCCACTAGGCGCCCCGGGCGCGTTCGGCTATGTCACGCCGCGAGCCGGCCGGCCGGGGCCGGCGCCCATTCCGTGGCGCACTTCGGCGCCAATCCTCGACGCTGACAGTGAGGCTGACATGACCGCCATCATCGACATCATCGGCCGCGAGATCCTCGACAGCCGCGGCAATCCGACGGTGGAGGTCGACGTGGTGCTGGAGGACGGCTCGCGCGGCCGCGCCGCCGTGCCGTCGGGCGCCTCGACGGGCGCCCACGAGGCGGTCGAGCTGCGTGACGGCGGCGATCGCTATCTCGGCAAGGGCGTCGAGAAGGCGGTGGACGCCGTCAACGGCGAGATCTTCGACGCCATCGGCGGCCGCGACGCCGAGGAGCAGATCGCCATCGACCGGGCGATGATCGAGCTCGACGGCACGCCGAACAAGAGCCGCCTCGGCGCCAACGCCATCCTCGGCGTGTCGCTCGCCGTCGCCAAGGCGGCGGCCGACGCGGCCGGCCTGCCGCTCTATCGCTATGTCGGCGGCACCGCAGCCCGGACGCTGCCGGTGCCGATGATGAACATCATCAACGGTGGCGTGCATGCCGACAACCCGATCGACTTCCAGGAATTCATGATCATGCCGGTCGGCGCGGAGAGCTTCTCCGAGGCGCTGCGCACCGGCGCGGAGATCTTCCACACCCTGAAGAAGGCGCTGAAGCAGGCCGGCCACAACACCAATGTCGGCGACGAGGGCGGCTTTGCGCCGAACCTGCCGTCGGCGAAGGCGGCGCTCGACTTCGTCATGACGGCGATCGAGACGGCCGGCTTCAAGCCGGGCGAGGACGTGATGCTGGCGCTCGACTGCGCCGCCACCGAGTTCTTCAAGGACGGCGCCTACGTCTATGGCGGCGAGCGCAAGACGCGGGACATCAAGAAGCAGGTGCAGTACCTCGCGTCGCTCGCGGCCGACTACCCGATCGCCTCGATCGAGGACGGCATGTCGGAGGACGACTGGGACGGCTGGAAGCTCCTCACCGACAAGATCGGCGCGACCTGCCAACTGGTCGGCGACGACCTCTTCGTCACCAACACGGAGCGGCTGTCGGACGGCATCGCCAAGGGCGTCGGCAACGCCATCCTCGTCAAGGTCAACCAGATCGGCTCGCTCACCGAGACGCTGGAAGCCGTCGAGATGGCCCACAAGGCCGGCTACCGGGCGGTGATGTCGCATCGCTCCGGCGAGACCGAGGACGCCACCATCGCCGACCTCGCAGTGGCGACGAACTGCGGGCAGATCAAGACCGGCTCGCTCGCCCGCTCGGACCGGCTCGCCAAGTACAACCAGCTGCTGCGCATCGAGCAGGAACTCGGCCCGTCCGGCCGCTATGCCGGCCGGGCGGCGCTGAAGGCGCTCGCGGGCTGACGCGCGCCGCGCCTCGAGGCGCGGCTCTTCACCACGTTTTCCCGCCGGCGGTTGGCTTCGCCCCGCCGGCGGCGCATTCTCATGGCAAATCCGACACTTGTCCGGACCTCCTGCCATGAAAGGACGAGCCCGCCGTGGAGCAGCTCGTCGCTCCGAACGCCTTCATCCTGTTCGTCGCCGGGCTGATGCTCGTCGGCGTGCTGTCGAGCCTCGTGGCGCAGCGCTTCGGGGCGCCGCTGCTGCTCGTCTTCCTCGTCGTCGGCATGCTGGTCGGCGAGGACGGGCCGGGCGGCGTGGCGTTCGCCGACTACCAGCTCACCTACGTCGTCGGCTCGATCTCCCTCGCCATCATCCTGTTCGACGGCGGCCTGCGCGCCCGCCACACCGGCGTGCGCCGGGCGCTGGCGCCGGCGCTGCTGCTGGCGACCGTCGGCGTGGTGCTGACCGGGGCGGTGGTGGGCGGCGCGGCCTGGCTGATGCTCGGCCTCGATCCATTGACGGCGCTGCTGCTCGGAGCCGTGGTGTCGTCGACCGACGCGGCGGCGGTGTTCTTCCTGGTGCGTGCCGGCGGCCTGAAGCTGCGCGCCCGCGTCAACGCCATCCTCGAGATCGAATCCGGCACCAATGATCCCGTCGCGGTGTTCCTGACGCTGCTCATCGTCGAGATCATCCTGGCGCACGGTCGTCCGGGCTTCGAGACGGTGTGGCTCTTGTTCAGCCAGGCGGTGCTCGGCACCGCCATCGGCCTCGTCGGCGGCGCCGCCATCCGCATGCTCTTGAACCGCGTCGACCTGCCGGGCGGGCTGCATCCGATCTTCGTCATCGCCGCGGCCCTCGCGGTGTTCTCGCTCGCCGCCGTGCTCGAGGGGTCGGGCTTCCTCGCCGTCTATCTCGCCGGCCTCGCCGTCGGCAGCCGGCCGATGCGCGCCTCGGCGAGCGTGGCGAACTTCCACGACGCGGCGACCTGGCTCTGCCAGATCGCCATGTTCATGCTGCTCGGCCTGCTGGTGACGCCGTCGAAGCTCTTGCCGCTCCTGGTGCCGGCGCTGGTGGTGGCGGCGACGCTGACGCTGGTCGCTCGGCCGCTCGCGGTCCTCGTCTGCCTGACGCCCTTCCGCATTCCATGGCGGGAGCAGGTGTTCGTCGGCTGGGTGGGCCTGCGCGGGGCGGTGTCGATCTTCCTCGCGACGATCCCGATGCTGGTCGGCATCCCCGGCGCCGAGCTCATCTTCAACACCACCTTCGTCGTCGTGCTCGCCTCGCTGATGGTGCAGGGGTGGACGCTGACGCCGCTCGCCCGAAAGCTCGGGCTGGCGCTGCCGGGCGTCGCGCGCCCCGTGCACCGGGTCGAGATCGACCTGCCGGGGCAGCTCGCCCACGAGGTGATCGGCTACCCGGTGACGGCCGACAGCGCCGTCATCGACCCCTCCATGGTGCCGCGCTGGGCGCGGCCAGTGTTCGTCATCCGGTCGGGCCAGGTGTTCGATCCGGCCGCGTCGGGGCCGCCCGTCGCCGGCGACTACGCTTACTTCCTGGCGCCGCCGGACCGCGCCGCCGACCTCGACCGCCTGTTCTCCGCCGACGAGGGTGGCCGGGCGGCGCGCGAGCTGCCGATCCTGCCGATCGACGCCGGCGCCAAGGTGGCGGTGGTGGCGGCGCTCTACGGCGGCGCCGTCGCCGAGGAGGAGGCGGACCTCACCGTCGCCGCGCTGTTCGAGCGTCGGTTCGCGGGATCGGTGGCCGAGGGAGACATCATCGATCTCGCGGGGGCGCGGCTCCTGGTGCGGAGCCTGCACGAGGGGCGCGTCGCCGAGGTCGGCCTCGTGCTCGTCGATCCCGATGCGCCGGTGGTCGCGCCGCGGCCGCCGAGCCGGGCGCGGCGGCTCGGACAGTTCGTCGGCCTCCGCGGTCGGGAAAAAACGCTTCCTTAAGCATGGCCGCGCGACAGTGGGGGATCGCTCCGGCCGGGCCGGCGGCGGTGCGCGCGATCCATATGGAACCACCCCGCCATGGCGACCCGCCAGCGCAGAAGCTCCTTCCTCGGCAAGCTCATCCTGCCCGCGGTGCTCGTCGCGGTGCTGGCCTATTTCGCCTATCATCTCGTCAACGGCGATCTCGGCATGCGGTCCCGTGAGCTGATGGCGGCGGAGAAGAAGGCCCTGCAGACGACGCACGCAGCCCTCGTCGTCGAGCGCAAGCGCCTGGAGGCGCGCGTGCAGCTGCTGCGGCCGGACAAGATCGATCCCGACCTCGCCGACGAGCGCGCCCGGATGCAGCTCGGCTATGCCCATCCCGACGAGATCATCGTCTTCCGCGGGTCGGAGCAAGCGGCGCTGCCGGTCGCTTCCGCCGGCAACAGTCAGCCGGCATCCTTTCTCTCCCGTTGAAAGTGAATTGCTCGCCGCACCGGCCTGACGGCGGGCGTGCGCGCTTTCCATTGGCGCTCCGAGCGAGGTAAGGTTCCCGCGGCCCAAAAAGCACGCTCGCGGGAGGACACATGGCCGCAGACGAGAAAGCCGGGGCGCAGAAGCGCCAGGCAGCGACATCGGGCGCCCGCGGCATGGCGGCGAAAGCCGCGACCGCCACCCGTTCCTCCAAGTCCATCGGTCGCGGCAAGCCGGCAAACGACGCCACGGCGTCGAACGGTTCCGCGACGCCCAGCAACGGGCCGGCGCCGATGACGAAGGCGGAGGAACTCGCCGCCTATCGCGAGATGCTGCTCATCCGCCGCTTCGAGGAAAAGGCCGGCCAGCTCTACGGCATGGGCCTGATCGGCGGCTTCTGCCACCTCTACATCGGCCAGGAAGCCGTCGTCACCGGCGTGCAGATGGCGCTGAAGCAGGGTGACGAGGTGATCACCGGCTACCGTGACCACGGCCACATGCTCGCCTGCGAGATGGACCCGAAGGGCGTCATGGCCGAACTCACCGGCCGGCGCGGGGGCTACTCGAAGGGCAAGGGCGGCTCGATGCACATGTTCAGCGTCGAGAAGGGCTTCTTCGGCGGCCACGGCATCGTCGGCGCGCAGGTGTCGCTCGGCACCGGCCTCGCCTTCGCCAACAAGTACCGCGGCAACGACAACGTCTCCGTCACCTATTTCGGCGACGGCGCCGCCAACCAGGGCCAGGTCTACGAGAGCTTCAACATGGCGAAGCTCTGGCGCCTGCCGGTGGTCTACGTCATCGAGAACAACAAGTACGGCATGGGGACGAGCGTCAACCGCGCCTCCTCGACCACCGACCTCTGCCACCGCGGCCGCTCGTTCGAGATCCCCGGCGAGGCAGTGGACGGCATGGACGTGCGTGCGGTGCGCGAGGCGGCGATGCGGGCGGTGGAGCACGCCCGCTCCGGCAACGGCCCCTACATCCTGGAGATGCTGACCTACCGCTATCGCGGCCACTCGATGTCCGACCCGGCGAAGTACCGGACGCGCGAGGAAGTCGACAAGATGCGCGCCGAGCACGACCCGATCGAGCAGGTGCGCCAGCGCATTCTCGCCAACGCCTGGGCGAGCGAAGACGATCTCAAGGGCATCGACAAGGAGGTCCGCGACATCGTCAACGAGGCGGCGGAATTCTCCCAGCACGATCCGGAGCCGGACCCGTCCGAGCTCTGGACCGACATCGTACGCTGAGCAGAGGGAACCGCGATGCCGATCGAGATCCTGATGCCGGCGCTTTCTCCGACGATGGAAGAGGGCAAGCTCGCCAAGTGGATGAAGGCCGAGGGTGACAAGGTCGCCCCCGGCGAGGTGATCGCCGAGATCGAGACCGACAAGGCGACGATGGAGGTCGAGGCCGTCGACGAGGGCCGGATGGGCAAGATCCTGGTTCCGGCCGGCACCGAGGGCGTGAAGGTCAACACGCCGATCGCCATGCTCCTCGGCGAGGGCGAGAAGGCAGGCGACATCGTCGAGGCCAAGCCAGCCGCTGACGTACCCGCCACCGACAAGCCTGCCGGCGACGCCGCCGTCGCGCCGCCGCCGCAGCAGGCGTCTGCCGACGCACCCGCCGCGGCGAAGGACGCCGCCCCGGCCGCCGGCGGCACGGTTCCCGCGCAGCCGAAGTCTGCCGAGCCCGCCGCCGATCCGGACGTGCCCGAGGGCACCGAGATGGTGACGATGACGGTGCGCGAGGCGCTGCGCGACGCCATGGCCGAGGAGATGCGCCGCGACGGCGACGTCTTCGTGATGGGCGAGGAGGTCGCCGAGTACCAGGGCGCCTACAAGATCACCCAGGGGCTGCTGCAGGAGTTCGGCGAGCGCCGCGTCATCGACACGCCGATCACCGAGCACGGCTTCGCCGGCCTCGCATCCGGTGCGGCGATGGCCGGGCTGAAGCCGATCGTCGAGTTCATGACGTTCAACTTCGCCATGCAGGCGATCGACCACATCATCAACTCGGCCGCCAAGACCCACTACATGTCCGGCGGGCAGCTGACCTGCCCGATCGTCTTCCGCGGCCCGAACGGCGCCGCCGCCCGCGTCGGTGCGCAGCACAGCCACGACTATGCGGCCTGGTATGCGGCCATTCCCGGGCTGACGGTGGTGCAGCCTTATTCGGCGGCCGATGCCAAGGGCCTCCTGAAGGCGGCGATCCGCAGCCCGAACCCCGTCGTCTTCCTGGAGAACGAGATCCTCTACGGTCACTCGTTCCAGGTGCCGAAGCTCGACGACTTCGTGCTGCCGATCGGCAAGGCGCGCATCGCCCGGCCGGGCAGGGACGTCACCATCGTCTCGTTCGGCATCGGCATGACCTACTCCACCAAGGCCGCCGAGGCGCTGGCGGAAATGGGTATCGACGCGGAGATCGTCGACCTGCGCACCATCCGCCCGATGGACATCGAGACCATCATCGCCTCTGTGAAGAAGACCGGCCGCTGCGTCACCGTCGAGGAAGGCTTCCCGGTCTGCTCGATCGGCGCCGAGATCGCCTCGCAGCTGATGATGAAGGCGTTCGACTGGCTCGACGCGCCGGTGCTGCGGGTGACCGGCAAGGACGTGCCGATGCCCTACGCCGCCAACCTCGAGAAGCTCGCGCTGCCGAACGTCGGCGAGGTGATCGAGGCCGTGCGGGCGGTGACGTACCGGTGACGGTCGCTTCGGCCCCAGTCTCGGATGAGGCCATCCGGTCGATGCTTCCACGGCTCGTCGCAAACGGGCTTACGCCCGAAGAGCGCGCGGGGGCACGTGAAGAGCGCGAGAGCAGTGCCGATTCAAGTGCGCCGTTGATGGGGGACTCAGCGCCTGTATCGCGGATCTTCGCCGAGTACATTGGCGTCGTATACCTCATCCCGTTCTCGGAGAGCGGATACCTTTGGGCCAATACCGGCAATCTCCGCACCGTCGGCCTCTCGGAAGATCAGGCCCACAAGCTCGCGCTGATCAATCTCGCAAGGCTGCCGGTCGATTCACTGGGCATGAAGCGACTTGAGCCCGCGTTCGGGTATTTCGTGTCAAACTTCGCCTCATCTCTCGTCCTATTGGGCAATGAGTTTTGGGGCCAGTTCGATCTTGATATCAATGAATTGGTGTTCGCATGCCCTGTCCGCGACTGGCTCTTCTTCGCCCCGCGCGACAACAATGAGCGGGTGGCCAAGATCGCCAGCATGATCGCCGATTTTTGGAACGACCCGGACGTGCAGGACTCGCACAAACTTTGTGACCATCTGCTGCAGCGCGGCGAAGGCGGCTCCTGGTCGCTGCTCGACGTCCGGCAGCATCTGAACTAGGGCATTCGGCGTTATGCCGGCTTGGGCGATCTTCTCGGTCGGGCCGGGGGCGGGGGTGATCTGTCTCGTCTGGGCGTCGGCGACGCTCAGGGCGCGGGTGAGGGCGGGGCGCATCGCCGAGGCGGACGTGCTCCTGGCCCGCCTCGACCTCGTCTCGTTCGTGCTGACGAGCCTCAGTATTTTGACGATCTACTTCGATATCGCCAGGGTGACGGAAAACGAAAGGGTCGAGCAGATCATCGAGGAGTGGGCGCGCTACCTGTTCTTCGTGTTCATATCGACCGGACTCGGACTGGGGCTCGCCCGCCGCTGGTGGAGCCTGCAGATCAAGAAGGGGAGCGCCTGACGGTGCCGATCGAGATCCTGATGCCCGCGCTGTCTCCGACGATGGAGAAGGGCAACCTCGCCAAGTGGCACGTCAAGCCGGGCGACAAGGTGTCGTCGGGCGACGTCGTCGCCGAGATCGAGACCGACAAGGCGACGATGGAGGTGGAAGCCGTCGACGAGGGCACGGTCGGCGAGATCCTCGTCGCCGAGGGCACCGCCGACGTGCCGGTCAACCAACCGATCGCGACGCTGCTCGCCGCGGGCGAGAAGGCGGGTGAGAAGCCCGCCAGTGGCGCCGCGAAGTCGGCGCCGGCGGAGGCCCCCAAGGCTGCCGCTCCGGCCCCTGCCGGCCCGGCTGCTCCCCAGCCCGCAGTGGCGCCGGCGAGCGAACCGCCAGCGGCCGGTGCCGCCCCGAAGTCGAACGGCCACGACGCGGGCGACCGCGTGTTCGCCTCGCCGCTCGCCCGCCGGCTCGCCAAGGAGGCCGGGATCGCGCTCTCGGCCGTCTCGGGTTCCGGACCGCACGGGCGTGTCGTGAAGAGCGACGTCGAGGCGGCCGTCGCCT
>Ga0209902_101030_pt1 | contig 17464 bp, 14 predicted proteins | sample FECB27metaG_FD_188304 | JGI IMG/M metagenome (GOLD analysis project Ga0209902, IMG submission 188304) | Cyanobacterial communities from the Joint Genome Institute, California, USA - FECB-27 (SPAdes) (version 2) | ecosystem: Environmental > Aquatic > Thermal springs > Hot (42-90C) > Microbial mats...
GGGCGAGGAAACGCTGCTGGACTTCGGGGTCCCGCATCGCCTCGTCGAGCACGCGGTTGCGATAGGCAGCGGGGTCGCCGCCGATCTCATCGAACGCCTGACGCTTCTTGTGCCAGGCGACGAGCTCGCCATAGGGGTGGTTCGACCGCATGATCCTGAGGTAATCGGTCTGCACCGCCGGGTCGGTCTGCATGGCCTGCCCGAGCGCGTTGTAGGCCGCCCTGACATTGTCCGACCCATGCTTTTCTTCCGCCAGGAGGCGAGAGACGCCCTGCCGCTGCTGGAACAGCTGCTCGTGGATCGGGGTGACCAGCGAACGGCCCCATTCATCCGGGTTGTCCCAGAATTCGGGAGGCCGTGCCGCCTGTTGCTGCGGCTGCAGCTGCGCCTCGAGCCGGGTGAGCCGATGCTTCAGCTCATCCCGATCCCGCTCCGCCGCCCGCCTTGCATCGGCTTCTTCACGCAGCCGGGCAGGGGGAATAGCAGGCTCGGGCCGCGGTTCAGCGACCGGCTCGGTCACCGGCTCCGCTTCGGCCACAGGCGCTTCACCCGTGACGGTAGCGTTGAACAAGGCGGTATCGTCGACCGTTTCAGTGTCGTTCATCTCGTGTCTCCCGGACTATCGCGTCCGATTGGCGTGACCCTCACTGTCGCGGAGAGTGCAGCGAAACCGGCCAGAGGGCGCCGGCAGCCCGTTGCGCCGTATCGTGGCGCGGACGGAATTTTTGTGTGGGGCGGTGGGCCGGTTCGTGGGGCCGCAGATCTTGGGAAGTGGCACAATTGTTCCCACCCACCGGCTGTCATCCCAGCGAAAGCTGGGACCCATCTACCCACTTGCGCTGCGGCGAGTTGGGTCCCAGCTTTCGCTGGGATGACACCGAGTTGGAGGGGCTGCAGGTGCACAAAACGTACTTCGTGTATCTGCTTGCCTCGCGGCGCAACGGGACGCTCTACACCGGCGTGACCAGCGACCTGATGGGCCGTGTTGCGCAACATCGCGAACATGTCGTGTCTGGGTTCACCAGCAAGTACGATGTCACCCGGCTCGTGTGGTTCGAGCCGCACGACTCGGTCGAGGCGGCGATCACGCGAGAAAAACAGATCAAGACGTGGCAGCGCGCATGGAAGATTGAGCTGTTCCGGGACCTGAACCCGAATTGGGATGATCTGTTTCCGGCATTGGGCAAAGGCATCTGGTAGGCACCAAGCCAACCCACCCACCGGCTGTCATCCCAGCGAAAGCTGGGACCCAACTCGCAGCACGTGCCAGTGGATAAATGGGTCCCAGCTTTCGCTGGGATGACACCGAGTTTGGGGTGATTTCCCGTGGCTCAACCCTACCCACCCGGCCGAGCCCGCACCTCAGCCGCCTGCACCTGCAACGCCCGCCCCGCCAGCTCCAGCTGCCGGTTAGCCCGCCGTGCCTCCTGTTCCTCGCGCCGGAACATCAGCTCGTCCTGGCGTTCTACCGCGTCGATGCGCTGTTCCAGCCCTTCGGCCTCGCGTTCGGCGCCGATATCCTCGGCCTCCGCCATCAGCTTCATCGTCTCGGCCTCGGTCTTGCGGTTATCGAGCGCCTTGCCCTGCAGCTCCAGCATCGCCGCCTGCTGCTGCAGCATGGCGGCCTGCTGTTCCCTGGGGTCGGGCTGTTGCGGCTTTTGCCGCGTCGCATCGCGGAATTTCTTCTTGGCGGAAGCCGGCATCGAGGAGGTTTCGATCAACACTTCCAGCGCCGCCGCGGCCACTGCCGGTTGCAGCAGCGGGCCGACGGCCTGCAGCGCCTGGCGCACCGACTCGTTGGTGTCGGCCTGCATGGTCACGGTGTCCGGCCCCTCATCGAGGATGACATCGACATCGAGCGAGCCGAGCGCATTGGTGATGGTGGGGATGCCGGTTATGGGGTCGATCGCCAGCCGGTTGACCGAGAGCCAGTTGCCCAGGCCCTCGTCATCGGTGACACGGATCCAGCGCTCGGCGGTCCAGAGGCTCTGCACCGCGTTCCAAATGGCGCGATACACCCGCTGCTTCCAGCCGCGATAACCGAGCAAATACGGGCCGAGTTCGGCAATCCCCGCCTGCTGCTGCAGCGCGATGGCGCGGCCGCTCATATCCTGCACGCCCGAGCCCATCAGCGCCGGGTTGAAGCCGTAATTCTCGATCTCCTGCTTGGCCTCCTCGAGGAAACCGAGATTGGCGTTGAGCTCGGCGCCACGCGCTGCATCGTCGAATTGCGGCAGCTCGGCGCCCACCGGCACCACCACCACGCCATCGGGGCGGGCAAGCTCGGCGCGGATCTTTTCCGGCTCCAGCCCCTGGCCATCACGGATGACGATGCGACGCGACTGGCTGGTGTGCAGCCCTTTCGAGCGGCGCTGGTTGATCTCGTCCTGGGCCGATTTCATGTTGCGGAAGAAGCCGTAACGGTCGCCGTCATGGTCGACATTGGCCGAGAACATCACGTATTTGCAGAGCGTCCGGCGCTTCTCGTCGCGCAGATAACTCTCGCCCTCGGCGAGAATGGCGGCGCCGGTATAGATGGCAAAGCACCACTGGTTGCCGCGCTTGTACCAGTGGTCGATCACCCGCACCCGGCGGTGGTGCTCGTCGCCCATCACCCAGTTATCGTCGCTGTCGGGGTTGCTGGTGAGCTCGGAGCCCACGTCCACCGACGCCTCGATCTCGCGCTCTTTGTCGGGGAAGGCAGCGAGAAGCTCGCTTGCATCGGCCCATTTGCCGATTCCCATATAGCCCGCGTCGGAGAAATCGGCGCGGGTCGAGGTCGGGTCGTAAAAGAACCCCGCGGGGTCGACCACTTCGAAGCCGATTTCGGTGTCGCCCTTGTCGCCGGCTTCCAGCGTCAGCTCGAGCCCGCCGATGCCGTCGACCGCGCCGTTGAGCCCGGCGATCGGCGACTTTTCCTGCCAGCGCTGCTCATCGAGCACATAGCGCAGCACCGCGGTCGCGACCTCCGCGCCGTCCTCATGTTTGGGCGTGCGGGCATAGCCCTTGGGGTCCTGGCGCTGCCGCTCCAGCAAGCCGACCACGGCGTTGATCTTCCGCGCCATGCGGTTGTAGGTGACCACCGGTTGCTTCCGCTGATTCAGCGTCTTGATCTGCTTCGCCGTCCAGTGCGCGCCATGGTAATAGCGCCGCGCCTCCTGCTGCTCATCGATCTCGGCGCGCTTGCCATCGAGATAGCTCAGGTAATCCTGCTTCAGCCGCGCCAGGGATCTACCCGGCACAGCGGCCGGGGCAGGGGGCGCAACTGGCGCAGCCGTGGTGTTGGCGAAATCGCTCATCGGAACTCCTAAATCACTGCACGGGTCAAACGACGCCGATGGCGCAGTCAGGACTCCCTCTCCCGCCTGCGGGGGAGGGGGGACCACGCGAAAGCGTGGTGGGAGGGGGGTGCCCCACGCTCAAACGGTGGGCTGACGCCCCCGCCGTCGCAGTCGGCAATGCTCCACGCCGGGACGGTGCGCGGCTGGGGCAAAGCCGATGCGTGCGGCACCCCCCTCCCACCAGCCTGTCGGCTGGTCCACCCTCCCCCGCAAGTGGGAGAGGGTGCGCCGACTGCACGTTCAGCGTGCTCGGACCGCTCAATAGCTCTGCCAATCACCCGGCATGGCGCTTCCACTCACTGCCGCGTAACCCGACCTCTGCCGGTGCGGCTCCGCCACCGGCCGCGCCCTCACCCACGGCCGCGACATCGCGGCATAGCGCCAGTCGTCGGCGGCATGGTCTTCGGTGTCGGTGTCGAGATCTTCGGGCCGCGCCTGGTCGTGCTGCAGCATCGGGATGGTGCGGATCGAGTCGCGGCAGGTGGAAAAACAGTAGATCATCGGCCGCCCCGCGGGGTCGGGCTTACCGTCTTCATCGAGCGTTGTGCCGACGAAACGCTGGCGCAGCATGTCCCAGCCGCCCATGGCGCCGCGCTGCGACACCCGCTTGTTGTCGGCGCCGCGAAAGAAGATCCGCTTGTCGCCCGAGCCCAGCGTAATACGGCTCGCAATCGAGGGCCCGCCATCCTCGGCAAAGGCCGCCGGGTCGAGCACGCCGAGCCCCACCGTTTCGGTCTCGCGCTGCGCCAGCCCCTTGCCGACCTGCTCGGCGGTGAGCTTCAGCCCCTTGTTGGGTTTTCCCGGCTCGCACCCATACCATTCGCGATAGCGGATGATGGCGCCGCGCGGCAGCAGCACGCCGCTCACCGGGTGCCGGGTGTCGTCGCCGACGATGGCCCACCAGCCGAACGAGAATGGCCGGGCGCTGCCCCAGTCGCCGGAGCGGAACTTCGCCCAGTCCTCGGGGATGGCGAAGGGATCGATGACATGCAGCCGCGTCTGCCAGCAATCGAAGAAGGCGCCATCGACAATGTCCCAGTCGCCATGCCGCATGGCGCGGATCAAGGCGGCGCTGCCCAGCCCCTCGAGCCGCGCCTCATAGGCCGGGTCCTCGGTGGTGAGCGTCGGGTTGTCCTCGAGCCGTGCCGGGATGAACTGGCGCAACATGCCGCCCTCCGCCGCCTCGGTGCGATGGATTGCGAGCGGCGCCGCGGCATCGATAAAGGTCACTTTGACGAACTGGTGCCCGACCCCGCCGGGGTTGGCGCCGCAGAGAATGCGCGGGAACCGCCCGCGGTATTTTTCCGGCACCGCAATGCCGGTCATCCGCACGCGGTTGCGCAGGAAGCGATAGATCACCTCGGTGAAATGGGTCAGCTCGTCGATCAGCAGCACGTGGATCTCGGCGCCCTGGTACTTGAAACGGTCCTTCTCGTCCTTGCAGTGGCAGAGATAGATTTTGCTGCCGTTCCAGAAACGGATCTCGTCCTCGACGATCACCACGAACCCGCATTCCACCCAGCCGGCGAGCAGCGCGCGAAAGCCCGACGGGCCTTCCATATGGTTCTTGCTCAGATCCTCGCGGATACGGCGAAACAGATAGACCTGCAGGCCGGCGATCTCGGCGCACCAGCTGATCGCCGCCTGCCGCATCAGATGCGATTTGCCGCCACCCGCCGCCCCGCCATAAAGCACCTCGGTCGCCGCCGACCCGAACGCCACCCACTGCTTGGGGTGGAGCGCAATGCGCAAAGCGTCGGGGCGCTTCTGGCTAGTCGCTGCTCCCTTCGGCATTCTTGGGCACCCCCTCGAAGATAATGGTCGGCCGCATGCTGCCATCGGATGAACGATGGTCGACGGTGGCGTGCTTGGAATGCAGGTACGGCGCGGCCTTGTTGGCCGCATCGACGCGCTCGCTGCGCGGAATTTCGGGGTTGCGCATGATGGCGAGCAGGAAATCGAGCGGGGTCTGGACAGGGTCGGCTGGGGCGTTACTCGGCCAGGTTGTGTCCGGAGCGTCAGGGGTCGAACCACCGCTGGGCTTGTTGCCGATACGAGGCATAGGATCTCCCTGAGTCTACGGGCGCCCGACTGAGAGAGACGGCCCCCTCCCGGCCTCCCCCATAAAGGGGGAGGTGAAGAGTCGAGGCTCCATCTTGGATCGTGCCAAACGCACCAGCAGGGCACCTCCCCCTTTATGGGGGAGGATGGGAGGGGGCCGTCTGCTTCAGTCAGGTCACGACGAGCACCGACCCAACCCGCCCACCCATCCCCCACCCACCGGGTGTCATCCCAGCGAAAGCTGGGACCCAACTCGCAGCTGGCGCAGGTGGATAGATGGGTCCCAGCTTTCGCTGGGATGACACCGAGTTGGAGGCGCGTGGTGTGGCCCAACCGATTTGGCAGACCAACCCCAGCAATTTCCAGACGAGCAAACCCCACGCGGTGACACGGGACCACGCCTATCGGCTCTCCCGTCACCGTGGACCCGGAGGCAACCCGCCGAAGCGTCCCCTCACTGTCAGCCCACATAGAGGCGGCGAAAGCTCGCTGCCTGATGCTGAAACTAGGGTGATTGGGGTGAGGGTGCAACTACCGGGTTCGCGCTCACCACAGGCTTAGGTTCGGCTGTGGTGACAATTGCCGGTGCTCTACCTTCCACGCCCCGCATGCCACGCCCGAAACCCCGCCACATCTAGCATCCCATGATCCATCACCGCCTCATAGACCAGCGCGCTCGGGAGCTTCGGCTCCGTCGTATCGGCAGCGAGCACGTGCTTGATGGTGAGGATCACCACCCGGTCGGCGTCGGTCAGTCGCGGCAGCAGGGTGCGGAGGTGCGCCAGGTCAGGTTGGCGTTCGGGCTGGTCGACCAGCCAGATGTCGAAGGTCCAGTTGGCGCCGGCGGCGGTGCGGACGGTCAGCCCCAGATATAGCCCATCGGGGTAGTTCTGCGGCTCGGCGTTCCAGCTTCCGGCATCGTTGCGGAAGCGCACCCCGACCACGAGGTCAGTGCGCTGCATCAGCCGGGCGCCCAGCTGCGCGAAGGCGGCGAGCGTCGTGTCGTCGAGCCTCGGGCAGCTCACCGTGATGTCGATGTCGCGGCGGACCATCAGGCCCAGCGCCGAGCTGCCGACCCGGGTAGGCTCGCCGATCTCACCGAGCTGCTCGATGAGGCCGAGGGCCGCGACCACCGCATCGGCCTCCGCCTGCAACTGCTTCTGGGTAACCAGCAGATCATCCATCGCGATGTCCCTCCTAGCTCTCGAAACCGCTGCTGCTACAGCAACTCGGGCGCAAAGCCCAGCGCTGTACCGTTCGATCTCGCGGCCGGCGACCTGCGTCCAAAGTATTAGCGAAAGACCGTGCCGTTATGCTTGGAGCCCTGACTATTGCACTCGGCTATATGCTGATTGTCAGCAGTTATTCGGGCCGGCCAGTGATATTGCATCGCTTCGCCTGGTGAAATGGGGTGCTCAACTCTCGTCTCTGGTGGCCAGAGTGCGGTTATGCTGCGCCAGTAATGCTGTTCTCATAACGTTCCTGCTTGGAAAATCGTAATACGTAAGGCCATTCCCGGTATGTTCCCGGTACCAATTGCACGCAGCGCGGCGTTTCACTTTCGCCTGCCGGCAGACACAAGGCCCGCTGGCGGGAGAGGGTGCGCCGACTGCGGGCTTTTGCGCTTCGTCTCACCCCCGCGAAACCCGCTCCAGCACCGCCGCTGACGCCGCGAGGTTGGCGCTCCACAGCGCCAGCAGATCGTGTGTCCGCGGCGTGCCCGCACCCGCCGGCGTTATGGCTGCCAGCGCCTTGAGCCGCGTCACGTTCTCCCGCAGGCTCTGCGCCGTGGCCGCGAGGCGCTCGCGCCCTTCGGCCTTGGGCAGGGCGTCGACCAGCGCCAGTCCGGCGCTGAGTTCGATCAGGTCGAAGCTGCCGAGCGCCTGGCGCAGCAGCGTGAAGAACTCGGCTTCCCCCGCCGCGGTGGTGACGAACAGGGTCTTGCCCGGGCCGCGATTGCCGGGCGCCTCGGCCTCGACGGCGAGAATCCCCTCTTTCTCCATCTGCGTCAGCGCATGGTAGACCGAGCCGGAGTGCAGGCGGGTCCAGCTCTGGACCTGCCAATCCTCCAGCGTCTGCCGGATGGCATAGCCATGGGCGCCGCCATTCACCCGGATCGCGCCGAGCACCAGCAATCTCGTGACGTTCATCTTCACCTCGTGATTCCCGGAGGGTAGACAAATTTGGTCAAAGCGCCTAGTCGGTAGCCAAATTTGGTTACCAGAGGACATGACATGGTCAGCATCACCGAAATCCGCGCCTTCCTCCTCGGCTTCGAGGGGGTGACGGTGCAGGGGGCAACGCCAGACTATTTCTTCTTTCCCGGGGCGGAACAGAAGTTTCCCTTCGCCACCATCGTCACCCATGACGATCCCTATGACACCGCCTCGGCGCTCGATCGCGACGGCCTGTTCCGGTTGAACATGCCCACCGACAAGGCGACGTTCGGCCAACTGTTTCCTGCCATCAGGAGCCGCAGGGATCTCGAGGCCGCGGCCTTCGACTACCAGGCGATCGACACGCTGTTTCCGCATCCGGTCTATGGCCGCATGCGTTGGGTCAGCGTGATCAACCCCGAACGCACCTGGGCTCAATGCCGAGGCCTGCTCGAGGCGGCACGCCAGCTGCGCGAGTTGCGGCCCGACAGCTGGTAAGGCAATCCTCGCGAGATGCCGCCTTGACATATACAGACAGGTCTGTCTATCTACTGGCGACAGTGGCCAGCCCGTGAGGCAAGAGATGGCATCCCGCAAAACCACACGCTCCGAGACCACCGGCCTGCGCGAGTTCCTGAGCCTCGAGCAGCAGCGCGCCTGGCTCGAGGGCGCGCCGCTCGATGATGCCGACGAGCGCCAGGAATCGGTCGAGCTGCGGTTCAAGTATCTGCCGCGCTACCACAAACTCCTCGGCCGTCCACAGGCGGAGGAGGTACTGAACCTCCTCGCTACCTATGGCCGGGAATGCCTGCCCATGCCGCGCCGTACCGAGCGCTACTGGTGGTCGGTGTCCTGCCTGCCCTCGACCTCCGACAAGCCGCTGGTGCGGGTCAATGCCAGCTGGATGGAGTTCTTCACCCTCTATGCCGATGGCGACGGCGACGGCGTGCGCGGCCGGTTCATTCTCCACCTCTCCGATTTCACCAGCGACGGCTCAGTGACGCCGGAGCAGCTCGACGAGAGCCTCGTGGAGCAGGGGGCCCTCGTGCCGGAAGATGTCGGCTGGTTCTTCCCCAATGGAGCCGACATGTTCGGCATCAAGGTGCGCGGCGCCGCCTCGCTGCACAAAATGCTGGCAAATCCGCACATGCTGCGCGCCATCCGGCGCTTCAACCTCACCCACATGAACCGCGGCCGCAACGCCTATCAGGCGAGCCACAGCTACAGCGTCGCCGATCATATGATCGGTGGGTGAGCGGGCTGGCCTTTCCGGCTAGCACCTCAAGCGTCAGGTCGCCGCTTCGCCGCCTTCAGCTTCCCGCTGCCGCGCGACGATGCGCTCAAAGCGGGGGTCGTTGTGGAGCGGCGCCAGGGCCCAGCTCTGCTCGAGCCAGGCGGCCTTGCCGTTCCAGTTGGTCGCGACCAGCCGCTCGAGTGCGGCGAGCGCATCATCCGGCCGGCCGGCGCAGCTGAAGGCTTGCGCCGCGCAGATCCCGAGGGTCGGCAGCTCGGCCGCGGCGGCTTCGAAATGCCTGGCGAGATCGAGCCACTGGCTTGTCTTGAGATCATCGAGGTTCTCGGCATCGAGATACGCGCCGAAGGCCTCGTACTCGGCAACGATGGCAAAGCCGCTGCTGAGCGCCACGTGCAGCGATCCGGCATTCGATGCGAGGCAGTGCCAGCCCATCCGCTTGAGCCCGAGCCGCTGCGCCTCAGCGATGGCGCCGGCCACCGCCAGCCGGGCGAGGCCCTGTCGCCGGAAGCGTGGGTCGGTCCAGATCCCGACCTCGACCCGATCCCCGACCACCATGTCCTCGTGGCAATGGGCAACCACGATATCGCCCTCGACCACCTCCGCGCCGACCCCGTCGGCCATCGGGCGCAAAGCGAAGCGGTCGGCAGAGGGCGGCGGGTGGTTCGCAACCGCGCCGAGATCGAGCGACAGCGTGACCCGTTGGTGGCGCCGCATGAAGCGGTGCGGCAGCGCCCTGTCGATCACCGGCAGCCAGGCGTCATCGGGATAGAGGTAGGCGAAGGGATGGATCGCGCCGCGCAGCGCCGCCCAATCGAGCTCGGCAAACGGGGCACCACCGAGATAGAGCCCCTCCGGCCCATCGAGCAGCACCGCGCGGGGCGAGGCGATGTCGTCGACGCGAACCCGCCCAGCTGCCGTGCCGGCCAGCACCGCCGGGACGCTGCCATGGCGTTCGGCGAGCCCCTCTAGCAGCGTCGCGACGCGCGGGTAGTCGGCGGGATCCAGCTCGGTGAACTCTTTCACCGTTCACTCCTCTGCGGGAAGGTTGGCGATTAGCCCCCATGACAGGGCCAGTCGGCAAGGCAAAAGCGAAGGCCCGCATCTGCCGCTCGCAGATCGTGACCGGTCAACGCCCGATTGCTGAACCGGGGATGATGTGGCACCGGTCCTCGAGGAGGGGAGTTCGACATGACCTTGGCAGAACCGTTCCGGATCATCGCGCATCGCGGGGCGAGCGGTTATGCGCCCGAGAATACCATGGCGGCGTTCGAGCGCGCCGTGGCGATGGGAGCCACCGAAGTGGAGACCGACGTCGCCTTCACCAAAGACGGTCGGTTGCTGCTGTTCCACGATGATACGCTGGAGCGCACCACTAACGGCGCCGGGCTGCCGGAGGATTTCACGCTGGCCGAGCTCCTGGAGCTCGATGCCGGCTCCTGCGGCTCCATTGGGACCGGGACTATGCGGGCGAAAAGCTGATCACGCTCGAGCAGCTGCTCGACCGGTTCGGGACGAGGCTGACCTACCATATCGAGCTCAAAAAGCCGATGCCGGGGCTACCCGAGGCGGTGGTCGCGGCGCTCGAGGCGCGCGGCCTGGTCGAGCACGCCTTCATCTTCTCGATCCTCGACGAGACGGGGTTGCAGCGGGCCAAGGCGCTGGCGCCGCGGCTGCGTATCGCCTGGGCGCCGGAGGAACTGCTCGCTGCCGATCCGCGCGGCGCGGTGGAGCGCTGCGCCGCCAACGGCTTTTCGATGATCACCCTCAACGCCAGCAACCAGACGCGCGAACTGGTGGAACTGGCGCACCGGCTCGGCATCGAAGCGCGGAGCTCGGGGATCTCGAACCGCGAAAAGATGATCGCGGCCGCGGAACTGGGCTGCAACGGCATGACCATCAACTGGCCCGACTGGCTGCAGGACTATGTGAGGGAACAGCAGTCAGTTTGAGGGGGAGCCCACGCACGGGCGGCGCCACAGCGCCCCCTCTCCCCGCTGGGGAGAGGGCTGGGGTGAGGGGCGCCAAGGGCGCCGGATGATGCAAACCCTCACGCCCAAAATCTGTGTGCTTGGTTACCCCTCACCCTGACCCTCTCCCCAGAGGGGAGAGGGGACGCGAGTTGCAGCGACGGCCTCAAAAACTCCCACCAACCGACGCGCTTGCCTGATGCGACTGCCCATTTTCGGAATACCGCCCGTCATAGCTCGCCCCAAGCGCCAACCCGCTCGTCAGCTCGAACGCCAGCCCGCCGCCGACCCGTACCCAGCTGACATCCCCAGGCGCCCCGCTGATGGTGAAAGGCGTAGTGCCCCCGGCAAAGCTGAAAGCCGCTGTCGCGTCGGTGCCGGCAAGACTCTGCTCGTACAAAGCGCGACCCTCAAGCGACAGGGTGCCGGTCTCCAGCTCCACCTGCTGGCCCACCGATAGCCCCACGCCCGCCGCGGCTGACATGCTGCCGCTGGCCTCGGCCGTGAGGTTGAAGGCGCCGGCGCCGGTTTCGGTGAAGCCGGGATGGCTGAGCCAGCCTACGGCCAGCGTGCCGAGCGGCGCGATGCTGAGGCCATTGCCCAGCTCGAAGGCGTAGGAGGCCTCGAGCTCGAGGTTGGCCGATTGCGCCCAGTAATCGGCGTGGGCGACCTGGGTGCTGTTCCCTATGGTAATCGTCCGGTCGGTGGCGACATGCCCGGTGCCGACCGAGAGCGAACCGATGAGCGTCGCGGCGCCATCGCTCCAGCCGCCATAGGCGGCAGCCGTGAGGCTGTCGAACGCAGTTTCGGAATTGCGCGCGGTGACGATGCCCTGGCCGTGCTGATAGCCGAGCGCCACGCCGCCAAAACCGGTGCCCGAGCCGAGGTCGACCTCGTTCTCGTAGCCCAAAGCCAGCCCGCCGGTGCTCCAGCCGATCTCGGCGGCGTTGCCATCACCGCGCAGCTGGCCGGTGCTGCCGAGCGCGCCGGTCCAGGCACGCGCCGTGCCCCTTGTCGTCGCATCGTCGATGGCGCGGACGCCGATATTGCCCGGTTCCGCCGCGTAGCCCATCGGCCCGGCCGCCGCGCCGGCGCCCGCCAGCCCGGCCGCAGTGCGGCGGTTGACGGTCTGGCCGAGCACGGCAAAGCTCTGCTCCAGCACTTGCTGCATAGACGCATGCGCTTCGCCCGAGATGGCGTCGAGCGCGGCCGGCGCATCCTCCTCGCTCAGCCCCTGGAACAGGTCGAACCCGGCATTGCCCGCCCCAAGCGCGAACAGCGCGTCACCGGCAGCGCATTGGTTGGCGGTGCTGCCGTCGAGGCAGAAGCTCACCGCCTCCATGCTCGAGGTGAGGCGGAAATACTGCCCGTCAGAGGAACCGGTGAAGTTGAGATAGGCGAAATTGTCGATGATCTCGGGCGCCTCGGCGACCGAGAGATTGCCGGCGATGGTGGTGTCGATGATGGTGTAGACGAGGCCCGGCGTGTAGGTGCTGCCATCATCGGTGCCGTTGCCGGCCAGCACCCTTATCTTGGCCCCGGCAGCGATGGTCGCGGTGCCCGTGACATGGGTGATGTCGTTGTGGGTGCCCGCGGTGTTGCCGCCATCGCTCAACTCGACTTCGTAGATCGAACCCGCGTCGAGGGTGAGCCCGCCCGTGGTCACTGCGCCGATCGAGTTGCCCGGCGCCAGCACCGCGCCATCCCCCACGCTGATCGCGCCGTACGTGCCGTTGCCGCCCAGCCGGGCGCCGCTCTCAGCCGTAACACTCGAAAGGAGCGTCCCGAGCACATTGAGCCCGCCGCCACTGACCGTGGTGGTGCCGGTAAAGCTGTTGCTGCCGCTCAGCGTCAGCGTGCCGCTGCCGGTCTTGATCAGCTGGCCCTTGCCCGCCAGCACGCCGCTGAAGGTGGTCGAGGCGTTGTTGCCGCCAAGCGTCAGCTGCGCGCTGCCGGCCGCCGTGTTCATGGTCTGCGGGTTGCCGAGCTGCACGGTGCCGGCGCCGGCGAGGCTGCCGATGGTCTGGGTCTTGTTGCTGTCGATCCTGAGCGTCGCGCCCGAGGCTACCTCATAAGCGCTGGCCGCCGAGAGCACGCCAATTTCGCGCGCCCGGAGTGTCCCGGCGCTGATCAGCGTCGGGCCCTCATAGGTGCTGGCGCCATAGACGTTGAGCGTGCCCGTGCCCTTCTTGGTGAAGCCGCCCTCGCCGACCAGGCCGGGATCCATGTGGACGCTGAAAGTACCTGTGTCGATGGTGCCGCCGCCATCTTCCAGCGTGATATCGCCGGTCTGAAATCCGGAGAACAGAAATGACTGGTTGGCTGTGAGCTTCAGCGTGCCGCCATCGAAGGCCACTTTGCCGGTGCCAGTGGAGTTCAGCAGCTCCACCTGCTTGGCACTCAGTTGCCCGCCGCTTTCGAGCCGCAGCGTGGCGGTGGCCCCGACTTCGCCAGCCATCATCACGTAATCGATCACCGCCTGGCCGCCATCCGAGATGGTCAGCGTGCCCGAGGCGCCCTCGCGCATGCCGAGATAGACTTGGCCCGCTTCGACGCGCCCGCCGTCGGTCACCAGCAGCGCGCCGCCGCCTTCGAGACCGATGGTCAGGCCATCGACGCCCATCATCCAGCTGGAGCCGGCGCCGGTGACTTTGGCGGTCGCGGTGCCCTCGATGCCGAGGCCGGCGTCGACATAGCCCGTGCTGCTCTCGACCGCGGCGCCGCCGCTGACCACGAAACCGTCCTCGCCCGGGCCGGTGACGGTAACGCCGCCATACGACTTGAGCTTGGTATCCGCCCCGTCCACCGTAACGGTGCCGCGGTTGACATAGAGCGAGTTGAAGATCTCGACATAGGCGCCGTCGTTGATCTCCACCGTACCGCTGCCGTCGCGGCCGACATGCATGTCGCCTTCGTCGATGTAGCTCGAGCCGGTGCCGGTGACGACGAGCTTGCCGTCGGAACCGGGCCAATAGCCCAACCAGGTGGTGTTGGTGTTGACCGAGCCGCCATTCTGGACGGTGAGCGTGCCCTTGCCGCCATAGCCGACGAACATACCGGCGCTCGGGATCCGGGTGCTCCAGTTCGAACCGGTGCCGTCAATGGTCACGATCCCCTCCGAGCCCGCGGAATCCCCGATCAGGCCCTGGTTGCTGGTCACCGTGCCGCCCTCGAGGATTTCGAGTTCGCCATTGCCGTCCATGCCGAGGCTGAGCGTGGTCATCGAGTCAAAGCTCGAACTCGGGCCCACCACCGACAGCTTGCCGGTGCCGCCATCCATGCCGATATTGGTGTGGTAGGCTTGGAGCGAACCTTCGGTGATGTTCAGGGCGCCCTCAACGCCCTCGCCGATCCGGAGGTTGCCGGCTTCGGCCTCGCCACCGCCGGCGATCTCCGCAGCGGTCGCGCCGTTGACCACCACATCGCGCGTGTTGTCCGGGGGTGCGCCGGTCCAGTTGCCGCTGGTGAACCAGTCCGACGATACACCGCCGCTCCAGTTGGCGGTCTGCGCCACGGCCGGGCTCATGCCAAGTGCGCTCAGCGCCGTCGCCGTCAACAGGGTAGCGACCAGCGGAGCGAGGCGCGACGCGTGGTTGCGTTCGGTGCGGCAGTGCATGGATGTTCCCCCGTCCATAGGCCCACGCGCGGGCTTGGAGCCGCCGCGGGGCAGGGGCACTATTGAGCCGATGGCCAAGCTCACATATCGCTAGAAATAGCGACAAGCCCGTAGGGGTGCCGTGCTAGAGCTTCCGTCGCAGGCGAGGCTGGGGGAGTGTTGTGGCGACAGGGTCAAAGCCCCTCAAGGTGACGATCGTCGAGGACGATGCATCGTTCCGGGGCAGCTTCGTTGCCGCGGTCGAGGCGGCCGAGGATATGCTGCTGCACGCCGTGGCCGAAAACGTCGCCCAGGCGATGGCGCTGCTCGGTGGCCCGCCTTCCGATATCCTGGTGGTCGATCTGGGGCTGCCGGATGGCTCGGGCATCGAGGTGATCCGCGCCGCCCACAGCGCCTGGCCGGATTGCGGCATCATGGTCTCGACCACCTTTGCCGACGATCGGCACGTCATCCCCTCGATCGAGGCGGGCGCCGCCGGCTATCTCCTGAAGGACAGTTCGCAAAGCCGGATGGCCGACGACATCCGCACGCTCCATTCCGGCGGCAGCCCGATCAGCCCGCGTATCGCGCGAAAGATCCTGTTGCGCTTCAGGCCGGTCGAGCCGCCGGCGCAACCCTTATTGTCGCCGCGCGAGCAGCAGGCGCTCGAGCTGATCACCAAGGGCTTCAGCTATGACGAGATCGCCGAGCTGATGGGGGTGACGCGCAACACGGTGATGACCTTCGTCCGCCGCATCTACCAGAAGCTCGAAGTGTCGTCGAAAGCCGAGGCGATCTTCGAGGCGCGCAGCCATGGCCTTCTATAAGCTCCTGGCGCGCTACCTCGCCGCCCTCGGCATCATCATCGCCGGGGCGGTGGTGCTGCACCTCGTCGCCCAACCGAGCGGCCTCCACATCACTTCGGCCGAGCTCGCGGTCGAAAGCACAGTCGGTTATCAGTCGCCCCCGGCGACGCTGATCCGCCGGGCCATGCCGGAGGACTGGACACCCGTGGCGTTGCCCAATGCGGCGATCCCCAGGCTCGCCTTGTCGCAGCACGCCGATGCCGATGCGCCCGACACGCAGGTCACCTGGTATCGCGCCGTGCTGCCGCAGCCGGTGTCGCCAGCCGACAAGGGCTATCTCTATATCCCGCGCTGGAAATCCGACGGCACGCTCGCCGTCTATGTCAACGGCGAGCTGCAGTACCAATCGCACGCGAACCTGCAATGGAACGGCTCGAACCGGCCGCTGCGCATCGGCTTCGATGTCACCGAGGGGGCGCCGCCGATCAACGCCATCGTCATCCGCCTGCAGCACCTCAGGGGGATCGGCGGGGCGCTCTCCAGCCTGTGGGTCGGCGATTTCGATCAGGTCGGGCCGGCCTATATGGTGCGCAACCTGTTCCAGGCCGAGCTCTCCTACCTCACCAGCGCGGCGTTCCTTGCCAGCGGCGTGTTCTCGCTGCTGGTCTGGTTCCGGCGCCGGCAGGAGCGGCTGTACCTGTTGTTCTTCCTGATGTCGGCGGCGACCTTCATTCGCGGCCTCCACAACCATCTGGGGCTGGAGCGGCTACCGCTCAGCGACGCCTGGTTCGGCTGGTTGACGGTCAATTCGACCATGTGGATGGTGGCGATCTCGCACCTCTTCCTCATCACCGTGCTGCATGTCCGGGCGTCGTGGATCACCGCCATCGTCGGCGGCGCCACGCTGGTGCTGGGGCTCGCGACGCTGCCGTTGTTCTCGGCGGCGCTCGACCCCACGCTCACCGCGCCCTTCGCCTATGCGGCGGCCTTCGTCGTCTGCAACCTCGTGGGCATTACCTCGATCCGGGCGGCCTGGCGCGCACAGTCGATGGAGGGGCTGGTGCTCGCCGTGTGGGTGCTGCTCACCGCCTATCTGGGCATCAACGACCTGATGCTGCAGAACAACCTCATCAGCATCGAGGGCTATTTCATCCTGCCATTCGTGCAGATCGCCCTGGTCTTTGCCTTCTTCCACCTTGTCCTCGCGCATTATCTGGGGGCGATGGATGCGGTCGAGAACTCCAATACCTTGCTCGCCGAGCGGCTCACGGCGCGCGAGGCGGCGCTGCTCGCCAGCCACGAGCGGTTGCGCGAGATCGAGCAGCGCGAATTGCTGCTGCATGAACGTCAGCGGCTGACCGAGGATATGCACGATGGGCTCGGCTCATCGCTGATCGGCGCGCTGCGCATGGTGGAGCGCGGCCGCCTCGACGAGACCGAGCTCAAGCAGATCCTGCAGGGCTGCATCGACGACCTGAAGCTCACCATCGACTCGATGGAGCCGGTCGAAACCGACCTGTTGCTGTTGCTCGGCACGTTGCGGTTCCGCCTGGAGCCGCGGCTCGAGAGCACCGGCATCAAGCTCAACTGGAATGTGCGCGACGTGCCGCCGGTGTTCTGGCTCGATCACCGCTATGCGCTGCATATCCTGCGGGTGCTGCAGGAGGCCTTCACCAACATCATCAAGCACGCCGGCGCCACCGAGGCGACGGTCAGCACCGGCGTCGCCGCCGGCGATATCGTCATTTCCGTCTCCGACAACGGCAAAGGCTTCGATACCGCCGCCCCCCGCTCCGGCCGCGGCCTCGCCAACCAGGCCCGCCGCGCCAGCGCCATGCGCGCCAAGCTCACGGTTGAGTCGGGGCCTGAGGGCACGAAACTGACCCTGCTGCTGCCGATCCGGCAGCTGGCGGAGGATGTGGCGGCGGACTGAGGGGCCGGTTCGAGCTCCCCGATAGCGCAGTCGGGACTCCCTCTCCCGCCTGCGGGGGAGGGGGGACCACGCGAAAGCGTGGTTGGAGGGGGGTGCCCCGGTCCGATCCGGATAGATCGCTGACAGTTTAGTCCGGATACATGGCTGACAGGAGGACCTGTCGATGCCGTGGGAAGCGACGTCAGTGATGGATGCGAAGGTGCAGTTCGTGGCGGACTGCCTTGTTGGCGATGAGCCGATGAGCGTTCTTTGCGAGCGCTACGGCATCAGCCGACAGACCGGTTACAAGTGGCAGCGGCGCTTTGCTGAGGAAGGCGCCGGTGGGCTTGAGGAGCGCTCGCGGGCACCGC